>Ga0209023_10000063_pt1 | contig 179263 bp, 184 predicted proteins | sample LakOneMetagenome_FD_187468 | JGI IMG/M metagenome (GOLD analysis project Ga0209023, IMG submission 187468) | Freshwater and sediment microbial communities from Lake Erie, Canada (SPAdes) (version 2) | ecosystem: Environmental > Aquatic > Freshwater > Lentic | place: Lake Erie, Canada... | reverse complement strand
GGCATTCTGGGTGGGGCGCAGCACAGCTCTGCTGTGCTAGACGGCGGGCTTGGTTCACACTTTGCGCTGGAAACAGGTTCTAGCTTTGTTGTAAAATTGAGCCAAATAGAACGCAAGGACATATTTATCTCCTTTTCTTTAATTTCACCCCTATTGTCGGGTGATTTTTTATTAGTTTGGTTACTCATTTTGTACCTCCTATTAAAGTACGGCTTAATTTAACATTTTGAGCTATTGCTCGGCTAAAATTCGTGTAAATAACAGATACAGCACCCTCGGTGTACTCCAGTTTCCTGAATAGTTTGGTTATTATTGTCCGTTTCTGTTCTGGCGTCTTATGGGTGTAGATCTCGGCAGCTTTCTGAGACAGCTCTAGCAACACTAGTTTCTTATCTAATATGACTGATAGTGTCTTATCTACCTTGCCTAGGCGTTCTTCTAGCTCAAGCTTGTTTTGGTTGAGCTCCTGGTGCTTCTGGGCATACCTCTCCTCGCTAATATCACCAGCAAGCTTGTCGTCGTAAAGATTGCTATCCATACGCCTTATACGGTCTAGTTGAGTCTCGATGGAAGAGATTAGCTTAGAGTTATCTTCAATAGTTGCGTGGTGCTTACCGCGCATAGCCTCGGCCACCCATTCGATGACTTCCGGCGAAGGACAAACGAGATTCTGCAGCATACGTGCAACCTCTTCTTCGATTGCATCTTCCCTTAGAAGTTTTCGGCCTTGGCACTCAATGCTTTTTCGCTGGCAAGCTCCATAATAGCGTCCTTTTTGAAGCTGCCAAGTTACTAAGCCACCACAACTCGTGCAGTTAATGAGGTTTTTGAATACTGGATTATGTTGCCTGTACCGTGTCGGTGTTTTACGACGCATCTTCGTTTGAACTTTATCAAATACGTCTTTTGATACGAAGGTTTCTTGTACGCCAGGATAGTCTTTGCCATTGTGGCGATTGATTCCGATGTAAAACGGATTATTAAGAATGCGTTGCACCTGGCTTTTGTAATACGGATGGCCTTTACGGGTTCGTATTCCCATGCGTGCCATTTCTTGAGCAACTGATGCAATCGATTGACTTGGCTCAAGATAAAACTCAAATACTCGTCTCATTAGACCTGCTGTGTTTGGGTTAGGAATATGGACGCGCTTACCGTTCTGGGTAACTGTCATATAGCCAGGAGGGGGTACGCCAGGCAACCAACCTTGCGCGAGTTTCTCAGCCCAACCTTTCATAGCTTCTTCTCGTAAGTTATCTATGTAATTCTTGGCCATAACGACGCGGATTCCCCAGTTAAGCCATTCTTGAGACCTGGAGTTCTTGTGCATGACAAGGGAATCTTTTACAAAGTGAACGCGCTTTGCCTCATCTGCCATTAACCAGTCATTTGTTTCGACGGCGTCATGCAGGTTGCGAACGTGCCGATCAACTTTCTCGACAATCAAGTGTTTCACATTGTTATCTTCGATGAAGCTCATAGCTTCTTTGAAGATACGGCGCTGCTCAGTCTTAGAAGCAGACTCAGCTATCTCATAGCTTTTAAGTGAATTCAGTCCTTTATCAACGGCATAACTATTGAGTAGACGTTTCTGCGCTGGCAACGAATATCCCTCGTCTTCCTGTCGCTTACTAGACACGCGAGCTATAATAACGGCTTTATTCTCACTACTCATCAGACGCCTCTTCTTGCTGACCTAGTAGCTCGTAAAACGTAAGTAGAGACTCGCCGATCTCAATAACTTCGGCTTCTTCGATACGCCTTGATTGCTCACGTTCAAGGATAAGGCGTAGTGCCTCGATCGTTTCTTTAGGAATTGTTCCAGCTGTACCCTCTACAGACATAATAGTTATCCTTACCTTCTATTATACTATCCGAGCACGGATAGTTGCAAGGGTTTTTATAGATAAAGTTATCCACAATAGTTACCATGTCCATATGGTACTTATTAGAAACATTTAACAGATATAAAATATACTTATTTACTCATCCTCTTATATATAGTATATATAGATGAGAAGAACAAAGATGAGAGGCATAGTCATGGAAGCTCCAATACGCAGAAACCAGCTTAACGCTAAACAAATCCAACTCCTCAAAACAATCTACAAATTCAGATTCACTACTCTTTCTTTACTTGCACAGTACCGCAATAGTGATAAATCAAGTTTAAACCGAAACCTACAACGTCTTGTAGACCAGCAGTACCTAATCAAGCAGTACAACAACTCTTACCGTATCGACCGCAAAGGCGCTCGCTTTAGTCTTGCACCTAAAGCCATCACCTGGCTTATGAAAAACTCTGACTTAAACCACAAGACCCTGCATGCCATGTATAACAAGTCCGAAGAGCCCTTTGTCTTACAAAGCCTAGCTATCATAGAAGCAGCCATTAGTATCAAAGAGACCTACCCGGACACTTTCTATATATACAGCGCTTCAGAGATAGCTAGGGACATCGATTTTCCTAAACCTCGACCACATCTTTACTTGCGCAGAATCGAAACGGATGACCAGAAAACAAATGAATACTTTATAGAACTGCATCACACTAACCAACCTTATTTAATTCGGCAGCGTTTTAAAGAACTGGTGCAACATTATGATGATGAAGGTTGGCCAGACGGAAACTATCCAGGTTTACTATTCGTTCTCGGCACAGCCAGGCAAGAAAGCTCTTTTGCCCGGTTTGCTCGAGAAGTGCTTGACGGGGCAGGGATAGATGACCTCCAGGTACTCACAACAACATATAAAGCCCTAGTATCGACTCCGTATCATGGGATTATTTGGACAAGTACTGACGAGCCTAAAAAGTTAATAGCTTTGTAAAAAACTAAATTTCGTAGTCCTACTATACGTATCTCTACACCTTAGCTAGATAGTAGAGCTCTTTACGTATCGCAGCCAGCAAGGCTCTGCCTTCAGGTGTCGTGGCGTACACCTTACGCTCTGCGCCAGTTCGAGCTACAGATTCAGCAACAAAGTGAATACTCCCTTGTTTTTGCATGCGTCTCAATACCCGATAAAGACTGCGTTCGGAGATATTCCACCCTGTAGTAGTTCTTATCCACTCCTCCAAATCTTTGGACCACATAGTTTTAGAAGCCAATGCATTCAGTACTAGAAAAGAAATAGCACTCTTCTTATGCATCTCCGTCCATGAATAGACTTGCTCATCAACTAGTTCTTGAGCTGCAGTGCTCATCCTAACCTCTTGGTAGTTCTTCAAAACCACGATTCGCTATAGAAGCAATCGTATGGATTAGAAGTCCGATGCCCCAGAAAGTTGTCATTCCAAAAAGTACGCCAAACCATGCTGAGTCTATACCTAAATCCTGGGTTCCGCGAATGGCAGGGTTGTTTGAAGCATAGAGTATGAAAGCATGTGCATGGTAGCTCAAATTTACAATTAAAAAACCAATAAAATGTGCCACTAACCGGCCAAAGCGTACTCTGCATAACAAATCCTTTGCGGTAATGTTATACCAAGCGTAATATACGGCGATACCAACCAGCAGCAATTGAGACACAAGATCAATGCGATTATCTCGCAGAGCAATAATTATTTGTAGTACTATACACGAAACTAGCATTATGCCGGTGTATCGTAGTAACGATCTTTTTGCTTCTTGAGCTTGGTCAATTGATTTACTCATCTTCACCTCATCCTTAAACATTAATAACTTTGCAGGTAGTATACTATAGGTACACTACCTTTGCAACTATTGGTGATGAAGATATGACACTACTAGATAAAATTGCCGAACTTACGTTAAGCTCAGATGAAAACTTACAGGATCATGCGATTGTCTGGACTAATATAAATGAAATAAATAACTTAATGACTATTTGAGCAGTTTTTAGTCTTGCCCGACTCATTTAACAAACGCGGCTATAGCCACTACAACTGCAAGCATCAGACTCGATAGTACTTCACCTCGTCGAACTTTCTCGTGTAGGATAAACTGTCCTGCCAGGTAGCGTAGCGCCGGTCCTAGCATGAGAAATAGCATAGTCATTACCAATCCATAACTTTGTATTGCATATAAGCTGACGACTGCACCAATAGCGTAGATAACCCCCGCGGGTATGCCGTATTTGAGCATGCTAGATGTTAGTTTTTTATTTCTCTTCGGTCGAAAAAATAAGAGTATCAAGATAAAGATACTAATAATACGAAATAGCGCAATATACGCTGGTGGCATATACTCCAGTGCCTCTTTATAAAAAACTGGCACAATTGCATAGAGCACAACTGCTATCCAAAGGTAGGTCATACCTTTTTTCTGGTAAGCTCGCAGTTTTCGGTGATGCACGCCCCATCTCACAATAAAGGCGCCGAGAATAAATGCGATTAGGATTGCGGGTTTTCTTTCGTCAGGGAAGAGCAAATACGCAATTAAGCCGGTTGCAATTGGCTCAAAGTCTACTAGCGGTTCTCGCAAAGATAGATCATCTTTTTGCAGGCTGATTTCATCAAACACATTGCCACCAAACGAGAAGAGGGCGATACCAACGAGTAACAGAACTGCAGGTAGAGGTAACTCCGGAAATGGTTGCTTCGTCACCACGGTGTAACCAGCTACAGATAGGACCATGACCATAAAAGCGAGCAGTAGTGACTGTCGAGGATGGATCTTATTTCTGCGAAAGTTAAGTTTATCTAAGGTTTTACCACCACTTTCGGCAAATATTGAGGTAATAAGATAAGAGAAGTCCATAGTTTTTATTTACGATTATGACTTAATAATAGCACGGATGATGCTTGTGGTTGGTGTTTAGCTGTATATACGGCACAATCTCAATAATTAACAGAGCCGGATAAAAAGTCCGCCCTGGGGAGATCATTAAGCATTACCGGGATTGGAGGGCCATTGTGTGCCACTATAGCTAATTCCTTGCTCACCTACTGATAAACGATGGTGGTTAAGTTAAGAACCGCCCAAACCAGGAAATCGGATTTGAAAGTCCAACGATTCATCTATATCATCTAGCGGTATCAGTAGATCACTTGCAAGCGGGCTTGTTATATCTCCTTTTTCACCAGGGATCCTGGAACCCACTTCTCGAAACTCATGATACGTCTGCTCGCTTGTGGTATTACGAAAACTAGTAAACGTTACCCCTCCAAGACCCTGATCTCCTGCTGCCCGATCACCATCTAACTGGGCAACGAACTGCTGCCCATTGGCTTCAGCGATTAACCGCTGCTCCTCGAGTCCGCGCGTGGCAGACAAGCTCCGGAATGGACTACATAAGTTCACCTCTACTCTTACACGCTTTTTATTCCTGTCAGATGGAACGCCACGCTCGTCAACAGCCTCAAAGGGACAACAATACGGCACCCAGAGTTCATTCGCAGTCTTATCATCTTCTGAAACAAGAATGCTTACATCGCCAGTCCAGTCTAGTTGATTGTCATCATCCATGTCAGGATTGCGCCAAAGAGCCACTGACAAGACGAGTATGCCATGGCGATTACTCACAATGATTCGCTCGGGAACCTCCCAATACGTTTTGCCTCGTTCGTCAGTTACTCGGTGTAGACCCTTAAAAAGTTGTATTTCTGCTGATGGGTCCTCAATGACTTCGTAGTCTTCTAATAATTTCTGTTCTTCAAGCTCTAGGTCAGCGATGGCTCTCCCCAAATTGCATCTGCGTTGTTCATTAGCAGTACTAATCGCCCGTATTATACCTTGTTCATCAAGCGTAAAGGGCGAAACACAGTATTCTTCCCAGAATCTCTCACTAGTTAGTGAGGTTTTCGTAGCCATTGCATGCTCGTGAACAAGAGAGCCTCTCTTAAGACCGCCCCATGGAGTACCCAAAGAATCCTTTGAAAGCATAGCGTAGTAACCTCCTAGCGTGAGGACTCCATCTTCAGGTAATTCAACCTGTCTTTCTAAGTCCTCAGTAATGTAGTCTATAATCTCGAGTGAAACAGTAGCATCGGTATCAATTGCTTCCCGTGATACGAAAAAAGCTAAATCTTTTTCCAATTCGGCTGCGGCAACAAGACTTTCTGTCGCAGTCGCTTTTCGACTATGAAGATACAGCATTTGTGCGACATCATCATCAACTGAAGTTACAACACCTACTCGGCAATTTTTCTCAAATACCTCGGACATACCAAGATTGTAGCAGAAAATAAAAGACCGCCCCAGGGAGATCTTTAAGCATAACTGAGTCGGAGGGCTATGGTGGAGCACATAGCAACTAGTTGTCGGATGGCAACTCAATGAATTCGCCATCTATTTGGCCTGAAACAGCCTCCTGCGATTCAGGCGACATCTTTTTTCTATTTTAGACAAATACGTTGGTTAATTTCTGCGATCAACAAGAATCTTTACCTTCTGTTCTAGAGCTTCATTAACATCCACTTTTAAATGCTTAGCTAGACCAAGAACCGTGATGATAACATCGGCTATCTCGTCTTCAACGCTATACTGTTTTCCATTTTTATCACGCTTTATGTTATTAAAGTGAGCAAGTAGGGCTTCGCTGAGCTCACCAACTTCTTCACTGAGTTTCACAGTTTGTGCGTAACAACGTTTCTCGATGTCCTTGTTATACTTCGCAGAATTCAGACTCGACAAGTAGTCAATTTGTTCTATGATGAACTTCAGGAGAGTATCATTAATCATATTGCGATTTTATCATAAGGATGCAGAACACACTATTTTAGTTGGTGTACCCGAAAATATAACATGTAGTTTATTGTTTCCGAATAAGCCCGCGGTCGCATGTAAGCTTCTTCTAGTACTCGCTCTATTTACGCAAAAGTATCTTAATTTTAACTCAGCCCAGGTGTTACTCGAAACACTTTAATCCAGCTATTTCTAAAATCTTATCGCGATCTTCTTTCCATAAATCTCTGAGGCTTGTGTTTACAAAACGTACCTTGGGTTTTTGCTGGCGAGTATTGATCTGGATAATCCCCGCTGCTTTTAGGCGTCTTACTACTCGACGGTAGTCCTTTTCGTCTACGGCGAGCGCAATATAACTATCAGTCCAAATTTTTTCCAGAGTCATCCCTTGCTCGTAGTGTTTTACGCCGATTAATGTGTCGAGTACTGCATCAATAATTTCTTTATCACCCTCTGTCCAGACATCGTCCTCTTTATGCGAGCCTTCTTTTAAGCGTTTAGTCGACACCACCTCGCGCGTCGGGTCGGTTGTAACTAACCTTGTTCCTTTACTGTGACCAGCACAGTAAAGCAGTCCACCATCTTCAAGTTGTTTTACGAGTTTTTTTCCTGCCTCAGTGCTTATTCGAAGTCCGTTCCCAAAATCTTTAGCCAAAACACTCATTTTTATCCCATCATTCCCTTCAACCCGAGTAGCATACATGGTAAGTGATTGTACGAACCTCGCTGCTTTTAAGAATGTGGCACTGTCTAAATTTTCTGGGACTGATTCAAATGTGTGTGTTTCTGTTGGTTGAACAATCCTTGTCACAAAAGGGGTATTCGCCTCTCTGGCTACAATTCCCTCGTTTTGCAGATCAAATAAATCATTAAGTAGTTGTCGGTATATATCATCAGGGAGTCGACGAACGCCATAGTGCTCTTGAATAATTCGAGCAACGCTTAGTTTGTTGCTCCGGTGATTTTGTATAAAAGAACTCAACTCCTTTTTTGTATCAGGTGGTGATATCTGTACCCATTTATCTCTGTTTAGACTAGGTGATTCAACAGTCGGCGCGACTTGTGGCTGAATTGGGTCATCCAAAAGACCGACACCGGCCATGTTTGGGTTGGTCTCTCCTGATGCTTCGGTGTTTACAAGAGTGACCTCACTAACTGTTGTGGGTACAGCTTGATCTGAGCCTACGGACTGCGCACCGATATTCGAAAGTTCATCAAATTCTATATCGTAGAGATCGACAAAATCAAGATCATATAATTCAGGGTCGGACATAATATTTGATTTTATCACACTTTAATTGCATGAAAATTAGTATATCCGTGACATAATCTTGCATATTTAGTTATATTATGAGAGAATAGCTACCATATGGCAGATTATGGAGTTAGTGAGGGCAGTTCATTTGTTGAGCTGTCTCTAGCAAAAGCAACACAAATTGAAAAAGCTATGATTCACTTAGCTAAGGCTATAGAATTGGATCTAGTTGACGTAGCTCTTGATCCGTCTTCTGCAAGTAACGGAAGCAGGGAACGTTATGCAGCTCTAGGCTCAAAACTAGCAGAACTTTCTGGAATTAGTTATGAGCTCATGACGGATATCTCGAGCGCAACCGGTATCGAAATTGTTAGCCCTGAAGCACCCTCATTAGAGCAGGCAAACCATTCAAAGTTAGCAGATTCCTCAGAATCTCCCTTATTGTCTCCGGTCGTGGATCGAACTAAGGCGCCATCACCTGCTCCAACTGTACGACCAACCGCCCAACCAGTAGAGACACCTGAGCCAACAGAGTCCCGTCCGGTAGCACCCGTAGTTCCACAAACTGAAACTACTTCTGCAACACCAGAAACAACTTCATCTAATGAGCTTTTTGATAGGATTATTGATTTAGAGAGAATGCCAGAAATGCGACCAGTTGAGGACGTCGATGCAATTCGCATCACAGTCGGTAACGATAATACGGTTAGCATTAAGGGCAGAGACCTTAAGCTATCCACAAACGAAGTCTTTTTATTTAACGCGCTCCTTTTGCTTAGGGATAAGCCTCGAAGCTCGTCAGAACTTCGCGAGTTAGGTTTTGAACCTGCTGGTAAATCTCCTTCGACAGCAACATTTGGAAACGCCATGAAGTCACTGATTGAAAAACTTAATCGAGCGGCAGGCAAAGAAATTATCAAACCACTGGGTGAAAATCGTGGTCGGAAATATGCCTTCAACCCACGTGCAGTACTCGGTGATCTTAGGGGAACCGACCAAGAGCTTGCACCAAGCAACGTCGCAAAAAAAAACTGAAAAAACCATCAGAGACATCTGATAGCTCTTCGCATAAAGAACTGAGTGAAGACACAGAGAATGAAGAAGTCGAAGAGGCTGAAACAGACGATACAGAAATTCGTGAGCTGGCAAGAAAGTATAAAGATCACCCAACAGTTAACAGGCGCCTGCGACCATACCGTACAACACTTAACGCTCGTAAGTCGCCTCACGACATAGTAGGACGCTACTTACAGGAGATTGGCGGTTTTCGACTACTTGAAGCATACGAGGAACCTTACTTATTCGAGATCATTGAAAAGGGGCAAAGTTTATTTAACGAGAGTGGCGTTAACATAGCCGATACTGACATTCCGGAAGAGCTTGAAAATGCTTTCATTGAGTTGGCTGCAGCGTATCAGATTATTTACAATACTAATCTTCGATTAGTTGTGCCGATCGCCAAAGGTTTTGACCGAGCGTCCCCACTTCCCCTTATTGACCTTGTTTCTGAAGGGAATTTGGGTCTTTGTCGCGCAATCGAAAAATTTGACTACCATAAGGGGTTTAAGTTCTCAACATATGCGACAATGTGGGTGCGTCAAAATATTACACGTGCAATTGCCGACCAGTCTCGACTCATAAGAATGCCAGTTCATGCACACGAGCGGTACCTTACCCTACTCAAAGAAATGAAACTTGTAAGTGAGTCACTAGGACGACGCGCCACTGCCGAAGATATGGCCGAAGTACTCGATATGGATGCTCAGCAAATTCAGAAAATGCTGAATGATGGCAAAAATACAAACCCCTCATTAGATGCCTCGGTTGGCACTGACTCTCCTTCGACTGCTTATGACAGTGGTTCAGATCTTGGAGATATACTCCCGCAGCTTGCCGATAGCCCTATGGATGGGCTACTGGAAGCAGCGTTTCTCCGAGAAGCAGTATCTGACGTTATGATGTACGCAGGATTGAGCACAAGAGAAAAATTTATACTAAGTTTTAGATTTGGGCTTGATCTTCCTGAGTTATACGGACGGTTTACAGATAATATTCTCTACGACGACGTTGTAGCATATGACAACAACATGACATTGGATGAAGTAGGATCTGTATTTAGTCTAACCAGAGAAAGAGTGAGACAAATTGAGGCAAAAGCATTGACTAAGATCAGAGAGGCAGTAACGCAAGGTAGAATAGATCTTGAACTACCAGAAGATACAGAAAGGTAGAGCCGGCCTATCTACCAAACCGTCTAAATGCTTTCAAATAAGAGCTGCCTATTATTTGTTGCTGTGGCACAACTTCTTCTCCAGATCCGGCTTCGAGCGGAGTCGGCTGAACTTGTGTGCGTCCACTATTTCGGTCAAGTCTTGCACTCCCCATACGATACCTACCAGGACGGCGTTGTGGTAGTCTAATGACTTCGGAGAACTCTACACTACCAAACGGATCGCGTTCAACTCTCGGAAGTACAGTTGTGTCAAAGTGTGGTACAAGTACAACTTCATCCTCTTTCATTTCTTGTGTATCATCTGACGATTCGAGTGGATTTTGTGCTACTTGATCTTCCTGAGTTTTTAAAAGTTGCCGTTTAATAAGCAGCTGGAAAGCTCCTCTTCGGTAGTAAAAAACTTCTTGGTTATCAACATAACAAAGACGCGAGTTTGCTCCATAACCACTCGGTTGTACTTCTTTTAAATCTTGGATTATCGCTTCCACCGTCGCTTCATCTGTGCCTAGATTGGTAGCAATATCAGAACCCGTCATCCAATCTTCCGGAGGCGTTACGAGTTTAGCGATTTCTTTCGCTACCTTTGGACTAACGTAACGTAGGTCATTAAAGGTACCGGTGTGGTTAAGTATCAGCGTGCCACTTCTTCTTTTAATAATTTCGAGTGCCGAAACACTCGCATGTACCCCAAACTCTTTTTCAATATTCTCTTGATCAATCCACTGTTGTGGCGGTTCGTCTCCGAGAAACTCTTTCCCAAGGATTGTTGCCATACCCTTTACGCAGTCTGGGCCGTAAAACGGTTTCTTGTAGGCACGCCCATCGCCTGTCACGTATTGCCCTGTGTACTGCGAAGATTTATTTGCTATTCTGTTGAGGTGCCGAGAAGCAACGGTGCTATCAATGTCATAGCGAGCAGCAACCTGGTGGGCGGTCAGCCACTTCTCGGGTGCGACTTCCGGTTTTTGAATAAATAGCTCCATACCTTCAACTAACAGGGGTGAAAAATGTGTCGTTGTGCCATCTTTTACGCCACGGGTCGTAAACTTGCCCGAATTTTCTTCGACAAAATCTGGTAAATACCCGTTCACTTTTTCAAGTGCCTTACGTACGGCGGTAACGGGAACGTTCAGATTCTTCGCTATAGCACTTACTGTCAACCAATCTTCAGGTGCTACTACTTTGACAGTTGAGCGAGCCTCGGCAAAAGAAGTTGCTAGTTGTTCAACCTGCTCCGGATCGGTTATGACTCGTGCCGTTGCTATATTAAACTTGAATGTTTGCTCAAATCTCGATAGGTCGATTGTTCCTCCGATATTTGCCGAACCCGCAACATCCGGGTCAGCAAATAATACGGGCGGTTTACGATAATTACGATCAACAAATTCTAAAATCAAAGCATGTTTTGCCGGATCGTTAGGGTTCAGTCGAAGAGCTCTTCCGCTCCGTTGTTGCGAGCGAACTTTTGACAGTGTCGGAGCTAGGTTAAAACATGCCGCTAAGGAAACTTCATCAAAGCCTTCGGCGAGCAGCTTGTCGTTACAGAGCACCATAACACCCGTATCTGGGTTCTGGTCAGCGAAAGCTTCAATGAGATCGCGTCTGCGGGTCTTTGGCATATCCCCGTAAATTGCTTCCGCTGCTACGCCACATTCCTGAAGCAGTTTTGCCATATCTTTTGCGTGTTGTACGCCACCACAGGAGAATACTACCTTCTTGTCTGCGAAGTACTTAATATATATTTCTACTGCCACTTGGTTGCGAGCTTCACTGTTGATGACTTTCTGGAGATCCTCTTGGTCGTACTCATTCGTCGTTGAAATCTTCACCGATGACATGTCAGTCTCGGTTTCAACTACCACGACTGAATAGGGAGCAATTAATCCAGACTCTATCGCCTCTCTGGTATGCATGTTATGTATCTCGTGTGGTAGTAAGTCACTGAGCTGCTTTTTGGTTGAGAACTTATCAGTTGCGGTGAGTCCGATGATTGCTGTGCCTGCATATTTTTTTAGAGCAGCTTGTCGTTTATCGCTTAGTGCGTGGTGAGCTTCGTCAAGAATAATGACATCGTAGTTTTCAGGTCGTATATAGGGAGAGTCACCCGCCTCTGTGTGCTGCACAAACGAATTATACGTAGTAATCGTTATATCTGTATCTCCAGCCTTTTCATCGGCATATACTTTTCCAACACTAATGTCTTCGTCTCCACCGAACTTTCCGAAGGCTTTTGCTGTTTGCTCAACAAGTATCTGCGAAGGCGTCACAACGAGTGCTCTGAGTCCAGTAGCTTTAAGTAGTTCAGTAAAGAGAACCGTCTTACCTACCCCTGTCGGTACTGATATACGCCCTCTGAGGTCCACGCCAAAATGATTAAGATAACGAAACATATTCTCCATTATGGGGATCTGTTCTTCGTACAAGACCCTTTGTTCAGGGTCTTGATGGGAGTGAGCAAGATACGCCTCAAGACGAGGAATGGCATCTGGTAGCGTATCTACACCTGTCGGCTCACCTAGTAGCGGAGGTTCACTTTCGATCATATATTTAAACTTACTTTACTTGTACAAGTAGTCATTATACACTTTATTATTCAAAATACTATTATAAAGAGCCAATAAGTGGTATAATAGCATTTAACTTATGGCTGAGACACCAGATATATACGATTTAAACTTTCAGGATGTTTACGACATCAGTTTTGAGGATGTTCCAGTCGAAGAATCCAACCTGAGTGTAGTCGATCAGCAGACCAAACAATCTTTTAATCCTGCCGCGACTACCAACGGCGGCACTAGAGTACAAGAATGTTTTGATACGGAAGGTAGGCTGGAAACCTTGCCAGTACGAGAGACTCGCCAGATTGAAGTGTCCGAGGAAGCACGCGTCCTGGCCAACAAAGCTATAGACGTGGGCTTATCCGGGTACTTTACTCAACGAGGTGCACAATTTTCGCCGATGCATGCACGAAGACTTATGTCAGTGGTCGCTGACGAGGCGGGAGCAGATACAATCAGGATGCGGGATTTTAACCAAGCTATTCTTAATGACGAGCGACTTATATGTTTAGCGGGATTGTATTACCCTGCCTCGGCTCAGCTCGATCCAGACGTCTACTGGCCATATGATCATTACGATGTTGATCCAGCACTCATCAGTGAATTAGTTGAGACAGTTCACGCAGAATCTACAACACAGCGCATTAGCCAAAGAGCGGTTATGGGAATTATTTCTGCTCAAGGCCATGACTTATCTAAGGACGAGATGTATGAGTTATATGCTGCAGTTTGTGCAAGTCCACTCCTTACCCCCCTGGAAAACGGTGACTTTATCGTTAATCGCGAATTTCCTGAGGTTGCATCAAAAGATAGTGGAGATGGACAGGTGGGTAAAATATTTACTGACGGTGAAACAGTCATCATTAGAAGTAATGTAAGCAAGCTCCTGCATGCTTCTCGAGTACCTGCCTCTTCAATGAAGAAAAGAAAGTACCAAAAACTCATCCGTGGGAAAGACGGTGCTAATATCAGTAGATTTTTCTATAGCCGTAAGCAAGAAGAAAAAACGTGTCTTGATCCTAAGAACGACCCCCGAAAAGCACAGCCCAAAGAAATTCCGCCTGTAGATTATTTCGAAAAACCTAAGACAAGTTCTAGTAGTGCCGGGTCGCCTAAAAAGACCAAACGTACAGTAGTGACTACTACCGGCAAAGGCAAGCGAAAGCGCTCGCAGGGTCAGTCGCACGGTAAGAAAGTAAACTTCGAACAAACTCTGCAACAAACTACGTAGAAAGTTTTAGCTTATGACCCCTGAGTCACCTTCACTACCCTTAAAACACGAACGCCCATCGATTGAAGATGTTGAACGTCGGCTGGCAACCCAGGCTACGACAAATACCGTAGTTTTAGATACGGTCGCCTCACCAAAAGCCACGTTGTTTGATTTGCACCGCGAACATCCCGAGATTGAAGAACGCGAATATCAACTCGATTGTTTGACTAGCCTTGCACAAGCGCACGAAAACTCAGTTGCAAGTGGCATCGTGCATATGGCAACTGGTCTTGGTAAAACAACCATAGCAGCAACTGATGTAAAACGATTTCTTGATGCGAAACCGACTGGACGTATCCTGTTTTTATGTCATCGACTAGAGATTCTTGAGCAGGCTAAAGAGCGCTTCGAACATATTCTTGGACCTAACTACATGACAGGAACATATACAGGTGCTGAGAAATCATCACAAGAAGCTAGTTGCGTGTTTGCATCGTTCCAAGCAATAGGCAAAACCTTGGAAGACTTTGAAGCAGACGAATTTGACTACGTTATCGTAGACGAATGCCACCACGCACAAGCTAAGTCGTACAAACGAGTCATCAAACATTTTACGCCAGAGTTTTTGCTCGGGCTTACTGCCACGCCACACCGAAAAGATCTAAAAAATATCCGGGATATATTTGAAGAAGAGATTTACTCAAAGTCTCTGGCTGAAGCTTTGAGCGAACACTTACTTGCATACCCAAACTATTGGGTTATCACTGATAAGATCGATGAAGGTGCTCTTGATCTGGAAGACGCATCAATAGCAGAGTTGAATAAGACGCTTTTCGTGCCCCGACGCGATGAAGAAATAGCAAAGATCATTTATGAAAAAGTTGCTGAAAAAAGAATAGAAAATCCACGAATTATTGGATTCTGCGCTTCAATAGAACATGCCGAACGTATGGCAGCCTTACTCCCCGGAGCTGAAACTGTACACTCTAAATTAACCGACCCTGCACGTAAGAAGCAGCTTATGGAGGGTTTTCGAAGTGGCGATATCAGCACATTAATGACGGTTGACATGTTTAACGAAGGTATAGACATACCGGAAGCAAATGTTTTAGTTTTTCTAAGGTCAACTGAATCAGAGACTATTTTCTTGCAGCAACTGGGTCGTGGTCTGCGTAAAACGAGTCAAAAGTCAGAGGTTTTGGTTTTAGATTTTGTCGCTAATTGTGATCGTTTGATCATGATCGAGAAGCTTATACACACTGTTTTTAGTCGAAGGTATGCAAACGTTGGCAGACCAGGACAGGAGAACGACGACAACGAATACAGCGATGAAGATATATATGGCTTAGACTTCGACGACGTCAAGAAAGAGGCGGCTGAGGTTCAAGAGATACACCTTGGTAGTTTTAATTTCACGGAAACCACTCGCAAAATTATTGATCTAATAAAACGCGTACAGGGGGAAGATGCCCCCGAAGGGTACATAAGCGTTGGTAGCTTTTCAAAACAGACTGGCTTATCAAGGGATTTTGTACTTTCCGTCATGAGCAAAGAAGGCTGGGCAACCAAAAGCTACAAATTTCGAGGCAAAATGGCCGAGGCACTAACGGAATCACAAGCTCGTCATATATTGGCAACCCCGGCTGCTATGGCCCCACCTCTCCCAGAGAACTATCACACTGTTCCTTCACTGGCCGAAGAACTCGATATGTCGCCAGCTACACTTCGTAAGTTAATGGAAAAGCACGGATATAATCCTCCGGTCTTTAAGCACTATTCTATTCGAACTCAGGGTATCTCTCCAGAAATGTCAGTACAGATCAAAGAACGTGTTGGCACACGAGCTGAAGTTTCACCCGATGACTGGTATAGTCTCAATACTGCTGCAGCCGAGGTAGGTATCGCTCGACAAACACTAAAAAAAGTGATTGCTGATTTGGGCATTAAAATGGAAAAGCGAAGATTTGGACCAGCTGAGGCACCAGCTATAAACCCCGAACAACTGGAATTAATCCGACAGCACCCTCTAACACAAGTGCAGCCCGCACCAAAAGACTGGGAAAGTATTCATCAGTTTGCAAAACGACATGAAGTAACTGATGTACGTATGTTTAAGATTATTAAAGGTCTCGGAATCGCAACCACACAATATAAGTTCGGTCCGATGGTATCCGAGGCATTAAGTACTAGCCAACAAAAAGATCTAGCTGACTACTTAAGCGAGACTATTGGTCCGAAGGCTGGAGAGGACATAGTAACTACGAGCCAGGCAGCTTCCGATTTTGGCCTAACAGTTGAGGAGCTTAATCAAACGATGTTTGAACTAAGTATTTCTCCTCGGAAATACCAGTTTAATAGAACTAGCCGCGACGGCCTAGATAAAGCACAGGTAAAATTACTAGCAGAATACTTTAACCAGGAGCTATAGGCGCAGATACACCCCTTTGATTGCAGGTGGTAGTTTGGTTTGCAGGAAATTAACACTATAATAACCTTTCCATGCTAAGCAATCGGTTTGCTATCCCTCTGAAGTGTATTAGTATTCGGTGAAGTATTTTTTGTGGAGAATGCTTTATTCTTGTGAGCTTGTTCTTTAGTAACAACTTTCCTGGCATACTTCTCCCGTGATGAGTAAACTACTTCTTTAAAAACCGCTTCGTTGTCTACCTCATTAAGTAGTAGCGTCTGACCAGACAGTGGTTCTTGGGCGTGTACAGCTGCTATACGCATATAGAAGTTGTAAGCTGGGAGGTTGGCAATCTCGCCCTGTTCTATATATGGGTAGAATAACGGCAGCACATAACGCTCATCGGCCGGACTACCAGAGCGGAAACAAATAACCGTACCAACGTTAGCCAGGATAATATCAACAAGCCGTTGTTGATCTTGCTGGCTGGTAGACTGCTCGGCCATGATGAGGAATAGCTTATACTTACGAGCTTCACTGAGCATCTGCACAAAGCTCATGGTGGCGAAGTTCTGAAACTCATCAACATAGAGATAGAATGGCCGACGATCGGCCTGCTTGAGTCGAGCGCGTCTTAGGGAAGCTACCTGTAGTTTTGCAAGTATAGTTGTTCCAAATAGTGATGAGGTATCTTCACCCAGCGCACCTTTTGAAAAGTTACAAATAAGAATCTTGCCTGAATCAAGAATGTCACCAAAATCAATCGTGGACTTATCTTGCTCCAATATTCGTTTAGCGGAAGCCGAAAATAGAAAGCGACCAATCTTGGCTGTAATACCGGCAACCATCTTAACCTTCTGGAACTCACCAGCTTTACCAAGTTCATTTTTCCAGAAGTTAGCTAGGTCCTCGTCGTCGAGTGTTTTGGTAACCTCTCGACGATACTTGTTATCGTTGAGAAGTCGGAAGATGGTGAACAAGTTAGGATTTTCCATCGTTAGCGCAGTCTGGATGGTATTACGCAGAACGTATTCAATGCGGTGACCACCTGAATCATCTTCCGAGAATATCTTACGTAGCACTGAGATCGTTGATTCAGTGATAAGATCTTTCTCACGTAGCAGATCGTCGCCCTCAAGCCCAGGTGTTAGTTCTAGCAAATTTACGCCAATCGGATATGCAAGATCATCAGGATTCATGTAAATAACATCGCCAATACGGTCTTTGGGAATGTGGTGCAAAATAGTTTCTGCTAAGTCTCCATGTGGATCAATAACGGCAAGACCTTTGCCGCTTTTAATGTCTTGGATGATGGCATAGAGGAGCATAGTGGTTTTACCGTTGCCCGTACCACCAATAATATACATATGGCGTTGTCTCTCTGCTTCGGTCAGTCCAATCGGGGTTGTCACTTCATGGTGAGTGTTCTCGCCGATAAATATGGAAAGTTCTTTGCCAGACTTGAGTGATACCGGTGCGGGCAGAGTGCGGCTGAGGGATGTAATGAGATTGTCCGTCTTGCTGATATTGCTAGCTGGAAAGTGGAATAGACTCGACACCTCACTGGCAGAAAGAACTAGCGACTGCCTTCTAATTAAGTTTGGTAATCGTAATGTAGCAAGTCTGGTGCGATATGTTTGAAGCAGTGGTAGCCGAGCTTTAGCTCGCAAAGCTTGATATTGAGGTACTGAGTAGCCATCAAGTGCGGATTGGAGGGTTACTAATTGCTCTTTGGCATCAGGGCTACTGGCAAGCAGTCGCAAGTCAACTTGAAATAATGGTTGAGAAACCTTCTGATGCATAGATTCCATTAGTTCGAGCTCAAAGGCACTGAGCGTCCTAGCAGGACGTTGTCGTTTCTGAACCTGTGCTTGGAGTGCGGCATCCTTCGAGGACTTGTCACGATAATAGCTAGAGGTTGAACCGTTATAGACTTCGCCAATTGTTTCAGTTGCTCCAAGTATCGCCCCAGCAAATAACTCGCTTGTCTTTCCAAGTGGAGATAACTTACCACGAGATACACGCCTTAAGATGTCTTCATTGCCAAGAATCCGGCGAGATAATCTGCTTGCCTCAGTAAGCTTTACCGGCTGAACTATAAGTTGCATGGCAAGACTCTCATTGTCATCAAGTCTAGTCATGGCAGCCGTAATGTAAGACAAAGGATCGTGCTGCTCGAATGCTTTACTCAGCGCAAGCGGTAAAACGAAGTGATGTTTCTGTGTGAATTCCTTGATAAGGTCTGGATTATGTACAGAGTAGTCTACAATCTTAGTCTTTGCTTCTGGGATGTAAGCTGCAATTATTTTTTGGAGTGAATTAGCACTGCGTGCCTCGACCTGCATGAGAAATCGGATACCTTCCTGTTTAGTTGAAACAATCTCTAAGGATATTGCAGGTGTCCTGCGGAGTAATCTTTCCTTAAGTGTACGAGCAGTTCTAAACCCATGGATGACTGAGAATAATTGCGTGGTTGATTCAGGTGTTTTTGCGATAGAAGCTGGCGGTGTAAGCTCCAGCCAAACCATGGTGCGACTATGCAAGTATAGGCGGTTCACTAGAAGAGTAATAAGTCTAAAGAGACAATATAGAAGTACTAAGCTTGCCACCAGCGCAGCTACTGTGAGGGCATAACGTGCTACGGTAGCGAGATAGGCAGTGGATTCCACGAAGCTGCTCCTTTCTTGCCGTGAATGAACGTATACGACGAGGCCGCATCCCTTGAGAATGTTCGTCTACTGAGGATATTAAGCCCGATAAAATTCATCTCAGAAATTGTCCACTCACCAGACTGGTTATTGACGCTAGCAACATATGCCACATGACCCCATTCACCGTTATCAGTTTGAAATACTGCACCAACCTCAGGCGTATGGTTTACTTCGTAACCATCACGGATTGCTCGATCATCCCAAGTATTTGCGTTGCCCCAACTTGTTGGTATTGGATAGCCTGCCCAAAGCCTCATGGCGAATGACCAGTAGGTGCAGTTACCCCAGGCATAGGTATCACCCTCAACTGGCCCACCAGTATAAAACCCTTGTGATTCAGCGGCCTCAAGACTCGGTACGCCCGACAAAAAGGTAACGACACTTTCACCCATGGCAAACACTGCCGCAAACGGTAAGGCAACAATAATGGCCATAGTAGCCAGTACGAGTGCTGCCTGCTTCTTAAGACTCCCGCCCGTCACCATATTTAGTGCGAGCAGGCCACCGTTCATGCGTACAGCTCCGTCGGATCAGTGGTGATGAGCGGATGTTCCTTTTCGCTTGCTACAACCTTTACTGCGACGTGATTCTGGTCAGCAATAATCAGTGCGTCACCGCGTTCACAGGTGAGCAAGAACTGCTGTTCATACTCAGATAAGTTAAACTCTGAAACCACTGTCCTAATCGTTGTAGTATCTTGGCGCATCAAAATACGTAGGGCTGATTGTGAAGCGATAGCCCGACCGTAGTCGCTCTTCAAGAAATCATCCGCCTGCTGAGAAATGAACGAGACACCCAGGTAATACTTTCTGGCTCGACGAACTAAGCCAGCAATGAATCGAGCACTTTGTTCGTGCTGTAACAGCAACCAACCCTCATCAATCACAAGCATTCGCTTTTCGGGTTTGGCTTTGACTTGATTTTGAATGAAGTTTGAGATGATCAGCATCATTATTGGCCGCAGGTTTGCAGGCATGTCTTTAATATCGAAAATCACTAAACGGTTATTCAGTTCAATATTGGTATGGGAGTTAAATATCTCAGAGCTCGAACCACTAATGTATTTCTCTAGTCGTTCACAAAGTTGGAGCTGCCCCAGGCTATGAAGTTCAGCATACAAATCTTCAAGTAGCGGTTGGTCTTTCTTGGCTTTCTTGTAAACTTTCAAAATTGCCTTATCTACGGCGGCCTTTTCTCTTTTATCTAAACCTTCTGCCATGAGATCAATAACAGCAGTTAAGTCCTGGACGTGTTCGGCGAGATCACCTTTGGTATGGAATGTTGTAGCAAGATCAAAAGGGTTAATCTTCTCTTTGCTTTTGGCAGACAGTTTAATATATGTGCCACCAACTGTTTCACTGAGCCTTTTGTATTCACGTTCTGGGTCAATAACGAGTACTTTTGTGCCCTGCATGAGTTGACGCAATATCTCTACTTTTGTAGTGTAGCTTTTACCGGAACCAGACTGTGCAAAGACAATCGAATTCGCGTTATGCAAACTAAAACGATCTAAAATAACCAGTGAGTTATTAGACTTGTTTACGCCGTAGAGAATACCAGACTCTTGTACGAGTTCTGAGCTCATGAACGGAAACGTCAGGGCGGCCGAACTGCTGTCTAAGTTTCTCTTTTGAGCGAGCTGATCTTCGCCCCGTGGCAAGATAGACTGCAAAGCCTCGAGCTGTTGGTAGCGAGCGACTTTGGAGTAAAATAACCTGGCCGACATAGTAGCCTCGAGTAGCTTGGTTGTTTTGTTAAGTCCCTCTAAGCTATCTGCTCGAATAGCGATATAGATAGACATTTGGAACAGTTTTTCCTGGCCACGTTGAATCTTGTCTCGTAGTTCAATAGCTGATTCTAGTGGATCGGTGACTTCGGAGCCAACAATCTTGCCAGCCTTCATCATAGCGCGACGTGTAGATTCTAGTTCCGTAATCTTACGGTGCAGCTTTGGTAATGCATGGAGGGCATTAACTTCATGCAGGTGGTAGCTAATATCAGTGTCATGATTGAAGTTGATCAAACTATCGAGCCAGCCAGAACTTGCTACGAATGGATAGCCAGAGATATAGAGCGTGCGAATGTATACTCCGTCAATGCAAAGGTAATCAGCATTTTCCTCGAGTCCTGCGTAACCAAGTACGTCAACGGCATCTTGTTCACCAAAGGCAAGGGTTAATTCTTTTTGTTTCTCTTCTCGGACTTTCTGGTAGTTGAGTAGTTTTTCACGTATCCCGTTCATGACTCATCTCCTTTCTCCACCAGGGCGGTGTGGATGAGCTGCAAAGCCTGTTCAGTAAGTGGTTGAATCTTTGCTTGAGACGGATTGTAGAAGCTGTAGAAGAGATCGAGCACCTCAAGACTACTGAGCTGCTTGGTGTGCATGCCGAGTCTTGTCATGCCTTTAGCGACAATGTCTACTTTTAGATTGAGTTGCTCTTTAATCAGTTCAAAATCTGTTTTCTTACTCGCTCCGTACGGTATTACTAAATAGAAATGTCGCGTCAGAATCTTATTGGTCGTTATGAGTGAGCGAATAAACTCGTCGTAGTTTTTAAGTTGTTTGCGGTAAACTGGCTCTGCTTCACCATCTAACCGTTCGGTTAGATCTTCTAAATATTTATCCATGTCGATCTCGCGGGTACGAATCAAGATTTGTAAGTTTGAACCAACCGAGTTTAAGAAGCTCTCGTAGGTATCAATAATGGCGTCTTGTTCTTCTTCACTCTTGAGTTCAAAGTTCAGTGAAGAAACGCTGAGTATGGCCCGGTACTGATTATTCGGAAGCATCAGGATATCATCTCGCACACCCTTAATAGCTATCTGCTGTCGGCTGGTGGTTTTATTTGTCGACTTCTGTAAAGCGAACACGAAGGCCTCCTTTCTTAGTCATCTCAAATCGCAGGTTACTGTTCTGCCTCTGAATCGTTTCTAGCACCCGAGTAGCATCGTGAAGTGCCAGACTTGGTAGTTTCGCGGTATCTCGTTTTGTAGCTGACTTAGTTTTATCTTCTTCCGCCTGCATATTGGATGGTGGATTATCTCGTAACTCGACAGTATTTTTATTAGACAGATAATATTTAGCCCGCAAATTATAACGTAGGATGGTGATTAACCAGAGCAGGATAATCTTGCCCTTGATACGAATAGCTAATATGCCCATAAGTAAGCCAATAACTATCATGATGACGTACTTGTAAGGGCTGCTATGCATGACTGGCGGCAGAATGACGAACAGGGCTGCTGCAATGAATACGGGGATCACAAGAAGCGCTAACTGCGAAAATCCAAGACTGCCCATGATCCTGTCTTCAACTGTGGTTACTTGTGCTGGGACAACCGTGCTTCTCATGATTTGCTCTCCTTGTTATTCTTCGAGGACTGTTTTAATGCTTCGCCGCGCGGAGTTGCTTTGGGCGCTTCCGTGGTAGTTCCGGTCGGTGCTCGGCTAGCCTTATTGGATGTTTTCGCAGCTTGCTTACTAGTACCTGGAGATTTATACACCGTAGTTGCTCCGCCTCCGTTCCTGCTTGATGCTCCGGCCGTGGCTAGTTGCATTGATCCACGCCCTGAAGCTGCGCCACTGGCACTTGATACGGCAGCCCGACCTTTGCCAGTAAGGTAACTAACGCCGTTCATGAACTGGGCACCTAGTTTACGGGCGTTCCTCGCCCCCATGCCGACATAACTAAATTGCATCATGACACCCTGAGTCTTAAGGAGTGTTAGTACTGTTGCTAGGCCAATAACCATCGACATTAGAACATTAGGTATTTGGTTATTCCCATCCGTCGCTGACATACCTGCGAATAAGGTGGCGGCAAGCATCAGGGTTACAACGTGAACAAATAATACAAAGATGGTCATGATGTAGGTTTTGATAGCCGAGACTGAGAAGTCGCGGAAACTTGGAAGTAGCCATAGCGCAATGACAAGTGGAGATAATACTGCTCCAAGAAACAGAACGACAATACGGCCAACATAGTAGACCAGGAGAATAACGGCGAATATCAGGAATGCGAGCATCACCAGAAGCGCTGCTGCCCCTTGACCACCGCTCTCTTTGACGACGGCTGTCAGTGTTACCCACACCGAAATTGTGCCAGTAATCTTTCCAGCAGCCGTTATTAGCACATTGGAAAGCTGAATAACCGCATCAATAAAGAAGATTGAAGTGTTAATCAGGAGAAACGCCAAAGCAATTCTCGGTAGTAAGTGTTTGAACTCAAGCTCATCAAAGCCAAAACTCGCGGCGCTCATGACGTGGAAACCGAGTAAGGCCACAATAAGGATAAACAGTACATCGGTAATAGCCACCATAGCGAGCCACAAGTTAAATACTCCTGAATTACTGGCCATCAGTGGGGTTTCTTTAGTGAAGTAATCGAGGGCTGAGAGGAAAGGCGCTGCTACAGTCTGAATAATGTTATTTAAGAAACCAGTCACAGCTCTAATGAGCACCTCAACGAGTCCATTGCCAACATCCTGCGGCTGAATGGCCTGTAAGTTTGGCAGTGACGCGCCAGCCGTGTTAGATGGGTTGCCATAGGCACTCGATAGGATGGTGGTAAGGGTTGCTGCTCCAATAACCAAGACAAGACCAATGAGGGCATTGCGAAGAATTCGCTTAGCATTCTCTAGTGACTCAGGATTACCACGGCTGGTGATGTACAGATAGCCACCATGGACGAGAAAGAAGACGCAGGCAATTGAAGCGATCCCAACTAATACCTGCACTAGCGGCGTTATGTAATTGTGCATTACTGAAATAGCAGCAGACGTATCTGCCAGAAGTGGCAGACCGCTAAGCGTTAGATTGATCATTATGCTATCCCCCGAAGGCGCTGCTTGCGAGAGTGGTCACGATGTTGCTAATCACAAACGCCCCTATTGTGATAGCGAGACCAATGAGCGCATAGGTAATTGTGCGCTTGGCTCGATCTAAATGCTCCGGGTTACCTGAGCTGGTAATGTAAGTAAAACCACCTGCAACTAAAAAACCGGTCGCTACGAGACCGGCTAGTCCTGCAAAGACCGTGATTATACTTCTTATAAAGTTTTCGACGTTGCTTACTCCTGCGGTAGCTGCATACGCCGGCTGGGACAGCACAAGGGGCAACCCCAGTGCTACTACGAGCACAGTTATTTTGATATCCGTGGAACTTCTAGCCATGTGACCCTCCGTTGATAATTTGTAATTTCATAATAGATCAAAGATTTGCAAAAAAGCAATAGTTATTTTATAACATAAGCACTATCAGTTCTGTATTAGGTAGTGAAAAGTCGACATTATAAACAAACTGCCCTGCTGAAATCCCAAGGGCCGCTGTGTGCCGATTGCTGATTTATATCTGTTTTTAAGTTACAATGTTATGTAATATGGCTAACAATAATCTCAACAGCGCTAAGACTACAAAGAATGACGAGTTCTACACGCAATTTTCTGATATTCAGAAAGAAATTGAAGCTTATATTGAATATGACAAAAATACCTTTAAAAATAAAGTCGTTTATTGTAACTGTGATGACCCCTTCGAAAGTAACTTCTTCCGTTACTTCGTGTTGAATTTTAAGCGCCTGGGGCTAAAAAGCCTCATCACTACCAGCTACAAGCCGTCCCCCGTTGCTAATACGCAACTTGGTCTCTTCGGCGACGACAAAACGTTACAGCCTGAACAAGGTAGGCCAAAGATAACTGCCAACAAATTTGTCATTAATGAGGTTGGCGATATTAACGGAGATGGTTCATTTAGTCTTCAGGACATTGCCGAGCAGCTAAAAACAAATAAGAACAACGAGTGGGAACCCCTAAAAGGAGATGGTGACTTCCGTAGTGAAGAATGTATCGAGTTGCTGAAACAATCTGACATCGTAGTGACAAACCCACCATTTAGTTTATTCCGTGAATACATGAGTCAACTGTTTGAATTTGATAAAAAATTTCTAGTAATTGGAAATATGAACGCTATCACCTACAAAGAAATTTTCCCAATGATAAAAGCAAACAAATTATGGCTCGGCAACAATGCTAAGGTAAATGGCGGAGCTATGTTTTATGAGATTCCCGAAGCAATTGTAAATCTGGATCAAGTACGTGAGATTAAAGTAAACGAACAAGGCAGAAAAGTTTATATTACCAGAGTTCAGGGTGTGCGTTGGTACACTAACTTGGATCATGGTCGACGACACCAACCCCTTAGCTTAATGAGCATGGCGGATAACTTAAAGTTCAACAAAAAAATGCAAGATAAGACCGCATATGATAAATATGATAACTACGATGCCATCGATGTTTCGTACGTAGATGCAATCCCTAGCGACTATGATGGAGTTATGGGAGTGCCGATTAGTTTTATGGATAAATACTCCTCCGAGCAGTTTGAGATAGTTGGTGCTAATCGTGGAGTCGGTCAAGACCCAGACGGGATTTACGGACGCAGTACTTATGTAAATGGTAAAGAAACTTATAAAAAATTGTTTATTAAACATCGAAAGGTTGCGACATGATTTCAACTCTCTGGGCAAAAGAAACTGGAAAGACAATTGCCGATATTAATGATGGCTTTGAGTACAACGAATATGAGGGTAAGGGGCTTTTTGGACTAGGCGGCAAGCTAACTATCCAGCCAGAATACCAACGCAATTATATCTATGCCGATGGCAAAAGAGATGTTGCTGTAATTGATAGCATAATTAAGGGCTACCCGATAGGCCTGTTGTACTTTAATAAGACTGGTGAAGATACTTATGAAGTACTTGACGGCCAGCAACGCATCACCAGTATAGGGCGATTCATAAGTGGCAAGTTCCCTTGGGTTGATACAAACGGCCACGAGCAATTCTATAGTGGTATGGCGGAAACGTTGCAGAAGAAGATACTTAAAACACCTCTACTCATCTATGTTTGCGAAGGCGATGAGCCAGAGATCAAAGATTGGTTCAGAACAATAAACATAGCTGGCGTACCCCTGACGGAACAAGAGATATTAAATGCTGTCTACTCAGGCACATTTGTGACTCTTGCAAGAGAAGAATTTAGTAACAGTCAAAATTCACTTGTTCAAAAATGGAGTACTTATATCTCTGGGGATGTGAAGAGGCAGGCTTACTTAGAGTGTGCTCTTGATTGGGTAAGTCACGGTTCAGTCGATAGCTACATGAGCAAGCATCGACACGATACCGACATCAGCGAATTAAAGAATCATTTCACGAAAGTTATTGATTGGATTTCAGGTGTATTCACTGATATTGAGAGTGAAATGAAAGGCCTTGAATGGGGTAGATTATACGAGATGTACCATAAACAATCTTACGACCCAATTGAAGTATCGGCAGAAGTTCGTAAACTTCTCGGCGACTTTGAGGTAAAAGATCGCCGCGGCGTGTTCGAGTATATTTTGGGAGGCTCAAAAGACGCTAAGTTGTTAAACATACGTGTTTTTGATGAGCCGACGAAAAAGGTGGTATATGCAGAACAAACAAAAGCTGCAGAGACAAAGGGAGTGTCGAACTGTTCATACTGTGCCATCGGCCATGATGCAAACAAAGGTAAAATCTGGTCACTGAGTGATATGGATGCCGATCACGTGTCTGCTTGGAGTAAAGGCGGTTCAACTGAAAAAGAAAACTGCGAAATGCTCTGCAAGCCTCATAATCGAGCAAAAGGAAATCGGTAAATGTTACTTCAGAGAATTACAATTGAAAACTACCGAAGCATAAAAAATGTTTCTTTCGATGTTGCTAAAAGAGATGACAAGAGTTTCGCATATGGCTTTATAGGTATCAATGAAGCAGGAAAGTCCTCTATTCTGAAGGCTATTGGTCTGAAAGATGGCCTAGTTGATCCCTCTGGCACAAAACTGCCCTTATCAAATGAGTTTAAAGTTAAACAAATTGAAGTTAGTGTAACCTATCGATACAAGATTACTAAGAAAGATGACCAGGTTTTCTATGATGCTCTGAACAAGATCGAAACCGAGCCGGAGCCGGAACAAACTCCTGCCGAGGAATCTGCTGAGCCAGGAGTTGAGCAGGTAACCAATCCTGAAGAACCTAAGACACAAGTGACAACTAAAACAACTGTAAAAGTCCCTTCTGAATTGCTTGTAGACTATGTTATTAGCTTCTCTGCTTCAGATCAAGAGCCAGCTTATTCGGTTGTAATTATTGATGGTGACAAAGAGATTGAAGTTAATAACAAAGACGCATTTGATGAATTAGTGGACGGTAACGCTCACAAAACTATTTTTTGGACTGCAGAAGACAGGTACTTAATATCCAAACCTATCAACATAGAGCAATTTATTGCCGATCCTAATATTTCTATCCCACTCAGGAACTGTTTTCGCTTGGCGTCAATACAGGAGAGTGAAATGGCACAAAAGCTTACTGATGCACAGTCTGATAGTACTGAGTGCGAATATCTCGAAAATGAACTCGGCGAAAAAGTAACCGCACATATTAAGTCAGCATGGCCGAATCATCCAATTGAGATCACCTTCAAGATCATGGGCGGGAATATATACTTTCATGTTAAAGATGTTGGTACGCGCGGAAAAGCACAGACATCCGATATGCGAAGCGACGGGTTCAAGCAGTTTGTGTCGTTTCTGCTGACAGTCGCAGCAGAGAACAGAAATGAAGAGCTGCATAATACGATACTATTGTTGGATGAACCAGAGACACATTTGCACCCTAGAGCGCAAGAATACTTATTAATGCAACTGATCGATATTACTAATAACGACAAAAATAATATCGTGTTTTTTGCTACCCATTCAAACTATATGATCGATAAGAAAGATCTAGGGAGATATCACAGGGTCGAGAAGAAGAAAGACGAAAGTAACGACGAGCAAACAAGAATTAGTCAATTTGATGATAAACAAACTACTTATGCTGAAGTATCGTATGAAGTGTTTGATGTTTTGGACGAACAATATCACAACGAACTTTATGATAAGTTGAGGGATGGATTTATACAGCAAAAGAACTCTCAGGAGGAAGATGTAACAAAACATATTGATTCACTTGGTATACGTCCCTTTGATGAGCAATATTTTGTTCAAGTGAAGGGTTTGCCAAAAAGTTTTAAGGATACAAGCAGGCCGAACGACGAAAATGCAAAAGTGACCTTGCCCACCTCTATTCGTAACTGTATCCACTACCCGCAGAATAAAAAATCTAATTTTGAAGATAAGCTTAAAGAGTCCATTGGTATATTGCGTTCCTATATAAATGAGTCTGACGGTAACGGAGATGACTAGCATGAAGAACGCAATTATCGTTCATGGTATGCCCGGTAAAGATGAGTACTATGATCCCAACTTTCCATCAGCTAGTAATTATTGCTGGATACCTTGGTTGCAAAAACAACTTATAGTAAAAGATATTGCTGCCCAAACACCTGAAGTTCCCAACGCATGGAAACCAGATTATGAGGCTTACAAACATGAATTCGAACGCTTTGAGGTAACACCAGAAACCATCTTGGTTGGTCATAGTTGTGGCGGTGGTTTTTTGGTACGCTGGCTCAGCGAGCACCCGGACGTAAAAGCCGGAAAGGTTGTATTGGTTGCGCCGTGGCTCGATCCAAACCGTGAAGATACCACGGATTTTTTTGAGTTTACGATTGATTCTCAGCTAGCCAAGCGCACAGCTGGTCTTACCATTTTTAACTCAGATGACGACTCAGCTGGCGTTCATACAAGTGTAAAAATGATCCGTGAAGCTGTGGAAAATGTGCAATACAAAGAGTTCCATAATATGGGTCACTTTACCCACGAAGATATGGATACGGCTGAATTTCCCGAGCTATTAAAGGAGTGTCTGTCATGAGTAAGACTAAGTTTCTGTTGCACGGAGGGATGCTTAAGTACAAAGACGAGCGTAATAAGACGTACTTTCAAGAGTTAACAAAAGATTTAAGCGATGGAGACAAAGTCTTATTTATCGGGTTCGCTAGACCTGACCTAGAAGACCGGCAACAAGTTTATGAAAGAGACAAAGAATATATAGTCAGTAACTCAAACATTTCTGTTGACGTAGTTAATGCGACTCAAGAGAACTTGCTTGAACAGTTAGCTCAAGCTAAGGCAGTCCATGTAACTGGCGGAGAAACTGACCAGCTTGTACAAATTATGAGAGGTTTTCCAGAGTTTAAGAAACTTGTGGAGGGTAAAACTGTTGGTGGTTCATCAGCAGGAGCTTGTATGCTCTGCGAATATTACTATTTCAGCAGCACAGATAGTGTTCTCGAGGGTCTTGGCCTATTGCCCATAAAAGTCCTTGTTCACTATGGAAGCTCCGAGTATAAAGCAAATGACGAAGCTGTTAAGAAACTAGAGGTTGTTCCTGGCAACTTAGAAGTCCTAAAGCTAGAGGAGTGCGCATGGGTTAAGCGTGAAGTGGAATTATGAAATCGCTCACTTACTCCACTCAGCAAGAAGAAAAAATTGAGATCCCTATCCCCGGCACCAAGCTACATATAAATGGCATACTGCGCGGCAGCTGGGATCAACCTCTCATTATTTTGATGCACGGTTTACCGAGCAGTAACCGTTCACTACTACCTTTTCTGGGAGCTAAACTTTTATCAGAATCGGGTTTTGCAACACTACGGCTTAATATGTATGACCACGAGGCAGGTACACGCGATATGGTTGATTGTTTACTGCAAACACATGCGGACGACTTTGATGTTGTCGTAGAGTACGTCCGCAAAAAGAATTCACCAAAAATCATGGCTGCTGGGCACAGTTACGGTGGTTTAACAATCTTACGTAGTAAAGCGAAGCTGGATGCGGCCGTACTCTGGGATTCAAGTCACTTTGAGTGTTCTAAAGAATTTGACGATGAACGTGATAAAACCGAAAGACCAGTTGTTGTTGAAGAAGAGGGCATTGTTGCTTACCTTTCAGGGCAAGGTTATCTCGACTCTATCCCGATGGTCGAAGAACGACGAAAACTTATGCAGATTCTAGAAGAAGAGCTCGCCCAAAAAGATTATCCGCTACTCTTTATAGCTGCGGGTAATGGAGCTCTTTTGCCCTACTTACAGCGCTATATGACTGTTGCCAATGATCCTAAAGAGCTCGTGATCGTGGAGAGTGCATCGCATACCCTCGATGATACAGACGAAATACTTTTTAAAACCTTCGATAATACAATAAAGTGGTTTGAGCAATATACAGGAGCTAAATAATGAGTGCTCAGGTTGTCATTGTAGACGCACAAGATCAACCTATTGGCCTGAAAGATTATGCTGACTTGCAGTACGAAGATGCATATCGCGTATCGGCTCTTTGGCTTACTGACGAAGCCACAGGCGATGTTCTCATAACCCAGCGCAAGTGGACGAAACATAATGATCCGGGTAAATGGATGGCAGCTGCCTCAGGCACTATTGAAGAAGGCGAAGATTACGATCAAAATATCATACACGAAATTGAAGAAGAAATTGGCTTGAGCAACCTCAAGCTGAATAAGGGTCCAAAAGAATACACCGATGATGGAGTTCATAAGTACTTTGTACAGTGGTATCTTGCTGAAACAAATAAGAATGAGACCACTATTACAATTCAGGAAGAGGAAGTCGAAGAGTACGCATGGATTCCGCTAGATAAGCTCATTAATGATCTCAAAGCCAATCCTGAAAAGTATGTTCCTTCACTTGCCAAAGACATGAGGACACTTGGAGTCCTGGATGATTAAGGCTGTTATCTTTGATGTGGATGGTGTACTCGTAGATTCGCGGGATGCCAATGTCGCATTTTTCCAGAAGCTACTCGCCAAAGCTGGTTATCCAGACGTCTCTAAAGAAGCTGTTTTAGATTGTTTTCACCTACCAATGTGGCAAACAATTGAAAAGCTAACAGGCGAAACGGATCAAAATGAGATTCAACGCATTTTCGATATTGCCCATGATTCTAGCCTACGTGATAGCAGCCTTTTAAAATTTCCTGACAAGCTTGAGGAACTACTTGAAAACCTACATAAAAAATACAAGCTGGCCATAGTGACTAGTCGCATAAAAGTTGGGGTTGATGATATATTTTCGGCAAGAGCAATCGAACATCTATTCGATGTTGTTGTATCGTTTGAAGATTACGATAATCCGAAGCCACACCCAGAGCCGTTAATAGTGGCTTTAGAAAGGCTAGGTATAGGCGCTGATGTGGCAGTCTATGTTGGTGACAGCGCTAGCGACATTGAGGCCGCCAAGGCAGCCGGTATGAGAAGTATCTTTTTCTCGCTCAGTAACACCCATCCTGATGCGACTCACATCATAAATAGCCTCAATGACATAGAAAAGACACTGGAGGATCAAGAATGACCAAAGCTCTAGAAATCGCTCAACTCTACTTCGATCTTTCTAACAAAAGTGACTTTGAAGGCATAGCAAAACTTTTGACAGATACTACTACCTACAGTTCTCAGAACACAGGAGAGTACACCGGGAAGGATACTATACTTGCAATGCAGCAAGTCTTTCATAGCAAGTTCTCCTCTTTAGAGTGGAAAGTAAACTCCGTTACAGAGACAAAAACCGGCGTTATTGTATTTGACTATGATTTCGTTGGAAAGCAGCATGACGGCACAGAAGTGCGCTCCTCGGGTTTAGAATATGTAACAGTGTTGTACGGCAAGATCCAAGATATAGAAATACGGAATAAGGCATGAAACACCTAGAGAAAAAGTATTTAGTTAAAGATTTTACCGATATCCTCAAAAAGCTTGCTGAAGTTAGTGCTACAAAACAAGAAGAAAGTATCTCAACACACTATTATACTGATCAACCAAGCAACGATGTTGTTAAACTAGTCGAAAGTGCTAATAGCCATTCAATACATGAACTAAAATTCGTAAATGGTAAGTTTCAGTTAACCCAGAATATCCCTCTTGAAGATAGGCAAACTGGACTAGACTGGCTTAAGAATAAAGGCTACAACCGTGTTGGTATTGTTAAAATGCAGCATACTGACTATGAGTATAAAAATGGTCTGGTCGGATTGTATACTATTAACGATTCCCTATACTCAATTATTTTAGATTTTCCAGATGGCGAGCATGATAGTATAGAGCAAGAATTTAACCTCAAAGATGCCGAATTGATTGATATTCCGTATAATAAATACCTTGAACAACATGACAATTTAGACTGGATAGATATAAATGGACATAGCTAAGATTAACTCTGACTTTACTGAAGACACCGAGCCACGGGACGATCATCTCATTGAGCTTCTGAAACAGGCATATAAAGGCGACATTCTTTGTACGATGGCTATGGCTGAAATGGATGCAATCAAGCCCTTCTCTGACTTCAAACCAACCGTAAGTGACCAATACCGTGCATACTTCGAAAGCAAAGCTAGAGATGACGTACCACCTCCCCTGAGTGTGTACGCCATGAACGGTAAACTTATTATGAGCGATGACTACAATGCTTACACTATGTACAACGAGCTAGGTTTCCACAGGGCTGTCTGTATTGTATTTGGTGAAGCTCCTGATATCGAAGGAGTTGAGTACCACGGCGATCCATTTGTGATGCCACCACCCACAGTTGAAGAACTCCCGTCTAACTAGTACCTAAATGGTATAATATAGATGAGAAACCTATGAGTAATAAATCAGCAGCAAAATTAGTCAAAGATGCTCGAGTTGCGAAAGGCCTGACTCAGACTGAGCTTGCCAAGAAAACTGGTGTTCATTCTAATACGATTGCAAAGATTGAGCAGGGCATTCAACAGCCGTCCTATCCGACCATCAAGAAGCTATCCAAAGTACTTGACATCAATATCAACGACTTCCCCGAATAGCTAACTTATTGCCTCATTTTCGGCTATAATATAGGTATGACACGAGAAGAGTTTGCCAAGAAAATACATTGGTCTAAGATAATCTGGGCAGTCAGTATTATCAATCCTCTTATGACCTTGCCGCAACTTATACAAGTATGGCAAACTCACCAAACTGCCGGTATTTCCATGGTATTTTTGCTTATACTGTTCATCGTGCAAGGTGGTTTCTCTTTACACGGATACTTTACACGCGACCGATTTATTATGGGTAGCAATGGGATAGCTGCTGGCATGACGTTGCTGACAATACTTTCTGTTGTGTACTTCAGAGTCTAGTATGAGTGGACTCTATAGATTCTCACCTATTAAAGATACAAATGAGCTATTAGATGCCGCTACTTATGTTATTAAAGAACTGGGGGCAATAAGTAAGCTGTTGCTTGATACAGAGTTGTCAGTTGGTAGCGTTAAGATATTTGCTCATTACCCCGAAGAATATGAGACTCTAAAGAAACTACTTCACTCGCTGGGTGAGCCAACGTTTGAAACATATACGAGCACCTATGTGCGACTTCATAAGCCTATTACTGCCAATGAGCAGACTGTTGAGTTGCTGGGAATTCGTATACCTGACCCGTATCGTACACAAGTAGGCTGCGGTGATTTCGTTATTGATGAAGATTTTTCTAGCTTTAGAGAGAAGCATATAACGAACGATGATCCGACGAAGTTTGTTCGTAAGGCCGTTGGACATACTCTTGATATGATTGAGTTCTGGCATCCAGACTCCGATGTGCTAGGGTATGTGCTAGCTCCTGAGTCAGAGTGGGCTGAAAAGAACTAAGCCCTATCACCTATACGCTCCAATAAAACTCACCATACTACGCACTAGTTCACTTGAGCGTGTTCGTCTCATGATCTCGCAACTATCGCCTTGAGATAGGATGTTTAAACTACCTTCCCAAAGAACTTCCTCGTCAATTATGGCAAGTTTTCGGTGATGTTTGATGGTATAGAGTACTTTTATGCCAATATCCTGCATTGCTGCTACTGCATCTTCTGCCTGGATAGCATATTCTTCATTATGCTCCTCTGGGTTTCTGGTATTCACTACTATTCTTACGCCCTTATGGCGCAACTTCGTGAGTAACGGTAGTAGGTGCTCCATCCTTCTTCTGGTGATGAAGGGGCTTTCTATGATTACAGACCGCCTAGCACGTCTCAAATCACGCTCAAACGCCTTATAGAACGTATTGTTATCAAAGAGGGCTGACTTATTCATTGCCAGCCTCCTTGATCTCTTCATCAAGTAACTCTCGGATCTCATCAATATCGACAATTGGATCATCTTCTTGCTGAGAAAAAGTTATCTTAAGGAACCTTCGCCCCAGCCAAAAAGATTTTTAACTATACGAACCAAACTCCCGCCAGATGGACGGGTGTTTTTTATCCACAAGGGCAAATAGGACGATCGAACTTTTTCGTTGTAATAACAGGAAGGGAGCAACATCGCAGTACTCAAAACTAGTAGGTCTGTATTGCGTATGATTAGCTTTTACTAAGTTTGTAGTAATTCAGCGCACTGACTTATAGCTTCAGCTATAAATAACTCTAGTGGTCGGTGGTCACCTGCGGTCTGCGCTATCTCTAGGTATTTGTAGTATGCTGATCGGCGTTCTTTGAGCACCAAAGGGGGTATTAGTCCAATATACAAGGCTTGGGCTAGCAGTAATAGTCGACCCGTGCGGCCATTACCGTCTGAGAATGGGTGAATTTGTTCAAATGTAGCGTGAAACTCAGCCAGTGAGTTAATTGAGTCAGTTGATGAATTTGCCGTCAGCTTATCAGTCAGTTGCTGAATCAACTGTGCTACTTTTTGCCAATTGGCTAAAGTAACGTGAGTTCCCATAATGCGGACGCTGTGAGTGCGATATTGACCTGCGTTGCTAATAATACCGTTCATGAGCCGTACATGTAGATCTAGAACTAAGTCCTCGGTTATTCTGAAGTCTTTTCCGTCACTTGCCAGCTTATCCAATAGCCAGTACAGTGCCGCTTGGTGGTTTCGGGCTTCAGTTTGTTCAATAGCCGTGCGATTTGAAAGAACCTTATGGTCAAAAATGACATCTTCTACGTCAGACAGGGTCATCGTACTGCCTTCGATGGTGTTGGTGTGGTACGTAAGATAGAGCGTAAGAGTATCTAGTGTGGCCTTATTCGCTAGGAGTGTTTTGACGCTATATGTTAGCTTTTCGGCTACATTTTTTGCCTCAGAAAGTTGTTTTTCGTCGACGGTGTCACTACCGATAATCTGGAGATACAGGCGCTCTATGCGGATTACTGCTTTCTCTCGTGGAACAGATCTTTCATTGAGCCAAGCATTCAGCGAAGGAAAGGATACGTCAAGCTCCCGAGCGAGTTGTTCTTGTGACCAACCTGAAGCTTTTAATATGGACTGTAGCTGTTGAATATATACCATAACTTTATAATGATATCACAAACGTTATAAAGTTTCAAGATAAGTAGCTCCATCTATTTAAACTATCTGAATTTGAATAAGTTATGATCACACTCTGTAATATCTTCATCAAGTAGCTCTCGGATATCATTAACATCAACAATCGGATCATCTTCTTGCTGAGAAAAAGTTCTATTGAGCAACCTTCGTGCCAGCCAAGCTTTACACTATGATTAAAGACCATGTTCTATGAACGGTCTATAGTCTTTTCTACGACCCGTTAGCTTGAAACTCTCGCCTTTGCCAAAACCGTTTGCCCTAGGCTAGCACCGCACTAATTTACGTGACTGGATTCCTTGACCGTCAGATAAAGGTGAAGCAAGAAAATGCACTCTAGATTAACCTTAATGTACGTCCCCGCAACCATTCATCCACTTTTTTTGAAAACTTAACATATTAAACGGAGTGGCTGTCTTCTATGAAAGACCCTCTTTATTGCTTAACCCGAATTGCTCTGCGCCAGTTGAAGATGAGAATGATAAAAGAGATCTTGCGTCATTTAGTCTCGCTGACCAAACAGTGAGTTATTGTTGTTGGGGATTAAAATTTGGATTCATCCAAACAGGTTCCCAAACATGGCCATCTGGATCAGTAACTTCATAACCAAACATCATGTCCTCTGGAGTCTCCGGTCCAGCTTTGTAAAAGTCTCCGCCGTTGGCTTTGGCAGTATTAGCAAATTCCTGGACAGCATCTTTGCTTTCTAAACTTAATGCCAACAGTACACCACTGACTACTTTAGCATCAATAATACTTTTCTCTTTAATAAAGGTTTGGTAAAAATCGTGCCTTAAGAGCATTACTACAATTTCATCCGACCACATCATACTGCTGGCGTTATCGTCTGAGAACAGTGGATTCTTTTTAAAACCCAACGCCTCGTAAAACATTGTTGACTTTTCTAAATCACCGACTGGCAGGTTGATAAAAATTTGCTTTGTCATACTTACTCCTTTTTATAGATCTTCAATTACAATTCTATGCATTTCCATCATATGCGCATAAGCTCCTGGCTTTTGCATCAGCTCACCCATATTTTTAGGAACTATTTGCCAACTAACGCCATATTTATCTTTACACCAGCCACATTGCTCGGCTTCAGGTACGGCTGAAAGTTTACTCCATAGTCGATCAATCTCGGCTTGGTCTTCGCAGAGAACTGCCAGCGAAACTGCCTCATTAAATGTTGCATCCTGTTTCGTACCTGCGTCCATAGCCGCAAACCACTCACCCCTTAACTGAAAATCAGCAAACATTAAAGAACCTTTTTTAGCAGGACCAGTTTCTTCAGTGTAGCGAGCTAAGGTGCCGATTCTGGAATTCCCAAATACGTCTATATAGAAGTTAATGGCTTCTTCGGCATGGTTAACTTTATCTTTTCCGAACATTAGTGATGGAATAATACAAGGTCGCTCTTCGCCCCCAGGATTAGTCAAAATCAATTGCCAGCTATAACCGTATTTATCTTCCAACCACCCGTAATGTTTACTAAAAGGATACTCGCCAAGTGGCATCAGGGCTTTGCCACCATCGAGTAACTTTTGCCACACCAAGTCAAGATGTTCGCTCGCCTGTTCGTCGTGAGATGGATCGAAGTTGACCATAAATGAAGTCGAAGAGTTCGGCTTAAACTCTGGTCCAGCGTTAATAGCTGTAAAATCGTGGCCGGCTAAATTAAAATCAAGAGTCAGCACCTTTCCTGCAAGTTCTAGTTGGAATTCAGCTAAGCCCTCCTCGGCGCTATTTGGATAGTTGCTGCTACCATTGATCTTACTACCTGGAAATACCGAGACATAAAAATCAACTGCCTCTTTGGCATTGCCATCAAACCATAAGTTCGGTGTTATTGCTTGACTCATAAAACCTCTTTCCTTGCTTAAGCCTCTCACTATTCTTAAGCAAGAGTGCACTCTTTATTATAAGCCATGGTCGATATTCTCAAACTCTAGCCCGTAAATACTCGGCCAAGCACGTTCACCACGCAAGAATTCAAAAGTAACCTTTTTGTTTGATATGATATGCATATGATGATTCTCTACCTCACCTGTGCGAATGGAGACGAAGCAATAAACATAGCTAGTGCACTGCTCGAAGCAAGATTGGTCGCCTGCGTCAGGCGTTCACAAGTTAGCTCATCTTATTGGTGGAAGGATAAGATTAACAACGATGATGAAATTCTGCTCATGATGGAGAGCCTTGAAGAAAAGTTTGGAGCCATTGAGGCAGTTGTTAAAAAACTGCACAGCTATGATGAGCCTGTCCTGACTGCAATGACAGTTTCGAGAACAACTGCAGGAACACTTGCTTGGCTAGATCAAGTTCTTCGGCACGCTAGCTAGGTAATCTTTTGATTATCATCAAACACATACTCTTTGGACATAATTCTCTAGAGAGAAAACGAAAACAATACTGTAACTACTCGTTTGACTCATAGTTATATTGTCGTTTCAAATACGAGCCGTATGTTGGAAGTTGCAGACAAGTATCGAGAGTCTCACAACCGGTGTCATGGGCTAAATGTATATATTGAAGGAAACTCATTGCTTTGTCAGTGAGATCCTGGGCGCTAACATTTGGGGGCATATCGCGTACCGAATACCCGTAGTACAAGCGGAGTCGAGTAGTCTCCTGTGTCAGGCCCAGTTCTGAGTAGGCTTGCTGTACATAGTGTCCGACCGCCACATGATCACTATGGTCTTTGTACCGATTACTAGGGCTATAAGTAGCAAGAGTATTGATACTTATCGGTTGAAAATTCTGTATAAGCGTTTGTATTGCCGACACAAGCGTCTCAGCTGTATATGTTGACTGCTTGTCCACGGATGAGATTTCTTTTATCTTTCCGGTGCTGAGACGTTCCAGACTCTCTTTACCAGTTGCTTTGAATCCGCCGCCGCCAATATTACCGTCCGGTAGTCGGAAAAAAATCAGTCGAATATTATGATTTCCGAGTGGCGTAGCTATGGTCAAAAAAGCGGAGTTTGTTAACTCCACAGTCTTCTGAATCCATAGTACATTTGGTGCTCCGATCATACGCGCATACGCAGCCTCAGCGCCACGCTCGCGACTGAGCCAGTACTGCTCGCTCACACCCGCGTCGCCTGCTGTAATGTATACACTGACGACGCAGTTCTTCGCTTTAATTTCATTGCTAACATCAGGATTCATGAATAATAAATCATCGTCTTGATGTGCCACAATATTCATGGTGGTCACTGAAGCGCAGCTTGCTTTCGATAAATCGTCTAAACTCACCGGCGTAACTACCCGACTAGCCGCGGTTGCTGTGGCGGTTGCTGTGGTCGGAACACGTCGAATACCAGAATCGTAGTAAATGAGAATCTCTTGTGGTTGTTTTGCGGTACCTTTTACTATTACGCTGGCGTTAGACCGGCCGAAAGCACTCACTACTTGATCTAGGGTACAGGTCGGTTTGTCGGTTAGACTGTGGTCGAGAGATAGCAAATACGCAAAGCTATGTTTATGAAGGTCGAGCTCCCATGACTTACTAGTAAGACTACCCTGGGCATGGCTACAGTCGCTCAGGGGCATAACATTGATAGCCTTAGCGCTCTGCTGCTTAATAGGTAGCACACGCCAATAATCACCGACTAGTACATCGACATGATGATTTGCAAGCGCTCCTGCTACAATGGCGTTACGATTCCGAGTATCAGCCTGCGCATCTGTACCTTTTTGGTAAATTCTATAGCTCCCTGCTAAACCTGCTATGATGCTCAAAACGAGCAGGCCTACGATCAATGCCAGTTTTCGATCACTACATACTTTTTTAGAACGTAGATACGTAGCGACACTCACAGCAATCGCAAAAATGCAGATAGTAAGGTAACGGGCATCAGCAGCGTAGTAGTGGTTCGTCAAAACAAAGGCTGCGATGGCCGCAAGTGAAGAACCCAATAGCAAAAGTGAGAGCTGGGTTGCCGTACTATCATATTTTTTCATTTTCGACCGTGATCGAGCATTGGCATGGACGAGTTGCACAGAGGCGTATAGCCCAAACAAAAGTAGAGCGGAGTTAGTCAGATAACCGAGTCCCGCAATACTCAGCAGCTGATCTTTAGCATTAGTAATAACATGCGGAAGCAAACCGGTATCGTAACTCGGATTTGCTCCAAAGTTGGTGGCAATGCCAAGCACGGCAAAAATTGTGCCGACGACCAGAGACCGGAAACTATGGACCATACCAAAGGGACCAGTGGTGTGTCCTGAAATATGCGTTAGACCTACAGCATTAATCAACCATAGCGTCAGTGTAGCCAGTGCAGCTGCCAATAGCGCCGCTCCGAACCATCTAAGAGCCTGTCGTACCCGAAGTGGGCGCTGAATCAAAAGGTAGTAGAGCAGAACCAAGAGTGACCCTCCAAGACTGAGCGACAAAAATAACTTGTCACTGGCTATGAGCAAACCGAGTATACCAATGCCAGCCCAGAGACGATAGTCCCGCAGCTTCTGTGACTTCACCAAAAGCACAAGACTACCGATATAGAAAATATATTCGATGTTACGAGTTGTTAACATAGCCATATTAACTGGCAACAGCGCTCCAGCTGAAGCCTGAGGCGGTACCAATAGGAGAACTGAGGCAAGCGCCAGCATCAATGTCCCGAAGATTGCAGGTCGTCTGTCTATGCGATATATAATGTAGGCAAGTGCCCCAACAGTTAAAAGCGTTACGCCAACAGTTGCGACTAGAAAACTTGTTGTGCTAAAACCACTAAGTCGAACGAGCCAGAATATTGGCCACTTCAGCAAGAACGTGTGACCACTTGGGAAGACAGTACTCTGGAAAGTTACCCAATGTTCAAAAAAATGACTGTCTACTAGTTGGTCAGCGTTGGATTGTTGCAATCGGGCACCAAAAACAGCCCAAACACCTGTGGTCATAAACAGAATCAATAATGTTACATAACTATATAGCCTCCCAAATGGACTGGCCTTGGTCTTTGAGACTCTAGGTTTGAGCGACTTTTTCGCAGCAGCTTGGCGGGATGCCCGCGTGGAATTCACAGCTCGAACTTGCCTATCTTTCGTAGTCTGTTTCATACAATATAGGTATCCGACTTAAAGATGTGCGTTTTATATAAATAGAAATTCCAGACAGTCGTAATCCCAATTGCGATAGATCTACTGACTATGGCTGGGACACGGTGCGCCAACAACCGTGCAAGAAGCACAGTAAAGCCAAAATTAAAGAGCACCAAACACAACATGGCTATAAGTTGTGGTACAAGAATCTTGTGGTGCATGCGTTTGTCACCAAAGGTGAATAATTTTTGGAGTAAAAAAGCCATCATCGTGCCGATGCAGTAGCTCAAAGCTACCGCAAGGACTGGGCCCGCACCTAGATGCTGAGCAACCAGGATGACGGCAAGTTCGAAAAGATACACCGTACCCCCGACAGCAACATACTTATATCCTGGTCGAGATAGCAGTGAAGTAAGCTTAGCCCACATAGAAGCCTCGGTACTTGCTTGTGACCTTATCTCTAGCGAGAGAAGCATCTTTGCGTAGATTTAATAGTTGCGCAAAAGCTACCGTATAATCCATCTCGCCATAGACCGGTACCACTACCGGCATCGTATAGTTCTTACCTATCATATTTATACATAAGTATATCATTTAATAGGTCAGGATGAGCGCTCCATAAGATAATAGTACAAAATACAGATTCAATTTCGAATGAATTACTAGCGCCTATGAAACGACTGCATGTTTGATGAAGTACGGGTCAAAAGCACGATCTTCCTGCCCAGAGGACTTAATGCCTTTAAGCGGGTGAGCACTCGTGGTACGAAGCACTAAATCTCTCTTTGTAAGCGGAGGAAGCTCTGCTTGAGCATCTGCCGTAGCGAGCATATTGAGGTACAATTTTCGAATGGTCAGCGCACCAACACCTCTTTCTAGAGGTGTGATACCCCATCCATTTTGCTGAGCAAACAATCGAAGCTCAGCAGAGATGTCGCCCTGTTGGCTCGTCTCATTAGCTTTTGCTGTGCCAGCCGTGCCCACATCGACCAGCACTTTTCGACCAGCACCCGGAAGGAAAAGCTCAGGTGTCAGTAAACCAGGCTGCCCTGTTGCGCTGACAATAACACGAGCATCATTAACGGCCGCAATTCTTGCATATGGATCAACATCGAGGTCTATGCCTACAACGTTCTTTGCTCCTCGATCAAGCCAAAGTCTTTGAAGCGGACCGTTGGAAAGAACTCCCAGACCGTTGAGTACTATAGCCTCTTCCTCAATATCAATACCGTGATATTGCAACAGTGAGTCTACTGCTCTGGCAGTTGCAGGAATTTGGCTCGTAGCTGTTCCGAGTCCATCGATATCTTTTTGGGGATCAACTCTTTCGAGTACATCGTGTGTATGTTCAGCGATATCCCGAGAAAGCGGAAGCTGTACGATAATACCATTTACAGCTGGATCTTCATTTGCAGAGTCAATGATATTGTAGATACCCTCGAGAGTATCACGCTCCTCAACACCGACAGTAATACCAAGCCTGTTGCCGACCGCAACCTTACCTCTCATGTAGCGTGCTGAGCCGTCGTGGGCTGAATCTGGTGACACGATAACTATACCTGGTGGTCGGCCGGTAGCATGAGTATATCTTTCCACCCCACATGCGACTGTTAGCTCGTCTATATCGATGACTCCCTGTGGTAGCAATTCTCCTTGAGGTAGTGGTCCTGGCATAACTTCTCCTTTTTATGCAATAGTAGTGGGTTTGAATGAGATCTGCAAGCGTAAGCACCCAGCGCGTCAGTTTTAATCTAACAAAATATAAGACGTGCCGCGATTGCACCCAGAAGAAGACCAGCGTACAATAACAGGAATTACCTATGGAATATGCTAGTCTTGCGTTTGAAGTTCTTGTCCTCGTAAGCCTCTCGGCGATCTATTCGGGGCTCAATATTGCCCTCATGTCCCTCGATAGATCCGATCTTCGCAGAAAGGCAAAACTCGGAAATCAGCGCGCGAAAAGAGTGCTACCCCTACGGGAGAACAGCCATCTTACACTGGCAAGCATATTATTCGCGAACGTCGCTGTCATTTCTGCAAGCTCACTGGTTTTAGAACACCATTTCAATGGACTTGTAGCGGGATTGATTAGTACCCTCCTTATCGTCGTCTTCGGCGAAGTACTACCACAGGCATGGTTTGCTCGATTTGCACTTACCTTTTGCTCTTTCTTCACCCCACTCGTAAAACTGACGACCGTGTTTACCTATCCAGTCTCAAAACCACTCCAGCTTCTGCTCGACAAGCTGCTTGGTGCTGAAACAGCTCATCTGCATACACGGCGAGAACTCGGCATCATTATGACCGAGCACTTAGCAGACTCTGAGAGTGAGCTGGACGAGGATGAAGTTGAGATTATGAGAAGCACCCTTCTACTGAGCGAGAAGCGCGTTCGTGACATTATGACACCAATTAGCAGGGTGTACTGGCTTAAACATGATACGCTGATCAATGCACAGAAGATCGATGAGATCAAAGAGATGGGTTGGAGCCGAATACCTGTTTTTAACGCTTCCTTAACAAGCTGTCAGGGTGTGCTTCTCATGAAAGATTTAGTCGACATTGACTTTGATCATCATCCTCAAAAAGTTAGCGAACTACCGCTACATAAGGCGCTGATCGTTGGCAGCATGACTGCGCTTGATACAATGTTTCGTAAATTCATCAGCGCACAGTCACACTTGGTACCGATTGAGAAAGACAATAAAATGGTTGGTATTATTACCATCGAGGACCTCATAGAAGAGATACTCGGGCACGAAATTGCGGACGAGACTGATCATATGAAGAGTCGTAGCTAAAAACTGTTACAATCAACCTATGAATAAACGTTGGCACGACAGACACAAAATGCCCCGCGATGCTACTGATCGTGAGAAGTTAAAGTGGCACCAAAAACACCATAAGGCGTGTGGGTGCCGCCCCATTCCGAATAGATTGATACAAAAGAATCACCCAACACCAGAACGCAGTACGCAGAACCCGGAATAAACAAGTATTCTCAGCTTCACATCAGCGAAACTTGTATAATAGAAATGTGGTAGATAGATACCGTAACTACAAACCCCAGTACAACCGTGTGAAAGAGCAACCGAAACGACATCCAAAGCGATGGTTTATGTTGTTTGCAGTCATTGCTCTCATGCTTGGTATCAAACATTTTGCAGGGGGTACTAAAGATAAAAAAACCGACACCCACACCGCAAGTGTTGTAGCTAAACCTAAGCCCGTCATCGCGGCTGACCCCATCGCTGACACCACTTGGAATACTCTCGGATCAAAAGTAAACGCCCTTATAGCACAGCAACCTGACCTTGATGTCTCCGTATCGGTTATAGACATCGGCACAAACACTAAAGGTAACTACGGAATTCAGGACAATTTTGCCGGCGCAAGTACTACAAAAGTATTGACCGCCGTAACTTTTCTACACGAGCTTGAGCAGGGTAAACGGAGCTTTAACACTCAATTAAATGGTACGACTGCGAAACAGCAACTTAAACTAATGATTAACCAGAGCAATAACGATTCCTGGGCCGCTCTTAATAACCTGCTCAGCTATGCGGATATTGAAACCTATGCCCATTCACTCGGGATTAGTTCATACAGTTCAAAGGACAATACTATAACCGCAAGTGACGAGGCGTTGCTACTTCAGAAGCTCTACACAAGAGAAGTAATTAACGAAGCAAATACTAGCTTGTTGTTGTCGTACATGCAAAACACTAATAACGAAGCAATGATTCCTGCGGTCATTCCCGCAGGAGCCACCATCTATCATAAGTACGGACAATTAGAAGACCGCCTGCACGATGCATCCATAGTAACTAAGAATAATCGAGCAATCGCACTCGTGATTTACACAAAGGGTGGCGCGAAAGATGGCTCGAATTACACCAGCCGCGTGGCGTTCGTTCAAAGTATTGCCAAAAGTGTTTTCGATACAATCTATCCATAGCTAGCCCCGTTCAGCGTTTTCTCAGACACTATATACTACACTCTCTTTAGTATCAGTAATTAACATAAAAGGAGATATAGTGAATAGTATTAGTAGAGGCATACGAAACACCTTTCGTAACTCAGTACGAACTTTTTCGGTTGTAATTATACTCTCGCTTGCCATTGGCTTAGCACTTGCAATGTCAATCGCACGCAGTGCCGTGGACACAAAAGTAGCCACAGTAAAAAGTTCGATCGGGAACACTGTTTCAATTTCGCCGGCAGGCGTTCAGGGTTTTGAGGGCGGAGGCGAGCCACTCACAGAAACTGACATTGCAAAAGTGAGCTCGTTGGCTCATGTAACCGGTGTCCAAAAAACCCTTACTGATAGGTTGACGAGTTCCGACACAACACTGCAATCTGCGGTTGACGCGGGTTCGCTTGGCAGAAGAAATAGCGGGAATAGTGGTCAAACTTTTACACCCCCACCTGAATTTCGAAATAGGTCAGGCAGTACCGGTACTGTATCATTTACTCCTCCGGTTACTGTAGTCGGCACAAACACTCCATCCTCACTCTCTGGAGTAGAAGCAAGCACCCTGAAGCTCACTAGTGGTGCCCTGTTCTCTCCTCAAAGTACTGAACCAGTCGCCCTCATTGGGACAAGCCTCGCAACAAAGAACAGCCTTACCATCGGCTCAAGTTTTACGGCTTATGGAACCTCAGTGAAAGTAGTTGGTATATTTGATAGTGGCAATACATTCTCGAATAATCAGGTTATTATGCCTCTTGCAACACTCCAAGCCCTCTCGATACAAACCGGACAGATAAGTTCAGCTACTCTAACGGTAGACTCAATCGAGAACACTCAAACTGTCACCGATACAGTCAAAACAACACTCGGTGCGACGGCGGATGTTACCAACTCGGCTGAAACAGCAAAAACAACCCTCCAACCACTCGAGAATATTGGCAAAATTTCCCTGCTCAGTCTTATCGGTGCAGTCGGTGCAGGTTCGGTGATCATTCTTCTCACAATGGTAATGATCGTTCGTGAGCGTAGAAGAGAGATTGGTGTGCTCAAGGCAATCGGTGGCTCAAACTTTGTTATCGTAAAGCAATTTATGGCCGAAGCATTCACTTTTACTATTCTTGCAGCTTTCGTCGGACTTGGTATTGGAATACTCGCAGGTCAACCACTCACAAAGATGTTGGTCACCAATAGCAGCAATACAACAAGCTCACAGACACAGCAGACTCCCGGTCGAGGACAACGCTTTGGTACTAGATTTGGTGGAATTCGCACTAACATCACTGACGTCAAGACGACTGTCGGCCTTAGCACTATCGCAGGAGGATTAGGCGCGGCCCTGCTTATTGCACTCTTTGGTGCTGCCGCCTCAGCACTATTAATAGCAAAAGTAAGACCCGCAGAGGTCATGAGGACTGAATAATGTTACAAGTAAGGAAACTCACAAAATCATTTAATTCTGGCGGTACTAAAGTAACTGCGGTTAATAATGTCAGCTTTAGCCTGTCTGAGGGTCAATTCGCCTCGATTATCGGAAGAAGCGGTAGTGGCAAGAGCACACTGCTATCCCTTCTAGGAGCGCTTGAAAAACCAACGAGTGGAAGTATCCAGGTCGGTGAAAAAGACATCACAAAACTTCGAGATCACGCACTCATTACCTATCGTTGCAAAAGTATTGGCTTTGTCTTTCAGAACTACAATCTGGTTCCAAACCTGACTGCACTTGAAAACGTTATGCTTCCTATGGAGTTTGCCAAAGTAAGTGGCAAGAAGCGCAAACTGCGAGCTACCAAACTGCTTGAGCAAGTCGGACTTGATACCGATAAGCAAAAACGCAAACCAAGTCGCCTATCAGGTGGTGAACAACAACGTGTCGCAATCGCACGTGCACTCGCTAATAAACCGCAACTTATATTAGCCGACGAGCCAACAGGTAATCTCGATAGCCACACAGGAAAAGTTATCTTTGATCTGCTCCATAACCTCGCACGTACCGAGCAAACGACCATTCTAGCAGTGACCCATGATCTTTCGATCGCAGGCAAGACTGACAACACATTCACGCTTCAAGATGGAAAGTTAGTTCGTAGCTAAGCTTAAACTCAGCCGACCGCTCTATAGTTTGTTGTATAGTAAGGAGTAGATACCATGAAGATTTTGATAGTTGAAGATGAGCAAAAATTGGCAAAAGCCCTCAAGCGAGGACTGGAGCAGGAAGCATTTGCTGTTGATATTGAGTTCGAGAGTGATTCAGGTCTCGCTGCTGCCGAAACAGGTAACTATGATCTCTTCGTTTTTGACCGCATGCTCCCGGGAACACTAGACGGAGTTGGCATTGTTGAGAGATTAAGAGCACAGCACGTCGTGACTCCGGTTCTCTTTCTGACCGCGAAAGATGCTGTGCACGATAAGGTAACAGGTCTAAATGCAGGAGCTGACGACTATCTGGTGAAGCCTTTCGCCTTCGATGAATTACTTGCGCGCATCCACGCATTACTCCGACGCCCCTCAAGCGAACCGCAGACGAGTCTAAGCTGCGACGATCTTGTTCTTGAACCTCATACCCACACCGTAACTCGCGCCGGAAAGCCCATCGAACTGACCGCCAAGGAGTTTGCACTTCTAGAGTATCTGCTGAGAAATAAAGGAACCATAGTCAGCAAAGACTCGCTCATGGATCATGTCTGGGATTTTGATGCTGACATTCTACCCAACACTGTTGAGGTATATATTGGCTATTTGCGTAATAAAATTGATCGACCCTTTCCAGGTAATGACCTTATCCATACACGGCGAGGCTTTGGTTACAAGCTTGGAGAGGTTGTGTAATGTTCCAGTCAGCAACCCTGAGACTAACTATCATCTACCTCGGTATCCTCCTGGCAATCTGTTTGGTGTTCAATGCCGCCCTCTATAGCGTCCTGAGTAGTGAGCTTACTCATAATTACAGTCTTCAGTCTAACTTCTTTGAAGATAGACCCCGCTTCCAACCGTTTATTCGTGACCCCGAGGCGCTCCGATTCCGAAACGAACAGCTCGAGCAAGGTAAACGCCGAATTCTCTCTGAGTTATTCTATATAGATATTGCCTTACTGGGTGCAGGTGGCTTTGCAAGCTACTTCCTCGCGAAACGTACTCTCCAGCCGATTGAAGAAGCACATGAAGCTCAGGTTCGTTTTACCGCAGACGCCTCGCATGAGCTCAGAACTCCCCTTGCAACCATGCAAACCGAGATTGAGGTAGCGCTCAGAGATCCAGCCATCAACCTCAAAGATACCAAAGAACTTCTTGAGAGTAATCTCGAAGAAATAGCCACCCTCCGCCAACTAACAAACGGCTTACTTGCGCTAGCTCGAGGCAGAGAATCTTCAATTAGCACTTCCGCACAACTCAAAAAAGTAACCGATGAGGCAGTTGATCGTGTTTCTAAACTGGCAAGGAATCGAAAGATTAGTTTGATCAATAAGGTTGCAAAAAATCTGACAGTTAACGGTGAGGAGGCACAACTCATTGAGGCAATTGTCATCCTGCTTGATAATGCTGTGAAATATAGCCACGAAACGCAGGAAGTAAAGATCAGTAGTCATACCGGTGAGGACAGAACAGACCTTATCATTGCCGACTCAGGCATAGGGATTGCAGCTACAGATTTACCTCGAGTCTTTGAACGATTTTACCGTGCGGATAGTGCACGCACTAAAAGTAAGCAAAATGGACATGGACTGGGCCTCTCAATAGCCCAGCAAATTATCGAGCAATATAGTGGTTCAATCCATATAGATAGCACCGAGGGAACTGGTACGACCGTCACAGTCACCTTTTTAAATGGGGTAGCTGGATAGACCTTCAACACCACCCGTAGCGTAATGATAAAAAAGATGCTGAAATTGTAAAAATACCCTTTACAAACTGCTTATGCCACTGCTACTATAAATCCAAGCTCATAAGGAAAATAAAAAATCAAAAACAAACATTATTTCCTATCGGTGTGAGCCAACACCACAACAACTCATTATTCAAATTTAAAAACAGCCTCCGGGCTGTTTTTGCTTATCTACGCATTATTTTAAGCTAATGCTTCTTTAGGCGCCAAGCATCTATCTCGGCATGATTGCCACCAAGTAGAACTTCGGGCACCTTCATTCCCCTAAATTCAGCCGGTCGTGTGTACTGTGGTGCTTCAATTGTCATGTCATCAGCTACGAAGCTTTCGATTTCAGCTGAGGTTTCACCACCGAGTACACCAGGAATCAAACGCACCACACTATCCGTTACTACCATAGCCGGAATCTCACCACCCGTTAACACATAATTACCCACGCTAATTTGCTGGTCCACCACACTCACAATACGCTCATCATAACCCTCGTAGCGCCCACAGATGATGATTAAACCTTCTTTTGCATCAGCGTACTGTTTTGCGATTGATTGCATCCAGGTGTCACCACGCGGTGTCATAAGGAGCACTTTTGCAGTCGGGTCACTTGTCTTCGCTAGCTCAACTGCAGCAAAGAGTGGCTCGGGCTTCAGAACCATACCGTCACCGCCACCGTATGGAGTATCATCAACTGTCTTTCTTGATCCTAGCCCAAAGTCGCGTAGATTAATACATGAATATTCGACGATACCTTCTTTTTGAGCCTTCCAAAGCATTGATGTTCTAAACACACCGTCAAACATTTCAGGAAAAAGTGTAATTATCTGTATCTTCATCTGAAACAGTATACCTTAAAACAAAAATATCCCGAAAGTTCGGGATATTTTCATCACATATAAAGCTCTCTAGTTTCCTAGACTCGCAAGCGAGCTTTGGTTTTTACAATTGTTTATTTTTGTTTGTCCGTGGTGAACACTTACGATTATATATCGAGATCGTCTAAGTCCGCAAGGTCTTCACGGTGCTTTTTTGTATAATCTGATTCTTCGTTTTCCACAGCTTCAGGTTCAACTTCTTCCACAGGGTTGTCAGCTGGCTCTTCCGCTGGTTTAGTATCATCTTGCGGTTGATCACTTTGGGGAAAGTCGTTATCATCTTCGTGTCGGGGCTGGCTCTGGGTTGCGCCACTTCCACCATCGGTATCAACAATCTTAAGATTATAACGAGCATCATTCTTAGTCCCGAGTGCCCGAAGGAGTGTTCTAATACTCTGGGCGGTTCCTCCACGCTTACCGATGACACGTCCGAGGTCCTCAGGAGCCACGGTTAGCTCAAGTAGCACTCCTTTTTCATCAATCGTACGTTCAATCTGCACCTCATCTGGATTACTTACTAAGGCCTTTACAACAAATTCTACAAATTGCTGATCAATACTTGCTGACATACTGTCTCCTTCAGAAATTTAGTTTAGTACATTTCAATTATATCACGCGATCTTAGGGCCAAGTGTGCTCAACAAAAAAGACGCCAGATCGGCGTCTTAAGTGGATTCTATAAGTCTATTTAGGCTTCTTTTTCTTCTGGACTTTCTTCAGTAACTGCCTCTTCGACTTCGGGTGCTTTGGTTTCTTCACTCACGGTTTCCTCAACCTCAGCGGGTGCTTCGACAATATCAGCAGCAGGTGCCTCTACTTCAGCAACTACGGGAGTTTCTTTTTCTTCTGCAGGTTGATTGCGACGAAGTTTTTCAACGTTTTTGATGGATTTTTGTTTTTTAACAGAAGTGACTTTTACCCACTCAGGTAATGCGACCTTCTCTTTTCGTAGAAGGTGTACTACTCGATCAGATGGCTGTGCACCATTCTTCAAGAATACAGCGGCTTGTTCTTTATCAAGCGTTGTCTCTTTTGTGTGAGGGTTATAGCTTCCGAGGTTAGCAACAATACGCCCACTAGTTGGTTGACGGTGTGAATCCTGAACGATCACTCTGTACATTGGGTGACCTTTGCGGCCAGTTCTTTGCATTCGAATTGCTAACATCTAAAACTTACTTCCTTTTCTCACTGTCATAATGACTTAAAAGTTATTGAAACAATCTTGCGTAATTATACAGATCGCCACCCCTATTGTCAAACCTGAGCAGACTCGTAATACTTCAATGCCTCTTCGGCAGCCTTCTGTTGCGCAGCTTGCTTACTACTCCCCGAGCCACTACCCCGGAGCTGTGAGCCGATGAAGACACCGAGCGTAAAGATTTTATCGTGATCAGGCCCATCTTCTGAGAGCACCTTATAGACAGGCGTCTGGTTGTCCTTCTCCTGGGCGACCTCCTGCAAGTAACTCTTAGGATCTCTCCAGCTCCCGCTTTCCAGGATCTGCGGAAGAGTCGAAATAATGTGGTCTGTTATAAAATCTTTTGCAACTTCATATCCTTGATCAATGTAAATGGCGCCAATAACTGCCTCGAAGCTATTTGCGAGAATCTGCTGTCGAGCCCTGTCGCTGCCTCGCTTTTCTCCGCGAGAAAGACGGAGCATCTGTTCGAAGTCGAGTCTTGTTGCAGCGGCACCGATACTTTCGGTACGAACTAAAGCGCTCCGCCAGTTGGTTAAAATCCCCTCAGGCTCAGTATAATTTGTATACAGAAATTGAGTAACTGCAAGCTCCAGCACTGCATCACCTAAGAATTCGAGCCGTTCGTTGTGGCTCTCGGCGCTTTTCTTGTGCTCATTAATATAGCTACGATGCGTAAAAGCCATTACGAGCGTCGCTGGATCATTAAAGGTAAATCCAAACGTAGCTTTTGCAAACTCTTGGTATGGTGCGTAATCAACTGTCATAATATGTCTGGATTATAGAATTTGGATTAAAGAAGTTAGGTAACTACTGTAATGCAAAGCCTAAAACCATGCTCCTTTTATAGTTATAATTTTTCCTGCCTGATCTGTTTACTCGCGAGTAACATCAACTTTTCAATTCCCTCGTATTCGACCATATCAAGCGCTTTGGCAAATGGGAACCAACCGATACCGTTCATCCAGTCTTCTTTAGTAAGGCTATCTGTATCACCAAGTGCCTTTACTAAGAAAATGTGCATGGTCATAAGTACGAGGCTATTCTGGCGACGATAACGGAACTGCGTCTTACCAAGGTGATTCATGACATTCATTTCCTTCAAGCCTGTTTCTTCTTGGATTTCACGCTCCGCCGTTTGACGAGGTGTTTCACCAGGCTCGATATGACCTTTCGCAATTGTCCAGCGATCTTTGGCATCTTGGGTCAACAGGATCTCAACCTCACCCTTTTCATTTCTACGAAATACCACACCACCGGCAGTAGTTTCTCTGAGAATATCCTGAATAGCAGGCTTTCGTTTGAAGTATCTTTTGAATTTATTAAAAGGTTGTGGCATTACTTTTCTTCCTTCTTTACTGAAGCCTCTTTTACTGGTCGTAGATTGGCGTCTTCAGGGTGTTCTTTTCGCCAAGCGGAGCCAAGAACACCATTGATAAATTTACTCGAATTTTCTGCCCCAAAACTCTTCGCGAGCTCGACCGCTTCGTTAATAGTTACCTTGGATGGGATCTTGCTCTCGGGCATGTCGAAGAGTTCATAGAGCGAAAGACGAAGTATACAGTGGTCTATACGAGCAATTTGAGCCAGTGGCCATTCAGGTGCAAGCGGCTGTAGTTTTGCATCGAGCTGTTCAAAATTTCTAGCAGCACCCCTTATCAGTTGTTCAACGAAGTCAATATCATCGATCGTATCTTTGTAACGGTGCACATTACGAGCAGTAATCTCCTCAATGTCTACCGACGGATCGTCCGATCGGAGGCGAAAATCATACTCATACAGTGCCTGCAGAGCTACAATTCTTCCTAAGTGTCGGTTTGATGCCACCTTATGAGAGCCTTTCGATGTTAAAAATCACGCAAATACAGCGATTATTTTTCGGTCTTAACTTTTTTGGCGCTTTCACGCTTAGTTGTGTACACCTTGACCGGACTTTTTCCATTTACGGTACGTGCGAGTGTTAGAGCAAGGTGACTTCGTCGAAGTCCCGTTTTACGCTTGCTAGTCTGCTTTTTTGGTTTACCCATAGAAAAATCTACTCCTTAGGTGTTATATCTGATGATTTACATTGTATTATAGCGTAATTTACCAAAAAATCAAAATGGCATACCCTCATTGTGGCCGCCTCGTCGCATTGACGGAATTACCTGTTTTTGCTATAGTATTTTTTATGAATAGACCAGAGACGGTGGATCAAAACAGAGAAGAAAATAATCAAATCCCAGATAGGCGAAGTTTTCGCCGAGTTGGTGGAGCGATCGGTTTCGTAGTAGTTACAGGATTAGCACTTTTGCTTTACGAGACCACACACGGTTCTTCACAAGATTCAAAACCCAACTGTACAACTATCGTAACCCATGAGGGCGATAACCTCTGGGAACTTGCTAGAACAGTTCAACCTGAGGGCGATATACGTCCTCTTGTAAACCGTCTTGTGGATCAGTTACCCGACCACACAAGCAATCCTGAGTCGGGTACTCATCTTGTTGTTTGTTTGGACAACTGATCAGATGACGAAATTTACTAATTTTTTAGGTACGTAGATTGCTTTTTTCACCGAATTGTCACCGATACTTGCAGTAACTTTTTCGTTGGTGCGCGCAACATCAATCACCTGCTCTTCAGTCGCATCAGATGGAACCTCTACCGTGCCTCGTAATTTCCCGTTCACTTGAATAACGATTTTCATGCTATCTGTAGCGAGGTACTTTTCATCCCACTCGGGCCAACCGGAAATATGCACGGACTCTTTTTGCCCTATATCTCGCCAGAGTTCTTCGGAAATATGCGGAGCAAAGGGCGCAAGGAGCTGAATAAGCGCAGTTATCGCTATTTGCCAGCTCTCTGTGTCGACGAAGCCATCCATTGACTTAACTTTGTAGAGGGAATTAGTGAACTCCATGAGCGCCGCTATAGCGGTGTTATAGCCCATCTCGTGCAGATCTTCAGTTACCTTTTTTATTGCTAAGTTCGTGTCGATCAGTAGTTCCTTTTGGTCGCCCACAGATTTTTTTGTCTCGGCAAATTCTTGAACTAGTGTCCAGGCACGTTGCAAGAAACGGAAACACCCGCCCATACCTTCCACACTCCAAGCTGCTTCCTGATTCCATGGGCCGATAAATAATTCCATGAGCCGAATTGCATCCGCACCATATCCCTGGTCGATTATCTCACCAGGAGCTATGACGTTACCCCAGCTTTTACTCATTTTCCTGCCATCAGGCGCGAGAATCATTCCATGATTTCGCAGTGCCTTAAATGGCTCATCGAAATCAATCATACCCGCGTCAAACATTACTTTAGTCCACATGCGTGCATAGAGGAGATGCATGACTGCGTGTTCGGCACCTCCAATATAATCATCGACCGGCAACCATAGCTTAGCTTTCTCCTTGCTAAAAGGTTCATTGTCGTTATGGGGGTCAGCAAATCTTAAGAAATACCAGCTTGAACATGCAAAACCATCCATGGTGTCAGTCTCGCGCTTGGCGGGACCACCACATTTGGGACAAATAGTATTCACCCACTCAGGAACGCTTGCAAGCACACTCGTTCCTTCTCCTGTTGGTTGATAGCTTTTTACCTCAGGAAGTATAACTGGCAATTGGTCTTCAGGAACAGGTACTGCACCGTCGGTTTCACAGTGAATAATTGGGATAGGTGCACCCCAGTAACGTTGCCTCGAAATCAGCCAGTCACGAATCTTATAGTTAATCTTTTCCTCACCACTACCTTGTCTGACCAGCGCGTCAACAATTGATTCTCGAGCCTCAGAAGATGTCTGCCCATTGTACTCACCTGAATTGATCATTCGCCCCTCGGTTATTATATCCCCAGAAACACCTTGTGCCATATCAAGTACTTCGTTCATGCCTCCGCTTGCTCTCAAGGAACGGTACTCTGCCTCGGTTACCCACTTTACTGTCTGCTCATCCTTATCCACCGCAAGCTCATCCCGGGTTTCCAAGGAGTGAAGTGTTACAAGTACGGTCGTGCAGTAGGCTATTCGATTTATGTCCTTATGCTGTGCAAAAAATTCAGAGGAGATGATTTCTCCCTTTACTTGCGCACTACTCACATCAAATAATCCGGTTTCTTCAAGTAGTTCTCGCTGGGCTGCCTCAATAGCTGTCTCATGCTTGTCTATTCCACCCATAAGCGGTGACCAGGCATCGCTTTGTGTTGGCTTTGTAACCAATAGCTTGTCTTCGGTAGGATGCTTCACAATGCATGTAACCACATTCCTTGGGACTAATTTCTTGTCCATACGATGAGTGTGTTCATTATCAATAAAACGTTTTGCTATCACTTGGCGAATTGGTATATCAAATTTTTTGGCAAACTCATTATCACGTTCATCATGGGCGGGAACGGCCATGATAGCACCGGTGCCATAACCAGTGAGTACGTAGTCTGCGATCCAAATAGGTATCTTTTCATTATTAACCGGGTTGATCGCGTGGGCACCGGTGAAAACGCCCGTTTTCTCACGGCTTGTCTCTTGCCGTTCAATATCAGATCTCGACTGTGCCTGCTTTATGTAGTCATAAACTTCGTTTTTTTGCTCGCTAGTCGTCAGTTGCTCCACAAGCCTATGCTCGGGTGCGAGCACCACAAAAGTTACCCCAAACAAAGTGTCTGGTCGCGTCGTAAACACCCGTATTACTTCGTTTGAGTCTGCTAATCTAAAATCAACCTCGGCACCTTTGCTTTTGCCAATCCAATTGCGTTGCATCGATTTAATTGAATCAGACCAGTCGAGTTTTTCCAGATCATCGGCAAGCCTATCTGCATAGTCAGTAATCTTGAAGAACCACTGTTTAAGCGGCTTTTTGGTTACCTCGTTACCACAACGCCAACACTTACCTGCCTCAACTTGTTCATTGGCAAGCACAGTCTTGTCGGTATCACACCACCACTGGAGACTTTCTTTCTGATACGCAAGTCCACGATCAAACATGAGCTTAAAGAACCACTGCGTCCATTTATAGTAACCTGGATCAGTGGAGTTGATCTCTCGTGACCAATCATAGCTAAACCCCATCTGCATAAGTTGCTGTTTGAACTTTGTAGTGTTTTGAGCGATAGCCTCTTTGGGACTAATGTTGTTTTTTATAGCAAAGTTTTCAGCTGGTAGCCCAAACGCATCCCAACCCATAGGGTGCAGTACATTCTGGCCTTGCATACGAGCAAAGCGAGCGACGACATCACCGATCGTGTAATTACGAACGTGCCCGACATGCATTGCCGCGCCACTTGGATATGGAAAATATTCGAGCACATAACGCTTAGGTTTTTGCGAATCTTCTGTGGCCTTGTAGATGCCGCTTGCTTCCCACTCTGTTTGCCATTTTGGCTCAATTTCCTTCGGGTTGTATCGCTTCATAATTCATATAGTTTAACAGATACCAATCAATATTACGACCACGCGTATAGTGATTATACGACGTACTTTATTCGCTTATTGATAAAGTTTGTTATTATGGACTTACTGAGGCACGAAGTGCATCGGAGGGTAAAACTACAATGAGCGGTGAGTATAGTGGATTATCAGCGGATCGTTTTTTAGGTGTTGAAGAGGCACATAAAAAGTATAGCCTGGGCACCAGGGATAGTTTATTTGCGCCCGAAGTCGACCGGCAGCTCGTACAAGCGGGGATCGCTAAGATCGTAATGCCGGTTTCTGTTTCCGATTTTGAAACATTGCTTGCCGGCTATGAAACATGTATACACGAGACACCCGACTTGCTAGAACAAACGAGACATGCTGTTGATGCACGATTTGGTAATCAAGCAGGCCATGAGAGAAAAGAAAGAAAAATTAGCCGAACGACCGAACTACAAATTCAAGACCCAAAAAATATAATGCACTTCAATGAATATGCCAGAAGGCGCTGGGAAGCAGAATTCACCAACGTTCCACGGGTCTTTAAAAACTTCTTGGAAAATGGTTATGAAATCCACAATGCACTGATAAAAGTTGCAAGAGAGCAATTTCAAGCGCTCGATGAAACACACCCGGGGATTCTTGCCTCACACTTTCCAGGTAACGAAGGTACTACGCATGCCAGTCATAGCTACACACGATTAGGGATCTATGACGGATACGAAGCAGATCACGAGGCAACTGAAGTTGCAAAACCACATTATGATATTAGTGGTTCAACAATTCACGGCTACGCAAGCGCACCTGGCTTTTGGGGAGCAAGCGATGGTGTCAGTGGAGAACGAACCTATTATGATACCCCGGAAGGTGAAGCATATTTCTTTCTTGGACGAGGATACGAAAAACTCTATCGGGAGGCTGCACGAATGAAGGCGCTATACCATGGGGTAAATAGAATTGTTCCACCCGATGTTGCCGAAGTTCCAAAGCGATCCGTAGTCGTGCACTTTACCGATTCACCTTTTATTGATTACGGGGTTATGCCTGAGGATACTGTGCCGTATTTAGCCCAGGAAGATACAGGTAATGACGCAACGTACATAGAACTAGGTAATACTGCATAGATAGAGAGTTGGCGCTTGAGCCAAGGCCCCACCACATGCTCACTACTCGGTCAGACAAAACTATACGCGGCGAACACGTTTCCGGATATTTTCAACAATACTATTTACAAGGTAATGAGTTTTTCTAACGACAAGATCTTGTGCATGTAGATACTCAACTTCTTCACCGCCAAATCCACGTTTGAAAATGGAGACTCCATAAAAACGGTGCTTGGTTTGGTCGGGTTTCGTCACACCCCAGAAGTTATACCTCGTTATACCTCGTTTTTTCGCTTCTTTAATTGCCGCCCACTGAAGTGCATAAGCGCCCGGCAAATTTCTACCAGCATCAGTGCTCGTCCCATAGTGATAGGCGGCTTCTGCACCGTAGAATATGATGTATGCCTGCGCTAGGAGTTCTTTTTGGTTGTAGGCCTCGAACAGAACAGCCTTATCCGAAGCTACAAATACCTTAAATTGTTCTTTAAGAAAGTTCTTTGAAAATGGTACGAAACCATGACGCTGAGCTGTCTGAAGCTGAATATCATAGAATCGATCAATAGCGACAGGATCCTGTGTGGTTGTAATAGAAATCTGCTTCTTCTCAGCCTGTTTGATTTCGTACCGTGTTTTTTTACGCATTTTTGACAAAATTAAATCTTCGCTTTGAGTTAAATCGAGTTGCCAGGTAAGCTCAGCATGAAGATGCATAGGTGCACTACGGAACCCGAACTCATGGAATTTTGATGTAGCTTTGTCAGTAGCGAGGAGCTGTGGTCGGACGCGAACAAACACACAGTCATATTCCTCGGCTAGTTGTCGCATTGTCTCAAAGGCTTCCGCAATTAGTTTTGTATCGTTCCAGTCGATAATCGGTCCAGCAGGCACTACGCCGTAACGGCCCCGACGAGCATCTTCAATGATAAAAAGCATTACTCCTACAAGTGTTCCGTCTTTATAAAAGCCGGTTCTAACTATCCTGTGTTCTATACTTTGCTGAAATTCACCCCAAAACCACGAGTGTAGAAAATTAGCTTCTGGATGATCTTGCATGAAAGATTCCCACACCGTTTGATCTGTTATTTCTATGCTTGAGATAGCCACTCTAAAACCTTTCCTGCGATCATCATTGCATCCGCTTCGCTCACATTAATATGGGTAGGCAGATTCACCATCTGTTTGGCAACCTTATCAGCCGCAGGACAGATACCATCTTTGTATATTGTTTTTGAAAGATACCTGGCTGGCGCAATCGGTGTCTCGTACCATATGTCTGTTATGAAAATATTGCTCTTCTTAAGATACGTAAACAGTGTCTCCCTATTCTCAATCAGTAACGGAAATCGAAGAAAGATTGCGTTGCCATGCGACGAACTAACTTGGTAATTCTTTGGGATTACTTTACTGTAAACTTTACCTATAAGCGCGCGATGCTCCGCTATTTGTTCAAGATTCGTGTACTGGTCGTATGCCAGACCTGCATACCACGGAGCTAATTCTCGGTAGACGCCGAAAATACCATCAACTGGCTTGGCAAGTAAATGCAACTTCTTGCATAGTGCATGCAGTGGCTTGCCAAGGCCATACGGATAGAGAGTCCGTATTTTGACAGTCAGTAGAGGATAAATTCTGTCTCTGAGTTGCTGCATGCGTGGTAGCTTTGAATAAGCAATCATGTGTTGAGCCCTATTTTTAAATGCCTTGTTCCTTACAACCAGTGCGCCACCGGAAACACCATCAATAACCTTATCTTGGCTAAAAGATAAGGTCACAAAGTCGCCAATCGTACCCGCCTCATCACCGTCGCTGTACTGCATACCGATACAGTGTGCGAGATCTTCGATCAGAAGCAACCCGTTCTTTTTTGCAATTGCTTGTACACCCTTGATCTCAGTCGGATACCCAAGAGTATTCTGTATAATTACTACTGTTGCATCCGGGTTTTTTGTTAGTGCTTTTTGCAATGTTTCAGCACTAAAATTAAGCTCCGAGGTAGCTATATTCACAAATACCGGTATACAGTCCGCATCAATGACAGCTTTGTACACCGCATAGCAGGTGTAGCCAGTAATGAGAACTTTGGTATTTTTCGGTAGATCCGCGACAACCAATGCAGCTTGAATAGCTTCCCTGCCTTTATAGAAAAGGTGTGTTTCTCCCCCATAGCGGGACGCTAACAATTCAACGAGCTGGTCGTACTTTATGTCGTTGTTTCTTGCAAACAATGCCCTGCGAGCAGAGCGAAGCGTATAATTCGAACCCACCGAGTTGAAGATGGCTTTTCTCACAGCACAGCCTCTTTAAGAATATCTACTAACTCTCTGGGGTGAGTGTCGTGTGGACTATGCCTGGCACTTGGAATTACATAAAGTTTTGAATGCTCAATTGCTTTATGAAGTATTCGAGCATCTTTCAGTGGCGTCACCGTATCATGTTCTCCCCAAATAATGACGGTGGGAACGGTAATGTCATGAATATTAAGTGTATGGTCTGATTCAATCATTTGAGCCATTGTCGTACGCATATGCTCGGGAGCATCACGGTAATCCGTTTCTCTGGCAAGCTTATAAACACCTGCTCGTAGCATGGGCACATCCTTTACTCGTTTACCGATCTTAGCAAGATTTTTAAACACAAGACGTTTTGTTCTAATTTTCAGATCATTATGATAGACCCCTGCGGCATCGAGTAAAAAGAGTTGCTTGATCCTGCCGGGGTTTTTAATGGCATAGTGTAGCGCAATTCTCCCTCCGTTGGAGTGACCAAGTAGCGTGATGGGTTTGACTTCCTGTGAGAGCTCTGACTCAAGCCACGTAACGTACTGTGAAATTGTCCAAGATTTTTCAGAATCCTGCGTTAGACCCGGCACCTTAAGAAGCACGGGCTCAAAACCCGACTTCTTTAACATCTCGGTAATCTTTTGCCACTTGTCGAGATTGTACGTCCAACCATGTAGTATGTATATTCGTTTCACTATAAACCCCACTGCTTTCTGCGATTTTGCCATATCAACTCACGGCGACATAGCTTTGCTACGTCTGCACTATCTATCAGTAAGTGTTCGATGATGCCTTCCAAGAATCGTGCACCCTTAAACATAATTATCTCACTACCTCTCAGTTCATCCTGCAGGTATATGAGCGCATCTTTTGGATTTAGAAAAACCGTCAAAGACGATTCTCTTGCTCCAAGCTTTTTCAGCTCTGGTGCGGTATATTTTTTCACTCTTGGTCCCACTAAAATTATTCTTTCAAAATCTCCTTTTAGAATATCGTGTGCTACCTGGGTGTGTACGGTCGCTTCTTGCTCTCCCTGCTCGAGGATATCGCCCACCACAAGCCATTTACTCTTTGCCTTAAATAGTACGAACAACTCAATCATTGCTTTTAGCGCATCACTAGATGAGTTATAAGAACTATCAATAATCGTAGTATCTTTTATCCCGCTAAAGAGTGAGCTCCTGCCAGGAGGCAACCTGAAAGTCTTGAATAACGGATCGAATGGAATCTGTAGTTCTGCCGTTAGCAACTCGCAGGCCTGCAAAGAGTAAAAAATTTCTTTGGGAACTAAACTTGCGAGTGTATATACGGCATGTGGTGTTTTCATTGTGGTACCCTCTCCACTCACAGTGTACTGACTACACTCATCCATACTCAACTGGTAGATTTTAGCATTGCTGCGGGGTAGCTGAGCAGTTATTTGTGAATTATCACTATTTACAATCACGAAGTCTGTTGCCTGCGCCGTTAAGTGTCCAAATTCATACGCAATCGCCTCATCGACAGTGGTAAACTTGCCGCTACTAACGACCGACTGAAAATTCACGCTGTGCGTCTGCGTACTGCTGAGCCATATAGTTCCTGCAGGCCTCAGTAACTTTGCGAGAAAGGCGCCCTCTCTTGGACGATCACAATCTACTTCAGCAACATAGAGTGCTTCTTTGTATGGCTGCTTGAATGCCCTGTATGGTGCCAGGAGAAAAAGTTTTATCCACTCGCTTTTCTGAAGCGTTTCCCTCGAAAGCCCTAAGATATCAAAACAGATACCAAATGCACTATTTGCATGATGTGAATAGCGAGCAGACTCACCGAGCTGAGATTGGACCAAGTGCATCGTGGTTGTCTTTCCACTAGAGCCAGTAATAACAATTACCTTCGGGTGCCACTTCTTAAGCTGTATACCTGCGCAGAATCGAAAGTAACTCGCTACAAGAAAATATAGTCTCTGCTTAAGTTTTTTTAACATATGTATGTATTATATCTTACAATCGAAAACTTATTAAAAATACCCGCAACTGCGGGTACAATCTGAGCTAAACTGGTGGAGCTGAGTGGACAAAAGCCCACTCAAGCCCCATGCGCTATATAGTGTACTATCCCCAAACCAACGATGCAACCATGACATACGTCTCTTGGTAATTACTTGGAACCTATATTAAAAACGTGCTTGAAGGAGAAAGATGCTTCTGGAATGTCGCCGTACTTGTTGCTACCAGATGTGCCAGGAAGTACGAGCAGGAGTATACCTATCACAGGTCCAACCAGTGGAAGAAAACCCAGCAAAACAAGCCAACCAGACTGGTCAAGGTCGTGCCAGCGTCTCATATGCAGAGATATAGATAAAGGCAGGGCCACTACAACCATCCCCAAGCCAGCCAGTAATAGAATAATGTTAAGTACTCTGCTATTTCCGATACCAAACTTCACGAGCACTGCTACTAGGATAATTGAGACAGGGATTAAAATTACATATATATATGCGATTAGTAGGCCAAGCCTACTAATCCTGCCACTAAAAAAGCCTCCCTGTCTGGCATACATTACACCCGGATTGCTCAAGGGGACGGTAGCTTCATTTGAGACTGAAAAGTAATGTTGAAATAAGTTTTCGGGCCAGCCTGCGACAAGCAAAGACTTCTTGATGGCATCGTCACTTAGTCCTAAGCTGCGCTGTGAAGTTATATAGTCTTTAAGGGCAAGATCAGAGTTATCCATATGAGGTAATTATAGCAAAATTACCTGAAGAATGAGCGAGATTATACGTAGTTCATGCTTTAGGTCAAGAATTGACACACAAGCTGGTGGGTTTGAACAAAAAATTGGTGGAGCTAATCGCGAGGCTTTCACATCTCGCAGATCGAGTTGACTCTCCGGAGCACCAAGGGCCGTACTTGGATTCAGCAGCTGCATCTGGGCAGGTCAAGCGCAATGTGCGCCTAGAGCCAGCTGAGAGAGCAGCACTCGCTGAGGTCTACCGCCAGGGCAGCACGGTGCTGCAACTGGTTGCCATGTTCGAGGTCTCAAGGACCACGGTTCTGACAATCCTGGATCAGCAGGGTGTGAGACGTCGCTACCGAAAGCTGGGACCGGCTCAGCTGAGAGTCGCAGTACGTCTCTACAAAGCTGGATGGTCGTTCGCTCGGGTTGGTAAAGATCTCGGCCTGGATGCAGGCACAGTGCATAAAGCGTTTGTGCGAGCTGGAATTCCGACACGCCCGAGGGTGGGTCGCTGATTCCGGTTCTATTTTCTCATGGTATTGAGTGAGTAACAAGCTAGTGAAATCTCAGCGGGAGATACCTAGAAGAGTAGTTCTTTGTCGTATAGGTTTCGGTCACTTAGATACTGCAAAAAATATTGACCAGCATATGTTAAAAAGTACGTTTTGGTAGCAGGTTCATATTTGGCCAGCACTTCGCTAATCGGGTACTGCATGAGATCATTGACGGTCTTGAAACCTTCATCAGGAAGCTTCGCCTTGTGCAGTTCAAGAAATTCCTCTAAGTCTTCCGGGGCAAGACCATCCCTAAAGGATTGCAACTTCTTTAAGGCCTCAAGCTGACTACCCCAGATAATGCTGTATATCCTGTGGTATTCTGCAATAGCTTCAGGTGATTTAAGTAGTTCATCCATTGCATCACCTGTATCCTCCGTACCTTCGTTTAGTGCTTCGTCAGCATCGGAAGACAGTGCACGGACAGCACTTGAGTCCCCTTCCTGTGGACGGGGATGTACTCTGTTTAGCTTTCCGAACTTTGTGTCGATACTTTCGGTTTCGTTTAGGATTCTCTTTATGGGGCGATGAAAGAATAGCCCGAAGAATAGTATAAGGAGTACGTATTTGAGCGCATTTGTGTACTCCAAAACAAGGCTAGAGTTGACCCTAACATTTCTCAGTTGGTGCAGCCCTAGAACCGCTAATGCGAAACACCCGATACAAATTGCAATGCATGCAGCCAACATAGCCAAGTAAAGAACCCACTTGAGGAAACTGCGGAAAATTCTGCTGGCAGTATGCCAATTGACTGATATTAGTGGGTCTGCCATGCCATCAGTATATGACAAAGATTCCCATACAAAAATTGCTTATGTTAATAGGAATCCGCCGTAAAGTTCAGTCTCAAGGAGCGGCGCAGATAGGGCATTGAATAGGTACAAATGTACGCTCTTTCACACCCTTGTTATTTACAGATCAAAATGGGAATGATTATCGAATGTGGTGGAGCTACAGGGACTCGAACCCTGGACCTCTTCCATGCCATGGAAGCACTCTAGCCAACTGAGCTACAGCCCCACGCGTCACTTTGGACCTGCACTATTGTACCAGATTACACAATTGGTTTTTGGTTGAAGGTAAGAGTTGCAATGGTACCTTGTTCAAACTTACTCATAATCTCTACTTCACCGCCCAGTGAGTGCATAATCAAGCGATCAAGGAACAGACTCAGACCAATACCCTCTCTATTGAAGGTGGTGACTGGACCAACTTTCACGAACGGCTTGAATAGTTGAGCAATCTTTTCTTTTGGAATTCCCTCTCCATGATCAATCACCTGGAAAGCAACATGCCCGTCGCTGCTTAGGCAGTTCACAGACAAGTTACCGCCTTCTTTGCTAGCTTGAATCGCATTTTCAATGAGAGATTTCAAGGTGAGCTCAGCTAAAGGCTTGTTGGTCGTTAGAACTATGTTCTCCTTAAACCCATTGACACTAAGCTTGAGATTCTTGGCATTCAACTCTTTTTGGAATGGTGCAATGATTTCAGTTGCCAGGGTTTGAGCCGTGACAGGTGCCATTTGTGGTACTAGTGTCTCTACCTCGAGTTTACAGACTAGTCGGAATGCTCTGGCAAGCTCCTGTAACCGTTCAACTCCTTGTTGGATTATCCTCTGGCTTGTTTCATCATTGGTGATCTGCGAACTCAAACCAGCGATGTGATCAGTTCTTGTTTTAAGCTGTTCGCCTGCGTCTGCGAGCAATTTAGATCGTGAGTGATCAAGTGCACGCTCAGCTTCAAGCGTATCCTTCATCTGCTGTCGCTCAGCCACTACTAGACGGTGGTTTTTAATCATGCCGTAGAACAAACGAAGAATCAAAATTGTTAACACCAAGTGTGTAAGGTATGTGGTACTTTCAAACTTAATGCCAGCAATGCCCGAGGCAAGTGCGTAAAAAATACCAATTGTGAAAGTTAAGCCCAGGGCTGGTAGCAAGAAGTTTCGAGAAAGCAGCGGAGATTTAATTTTTATTGCTGTAGCCTCAGGAACATTCTTTTCTGTTCCAGCCTCTTCAACAAGTGATTCTATAAATAGTGAGAGATGATTAACTGTCTGAGAAAGATCAGCCGCAAGTTGCGGGCTCTGCCCGTTGCGCTCTGCCATCTCAGCTCCGGAGCGTATATAGGTTAGAGGCGTTCGCAAGTAATGGCTAGTTAGCTCTAAGAAGTTTCGTTTTTCTTCGGTTAATACTTTTTGCTTGGTAAGAATTTTACGCATACGATCTTCGCGGCGAAGCTGTTCCTGTGTTTGATACAGATAGTAGCCTGACAGTGCTAGTATTATCGTATAGAGCACATATGGAAGCGCTTTCATTAGGGGCCGAGGAATACCAGTAAAGAAGTGTCTCGTTTCAGAAAACAGTAAAGAAAATGGCGTTCGCCTCAGCGACTTCTTTTCGGCTTTTGTAATAAGTTGCTTTCTACTTGCTCTTGCTGTCTGTGAAATCTGTGAAGCTGAGACTGGTTGCGTCGTAGGCGGTTTAATTACAGGTGGGGGTACAACAGTAATTGGTATTGTTGGTTTTGTTATGATAGGCTTTTCCTCCGTGCCACCACCAATCACGACGATATTCCTCGTAGCGTTCTGTGCTGCACCTACCAATTCTAGCGCTACTTTATTACTCGCGTTGATGTACATATCAAAGGGACTACTCTCATAAGGTATTCCTACAGGGTCTACGTTTTCAGTTGTCTGGAAGGAAACGCCTAGCAGATTGGTATACATACCCACACTACCGAATGGTACGTTAAGGCTGGTACCCGTAACATCAGACACCAAGCTAACCAGTAAGCCTGTGCTACCGCCCAAATCCGCCAGGTAATTTGATAGTCCCACACTCACATTATCTGTACCGTGAGCCTCATATGTCCCGTCGGAAAGCCTGAAGTTGAGCGTACCCACGCCATGGTCAGAGTTTGTACCAACCAGGAAGAGGTGTTGATTATCGGGGCTGAACGCCGAAGCAGGGAGCGGGAGCGTTTTTGGAATTGCATTCGCCCACCTAAGGTTTTGCCCTGGAACACTAACCGAACTCACTATAAGATCATCATTCCTCCAGTCAGGGGCCACTAACGCTAGAATAAGTTGGTGATATGTCTTATCGTACGTAAGCGAGGAAAGGGTAGCATTCTCAGGCAATGAAGATTTAATGGCGACGCCATTATCAAGATTTACAGACGTAACTTTTTTAGTTGATGCAATAAAGACACGATTCACGTCTTCGGCCAACACTAGCTTCCGAAAACTTGTGTTGGGATCAATAGGATTATCTGTGAGCTGTATACTCCGCTCGAGAGTCCCACTCGCACTAAAGATTCGGAGACTATCAGGTCCTGAGATGTAGATACGTTGCTGATCGTCAGAAAAAGCAGCATTAAAGCCCGACTGCAAACCACTAGCGGCGTCTGAAGTATCTGGAAGATCGACCGCAGATGTTACCTGGTTGTTCGTAGGATTAATCGTAAAGAGCCTCAAGTTAGTAGCCTGGAAGGAGCCAGTTTGAGGATCAAAATGAAGAATCTTGGTTGCAAGTGCATAAATCTTCGTTTTGTCAGTCCCTACCTCCAGATTCGAAGTAATATAGCCGTCTGGTAGCACGAAATCACTTTCAATCTTATGGCGTGACGTGTTGAAAATACTGACCCGTCCTTCTAGCGTCATCGACGTTGGCTGACCATCCGTATACACAAAGTTCGTCTTTACTAACGGTAAGTATTCTAGTTGCTTTGAAGGCCTCACATATTCTGCCTTAATTAGGTAAGCTTTTTGCGTAGTAAAATTATGGTCAAGATTCCAGGCTCCATATTCGTCTGACTGCACAACTCCTACATTTTGTCCGTCTACTAAGATATTGAGCGATACACTCGGTGGAGCTGTACCTTCAATCTTACGGATACCTGCCGAAACTTGTTCCCCCTCGTTAGGGCTAGTGATAGTGACCGCATCTGCCCGGACGATTACAGACTGAGTGACTGACAACACAGCAACTTCCCCCACTGTTGAGAGACCAAAATCACCAACTGTGGTCCCAAATCTTTTTTCGTGGAGAACGGTATGTGATGACAAGTCAACTACAAATATTTGGTTATTTACTGGATTAGATTCAGCACCATCTGGCGATATTGTGGCATTAACACAGTATCCGTTGACAACTGCCACTCCTGAATCAGCGAACATATCGAGACTCAGTGCTGAACAGCCAAACTGACCTACAGATGAGCTTCTGAGTACAAGTCCTTGCTTGAGTTCGCCGGTTTGACTGTCATAGAATTTAAGATTTGAATCACCCGAAGCATTCACATATGGGTTTTGAGCCAACGGACCTGCCGTAACCGCAACAATATCGTTAGCAGGATCAAAGGCAATAGTAGCAATAAACTGACCATAGGGATCAATTGTTTGACTACTATCTATGAGCCTCGTTTCATTGAGGTTAGTTGTATCCCTAATCGTGATGTGTGTCATATCTCTTATAACTGCTAGCTTTGTGCCGTCGCTATTGAAACTAACTCTTGAAATTAGCATAGGGTTGACTGTGAAACCCTGTGCCTGATCGGTCCCGTCAAGTGGACTAGTCGTCACGGTGTCAGTATCAAGGTTCAGGAGGTAGATTGTATCCGTACTGGCGAAGGCAAGCTTATTGCCACTTATTTTTATTCCTCCCAGACCAAAGAACCCATTGCCAAAAGACCCGGGCGCATACTGATCTACCGCATTGTAAACACGCGTAATCTGTAATGTGCCGGTATCGATTGCGAAAATCTTCATTCCCTGCCCGACGCCATTTTCATCATAGTCAACACCCATCGCGTATAGTACAGTACCCCCTTCGTTTGTCACCGCTCCCGTGATCGAATAATTACCAGGCAAGGTTATTTTTTGTTCAAAAGTTGCACTTAACGTATCTGCTACAGCAATTTTATTAGCGTAACCTGTCGATATAAAGCTTGGGATCGTAAATATCCGATGGTTCGCTTTAGAATAGACGGTGGTCATCGGTGAACCCATGCCACTTTCAAACACACTGTGCGCTCCATTGCTCAGTGAGATTGAATGGACCGATTCGTTTCCCTGCGTCGGTATGAATGCGTAAGAACCGAGTGTCGTGAGTGTCGCAGCTCGAGTACCACTAAAATCTGTTGTTGGATGGGTAAAATCTTGTAAAATCCCGCTATTATGCAGATCTACTACGTACAGATGATTCAGCGAAGTGTCGGTATCGAGTGTTGCAAAGTAGGCTTTCTCATTTGTCCCATCAATAACCAATGAATGCTCCTGAAACTGCCCCGCAATCGGCTGAATATCTGATGCAAAAGTATTCGAAGTTGTGTCGAGTACTTGGATAGCCGAATCAGTTTGCTTCGCAATCAGCAGTTTTTCGCCCGTGAGATTACCAATATTTAAAAACGGACCATCGCGATCTAGTACACTCGCTACTTGCCCATCCGCCATCGAAATCACAACCGTCTTTTGGTTGTTAGATCCATCTTTACAGGCAGCATAGAGATAGCTTTCATCTTTGGCAAGCGCTAGCTGAAGGACACCGTTATCACACGAGCCATCAGGTATATTAATGTCCTCTGGGGTATCAGCATTTGCTCGTAGTGCCTGAATATGGTTTCCTGAGGAAATTGTGAAGATATCACCTGCCGCACTCGAAACGACTGCCTTGCTCGTTTTGGTCCAATCACTTTCAAATGTCTTCGTCTGTAAATTAATTCTCCATAAGCGACCACCATCTATACCGGCGCCTATTGGATCTTTTGTGTAATAAATATACAAGAAATTAGATTGAGGGTCTAGATAGAGTTTATAGCCTGCATCAACATTTGGACCAAGTTCATCGATATGACCTATGTCTAGCGTCGATTCAACAGTTCTGCTTTGAACATTTATGATATAGATCTTTGTATTGTCGAGAATATACAATTTATGCGATTGCTGATTGAACGTATAGGCGCATACTGAGCGGACCATTGGGTTGATCGCACAGAGTGTGCTGAAATGGCTAGGGTCATTGACTCCCGCTCGATCAGAACCACTATTATAGACAATCGTTTCTTCAAGCTGCTCCGAGACAGGATTAATCTGCGAGATTGTACCAGCATGGAAGTTAATAACAAAACTTTTTTGGAGGCTATCGTCAAATACAATACCAGTACTTCCCGAGAGGCCAGCAGCGTAATTCTGAGAAACCTGTGCGCTATTAAGTGATTGAGCCTGTACGGAATTTTGGCTACTTGGCTTTGAGGTATAGGCCGTGCCATCCACAACAGTCGCACGAAGCGAGTGCTGGCCTGGACGAGGCTCCACCCATTCAATCGACCATGTTCCAGCAGCTGAACTAGTCGTGACTCCTATTTTTTCTGTCCCATCAAACACAGCGACTTCTTTGAGTGCAGGCGATGTACCAGTAATCTGACGAGTCTCTTGGTTAATTTCTTGACCTGCACTAGGACTCGTAATAGTAACAGTGCCAGCAGAAGCTTTGGCAACATGGAGGCTCGCAATAATATTACCGACACTTACTATTACCAATAGCAAGGCAAGTACAATGTAACTATAGTGCTTGAAACGGATACTTTTCAACATAATGCTTTAGGTTAAGTATAATCTGTTGTAAATATTTATGCTAGTGCTTAGTAGCGCTTATGCTACAATTGCAACATGAAGCAAAAATTTGGCACAATTGCTCTTTTTATAACTGCACTTTCTTTTCCATTCGCCGTTTTGGTTGGAAAAATTACTGAGCTTTATTTAAAGCATGCAAATGCAAGCTCAGTCGATATTACCAGTAAGTCGGCCTACACCCACACAAGTCTTATCGCTGGTATCACAATACTTGGCCTCTTTATCATCGTCGCTGCAATCATTTCACTGATTGGGCTAAAGAAAGATGAAAACATACGTCTGGCTCGAATCTCGCTTATCACGATTGGCTGTATCGTCATACTAAGTCTGCTAACATATTTGGTACAGACTCGAATTAATACCCTCGAACATTCATATTCCAAAAAATCTATCAACACTTTCTTACAAAATATCGCAAGATAGGCCTACTTCGATTGTGCCGTACGAGGTAGAACGTACGCGAACAATATAACTGCAAACAAAACAGCAAACCCACACATTATCGACGGTATTCCCGCCATTGTTGCAGGACTAATTGTGTTTGCAATTGCCGTAGGAAGTAAGAAGACAAGATAGCCAAGTATCATACCGTAGAGTGCTTCTTTTTGTTTAACTTTCTTAGCCGCTTCGCCAAACGTAAATGCAAAGAAGAGGCCCACGAGGAGTATTCCGTAGTAATAGGCTGAATACGCGTACCCAACGTGTCGGTGCAATTCGAATATCACATAATTACTAACACAGCGGTGGTTAGTAAAAGCATTCTCAGTAAATCCAAACACAAGGATCCAACCTACCATGAGAGCATACGCTGTCTGTACCTGCCACTTGCTTTTTTTACCAGCAATAGCGTACATAAGGTGTAGCCCAAGCGCAGGTAGCGTCGTAATAGCTATAAAACCCATTCTTGACCAGAGTGCGGCGTCTACCCCCAATCCACCACACACAAAAAATTCCGATAGTTGGAAAAAAGCTAAAAAGAAAAAAGTTGCACAAATCAGCCGAGCTACTGTGTTCATTTTGTATCGCGCAAGGGTAAAGAGAAGTAAAACAATTTCTACCGCAAATGTTGCAATCATAACTGGGGGTGAAAAACAGTAGAAAGATGGTTTTTTATTTTTAACCATAACCATATGATTGTACGGTGTGCAGATCTTAATTACTAGCTAAAAAGTCGTGCACCTCTTGTATGGGCTTAATCCTGAGATACGTTTTAAGGTTTTCGGTATAATCAAGTTCGGCAGTTGTGTGCTGGTACCCTTTAGGGATAAATATCGCATCCCATCCAAATCCATTATTGCCTCTTGGCTCACTGGCAATATTTCCAGCGAGCCCGGAAGAAAAAGTCGTGAATGTCTTGCCATCATAATAGGCAAATATAGAGGAGGCATAGGCTGACCTATCCACGAATCCATCCAACATCCGACAACATGCCTCAAGTCCAGAGTTATCAATGAAAAACTTTATGAAAGGACCGGGCAAACCGCTGAGAGCCATGAACTCAAGGGCTTGATCTTCCACCAAGACAGGGCTCTTCAGTTGCTCATAAGCCTGCTGTACTTTATGTTCGATAAGCGCGGTACGGTCCAAGGTCTGAATTTCGTCGAGCTCAATTTTCAGGTGAGCAACAGGTAGATCGAGTAACTTTGCAAGATAATCTGCTTTATTTTGGTTCCCTGTAATAAAGGTGAAGTCTTTCATTGCGTTAATTATCCAATATCTTTATAAGCTCTGCTTCATCAATAACTTTTGTGCCATACTGCGTAGCCTTCTTCAACTTGCTCTCACCCACTTTACCGCCTGCGACTAAGTACGTTGTTCCTTTACCAACAGCTGTCTGGAACGTTCCACCGAGGTCTCTTACCGCTTGCGCAACACGATCACGGCTCATAGATGCGAGGCTTCCAGTGACTACAAAGCTCTGACCATGCAGCGGGCCCCGGGCCTTTGACTCATACTGTGGCTCGATTCCTAATTTCGCAAACTTAGCAATCAGTGCAATATTATCCGGATCGGTAAACCAGGCAACGATCGACTCAGCCACTACCTCCCCAATACCCTCAATCGTAAGTAGTTCGTCGATCGTACTATACTGTAGCTTTTTCAGAGACTCAAAATGTTCGGCCAAATCAATAGCTGTTTGTTGGCCAACATGCCGAATGCCAAGTCCAAAAATAAATCGCTCTAACTTTGGTTTTTTTGATACAACAATCGCACCCACTAGATTCTGTGCCGAGACGTCCGCGAAGCGATCAAGCCCGAGAACATCTTTTAGCTCTAGCCTATAAATATCGGCGATATCTTTGACTAGACCACTATCCACCAGTGCTTCAACATTCTTTTCTCCAAGCGTGTCAATATCGAGGGCACCCTTGCTGGCATAATGTTGGAGCGCTCTTTTAAGGATAACTGGAGCAGTTAATCCCTTGACTCGGTAAACAACCTCACCCTCTGGACGCACGAACTCGAGTTCTGGATACTGTCGCTTCAGCTCGGCTTCATACTGTATCTTCTGAGCCTGCTTCGGTCTGAGCTCAAGCAGGACACTTTCAACTTGCGGAATAATGTCACCTGCTTTAAATATCACGACTGTGTCTCCGCGACGCACATCTTTTCGAGCAATTTCATCAGCATTGTGTAAACTTGCATGTTGTACAGTTGTTCCTGCAACGACGACTGGATCAAATACGGCAACTGGAGTTGCTGCGCCTGTTCGGCCAATACTAATTACAATATCTTTTACGACAGTCGTAGCTTGCTCAGCAGCATACTTGTAGGCTACTGCTGCGCGAGGTTGCTTTCCTACTACACCAAGCTGAGCGAATTGGGTCCGATCGTTTACCTTGATAACCAAGCCATCTATATTAAAAGGTAGCTCGTCTCGTATTTCCTCAACGTAATCAACAAATCTCATAACTTCGGGCAAAGTGGCGAAAACCTGTGCTTGTTTATTGCGAACAATGCCCAGCGCTGTAGCTGCTTGGTATGCAAACATGTTGGTTGGAACATCAGCTGGATCTTCTCTTAGTACGTCATAGGCGTTGAATGAAAGTGGTCGCTCTGCAACCAACCGAGGATCCAGTTGACGTATCGTACCCGCTGCAAGATTTCGCGGGTTGGCGAACAATGCCAATCCTGCACTCAGACGCTTTTTGTTAAGCGCTTCAAAGTCCTTCTTGAGCATCACAACCTCACCCCGAACTTCAGTTCTTCCTATCAAAAACTGTTCGAAACCTTTTGTCTCCTGCAAACGAAGTGGTACATTTTTTATTGTCCTAATATTTGCCGTTACATCCTCGCCTACATAGCTATCTCCACGCGTTACTGCTTGTACGAGTAATCCGTCTTGGTAGACGAGGGCACAGGCTAGTCCATCCATCTTTATGTCTGCAAAGTATTCATGCTTCTCGCCTTTTAGTAGCTTATCAACTCGGAGCACCCATGCTTCGACATCCTCTTTACTAAATACGTCATTGAGACTTAGCATGCGACTTGAGTGCGATACTTTCTGAAAGCCACCGAGCAACTCATTACCGACTCGCTGAGTCGGACTGTCACTCGCAACTAAATCAGGGTGCTTCGTTTCAATCTCTTTTAGTTCCCTAATGAGGGCATCGTATACAGCGTCACTGACTGTTGGATTTTCCAGGGTATAGTATTCGTAGCTATATTGGTTCAGTAAGCCCTTCACTTTAGCTAGCCGAACCGATACCTCCTCAGCCATTTAAATGAGCGTCCTGTACAGCTTGTAAAGGTAAACATGGATGAGCGGCAAGATAATTAGTTGTAGCAATTCAATGAGAAAGAATACTTGTCCAGTTGCAAATCGTATCACTAGAGCAAGAAGCAGGAGATAGCAGAGAATGAGAAGAATAGGTAACGCAAATATTCTCTTGAAAACCTGAAATCGCTGAAACTGAACGATTTTCTTTGCCGAGCGAAGTGCCTTCATCGGGTACATACCAGGAAGGGTGACGATATAGAACGCAATGATGGTCGATGTAACCCAGAAAAGAGAAAGTACACCGACAATCAGCGCCACTATGAATATTGAAAGGTCTTCAAAACCACTCGCAAACAGGCTACTGCTCCTAGCTATACCATAGACAGAAGCTGCGGCTGCAAAAGGAATAAGTTGTATCGAGGCGACTATTAATACCAGCGCGCACGAAATAAGCGGAGATAAGCCCCTATAATATGCATCTCTGGCTTTGATTGTTTGTTTTGCATGTAATTCTCGTATCGCCCATATATAAATCAAACTCATCAGGAATATGCTGATAGGTAATAGAGATTTGCTTGATTGCGAACTAGTCGAAACGGTCAGGACGCTACCAAGTGTCGCAAGAGTTCCTTTTGTGGTTTTTTGACTATTGTCTCCCAGTACTGAGTTAATTGTTGTCTGTATATCACCGATACTGGTGCTCAGTGGTGAACGAATAATTGTCACATAGAAAAATGCATGTATTAAAATTATAAAGAAAAATATCTTCTTATTCTTCCATAAAAATGCTGTGGAACTTTTAAGTAGCTCCCCACTACTCGGTATATATCGAGGTTCAGGTTTAATTTTTTTCTGTAACCGGAACGATCGGTACTTCTTTTTTTTCCTATCCTCTCGTATCCACTTTTTCACTCTACTAGGAAAGCCGCGTACTCTTGCGGGAGTATCGATAACCCAGTGCCCAAGCTGTTTGATTTTTTTCAATAATAAGGTCCTAAAAACATTCAGAAGACGAGTGAATCGTTCTTTGTTTAGTACAGTACTGACTAACAGACCAAATGCGGTAAGCTGTGTTTTAATGCTCTTTTTAGTTTTCTTTTTTGCCATTAGAGTTCTCCGCCCATCTGTTCCAACTTGGCGATTCTCTCGCTTGTTGGTGGATGGGTGCTAAACAGTTTAGTAAGGGATTTTTTCTTCAGGGGGTTTGCAAAAAAGAAGTGTGCTGTCGAACTGTTTTGACGTCGGAGTACTGCAGTTGAACCCTCAATTTTCCGAAGAGCCGATACCAAGCCTTCGGGATAACGCGTCGTAAGTGCACCCGTGGCATCTGCCAGGAATTCACGACGACGTGAAACGGCGAGTTGGACTAGGCTCGCAACAATAGGTGCAAGAATCGCCAAAACAAGCGCCAAGGCAATCGCGATAGGGCTTGTATCATCGTCATCACCGAACCACATCATTCTAAGTAGAAAGTCGCTCAGCAGCCCAATCACCGACACGCAGGCAAAGACAACCATCATGACTCTGATGTCGTAGTTCTGGACATGGCCCATTTCATGCGCCATCACTCCTTCTAGTTCTGTATCTGTAAGTAGCTCCAAAATACCCGAGGTTGCTACCACAGAGGCGTGCTCTGGATTTCGCCCTGTTGCAAAGGCGTTTGCTGCCGGATCGTCAATGATATATATCTTTGGTGTTGGCACACCAACAGTGATACTAAGATTCTCAACAATGCGAAATAAGCGTGGGTTGTCGGTTTTTTTGATTTCCTTCGCACCATTTACTGCAAGCGCGACTCGAGCTGACGCAAAGTAGCTAATGAGGCTGTAAAGTAGTGCAAAGCCAAAAATTACGTACACACTATCAAAATTTCCAACATACAGTCCATACGCGTAACCAATCGCACCAATTACCAGTATAAAAATACTCATAATAAAGATCGTCTTGCGCTTATTTGCTGCAATTTGGCTATACATTATTGACCGTTTGCAACCCTACTAAAACTTTACGTCTACTGGTTTTTCAACTACTGCTTGATCTTCTACCTCGAAGAATTCTCGCTTTTTAAATCCAAGCATTCCCGCAAATATGTTGGTTGGAAACACCTGAACCTTTGTATTCAGCGCGCGCACCGCGCCGTTGTAGAAACGTCGGGAAGCCTGAACTTTATCTTCAGTATCAACGAGTTCTTCTTGGAGTTGCAAGAAATTCTGGTTTGCTTTTAGGTCAGGGTAACTTTCGGCAACAGCAAATAAACTCTTGAGTGCACCTGCCAACTGATTTTCTGTTTCAGCTGTTTCTTTAACAGAACCACCAATTGCATTTGACCGTTGTTCCACTACCTTTTCGAGCGTTTCTGCCTCATGCTTTGCGTAGCCCTTTACTGTTGAAACAAGATTTGGGATAAGGTCCATTCGACGTTTCAGCTGTACCGTTATATCACTCCACGCTTCTTCGACGCGAACGTTCGTCTTTACTAAACTGTTGTACGTACCCCACAAAAACAATAGTACTAGTACAATGACACCGCCAATAATTGCAAAAATCATTACTTTTCTCCTTTTATTCTACTGCTTAATTATAGCACTTTTCATCTAAAAAGAGATCTCCTGATTTAGAAGATCTCTTTGGTGGGCGAGGAGGGACTTGAACCCTCAAGGTTTATTCAACCAGCGGATTTTAAGTCCACCGCGTATACCAATTCCGCCACTCGCCCTATCTGGAGGCACCGACCGGATTTGAACCGGTGTAAAAAGTTTTGCAGACTTCCGCCTAACCACTCGGCCACGGCGCCATCACCTGGCATTATATCAGATATGAAAAAGTTCTACTCCCTGTCGTTCATTCTTCGTATTTTCATCTGCGCACAGTGTATTAGCTGAAATGGAACAATTTACCGTGCAGGCGGAGGAGGATTACCAAAGTAGGATTTTGATAACAGAACGCTATCCTCTGGTATAGCATTGAATTGTACACCATCTAGCTTCGCACCCTGTTCGTAAAACGGACGAATGAGGTGCTCTAACCCCTCTACGCTCACAGGACTCAGTGGATCGGGCACGAACTCACCATGCTTGTAAACTGTACCTCTCCAGTCAAATGGAGCGCCAATATTTGTACCTCGATCTATTTGTATTACTCGTCGTGCAGAGATATCGGCTGTGCTGGCGGCAAGATCAAACCCCAGTTGACCTCCTGTGACTTGGTGGATAACAAGACCTCTTAAATGAGCCTTCATTCCAGGTGGCCTCAGATATGTAAATGTGGCGAGTCGAGCGAGTCGTGTACTTATATGCAGTCGCGAAAGCGCACCATCAGTCATTTCGCTGAGCACATGCATTAATTCAGGAGAAGCTCTCTCTGCACCTCCATCTGGATTAACCAAGGTGTTTGCTGTATTTTGCTCAATCGCCATCTTACTCCTAACCGTTATTTTTTTATTATCCCACTCGGAGTTAAATTTTGCAACATCTATAGACATCACTGAGCTATGGAGCGGCTACAGCTTCAAGATTGTTATTAGCAGTCGTGAATCACCCTCATTTAGGCTTCAATTTTAGTAAAACGATATGATCCAAAAATAATCATACACACTAACGTAAATCCTAGGACGGCAAAATCCTTCGGTAATCCATAGTGGCCATAATTTAGCAGACAAATACGAAGCGCATCTACCGCATAGCTTATAGGGTTGAAGCTAGCAATTATTTGTAAAGCTCGTGGCGCCGTACTTAGCGGATATAATGCTCCCGACAGAAAAAACAACGGAAAAATTAAAAACTGGTTAATTGCCTGAAAGCCAGGTACATCATTTACAACTGATGCTATACCGCTACTAAAACTAGTGAGAGCTACAGCAAGCATTAACATCACAACAATAGCCACTGGTAACATGAGCCAATTATATGGATGGACACCCAAGAATAAGGCTATAATGAATACCAAAGTGCCTTGGAAAAGTGATGTCGTTGCCCCGCCGAATGCTCCGCCAATCATAATCTTAAATCGCGAGACAGGGGCAACTAATGTTTCTTTCAGGAACCCAAACTGCTTATCAAAAATAACGTTGATACCGTAGAATACCGCCGTGAATAAAACTGTTTGCACCATAACCCCAGGAACTAAAAAGGCTAGATAATTAGCTTGTCCTGCTTGCTTGAAAGCAGATCCAAGACCGTAACCAAGAGCGAGTAATATCAATAGTGGCTGACCTAAAGCGCCGACGATGCGTGACTTCGCGCGTACGTACCGTTTTATTTGCCTTAACCAAAGAGCATAAATAACCCGCACGTTACTTCCGTCCTCTTGAACGTACCCGTTGACGAGCACTTAGATCTGCATCGCTACTATCGTCCCTTGTACTGTGACCTGTAAGTTTTAAGTAAGCTTCTTCAAGCGTTTTTGTACTGGTCTGTTTCTTGAGACTGGAAGTAGTGCCACTAGCAATAATATGACCGTGGTCAATAATAGCAATCCGTTCAGCATACTGCTCAGCCTCCTCTAGATAATGAGTTGTGAAGAAGACAGTCATATCCTTGGTTTTACTCATGCGAGCAACATAGTGCCACAACAGATTACGAGTCTGTGCATCCAAGCCGACAGTTGGCTCGTCAAGGAAAAGAACCTTTGGTTCATGCAGTAGCCCTCTAGCAATCTCTAGGCGTCTTTTCATGCCACCCGAGAATGTCTTGACTAAACTGTCTTTCCTGTCCCATAGCTCCACCAGATTTAGCAATTCTTCGCTTCGTTTTAGTGTCTCTGGCTTGGATAAATCGTAGAAAGTTGCGTGCAATACCATATTTTCCAAAGCTGTTAGCTCATCGTCAACACTGGGATCCTGAAACACAATTCCAAAAGAGTTACGGACATCAGATTTTTGGCTAAGTACATCAAATCCTGCTAGAGTTAAGGCGCCTCCAGTCGGCTCCAGAAGGGTCGTTAGCATCTTGATAGTGGTACTCTTGCCAGCACCATTTGGTCCTAAAAAGGCAAATATCTCGCCCTTTTTAACAGTAAAATCGATGCCATCGACTGCTGTAAAGTTTTTAAAACTCTTAGTTAAACCCTTAGCGACAATCATATCTTTAAACATAGTTTTTTGTGTCGATAGGTTACTGGTCGCAATTTTTGATTTAGTGGCTGATGACATACTTTCAACTATATCAAAAAGTGGCTGAAATTGTCTTAAAAGTTTAAAAATACGTTAATAGAGTGATACAGCAAGTGCAAAATAGTATGCACCTTATCAGGGATGAGTTACTGATATGACGGAAGATAATGGAAGTACTATATCAGGAGCGGTTGTTTAATAGGTAAGAGTTGGGGGTTACACTATTTAGATTAACGCTGTGTCTAAAATTGGTTTTATTGATTCAAATACTAGTTGGTGTCCTGCCTGATTTGGGTGTATGCCGTCTGTGTGCATATATGCTCGCTCCCACTGCTTACTATCGACTAATATTTCAGCGACGGGTATATTCAGCTCTTGGCATAAGATATCTGCCTTGACCTTGAATTGCTTTCGACGTGCATTTGTAAAATAGGAGTACTTTCCAGTTAGCGGATTCAGCTTTGGGTTTGTTTTTGTTTCATCGACATACCCATTGCTGTCAACAAGTATTAGGGTCTCACTATTCTCTTTGAGAAGTTCGAGAAGGTCCTTCATCTCGTTCTCGTATTCAGTAAGTGTAGATACATAGTTATCGGGTGTATCTACCGCCTTAGTGTTGTTGCCACCAGCCGAAACTAAGATAATAGTCTTTTGTCCTCGACCATAATGTTCGAGTATTTCAGAAGCCAAGTTTTTTACAAAAGCGATTGTCTCACCTGACTTAGCAAAGTTGAATATTTCAAACTGTTCTCCAACTTCCCCCTCTGAATACATCTTCTCATGTAGGTATCGTTTTATCAGGTCAGCCCACCCTGCCTCTGACGCACCTACTCCATAGGCATTACTTGAACCCATAATAAAAACTTGCGTGATCATGAAGTAAGTATATCAAATAAATAAAATTGACCTCACTGCTCTGAGGTCATTATGCTTATGCTTGGTGCAAGATAGTTGACGCATTTCAAACATCGGCTATCAGTGCTACCAATGATTATAAACTAAAACACCTTGCAGAGGTATTCCAATTATCGGGCAACTTGCTTGATGCCTAGATTGTCTGTTTTAACTCGGCCTTGAATGGCTCAGAATAAAGCAGAAAATCTACTGACTAAGGTTTGTTCTTCTTAGCAACTGGGCATTAAATGCAACCACAACTGTCGAAATAGACATCAATACAGCACCTAGGGCAGGAGCTAATACAATTCCTGCACCGTATAGCACACCAGCCGCCAAAGGTATGGCAAATACGTTATACCCTGTTGCCCAAACTAGATTTTGTTGCATTTTGCGGTATGTGGCTTTTGATAATCTGATTACTTTCACTACATCGCCTGGGTCGCTTTTTACCAAAATAATATCTGCTGACTTGATAGCCACGTCAGTACCAGCACCAATCGCTATGCCAATATCTGCTTGTGTTAGTGCAGGTGCGTCATTGATGCCATCACCTACCATTGCAACTTTCTGTCCGTTTTTCTGTAACTCTTTGACTTTAGCTGCTTTATCTTCTGGTCTAACTTCTGCAAAATACTGGTCTAAGCCAAGTTGTTTTGATACGTAAGCCGCAACTTCGTCCGAGTCGCCAGTTATCATTGCTGTCTTTATACCCATATCTTTTAGTGTTTTTATAGCCTGTTTGGATTGTTCTCGTACTATATCAGCCAAGCCCAATGCACCAACAACCTTCTTATCGGAAATCAGGTACACCTCGGTTTTGCCTTCTTTTGCAGCTTGCTTGACTGCTTTGGCAATTTCAGATGGAACAGTTAACTCATTCTCTTCAATGTATCGGTAACTAGCAGCAACATACTCGTCTTTGCCGTGCAATGTACCCTGTACGCCAAGCCCAGGCAATGACTTGAAATTAGTGACTTTATCAAGATGGACGTGTTTTTCTTCGGCTTTTCTAACTATGCCTTTACCGACAATATGTTCACTGTTTTGCTCTAGACTGGCAGTTAAGTGCAGTATGTCTTCGTCAGTGTAGCCTTTTGTAGCCCACACATCTGTAACACCGTGTTCGCCTTTTGTTAGCGTTCCTGTTTTATCAAACAATACCCAATCCAATTTACGTGCAGCTTCAAGTGCTAAGCGTCTGCGAACAAGTAAACCGTTTCGGGCAGAAAGAGCAGTAGAGATTGCCACTACTAACGGTATTGCCAAGCCTAGGGCGTGTGGACAAGCAATAATAAGCACTGTTACTGCACGCTCTAAGGCAAAACTGGCATCTTTAGCAATGAACCAAACAATAAAGGTAGCTATGGCAGTAGCGATGGCTATAATTGTAAGATAGAACGCTGCTTTATCGGCAAGTATTTGTACATTAGACTTTGAGGTTTGGGCTTCGGCAACCAAACGCATTATCCCAGCCAGAGCAGTATCCTCGCCGAGTTTTGTTACTTTAACAGTTAATGACCCGTCTTGATTACCCGTGCCAGCAACAACCTCATCACCATTTGATTTGCTGACTGGCTTACTTTCGCCTGTGATTGCAGCTTCGTCAATAGATGATTGCCCTTCAACAATCACACCATCAACAGGAATACTTGAACCAGGGCGTATCAGTACCAAGTCGCCAACTTTTAGCTCGCTGACCATTACCTGTGTAGGTTTTCCTTTGACTAGTTTCTCGGCTTTATCTGGTAACAACTGCGATATGGCATCCAAGGCATTTTCTGCTTTAGCCACAGATGCCATTTCTAGCCAATGACCGAGTAGCATAATTGTTACCAGCGTTGCGAGTTCCCAGAAGAAACCGTTTCCCTCAATAAGAAACTGCGTTGCAATGCTGTATGAATATGCTGTGATAATCGCCAAACTGATTAGCGTCATCATACCTGGCATTTTGGCTTTTAGTTCGCCCCAAGCACTCTTTATAAACACCAAACCGCCGTAGAAGAATATGATGGTACTAAATACAAACGGCACGTACTCAGAGCCTGGAAAACTTGGCGGCGTAAAGTTCAGCCATTGTTGTATCATATCCGAATATACAAGCACTGGAATTGTAAGTAATAACGACAGCCAAAACTTGTCTTTGAACATTGCTACCGAATGACCAGCGTGCTTATCGTGTTCCTGATGTCCTGAATGTTGATGTTCGTGGTGCGAATGGTCCATAAATTAGTCCCCGCAAGAACTTTCGTGTAGTGGCACTAAATTATCAAAGCGTGCTTGTATTTGCTCACTAGTCGGCTCTTTTTCTTGTACATAGATAACCACGTTGCCAACCACGTTATTGATGCGTGTTAGTTCTTCCTCAGACTTACTGGAAGGATGTTCGTCCATCACACCACCGTGAGCGTATGCTTTAGGAAATAGCCAGTCCAAAACACTTCTTGATGAAACCTCATCGCTATGTCCAATGTTACTTTTCTTGCCAAAAAATGTTTCAAGGTCCTGGTTTAGAAATTCATCCCAACTCTTTTTTTGGTAGTTGTCTTTATCGCCTACGTATACGTAGTAGTTTGCATTGTCTGGCTTTGAAGGAAGCAGTTTACCGTATATTTTCACTGAACTCGGCATAATAGAACCAGCATCGTATCGTCGTCCTATCTGTTCATCGTTACCGCCAATATAATTCCAGCCGAAGTATTTGAGAAATTCTCCTCCTGTCATTCCGCTCCAGTGTACGTGAGTCAACTGGTCCATCTTATCGTGAAAATCTATTGGAGTACTGCCAACAGCAGCACTGCAAGCTGTAGATACAGCCGTTTCCTTTTGAAATTCATCTTTTGAAAAATCTACGGCATTCCCATCAACAACTATCTGTGTACGAAAATGATAGTGTTGGAATGTAGGTTTTCTGATGTGTTCGGGCGTAGTGGCGTAAAGATAGCCGTACCAACCCCCGAATAAAACTACAATTGCTACTGCTGTGATTACAGCATAGATACCAACCCTCTTGTTCAGGAAGTGGTAACGTTTTTTAGTTGTCTCTTGTGGTTCTTTTTCAGTTCTATCCATTATATTAAATCCTTTTTAGTGGCTACCGTGCATCATATCCATCATTTCGTCTGAAGTGTATCCCCAGTCTTTTTGCCACTGCTTCATTTCCGCTATTTCTTTTGTTTGTGCGGCTATGATTGCCTCGCCCAGTGTCTTTACTTCATCGTGTTTAGCACGTGACGGAATAAGCTCAGCCATATCCACTGCACCCTCGTGATGAGCAATCATCATTTCAACAAATGCCTTATCAAACTCATCACCAGTTAAACCCTCTAGCTGCTTGTTCATATCTGCCATAGACATTGTGCTATGGTCAGTAGCAACACTTTGCTCGTTTTTACTTGTTTCCACGCCCATCATCCGCATCATTCCAGTGTTGTTATTGTTCACAGCTTGACCAGCTGCAAAACCAGTTATGACCACGCCTACAAGAAGACCGATTATTCCTATCATTATGCTTTCTTTTTTCATCACCTTACTCCTTATTTACTTCTTATATTTGTTAGCTCATATAAACCCAACAGTTCTTCAATTGCTTGTTCTTGGGCTTTATCTGAACTGGAACTCAGGTTTTCCTTAATGTGCGTTCTAACGTGGTTCTCAAGTATTAACTTATTTAGTGAACCAATTGACTTTTGAATGGCAAGGCTTTGCGTAAGTATGTCCATACAGTAGTCTTCGTTTTCAATCATCTTCTGAACACCACGCATTTGCCCTTCAAGTATCTTTGCTCTATGTAATGCTCGTTGTTTTATGTCGCTAATCATACCTACACTATATACCCCTAGGGGGTACTGTGTAAATAGTATTTTATGCACGTTGGTAGGGGGGTAGTACCCTTTACATTTACGAAAAGTAGACTCCGCTGTATAAATGGTCAATTTGTGGGGCTAGTTTTGACCAGCGTTTTTCGTAATCTACGCTTGTATTAGCTTCGTTCCATACTGGCGAATTGTTTATAGTACTCAAGTTCGTCTTCAAGTATTGAAGGTGTCGTTGACTGAATCGTAGCTTCAACTACTTCTTGCGTGATGTATGCAAGGTCTTGATATACAGCTTCTCTGGCTGCTTCCGTAACAATTAGTTCAATATCTGCACTTACAAAGTACTCTGTTAACTTAGCTAATTTTTTGTAATCAATATCTTGTGTAGGACGCTCAGCCAAGAACAGCTTGAACAACTCAGTTCTAGCTTCAAAGTCTGGCGGTGCAACCATTATTCGCTTGTCCATACGTCCTGCTCGTAGCAACGCAGTGTCGATTAAATGAGGTCTATTAGTAGCGGCAACTACAAGTACTTTGTTTTTACCTGCGTCATTAAGTTGCATTAGGAACTCATTTATTTCTTCCTGCTTGTGCTGAGACTCCGCACCCATTGATTCTCGTTTTGGAATCAGCCCTTCAATCTCATCAATAAAAATAATTGAAGGTGATTTTAGCTTTGCCATTTCAAACAGTCTTCCAACTTTTGCAACCGTACCGTGTATGTAAGATGAAGCTATATCTGAGTGTTTAACCTCAACAAAGTTATAGCCAAGTTCTTCTGCTAATTTGCGAACAATAAAAGTTTTGCCGCATCCTGGCGGACCATACAACAAGATTCCATTGGGAACTGACAGTTTGAACTTCTCATACTTTTCTGGGTTTTGTAGAGGCTGAATTACATCATTCAATAGTAGGTTTTTTAGTTCTGACATCCCAGCTACAGAAGCGAAACCCTTTAGCTGCGTAAGACCCTCGATTATTTCCGTAACGTGTTCTTGAGAGTGCTGGCTGGTTAGAATGCCGAGATACTCTGTTCCTTGATGAATGATGTTGATTAGACTATCCCGACCACCACGAACATCGCTCGTTTTGAGATTAGTAAATAAATACAAATAATTGTCGTCACTAAGTTTGTATATCTCTGTGAAGAATATCTTTTCAATTCGATTTACAACAGTAACACCTTTACTAACTTGGTATCCGTTATAGAGTATTGGTTTACTAGGTGTAGCCATTATCTTAATCCGTTACATTCTGTAGCTTTGCTATTTAATTGACTTACGAGGCTGTTCTGACGTGGGACTAATGCGTTAAAGCTATCCGAATTGCCTGAGCGTTCATAATTGTCCATCTGTGATTCTATGGAGTCAAGGTCAGCTTTTATGTCATCATACTCACCTGAGCAAATATTATATGCCGAGCTTGATGAGCTACCACTGCTTCCGCTAGATGGACTGTTTCCAGTTGATGTATCATCTGAACCACTACTACCAAAAATAATGAGCAAGACTATTCCAATACCGATATACCATAGCCATTTTTTAATCGTGTTCTTCCTTTTAATAGCGGGAAGGTGCGTAGCAATGTTGCCATAAATCCCACAGTCAACTAGGAATACAATCAACGATTCTTCAAATGAATCTTTGAAGGTTTCCTCTGTCCCTTCAAGTAATTTGTTCCTATAATTTTGGACATTATCAAGGTTCAGTGCCTTTGCATCGCCAGTTAATTGGTCAATTTCTGCAAGCACATTGTTAATCGCTTCTTCGTTAAAATTGAAATGTGTAATGTAACTAAGAATAAATGCTTTCAAGCCACTGAAGTTTTGTGCTGCTTTAGCAAATTGACCTTTATTGAACTGAGCCATAGTTTCTTTATAATCTTTAGCTGCAACCCCTGTGATAGCCCACTTCAAACGTGCAACTAGAAACTCATTCAGGTCTTTATTTGATTTGCTTGATTCTAATCGCTTCTCAATTAAATCTAATGCTTCGCTGAACTTTTCATCTTCTAATAGTTCGTTGATGGGCTTAATAATCTTTTCATCAGACCTATTAGCACGAAGGGTTTCGATGTCTTTGTTTATTTTATTGATAGTACCTGTAGTACCAGCAATCTTGCTTGCAATGTTAAATAGTGCGACTGGCTTTTCTGATTCACCCAAATTGTTATACAGGTCCAATGCGACAGTCCTAAGTGCTTCTGCAGCCTTATCACGCATTGTCTTTGATTGGCTATCAGAATAAAGTCCAAGTTCTTTTAGCTTGTCAAAATTAGTTTGCAGCAACTTAGTTAATCTTTTTAATTCCTTTATTTCTTCTGGACTAATAATATTATCTTCACTGATGTTGAGATTTCTAAGTTTCTCAGAGGTGTCGTTAATAGCTTCGTAAATTGGCGATAACACATCACGTTGCATTTTTTGACCCTTTACTCCGAATACCTGAGCGAAAAGAGAGTAGAAGCTGTTATCAGCCTTGTTTTGACTCACATCAGTGTAGAAGTCCGACAGTACATCAGTAACTTTTGACTTGAAACCTCTGATGGCAGAGTCGCTAGTTCCTACCTCATCGTTTAGAGCATATATCTTCTCAAAGTATGCCCAAAACTTATCCGATGTTATTAAGTCTTTCCAGCAAGATATAGACTGTGTAAGGTGCTTCTTTTGACCTTTTTCAACCAGCAAAACAGAAGCAAGAATCGCAAGGTTTTTCTTTGCAACAAATCCTGTCGCCGTCTCTTTACTAGAATCTTGCTCCCAAACCTGGATTGCTTCATCAATATTTCCTGCTTGCAGGAGCTTCAACGCTTTTTCGTCTTTATCGCTTTCAATATCAAACCAGAAAAAGTACTCTTGAATCTTTTTAGTAGGAGAACTTAGTCTTTGAACTGCTTCTTTAACTGTATCCTCAGTTCGCTTTGACTTTGCGACAGAAATGTCAGTCTCGTACTCAGAATCTTCGTCAATACGAAGCAAATTAACAATTTCTTTTGAGCGTTTATTTATCTCTTTCTGCGTAGCAGATATGTCCAATCCTAGAACATTATATGCATTGTCACGAAAGAGATTAGCCATTATTTTGTAATCCCTGACATACTAGAGTTAATTTCATCTTGAGTTTCTTTAGGCAGTAAGTTTAGAAGGTTTCGTACGCATCGTTTCAGTTCTTCGACATCTCCGTCACTTACGGCTTTATCAGCTTTGTCTATGAAGTAATCAGCGTCTGTTTGATTAGCGAGTTCGTTTCTTTTCTCTTTAATCTGGTTGAGCATTAGTACCCACGCAGCAGGATTTTGGAAGACTGAGCGGAAAGTGAGTTGTTCAATCTGTTCATTAACTCGCAGGAGCATCGTTTTGTCGCTAGACTTGATAGCTTTTTCACCCTCATTTTCAAGGACCTTCAATTCGGAGAGTATCTCAGTTTTTTCAGGACTATCATCCAATTCAGTAATTACTTCTTTGGCATTTTCAACATTTGCGTTGAACTCATCTTTTAGCTGAGGAAGTTCTTTAGATTGTTCAAGAGAATCAAAGCTAGTCTTCAATTCACGCATATCTCTTTCGGCTTTGTTTTTATCGTCATTATCGAGATTGGCATTCTTAATATTAGTACCTAGGTCGTCAATAGTATTTTCTAGCTGCTCGTATTCTTCTTCTGAAACATTTTTCTTAATAGATTTCAGACGCTCTTTCTGTACAGCCAAATCTTTCTCTAGTTCAGCTACATTAACGTTTTGCTTGTATGTGTCGGCTCTTGCGTTAATGGTAAGTTCGATACTTGGTATATATGCTTCTACTAATACTGTTCGTGACTCATCAATTCTAATTGTAATATCAACGTCAGTGGCTTCTGGTAAATCATACGGCAGTTTTTTACCGTCAATTTGCAATGAAGTAATCACCTCGTTGTTAGATGGATTCGTAGAATTACCCTCATAAACCTTTATGGGTAAATTATTTTCTTTGCCTTTTTCAAGTTTCTTTACGGTTTTATAGTTATTAGTTTTCTTTAATGGCGGTACACTATTCTTCTCAAAATATGGGTCACAGACTTCGGTCATCTGAAAACCACTATCAAAACCCTTCTTAGCGTAAATAACGCCTACGTCGTGCGGTATAGGTGCACCAGCTACAGTTAATCCGTGAGTAACCGAAAAACTGTCTGGGAACATTGGTATGGTGTTACCAGTGTCGTCAAATAAATATAGCCAATAAGTATTCGTTTTACCTTTTTCAATAGCGATTGTGTCAAAGAACTTTCCATTCTTGAGCTTAATCTTTGAGCTAGTATAAAATCCGCTGTCTGCCTGTATTTGAACAAAGTGTTCTGAATCACTATCTCTCAGTTCTTCAACAATACCAGTGATAGTCTGGTCCTCATCTGAGGTCATAGAATCGTAATTTAACGTAACGTTCATCTCGTCTTTAACTGTTTCTCGCCCTTCGTTGAGAATATCTGTTGGAACTCTCTGACTAAGTCCAAAAATACTTGCACCCTTAGCGACAACTGTAAGTGGGTCTATAGAACCATCTACTTTAATCTTGAACTCGTCTTCAAGTGCTTTGCGGACATAAGGAATCTGTGTAGGTCCACCGACTAAGACAATCTTTGACACGGAGCTTTGTGAGACACCAGAGTCTTTGAGAGTTTTCTTAACAAGCTCAATAGTCTTTGTAACGTGAGGAGCTATAATTTCTTCAAATTGGTCACGGGTTAAATTTATTGAAACGTAAACCTCTTCGCCATTTTCGTCACTACCGATGTCTTCTATCTCGATAGTAGTCTTTGCATATTGTGAGAGTTCAATCTTAGCCGTCTCAGCAGCAGCTTTAAGCCGAGCAAAAATACTAGTATATTTCTCGGAACTTCTATCAAAGTCAGTCAGCTTATATTTCTTCAAGATTTCAGGTTTAATTACTTCGTCAATGATTTTTAAGTCAAAATCTTTGCCACCAAGAAAATTATCACCGCTATGACCCAAAACAGTTAGATTGCTATCCTTAGATGAAATAAGTGCAACATCAAACGTACCGCCACCAAGGTCATATACTAACCAATTTTCATTGTCGGATTTTTCAAACCCATACGCCATTGCTGCTGCTATTGGTTCTTGCAGTAGTACAACGTGCTTAAAACCTGCTAATTGTCCTGCTCTTTTTGTAGCTTCTGCCTGTAGTGATGAAAAGTGTGCTGGAATAGTTATTACGGCAGCAACTGATGCTAGTTCACTGTATTTTCTTACTGCGTCACCTTTAAGACTCTTTAATATTTCAGCAGAAACATCTTCGGGTGTTAGGTCGGAGTTAATCCTTGCAAAGTGAATAGTTTCACCAGTTCCCATTAAACGTTTAACTTCGGCTTTATTGTTTTTGATTTCTTCATCAGATGACGACTTGTAAAGTCGGTCATACGCTTTAACGCCAACTATTTTATTTCCAGATTTATCAATACCAAAAACAGATGGAGTATAGTCACTTCCAGCACTATTTTTAACTATTTCGGTTTTGTTATTGTAATTAACTGCAACAGCAGAGTTTGTAGTACCTAAATCTATGCCGATATTTATTACACCGTCATTATTCTTTGACTTTGAATCTTTACTTTTCAAGGACAACCACCTTTGCTTTCTTAATTAACTGCCCTTTATGGAAAACGGCAGGTTCGTGAGTTTCTTTAATTACGCTCTCAGTAACAGTAGTATCTTTATCGATACTGAGAACATCAAGGTTAAGTCCTTCGTTATACTTCTGGTCGGTATAGTCTGCAAATGTAATGTCGTTCTTATCCAGGAATCGTTTTAGCTTTGTAATAGAGTTTTCAAATGCTTTATTCTGGTCTTCTGATAGGTCACCAGACACCTTGCTCACTCGTTTTTCTAAACGCCATACTTCAACAGCAGCTTCAACTAGGCTCTGCGTGGTAGGAGTTATTTCAATGAACTTAGATTGAACAGAATCACTTATATGCTTATGCAAGCGTAGGAAGCGTTGTGACTGTTTCTCGGCAACTAATACAGCAAAAATAATCAGCGTTATCACCAGAACAATTATTACAATGGAAAGCCAAACTGTTATATTCATACGTTACTTTCGCTAAAACTATTTTCTATATAATACAACTTACACCCCCTTTTTAAGAAGTTTCATTACATCTTCACGACGATACCGCCTGTCACGTCTTGTCCCAAACCGCACTGCAACCAGGTAGCCTTTTTCATCCCACGCACGCAACGTGTTTGGATGGCAGTTCAAAATCTCACACGCTTGTTTGAGCGTCAGCAACTTTGGCTCTTTGTTACTATTTTGTGGCATACTATAACTATACACCACTTACCAGTGGTAAATATAGAGAGAAGTGATGAAATATGAGTATATACGGCAAAGAAAAAATCTATTTCCTAATTAGTCGGCTCTTGGACGAGCGAGAAGTTACCTCTACTGGTAAACCTATCGCACTACATCCGATGAACGACCTAAATAACAACTATTCCAAAATGGACTTTATTCAGTTGACCGATAAATTAGAAAAAGAACATAAAGCAATAAAACTACTCAATAAAGTACCTACCGACCAAACTTACGATAAATACGAGATTGAATTACTACCAGATTTTGACAAGTATGTGCAGGAACTACAGAAAGACCCAAAGTATCGTGAGTGGGCAGGCATAGAAAATGAGCCAGAGGCTAAGCAAAAAAGTAACCCACTATCTGTAAATCACGCTCGTAAAAATGGCGTGATGACTGGTAAAGAAAAGTTACAGGCTGTTATCGAAGACATTAACGATAAGTATCAAGGTTTGATTACTGGGAACGTAGTTATACTGCATTCCGGCAATTTAGGGCAACGTGGCTTGGAAATGCACGAGCAAAAACAGGCTCTAGATATTCTCACTAAAGATAGAAAAGTTATCAAATACACTGCCAAAAACGAATATAAGGACCGTGCAGAAATACACCCTCGTGACCAACTAGACGTTTTTGAAGGCTCAATGGACCAGCTTGAAGCGGATGAGATGTTTGACCAAATTCTCGAACAGCAACTATACACAATAGAGGTATTACCTACCTTTACAGATTTTGCCGATGAACTACTAGGCGATGCAGAGTTAGAGTATCAAAAAGATGTTTTCTTGCTTAGGCTGTTCTATAACAGAATTATTGGCATCTTGGACGCAGTTGTTTCGTCTGGTGTAGTTATAGAAGATGACAAGCTCGATTTTGTATATGTAAAACTAACTTCTTTAGTTGAAAACGTACTTAGCAAGCCGCAAATGAGAGATTGGCAGAAAAAAGCACCCGAACTTTATGAAACGCTACTAGGACACGCCGAGGACATTGGCGAGGGATGGCAATACAGTCGCACCGAAGTATTGAAGCATTACGCTAAATTACAAAAAGATTGGATGCTGAATAGCAATACTGAGTTTGAACTTGATAACAAGTTGATAGGTTTGTTTGAAGAAGTTGACGAACTAATCGCCGCACATAAAAAAGCCGCTCGTGAAGCGTCAGATAATTGGTACAAGCGAACTGACGCCTTCGCAAAAGACTTTCGCAAAAACAAAGGTAAAGTTGTTATAGATAAACAACCAAAACCCAAAGAGGATAAACCAGACGACACAATTGATGAGCCTGATGAAACGTCTAGACAACAACCCACCACACAAATAAAGCAAAAGGTAGTAATTCAAACGCCGCTAGAGCCTCGACATTACAGCGATAGAAAAGGGATATTAACAGTAACCCCAAGTGTTGATGTTCTAATCGCTAAGCGTGGCAAGGTAAAACGTAAGAATGGTAAAAAGTATGACCAGTGTCATCTGATGAGTTGTCTATTCAAAAGTGTCAATACATTAAACAAGGGTATAACTTTCAGTAAGTTTCTAGGGGTAAAGTATGATAAAAGCACGCAAAACCATATTCGTAAAACCAGAAACACCGTTGATGAAATCAATAATAAGGTAGCAGATATAACAACAGCCAAAAAACTGATTTTACTACAAGGCGAAAAGATTACAATTGATAAGTCGTATCTGTAAAACGTACTGAAAAACAATTTCAGTACGCCCATTGTGTACATAGTTGACCCGCAAGCAAAAGCGGGTCTTTTTCATTCCTGCGACTGATTGCACGAGGAACATAAATGACTACACAAAATAAACCACAACCATCAGAACCACAAAAACAAGCCGCAATTAAAGGCGTGGCTGTTGAGTTGAGCAAAGAGGCACTTCACAACCTCACTGGTTATTTTGATGTTCTCATTCAAATGGACCTTGCCCAAAAAATAAGTAATGAAATAAGGAGCAAAGAAAATGGAAGACGAGAACAAGATGAGGGTAGCTGATAAGTTTGCCGATTGGTGCATCCATTGCCAGCTATACGCCATAAAGTTTTTTATATGGAATGTTGATGACCCTGAGCATCTGGAACAGATAATCAGTGAGGCATTGAACACATTGCCAGGAAAATTAGGACCAGATGATTATGTCGCATCGCTTAGGTCCAGTTTCAATAACTTACAGCATTGCGATTTGAGAGACATAAGTACGCAAATTAGTTTGTTGCTTGAAAGCCCGTGCAAAACAGAAGTTTGCCAGCAAGAATGTGCAAAGTTTAGGAGCAAGAAATGAGACATCTATATAACGTAATACAGCTACTGCTACGAAAGCTGATAGATATATTGATGACTTACTGGCTTTGGACAAATAAACGCCACAAGCGAGCTGAGGAGCGTAAAAATGACCGTCGTAAGTGAGGTTAGTATTACGCCAGTAAAGCCAGTCGAAGGATTAGTAGCGTTCGCAAGTTGCGTAGTGAACAGTCAACTATTCATCGGCTCAATGGGCGTTCATAAGTTACTAGATGGCACAGGTTACCGCATTACCTATCCGACTAAAAAGATTGGTCCACGACAACTTAATTACTTTCATCCTGTTACTAAGAAAATGGGAACAGTGATTGAGCAAGCAATTGTCGAAAAATGCGTTGAACTATTTGAAAGAAGTGATGAACAGTATGATAGACACGATAAAGTTGCTCATAACAATAAATGACCCAATGATGCTAAAACGTGGTGCATTCAGACCAATGAGCGTTGAGCAGATTGCTAATAGTCGTGGTGTTGCGATGACCTACCTAAACCCATCTAAGGTTTATGCGAAACAGGGCAAGTATATGCCACGACTAACATTGCACCGTCGTCCAAGACGGAACTATATAAGTTGGCAATTAGCAGTTGAGTTTTCTGGTCCAAAGATGCTGTTTGGCAATAACTTTGACGAATTAGTTGAAGATGATTTTGATGCTCTGCTAACAAGTCTGCAATCAAAACTTCAAGAAATGCTTGGACATAGATTTTTCAAGCATCAACTTGCAGGTGCAGACATTGGTACTTGGCATCCATCAAAGAACATTGTTTTTCTTGACTACACTGCTACGCAAACAATTCTTCATACGATTAGTAAGTTAGACATAAGCAAGGTTTACGACCTGCAAAACACTGACTTTCGTGATGGACACGTTGTGCATATCCATACTAATTCGCTAGACATTGCGTTTTACGACAAGATGGCGGACTTGCGTAAGACAAGAATAAGCGACAAAAGAACAGTCAGTAAAGATAATCTTGTGCAGCTCAATCTGCTAGAAACACTTGAAGAAACAAGACCACTTGAAATATTCAGGTACGAAGCACGTTTCAACGGCAGACGGTCCATCAAGCAAGCATTTCCAGATTTAGAAAAATGGACGTTTGAAGAAATGTTCAAAAAAGAGTTATGCCAACAGGTACTAATTAAGCATTGGCATAAGATAACTGAATCTGTGGACCTACTTGCTCTTGATGTAGATAAACCGTTTGAGCTACTTCAAAACTACATTGAAGAGAACGACAAAACACCACAAGCAACACTAGCTGCAATTGGAGCAATGATAGTGATAAGCCAAGTTGGAACAGTACGCTTGCGAAACACTCTTGAAGCTCGTTTCAGCAAGCAAGCGTGGTATCGCATCAAACCGCTACTAAAGTCGCCTGAGAAGTATCGATATAAAGCGTTTCAAAGAATTGATGAAGTGTTGGCAGATTTTAGACCAACAAAGATGACAAAGTATCTTAAAGATATTGAAAATAATGGTAACTAATGTTAAGTTATAAAGGAGTATATTATGAACACTAAAGTAATACTAATCGCTAGGGTATCAGATGTTGAGCAACGTAAAGCATTGCCAGCTCAAAAATTAAGACTAGAAAACTATGCGAAAAACGAACGAGGGTTAAAAGAGAGCGATTGGCAATACGAAGAGTTTGACGAAAGTGCCTATAAAGAAGATAGACAGAAGTTCGCCGAACTGATTAACAGGCTACAATCTATACCTGAAACCCTAATTATAGTCTTTGATAAGATTGACCGTTTCACTAGAGATGCTTCTCAAAAAGAAGTACGCATAATGTCGCAATTGGTAGAAAAAGGGAAAGTCGAACTGCACTTTCCATCAGATAATCTATTCATAACTAAAGACTCGCCTGCAACAGATTTGTTTAGACTAGGCATAGGTATGTTGTTGGCAAAATATTACTCTGACTCTAGTAGAGACAACGTGAAAAGACGTTTTCAACAGATGCTCAATGATGGTATTTGGGTACATAGAGCACCAATTGGCTATAAGAACATCAATCGTGGAACTGATAAAAAGCCAGACAAAGATATAGTTGTTGACCACGATAAGGCTCACTACGTTGTAAAAGCATTCGAGATGCGTGCAAGAGGCGTTCCATACGCCGTTATTGCTAAAGACTTAGGCAAGGCTGGGTTCAAGAGTAATATCTCTAACAGTAAAGCACCGAATAAAGCATTCCTTGAACGGATACTCTGCAATAAGTTTTACTATGGCGTTATGGTCCACTCTGAAAGAGAATATCCACACAACTATGAGCCTCTTATCAGTCGTGCCTTATTCAATCAGGTCCAACGAGTACGTGATGAGCGTAAACACGAGATGACAAAATACGACAGCAAAGAGTTTACTTTCAAAAAGATTGTTAAATGCGGCGATTGTGGTCGAGCTGTATCGCCATTTAGAGCGAGAAACACTGTTTACTTACGCTGTGCTAATGGTAAGTGCGATAACCCAAACACAGCTGAAAGTCTTGTTTACGATGGCGTAAACAGCGATGTGAGCTATTCAGATATACCAGACAAATGGCTAGATAAGGTCATAGTCGAACTACGAAAACGTCACGATAACCAGCAAGTATATTACACGCAGAATATTGAGCAAACACGCAAAGAGTACGATGCAATCAAAGGGAAAATGAAAACTTTGTATGAAGACAGGCTCGTAGGGCGTATTACTACGGACCAGTATGACGAATATGTAAACGACCTTGAAAATAGGCAACAAGACTTGAATGACCGTCTAAAGATGCTAACAAGCGACAATAAGTCATTCCAACTGGCTGCTTCCTATCTGTTAGACTTGGCTCAAAGAGCCGAACAACTGTTCAAAGAAAGCGATGAAGCGTTACAAAACAAACTTTTGGAATATGTACTTTCAAACATTGAATTAAAGGACAAAAAGTTGTCATATATGTTCAATGAACCCTTTAGAACGATAATTGAGACAAAGAAAAAGAGCCTCTCTGGCTCTGAATCAAACATTTGGTGCGGGTAAGGAGACTCTAACTCCTGGCCTCTTCCTTGGCAAGGAAGCGCTCTAACAACTGAGCTATACCCGCTTATTTGAACTTGAGAATTATACTGCAATAAATCTCGGTACTCAAGGTGTTCATGGTGGCTCCTCCCAGACTCGAACTGGGGACACAAGGCTCTTCAAGCCTCTGCTCTACCAACTGAGCTAAAGAGCCATGAACTTAAGTATCATATCTGATAGAAACTTTTTTTTCAACCTAACCACTGATGATTTTTTGCAATGATTCCTCGAAAGCATCTGCCCAAAGTTTGTAGCCCGCTCTACTAGGGTGATAAAAATCTCCACCGTATATTCTAAAGTCATGCGCATGTGGTTTAACTTTCTCGAATACAGGGGCGACTACAACACTATGTTTTCTAGCAACACGCCGAAGAGACTCTCCCCAGTCCAGAGAGGTTCGTCCTTCACTGTCCCTCGGTCCCATTGGTGGTAAGCTCGCGATAACAGTTTTTTCGGCTGGAAGTTGACTTAAAATTAAATCATAATTTTCCAAAAATCCTTCAAGGGTTTTTTTGTGCGTAATATCGTTTGGACCAACTGCCACGATAACAGCATCGACTCGTTTCAGGGCCTTAATTTTTGACAACTGATTCTTTAGTACGTCTCCTGATTCCGCACCGGTTACGCTGAAGTTAAATACCTGTACGGGTTGATGCGTAGAAGCGCTGAGCCTGTTTGCAACCTGGCTGACAAAGCTATCTCCTCGTCTAAATACACCGATCCCTTGTACGGTTGAATCACCCAGTGCCACGACAATCCTGCTATTGCTACCCTCGGTTTGCCGACTTTCTTGCTCCCACGCCCTCTTGAAATTACTGACTGAAATGAGAACGTAAGATGCCCGTACAACTAAGGCGAGAATAACTAGCACAATGGCGGCTGAAATTATCATGAGTACTCTCCGTATTAAGTTCTGTTTCGACATATACTCCTGCTATTGTAACAAACAAAAATCTCACCGTAGTGAGATTCTTATTTTGGTGGGTGATGAGGGACTCGAACCCCCGACCCTCTCGGTGTAAACGAGATGCTCTAGCCAACTGAGCTAATCACCCTTGGAAACTAGGTTATTCTACCATAGTTTTTTGTGGTGCGCGAGAGAGGACTTGAACCTCCACGAGCGCAATGCTCACCAGCCCCTCAAGCTGACGCGTCTACCAATTCCGCCACTCGCGCATATTGTAGGATGAAATGTACGTTGTAGTTTTATGTCGTTACGGACTTATCTTTTGGGGCGAATGATGGGAATTGAACCCACGACCTTCGGAACCACAACCCGACGCTCTAACCAACTGAGCTACATTCGCCTCATCGACAATGAGTAAACAAAGTCAGAGGTTATTCTACCATGATTAACAGATGATCACAATTAGGATCTCTTACCCTGATCTATCAACCATAAGATGAGTAATCACTAAGTTCGAGGTAGGTGTTGCCCGAGATGATCCATGTTATATTCGTGGCGAAGTTCTCTGAGTTGATCTTCTTTTGTTACCCCAATCTTAACACCCGGATTTAAAATGTTGTGTGGATCAAAGATGCTCTTCGTAGCTTCAAATAGTCTGTATACTTCCTGCCCGTATAAGTCAGGTAAATATGGACCCCTCAAACGTCCGTCACTATGCTCTCCGGCTGTTGAGCCACCAAGCTTCATGACCATAGCATAGTATTCATCCATAATCTTGAAGACCTTCTGTCGATCACCGAGTGTCGCAAGATCAAGGAATGGTTGCATATGTAAATTTGCATTCCCTGCGTGTCCCCAGACCGCAGCTTCAAGATTGTATTTTTTAAACAGTTTATGGATTCCGTTTATAAACTCCTCGAACTTATCCTCAGGCACTACGCCATCTTCAATAATTGGCAAAGCTTTTTTAGTCCCATCACTGTGCGCAATTACCGCGGCGGCCGAGTGTCGGATCTTCCAAAGTTCATCTCGCTCGTCGTAGTCCGTAGTTAGCTGATAGTCACTGGTGACTCGGTTTAATACTCTGGAAAGTTTCTTTACTTTCTTTGATTGCACTGATTTACCTAGATCATCGAACTCGATAAGGAAAAGTACCTCGGGGAACGGTGGCTCAAGGAGGCCCTTTAGTTGATTCGGGTAATGTTTTTCAATAAATTCGAGTAAGTGTCTGTCTACCATTTCAATCGTCGCGGGTTGCAGTTTTAATATGTCCTTCACAACCGAACCGGCGTCTTCAATGCTCTTGAATCCTGCAACAACCAAGGAGCGGTTCATGTTATTGGGGACAATCGTAAGATCAATCTGCGAAACAATACCAAGCGTACCCTGAGAACCAACCATGAGCGGTGTTAGGTCGAAACTTCCGTCTGCCAACTTAACATCCACCAGATCATACCCAGCCGAGTTTTTAGAGACGTTCTTGCGTGAGGATTGGATAAGTTCCCAGTTATCCGAGATAAGACCATCGAGTTGTCGGTAAACTTCACCCTCGAAAGTTGAGAGGCCTTTTTTCTGGTTTAGTTCTCTTTTACTAAATCGCCGTGTTTCTATCAGCTCACCGTTTGCCAGCACAATCTGGAGTGCTTTCACGAAATTACGGGTTGCACCATATTTGACAGTCCGCTCACCTGCAGCGTTATTAGCAACTGCACCTCCAAGTGTTGAATAATCGATTGAACTTGGATACGGCGGCAAAAAACGACCATGCGTTTTGATGGTATCTTGAAAGTTTCGGTAGTTAATGCCTGGTTGCACTCTAGCCATATTTTTTTTTGTATCAAGCTCAAGTAGCTTGTTGAGATGTGCTGGAAATATTAATAGAATTCCGTCACCCAGAGCACCCCCCGCTTGATCGCTTCCTGAGCCACGAGCCGTAATTGGGACAGCCTTACCGCGCTCCGCGAGTTGCCATGAGAACCGAGCAATCTTTCTGATATCATCAGTTGATCGAGGATACACCACTACCTGTGGTGTCACGCTAAACACACTACCGTCCGTACTAAAATACTTCCTCGTTGCAGCTGCAGTGATCACCTCACCCACGATGTGCTCTCGTAAATAATCTGCGACTTTACTCATCGTCTTCATCTCTACTGTTAAACATATGCATTAATCATAGCATAAAGAGCAGTTAGCTAGGAAAATTTTACAATTACTCAATTAAACTAAAGATCGGACACAGGTCCGATGTTTTTTGGTACGCGAGAGAGGACTTGAACCTCCACGTCCCGAGGGACACTAGCACCTGAAGCTAGCGCGTCTACCATTCCGCCACTCGCGCATAGATTAAAAATGTTCATTGTAGTTTCTTGTCATTACGGACTCTTCTTAGTAGAACGTATGTAATTGTAGCCCAGCACAACAAACCTGTAAACTAGGGCGTCTGGTCGACTGATTTTGTGTTCACCATCCAATCTTCAACATTAGTTAAACGCTCAGCCGCACTGGTTGCGGGAAATTCCTTAAAGCCAACTGCGTTTTGGTGATATGCATAGTTGGTTCTGGGTTGGTAGAGCGCTACTGCTGGCGAAGACTTCCGCCACTCGTCGAGGAATGTCTTGTAGCGGGCAGTTCTGAGCACAGGATCTAGCCGAGTGCGAGCGACTTCTAGACTGGAATCTGCTCGACTTGACTTCCATTCTGAAAAGTTAAGTCCGCCGACACGAGCCTGAGATGAGTGCCAGTAGGCGTAGACATCAGGATCATAACCTATGGAAATACCATAAAGCAGTATGTCGTAGGCATGTGCCGAGAGGGCAGTTTGCTGCAATTGCTCCGGTGCGAGCAGCTGTGGCTTAATAGTAACGCCAATTGATGCCCATTGTTGTTGTAACACCGATTCGAGGGCACTGTACTGCGCGCTATTGGCTGTGGTCAGACCAATCTCCAGTGGCTGACCATCTTTGGCACGTACTCCGCTTGGTTGTTTTACCCAACCAGCCTCGTCAAGCTTTTGAGCTGCATCAGCGAGGTTGGTCTGTTGAGCATAGGTCGCATCATATCCAAGTTGCGAAGGTAACAGCGGAGTCTTTAGCGGTGCATAACGAGCTTTAAAAAGCTGTAAAATTGCTTGTCGGTCGACCGATTCTGCAAGAGCTGTTCGTACATTAGTGTCCGAAAGGATCGGGCTCGTGGTTTTAAAGAAAGCGAATACGCCACTATTGAGCGGTATGTCGACTGGCCGTATGCTCGTATCTTTCGAGAAATTCTCAATTGTCTCACTTTTAAGATCTACCGCAGCAGTAATCTCACGATTCTCAAGCGCTCGAGCAAGTGATTCATCATCTTCGAACGTGTGAATTACAAAACGATCGAGCTTTGGAGTTCCTCGGTAGTATGCCACGTTCTTCTTGAGCTCAACTTGTTGCTCCTTGGAACCTTCATTACGCAGTGCACTGAAAACAAATGGCCCTGTTCCAATCGGGCTTGTGTTAAATGATACCGTTCTGAGTTTATTTGCTGGAACGTCACCGAGAATATGCTTTGGTAGAATCGGCAATGTTAAGGAGGTAGGGAATGAAGCAGTCGGAGCAGTTAGCTCAAGTCTTACTTGGAAATCACTTGGTGCGCTTGCCTTTACTCCTTGCCAGTTGGCGTAGAGAGTGGACCGTGTCTCGGTATCTTGAATCGCACCAATTGTGTACACTACATCCTGTGCAGTAAGTGGTTGTCCATCGTGCCAACGCACGTCTTTTCGCAGGTTAACAATATATACTTTACGGCTATCGTCAACTTGCCAATCAGTTGCAACATCAGGCACGAGTACACCGTTAGTGTCATATCGGAGTAAACCGTTGAAGAGTAACTTGGCTGAACTCTCGTCAATTGAGCCAGCTGTAAATAGCGGATTAAGGTTGTTGATGCTCCCAACTACTCCTTCTGTATAGGTTCCCCCCGAAACAGCTGTATCAACTCGAGCCAACCTGCTCACTTGAACCAAGGCCCCTATTGTTGCGATACAGAGAAAAAATGCTAAGAAAAGCCAGCCTGCAATAAATCGCCGTACTCCCACGATTCGCTCCGTACGCTTTGTAACGTACCGAGTAACATGCCGAGTTGACTGTGCTTGAAAGTTGACTGCACGGCTACCCACTTTTTTAATAAGCTTGTTGGTTCGAGTACGATGTTTAGAAAAATCTGGCATACAAATGTAAATAAAACAGTTCTAGAAACCTCTAACCGCGAACGATACCGAGCACAAGTGAACCAACAAAAAGAATGGCGAGAATAATCGTTACCTGATACATCGTCTTATCAACACCACGTCGTGCGGTGAAGAGTTCGCCCGAACCACCAAAGCCAGCACCAAGGCTAGCGCCTCGAGTTTGCAGTAGTATCAAGATAGTCATGAGAATCATGCTAACGATCGTAATAATTTGAAAGATATGTTCCATTAATGCTCCGGTGCGAATACGTCAAATAATCGCGTTACTATATAGTTTACCAAGCCAACCACCAACCCCGCAAGTACCGCTATACCAAAACTACTTACTTGGAAGGGCGAATATATGAGATGGGCGAGGTATACCATGAGTCCGTTGATGATAATTGTAAAAATACCAAGCGTCAATACAAGTGCTGGCAATGCGAGAATTATAATGAATGGCTTGATGAGCGCATTAATAATGGACAGTATCAATGCGGCAATGAGAAGTACATGCCACTGGTCTTTATAGGTAACGCCACTCAGCAAAAGGGATGCCGCAAAAAGGCCAACCGTGTTTAATCCCCATCGAATGAGGAACTGTACAAATTGTCGTTTCATCTTACTCTCATTTTAGCATAAATTGTATCTAATACTGGATGCCTTTAGAGAGATTATCCGCGCCCTTTTTTGTAATAACAAGGTTATCTTCTATACGTACTCCGAAGCCTTCAGTCGGTATATAAATACCTGGTTCAATTGCAAAAACCATATTCTCCTGTATTGATTTTGAGTAGTCGCACGGATCATGTGCATCGAGTCCGAGGCTATGACCAATTGAGTGTGGGAAATATGTCCTCACCTGTTCACGCGTATTAGTAGTAATTAACTGTAGCTCAAGTAGCGCTTCGCCCATTAAGTTGTCGACCGCCGCCACGTAATCACGCCACACGACCCCAGGTTTGAGTAATGAAATTGCACCGATACGTACTCGTTCAACTGCGGTATAAACGTCTTTCTGGCGAGACGTAAAGGTTCCACTGACTGGGTATGTTCTACTTATGTCTGCGGTATAGTTTTGGCTCTCCGCACCAACATCCATGAGGAGTAAGTCCTGAGGCTGAAGTTGGGCATCATTCTTTTGGTAGTGCAAAATTGTAGTGTGCACTCCGCTAGCAACGATGGGTGGCGCATAGCCATGCTTGCTATTTCGCTTCTTAAACTGATAGTCTAATTCGGCTTCAATCTCGTACTCAAACTTGCCAGCCTGTAGATTTGCATGCACGAACTCTATCCCCGCCTTTGTAGTGGCGATGGCATCTCGGAGAACTTTAATTTCTGACTCTTGCTTCACGCTTCGGAGCATAGTTAACTCAGTATGCAACCCTTCTATCGGTAACTTTGAATGTCGTCGTAGCTTCTGTATAAGTAACCTTCGCGCGGGACTTGTAAACATCCGCTCCTGCCTGGTGAACTGAATAGGCGGAGCGAGCAGCGAGTAAATTTTCTTGCGTTTTTGTGTGAGAGCTACGAGCCGAGACCACCCCTCTTTTTGTTCATAAATCGTAGCCACACCCGAAAGTTTTGTGAGCGCCGTATTGTCCGGAGCCCCTCCGAAAAATCGTTCTACGTCTGTCAGTTGCGGCAGTATTAGAAACTCATCACCGCTGGACGCATCTATCACCAAAATTATATTAGCCTCCTCCAACCCAGTCAGATAGAAAAAGTTGCTCTCCTGACGAAAGGCAAAGGCTGAATCGTTATTTCGCTGCATGAGCCCGTTCGCGGTGAGAACAATCAAACCGTCAGCTCTCAGCAAACGAACGAGACTCTGGCGATTATTGCTGAAGAATGTTGCATCTAACATTTGTACTACTATACCCTAATTGGCCAGGTGTGCCTTCACAATCTCTGCTTTGGCCCGTCCTATGACATCCCCCACCTTGGAAACTTCAGCATCTTTGATACTTGCCACTGAGCCAAACTCCCTGAGAAGTTTCTTACGGGTTGCTGGACCAACACCAGGGATATCATCTAGTGCGCTTTTAACTTGGCCCGTCCGCTTCAGGTGTGTGTGATAGCTAACCGCAAACCGATGTGACTCATCTCGAATTCGCTGGAGTAACTTCACGATATGACTATTCTTTGGCAGACGAATCACTAAAAAATCCTCACTATCTCCCGTTACACCGAGCTTCGTTGATTCATCGGTATGGCGGACGAATGGGGCCACCAAAATATTAGCGGTCTCAGGAAGTGGCTCGACCTCCTTGACCCATGCAGCAACTGCATCGAAATCTACCGTAATATGCGACCTAGTCTTATGGACCACGATCTCCTCTTCACGTTTTGCAAGCCCAATGACAGGAATAGTGATACCCTGTTGTTCTAGTGCATCGAGTGCCGAACTGAGCTGACCTTTACCACCATCGATGAGTAGTAAACTTGGTAGTGGCCAATCTTTATGTCTGCCAGAAAAACGCCTGAGCATCGTTTCGTTCATATGAGCAAAGTCGTTATTGCCTGGAATTCGCATTTTAAATTTTCGATACTGTGCTTTATCTGCCAGTCCATTTGTTGCAACCACCATACTTGCCACATTATTCGTTCCCTGCATATGACTGATATCGTAACCTTCAATTCTCTTTGGTACTTCGGGAAGCGTCAGAAGTGACTGCAAACCTACTAAGGCTTGGTCTTTGCTAATATCCATGAACTCTTTATCTGAGAAAATAATCTGACGTTGCAGAGATCTGAGATCATTGATCTGATTCCTCAATATAGCTGCCTCTTCGAACTGTGCAGCTTTCGCCGCAATCTTCATGTCTTTTTCTAGATCTTTGATTAGCTGCTTTCTACCGCCCTGAAGATACAGCTCAAGTCGTTTCAGAGTTCGCTTGTAGTCTTTTTCCGCTATTTTACCCTCTTCCACACCCGGACATAGCCCTAAATGATACTGTAGACATACTCGATTTGGCATCGTTTCATGGGTGGAGTATGGAAATACTTTACGGAGATATTTCAACGCTTTTTTGATCGCCCAGCCATTGTAGTAAGGCCCAAAATAATCAGCACCGTCATCTAGAGGACCACGGGTATAGCTAACTGCAGGGTATTTCTCTTTCATTGGAATTCTAATATAGATCTGACTCTTATCGTCACGGAGTAAAATATTGTAACGTGGTTTATAGCGTTTGATCATCTCGCTCTCGAGAAACAAAGCATCGATTTCGGTCTCTACGGTAATCCAATCCGTATCATAAATCTCTGAGACTAACGCTTCTGTCTTTGGGTCAAACGGGCGTGACTTTTGAAAATACTGCTTGACTCGATTCTTTAATACCGCAGCCTTTCCTACATATATAACTTCCCCTTTTTTTGACTTATGAAAATAGACCCCTGGGTCACGAGGTAGGGTTTTCAATTTCTCAAAAAGAGCTGTATTCACCTCTTAATAGTAGCAGATACTCCATATTAGATATGGTGGATCAGAGAAATAGTATTACTTAACTATTTCAGCTGTTACAACGAGCCGTTTGTCATAGTTTTTCGACTGCCACTTACCAGCACAAGTGATGATCTGTAGTTTTGAGTCTTTACTGTTTTTGAAAAGATCAGCCATTGGAACTTTATCTCTGTCATATTCATTTCTCGCAGTTACTTTGTATGTGAAGCTTTCGCCTCGGCCATTAGTCGTAGTGATGAGGTCACCATCTTTTAGGTCCTGTAGTTTATCAAATACTCCTCCGTTACCTCCAGTGAAGTGGCCAACCAGGACAGCAGGACCGGGTTTGCCTGGCACAGAGCCCTTGTTATACCAGCCAACAACGCCGTAAGATTTCGGTACATCGATAAGTCCATCAGGCGTAGTCCCGAGACTCTCAACGGGTGCATTCACGCCAATACTACTCACTACTAACCGTACGGGATGCGTCGGATCAACCGCGGGAGCAGCATTATTTGACTGCACAGTTGGTGTTCCGGCGGCTGGTTGGGCAGACGGAGCCTGCACTTCAATGACTGGCGTGCCGATGGGCTGCGCTACGACTGGGCTTGTTCCGTATCCGCTCATGAAACTAAAGATGCCGACTGAGAGCACACCACAGGCTAGCGCGCTGGCGACAATTGTCCTGATGTGGGCTGCTGAGGCGCTCTGGGTATTTTTTGAGATCTGACTCGTCAGCGAAGAATCTTCATAAAGTGCTCTTAGGTTAGCTTCTAGTCGTTTTTCGGATTCACTATCCTGGAGAAGATACTGAGTACTTTCGGTTACAGCTGGCTCAAAGATAGTCTCTTCAAGAGCTGGTGCTTCTGCAACCGCGACGTTATGACGGCGAGTCAGGGTATCAAGATAACTTTTGTGTGAGCTAGGAGTATCGAGAGTTTCAACCTTAGATGCAAGGTTATATGGAACTTCGGCCGGAGCTGACTCGACTGCGACAACCGTTTGAGGCGATACCTGCACTGGAACCGCAATCACGGCCGGCTGGGGCTGCGCGTATGCTAGCTGCATAACTGGAGTTATTTGCTCGGCAGTATTAACAGCAGGTTGTACGTTTGCTACAAAGGGTATCGCTGCTTGTGGTTCCTGCGCCTGCACGCCCGGTTGGTAGGCTGGGATATCCTTAAGATTACCGCGCCGTTTGGTATACGTATCTAAATATGCGCGCCGAGGAGCACCGTTATCACGCGAATTTGGCAGTACACGCCTAAAAGATGTTGTATTTGTAGTGTCCATTTTATTTGTATTTGGTTGTGTTTATTTAGAATTACTTCTGTAAACAATACTACTAGCGCTCAGCTGGCATGTCAAGCCCGTTTATGTTTAAATTTCTTGATGATTCCAAGGGCAGGTATCACCGTCAGTGCACCGAGCACGACATAATTTATAGTCTGGTTGCGAACTCCGCCAGTACTTGGGACATGAGGAGCAAAGGTCACGCTTGCATCTGCAGGCAATCGTAGCCCTACAGGAGATACAATATTAGAGGGCCCGTTGGTGTAGGTAGCCGGAATTTGAGAAGTTACATCTATGCTAAGCGTGCAGGAAGTTTGGCCCCCGTCCAAATTTCCACTGTATGAAACTTGGAGTCTATCTCCAGAAGCAGTGATCGAGCCAGAGCTACAGGTAGTGGCAACATTTGGTGTCTCAGCTACCAGTAATCCCTCTGGTAGGCTATCCGTGAATGACCAGCCTGCTTTTGCTAACAAATCAGTAGTGTTAGTCACAGTAAATGTCATTCTTGAGGTCTCTCCAACTAAAACCGTTGCGGGATCAAAAGCCTTATCTAGCTTCGGGGACGCGTCAGTAATTTGAATGTTATCAAGTGCATTGTCGTTTCCATATCCGCCTCCCTCCTCGTTGACCATCCTCATCCCAACTGAAGTTGTTTGTGTCAAAAGAGCCCTGTCAGTATGTATCCTTGCAGCCTGTACAACCCCAGAAGACAGACTGCCGGAGCCGTTAGTTTGTAGTGCAGGCGGAGTGAACTGTTGTGCCGCTGAGTCTGTGCAAACGTTAATTGGTGTTTGATTGATGCGACGAGTGTCACTTCCATCAAGCAGATAGAAGACTAACTTCGCCTGTACGGTGCCTGTAAACGCACAGTTAACTGCTGCCGTGTCTACATCCGATATAACGAATCGACGGCTACTCCCCGGAAGCACGATAGGACTCCGTGTTTCGAGCTGTATGAGACCCGCACCTGGGTTGGCATAGAGGTTACCATAGTCGGTATAGGCAGTTAGTGCTTTATTGATAGCTGGGTCAGTAGCACTATTGAGTTGACCGAGCGCATACGCCATTCGTCGCACTTGATCAAAAGCACCAGTCAGGTTTGTGCCACTATTTGCACCACCATTGCCGACACTACAGTTACTGGTTGTGAATGCGCTATTAGGAGTACTGAAGGCAAGTATCTCGCCATTACAAGTGGTCAACCAGGACGTACTTGCACTGTATGTCATACCCGCTGCCCCAGTGTAGCTCGCGAGATTTACTGGAGCGAGTGAAGGCGTATTTTGAAAATCTTCACTATAGATAATAACCGGTGCTTCGGGTGTACCCGGAGACCCCGGGGTTGCCCTAGCCATAGACGAAACGCCAGCAAAAAGTGCAACCATGGCACTCATGACGAGAAATAGGGAGACTATTGATAGCCTCTTGTTGGATTGAAACATTTTCTTAGCCCGCATCAGCTAGCCCCTTGTTTTAGTTTTAATCGTATCTTTGTTTTAGTATCTACACTGGAAGCTTACAATATACCGCTACTGCAGTCAACTAAGGACAGGTTGGTGCACTTCACAGTACACTTTACGATCGCAACTGTCACAGACGAGCTTCAACTTATTACATGACACATCTGCGCAATTAATAAAGCGGCTGGTTTGATTACCGCAGTGGACGCAGTTTCCGATATCTTTTGCCTGACTTGAAAATTTACGACTCATCCTGCCATCGAAGATATAGAGTGTGCCTTCCCAATAACCACTATCTCCAAATGCTTCTCCGTACTTCACGATACCACCATCAATCTGATAAACCTCTTTGAAGCCACGGTTCTTCATCAGCACCGATAGAATTTCACAGCGAATACCGCCGGTGCAGTAGGTAATAATTGGTCTATGTTTAATTACATCGTACTTAGGATCCTCAAGTTCTTTAAGAAAATCAGGTGTCGTTTCTATAGCGGGAATAATTGCATCCTTGAATCGTCCGACTTGTGCTTCGTATGCATTACGTCCATCAAAGAAAATTACCTCGTCACCACGTTCTTGAATCAAAGCGTGTACCTGTTCTGGCTTCAGATGTACTCCACCATTTTCAACACCTCGCTCTGAAACGACCAACTCATCTGTTGCACCAAATGCAACGAGCTCATCTCGTACCTTAACTGAGAGTTTTGGAAATTCCTTGCCTGTACCATCAGACCATTTGTACATAATGCCCTTAAATAGAATTGAGCGATTCATTTCGCGCTTATACTCACGTAGGTTTTCGATATCGCCGCCCAGCGTCCCATTAATGCCGTGGGGTGAAATAATGACCCTCCCCTTAAGGTGAAGGCGAGTACACAGCTCCCGTTGCCATCGCATTGTAATACTAGGATCTCCGACTGGCACGAATTTATAGTAAAGAATTACTTTTTGCATCTGTTACATCATAGCAATATATGCATAATTTGTCAGTAGCTTGACATAAGTGGTATAATGATGGAATCAATATTAAAATAACGGACGAAGCGACGAGAAAGGCAGATTAAAATCATATGATTTCTTCCAAGAATATACAGTACGACTTATCTGCCCCAGTGGCGCACTAAGTCCGTTTCAAAAATCCTAACACCAACTCAGTAAATTAAAACACGGCAGGAGGCCGTATGTCTCAGAAAAATAATCAGTCCGGTAGTGCAAAACAGATATTGCACATCTACTGGCAACATACCAAACGTTATAAAAAACAGCTTTCGATTATCTACCCATCCATGGTGGTGGCTCAGATTGTTGAAGACTTTCTACAACCGCTTATTGTTAGTTTTGTACTCACTCGGCTTGCGCAGGGTAATATCGCTGCGCTTAAGGGTAACAAGGTCATACTTATCATTATCGGGGTTATCGTGACAGAGGCCACGGGCCATTTCTTGTGGAATAAAGTTGTCATCCCAAGATTCTGGGAAACTCAGGATAAAATCATGAGCGATCTTAATATGACCGCATTTGATCATCTTCAGTTAATGAGTATGCGCTTTTTCAATGATAGGTTCGCAGGTTCACTCGTGAATCAAGTCAATAAATTTGTCGGTTCATTCGAAAGATTAACAGACGCACTCACATGGAACGTGTTTAAACTCATTGTTTCTGTGATAGCAACGACTGTCATCCTCGCGCCGAAGGCCCCGCTTGTCTCTGTGGCTATTATTGTCATTGGAGCTATCTATGTTCCAGTCATCTGGCTCTACCGCCAACGACAACTCCCCTTTAATAAGGCATGGGCTGCCGCAGAAACTGACCGTACCGGTCAACTTGCAGATGCGATGTCCAATGTTTTGGCAGTAAAGTCTTTTTCAGGAGAAAAAGCGGAGCGCGTCAGGATGAAAGAAAAAGTTGACGCCGTTCACCAACGCTCAGTTGATACTATGAAGATTACGATGAGCCAAGAGTTCATCACTGGCTCATTGCAGCGAAGCATTAATATTGTTGTTATTGTTGCTTCAGTACTCCTCGCGGTCCAAGGAAAGATTGAAGTTGGGATCATATACCTTTCACTTACCTTTACAATGGCAATCATGCGCAGGCTATGGGATCTGAACAACACATTTAGGACATTGACTCGTGTGTTCGGTGATGCCCATGACATGGCAGAAATACTCAGCATAAACCCCGAGATTTCCGACAGTACTCGACTAAAGAAACTTCGGATAGATAAAGCATCTATTGAATTCTCGGATGTTACGTTCACTCACGAAGAGGATAAACCGCCTCTCTTCAATGGATTGAATTTGTACATTAAACCTGGAGAAAAGATTGGGCTCGTTGGCATGAGTGGCGGTGGAAAGACGACCATCACTAAACTCCTGCTCCGATTCATGGAAATACAATCGGGTGCCATTAGTATTGGTGGGCACGACATCACCTCAGTTGCTCAGTCAGAGCTACGTGAACATATCGCGTATGTACCCCAGGAATCTCTTCTGTTTCACAGAACACTAGCCGAAAACATTGCTTACGGTAAACCGGGCGCTACCGAGGCGGAGATTGAACGGATTGCAAAATTAGCGCACGCCGACGAGTTCATTGAGGCCTTGCCAAAAGGATACGAGACCTTGGTTGGCGAACGTGGCGTTAAGCTAAGTGGCGGGCAAAGGCAGCGTGTCGCGATTGCTCGTGCGATGATAAAGAACTGTCCTATCTTGGTGCTTGATGAGGCAACAAGCGCACTCGACTCAGAGAGTGAAGTACTTATTCAAGATGCACTAAAGAAGCTCATGGAAGGGCGCACCACAATCGTGATTGCACACCGACTATCGACCATTCAAAAGCTTGATAGGATAATCGTGCTTGATCAAGGCGCTATTGTCGAGGAAGGTTCACACGCTGAACTACTAAAACAAAAAGGTACTTACGCCAAACTCTGGGCACATCAATCTGGAGGATTTCTAGAAGAATAAATGCTCAGAACTTAAAAAGGACTGCATGGATTGCAGTCCTTTTTAATATCCGAATGACTATTCGCCGTGTGCTTCTTTTTCTTTTTTGCCACCTGGCTTCTCTTCGGAAGCCTGACCTGACTGGTCGGTGTCCCCACCATTCTCAGCCTGAACGGCATCAGCTTCAGACTCACCTTCAGCAAGCTCTGTTCCTTCGTCCGACTCGACAACTGTTTGATCTTTAACGAGTGCAATTGGTTGTGAAAGGAATTCTTCCTTTTTCTCTTCATCCTCAGCATTGGCAAGAATTTCAACTAATTCTACGCCCGTAGGAAGTTTGATATCGCCGACCGTAAGGCGATCGTCAATCTCAACCAAACTTTCACCAGATACTTCTAGCGCCTCAGGGAGATCCTTTGGTAATGCTCGAATCATAAGTGTTTCTAGTGTGTGGAGCAGTACCAGTCGATTGTTTTCGGCAGGGATATCACCGGTGATATGTACCGGTACTTCTGCGTCCACTGCTTCATCTGCTTTTAACGCCTGGAAGACAACATGTTGTACCTCTGACTTGAGTGGCATGAATTCAATTTCTTTAATAAGTGCCAACTTTTTAGTATTGCCCACTGTGAGATCAATTGCTTGACTCTTACCCGCACCTGCATAGGCTTTGAGAATCGCTGGTCCATTGACTAGAATATGCATTGAATCTTTGCCATGTTCTTGCACAACAGCCGGTACATTACCTGCTGCTCTTAGAGCTGTAACTGCTTTTTTACCGAGACCGTCTCGTATTTCCGCTTGTAACTGAACGTCCTGACTCATGAATAGATAAACTCCTGTAATTTTTCTGTACCATTAGTATAACAGATATACGAAGCTCTTAAAAACTGATACACTTGTTGCAATGGCAACCATATCAGCTGAAACCATCGCCCGTGCCGGAATATTGGCTGTCGCAGCTATTATTTTTGCTGAGAGTGGTCTACTGATTGGCTTTTTCCTCCCCGGTGATAGCCTCCTCTTCACCGCAGGCTTTTTATCAAGCCAAGGCGTGCTCAGTGTGCATGTTTTAGCAATCGCCTGTTTTCTGGCAGCCGTCATAGGTGATAGTGTTGGTTATGCTGTAGGCCACAAAATGGGACCTCGGTTGGTCAATAAGCCAGATGGTAAATTATTTAAGAAAAAATACATCGCCCAATCTGAAGCTTTCTATGAGAAACACGGTAAGAAAACTATTATAATCGCACGATTCACGCCAATCGTCAGGACATTTGCGCCAATTGTAGCTGGCTTAGGCAAAATGCATTACCGAACTTTTTTGACCTACAATGTTATCGGCGCGGCCATCTGGACACTGGGCCTAACCTATGCAGGTTACTACCTCGGAAGAGCAGTCCCCGGCGTACAGAGTTACCTTGAGCCAGTGCTACTGCTTGTTGTATTGATTAGTTTCACGCCAGCCTTCTATCATTTCTTTAAAGAAAGAGAAAATCGTAATCGATTCAAAAAACTACCAGCTGTAACAATCAAGAAAATCCATAATATAGTGCGTAAATCTGAAAACACTAAATAACTAAACTACTGGCATCGATGTTGCGTATTCTGTCAGTGACTTCACAGAAAGCGATTCCCCTGTGATAACATCACTTACATGCGAAAGTGCTTCTATAAAAATTTTCTGGCCTCCAATATAACCGAGCGGTGGCGCTTGCAGAGTTTCAAATATCTGAGTAGCAAATGCATCATATGCTTCACCCGCACCAAAACCCACTGTTTTATAGACACTCCTTACCTCTTTGGCATAGCGTGCTGCCTGTTCAATGGCATCGTCGAGTGTGGTCGGAATCAAAAAATCTTCTGGTGCTACTGCTACATTTGAACGAACAGGAGCACCATTAAAGAAACCGCCAGATACGCCCGCTGCCAGATACTCGTCGGTATAGGCATCATTATCTACATGCGTTGGGAACAATTCATACAGAGAAAATCGTAATTGTGCTTCTATATACCCCTGGTACACTGACTCGAGAGAAACAAGTTCTATTTTTGTGCGTGGACCATGAGTTACTTCGTGATTATCTTCACTCGACTGTTTAACTGGGAATAGCTCGACTCTACTCATATACAGTACTACAACATACTTATTAAATATTTACCCGTATATGACTCTCGGTTTTTAGCAACCTGCTCAGGTGTTCCTTCAGCCATAATCTGTCCACCACCTTCACCGCCCTCAGGGCCCATATCGATAATGTGATCAGCTGACTTAATAACATCAAGATTGTGCTCAATAATAACCATCGAGTTACCCGTATCAACTAAGGCATTTAGAACTTCGAGAAGTTTTTTAACATCCGCAGAGTGAAGTCCTGTAGTAGGTTCATCGAGTATGTAAAGTGTCTTGCCAGTTGGACGACGAGACAACTCTGCAGCAAGCTTGATACGCTGTGCTTCTCCACCAGAAAGGGTCGTTGCGGGTTGTCCAAGCTTCACGTAGCCGAGCCCTACATCATTGAGCGTCTGCATCTTCCGGGCAATACTTGGTTGGTTTTCGAAAAAATCTACGGCTTGCTCAATTGTCATATTGAGTACATCTGAAATATTTTTTCCTTTGTACGTAATCTCGAGGGCCTCACGGTTATATCTTCTTCCTTTACAAACCTCGCAGGTGACATATACATCAGGGAGGAAGTGCATTTCGATCTTGATAATGCCATCACCCTGACAATTCTCACAGCGACCACCTTTGACGTTAAAGCTAAAGCGTCCTGCTTTGTACCCAAGTACATTTGCCTCAGGTGTGTTGGCAAAGAGTTCACGAATTGGAGTAAAAACACCTGTATACGTTGCTGGATTAGAGCGAGGCGTACGTCCAATTGCAGATTGATCAATAATAATAGCCTTATCAAGTTGTTCAATGCCCAAAATTTCTTCATGCTTGCCAGGTACCATATGTGCTCGGTGTAGCCTTGCTTGTAGTTCCTTCGCGAGAATGTCGTTGATTAATGTCGACTTACCCGAGCCTGAAACACCACTGACTACAACAAGTTTTCCAAGTGGAATCCGAACATCAATATTTTGTAAGTTGTGCTCCGACGCGCCACGAATCAACAATTCTCCACCGTTACCTTTACGTCGTTTTTGAGGTACTGAAATTGTCTGTATCCCAGAAAGATATTGGCCAGTAACACTCTTTTCGTTCTTCGCTACCTGAGCAGGTGTTCCCGCTGCGACTACCTCACCACCATGCACGCCTGCACCAGGACCAATATCTATCAGCCAGTCAGCTGAACGTATTGTGTCTTCATCGTGCTCAACAACGATGACTGAGTTACCGATATCTCGAAGATGCTTGAGTGTGCCGATGAGCCGATCGTTATCACGCTGATGAAGTCCGATTGATGGTTCATCAAGCACATATAAAACACCTTGTAGACCTGATCCTATTTGAGTAGCCAGCCGAATACGTTGAGCCTCGCCCCCTGAAAGCGTCGCAGCACTCCTACTAAGGTTAAGGTAGTTAAGACCGACGTTATTTAAAAACGTGAGCCGAGAAATAATTTCCTTGCAAACCTGCTCAACTATGAACTTCTCTTTTTCTGTAAATTTTGTTTTGCTAAATAAATCGAGCGCATCACTTACCGAAAGGTCGGTAACATTTTTGATTGAAAAATCATGAACAGTTACTGCTAGTACTTCCGGCTTTAAACGGGCTCCCTTACAGGTGTAACAAGGTCGCTCGCGCATAAAGCGTTCGATATCTTTGCGCATAAAGTCACTGTCCGTCTCCTTGTGGCGACGCTCAAGGTTTGGAATGACACCTTCATACGTTGATTCGAAATTACGCCCGTAGCTGAGTTTGACGTTATATTTCTCTGAACCTGTGCCATATAAAATTCGTTCTAGATTTTCCTTACTGAGTTTCGTAGTCGATTCATGCAGACTAAATTTGTATCTATCCGCAACAGCTTGCATTTTTTTCATATACCAAGCATCGGAATTAACGCGGTTGAAGGGTCTGATCGCACCTTCCGCGATGGTGAGGTTATTATTTGGAATCACCAATTCAGGATCAACCTCGAGACGAGATCCGAGGCCTGTGCATGTTGGGCAGGCACCTTGTGGTGCATTAAAACTAAAGATCCGAGGTTCTAATTCTGGTAGCGAAAGGTCGGGATGATCTGGGCAAGCATAGCGCTGTGAAAGAAGCTGATCTTCTTTTGTGTCGGCATTATGAAGTATGACCGTTTCTTTGCCGAGCTCAAGAGCCTGCTCAACTGATTGTGCCAATCTACCCTGATTCGCTTCGTCGTTTGTTAATCGATCAACCACAATTTCAATCGTGTGTTTAAACTTTTTATCAAGCTCTGGCCATTCATCGAGGCTGTAGATAACTCCATCGACTCTGGCGCGAGCAAAACCACTGCGCTGATATTCACCAGGAATATGCTCAAATTGACCTTTCTTCGCATTTACAATTGGTGCCAGTATTAACATACGTGCACCCTTCTTCTGGGATAATACTTCATCAACAATTGCCTGCGGGGTTAAGCGACGTACCTCGTTACCATCGATCGGACAGTGTGGTATCCCAATTCGTGCAAATAACAAACGAAGGTAGTCGTAGATTTCCGTAACAGTTGCAACTGTTGAACGCGGGTTGCGAGAAGTAGATTTCTGGTCAATCGATATCGCCGGAGATAGACCGTCAATTTGGTCGACATCTGGCTTTTCCATCAAGCCAAGAAATTGTCGTGCGTAACTTGACAGAGACTCAACATAGCGACGCTGTCCTTCGGCATAAATCGTATCAAACGCTAGCGAAGACTTTCCCGAACCAGACAGCCCTGTAATAACTACCAACTTTTCGCGCGGAATCTCGACACTAATGTCTTTGAGGTTGTGCTCCCTGGCACCACGGACCGAAATAAACTCACTCATAATCTATCTATTATACATTATCGGCGAGTACCACGTGTATAGCGGGGTTTAAATCTATCTAGCTCGGTTCCCGAGGCTCGGAGGGTAACCACTACACCCGCCACAGTAAGCGTTTCAGGCATCCGACGTTTATACTCGGGGAGTTTTCGCTTTGAGTCTCTGCGCCGTGCAACAGCAATCTCCCAGCCAGAGGGATTAGAGGATGGCACTTTAATGCCTAGCTCATCCTTTACGACGTCAGCAATCGCTTCCCTTGCTTCAAGCAATTCAGCGGATGGGTTCACGGTGATAACCGCATGTGGCTGCCTTGCACGGCTACTAAGTACTAACTCTCCGTAACTCGTATCTACAGTTGTTCCGATTATTGTTATTGCGCCGAGGCGACGTTGTATTTGTCGAGTCATTGGCAAGATACTTCTTCTCGTTTCCCTATTCAGTGTTAGGTCACCTAGTTCGGATGGAACCATGCCAGGCATTTCAAGATGTTCAAAATCCAGCGGGGTACCCATCGCACCAGGCATACGCTTCACAAACTGTGTGAGTGGTTTTTCCTGCTTAATGAGAAAACCGACATAGAGGCCTTCACCTTCATGCGCTGTTGGCATACTTGCTCCTTCTTAAACGTATTTATCTACACTATAATATATATGATTAGTAAAGTCCTGTATACTGGGTACAGTGAAATTGCAAGAAAAACTTTATACTTGGTGGAAAAAGCAACATGTTTCAATTCGGAAGCCTCTAGTGTTTATTTTTGGAATATTGCTAGTCATTAGCGCTCCACTCATTGGATGGCTACCTGGACCCGGTGGTATCGTGCTGTTTCTACTCGGAATCGCAGTACTCGCCAGCGAATTTGATTGGGCCGAAGTGCTCAAAGAATTCTTCCTAAAAACAGTGCCGAAGGAAGTCAAAAATAGATGGAGACCGACACCAAGATGGGAGTACGTATTTGATGGTACAGCCCTGGCCCTTTTAGTGGGTGCAATTATTGCAACATACAATGAATGGTGGGGTATTGTGCTTTCACTCGGCTTCAGTGGAATTTGTCTATTCTTATTTAATCGAGATCGATTGACGCGACTCAAAAAACGCCTACGAAGAAAATAGTCGAGAAATAAGGTATCATCGAGATATATGAAAATTGCGATCCAGGGTTTTGAAGCCTCCTTTCATTCTATTGCTGCACGGCAACTTTTTGGTGATCAGCACGAACTTATATTCTGCAAGACATTCAAGCAGGTTTTTGAAACAGTCGAAAATGACCAGGCCGAACATGCCATAGTAGCAATTGAAAATACGCTATACGGTTCTATTAATGAGGTATACGATCTGCTTTTAAAGCACGATTTTTCAATCAACCAGGAGGCATACGAACAAATCGGCCTACACCTTATGGCGCTCCCATCGGCTAACTTGGCAGATATTACTGATGTTTACTCACAGACACCTGCGCTCGGTGAAGCAGATGCGTATCTACTTGAAAAACTTCCTCATGCGGAGCGTCACGAACATGCCGATACTGCTCTTGCGGCAAAAGAAGTTTCAATATGGAGCAAAAAACAAAATGCAGCAATTGCTAGTGAGGCTGCAGCGAAAACTTATGGTCTGAATATACTTGCTCGAAATATTGAGACACACCACAAAAACTACACGAGATTCATTGCACTGAGCAAAAACAAAGTTGCTACAGAAATCGCTGAGAAAACTTCAATCGTTTTTCAAACAATAGATAAGCCAGGTGCGCTACACGAAGTACTGGGCGTGTTTGCAAAGTTCGGAGCAAATCTCACAAAGCTCGAAAGCCGTCCAATAGTTGGTTCCGTCTGGCAGTACTTCTATTATGTCGACTTTGTGTGCGACTCTCACCAGGCGAGTCTTGCTAATATTCTTAGTGAACTTCCGGTATACGCAAGCAAAATCCGCCTACTGGGCAGTTACCAAAAAGGAGCAATTAAGCACATCTGAGGCTATCGTCGGAAAAACTACAACGTATTATAAGTCTGAGCTGTTGTAATCACTCTTCGGCTACGCGTATGATAGACATATAAGGGTTAATAAAGAAAGAGGTGTGTATGAAGCGAGCTCTCTACACGGGAATTGTTTTGGCAATTATTGGTTTCATTATGTGGTCCAAGCACCCACTCAACGACACAATGAACTTTATAATTGGTGGTAGTATTCCTGGAACAAAATATGCTATTGGCTTCTGGTCTTTTTTACCAGTAATTGGTCTAACACTTTACTTTGTACACCGGGGCATTAAAAATTTGCGCTTGCAAATGCTTGAAAATACTGCCAAGCAAATTAAAGCCGAACAGGTGAAGTCAGATTTTGAATCATCAAGTAATGCCTCATTTGATCCCTCTCAACGATCTGTTATTGCCGCTCGATCATAAATAATCTAAGCTTTGAATGATCACTCCTCAGAAATAGGCGCAATGCTCTCGGCGTAGAGCTGTAACTCTTGTAGAAGAAATTGAGAGTCTTCATCCGTTCGCTCTGCCACTAGTTCCGTCAGTCTATCTGCAAATTGCTGCAATGATAGCTGACCATGCGCTCCAGAGATAAGTCGTTTGGTTCTATATGTTTCCCACGATTCTCGCTCCGCCGAAGTTAAGCTCCGACCAAAGTTACGCGCCTTATAACGAGGGAGTAGTTGCTCAAGACGGTCGTCAGAAAATTTCAAATTGAGGTCAGCTAATGCGCTTTCATCAGACACCCGTACCGCACGCATCTTTGTCTTATCCCCTTCGCCAACAAAGCCGTCGTAAATTCTAAAGTCAGGGTCCGTCTCCGTACTGTACTTTGCTTTTCTCTCGGTATCAGATTTCATATAAAGTTGTTCGAGACGGTCGCCAAAGCCAACGATACTTCTGAACTTGTTGTAGTTTTGCTCAATTGTCTCTTTAGATAGATGCAGTCTTTTCTGAGTTTCCGAGTCGAGCACTCCAAGTGGTGCAATGGCTGGACAGGCGTTAAGTTTCAGACATTGTAGAGGTAGTTCGTCAGTTTCTTTATTACGAGAAAAGGCCGTTTCCCGTAGCTCGTCGTCGGTAAGTTTTGCCAACTCTAGGGGGTCATTACGTAAATCAAGGACTAAGATTGACCCATTAGGTCCATTGGCTATCGGTAATACTGCAGTCGTTTTTTGCCAAGTGCTACTATACCAACCTGAACAGTATAAAAATGGCTTTGGCTCATCGAGGTTAACAAGCTCTGCTATTTTACGCTTATCTCTCATAGTCAGAAGATAATCAAATATCTTTGGTTGCTTCTCACGTAGCAACTTGGCGAGCGCAATCGTGGCTAGCACATCACTGAGAGCGTCATGAGCGTTGAAGTGGTCGAGTCCGTTGAGCTTTGTGAGTAGCTCGAGTCTGTTTGTTGGCTGTCCTTTGTCGTCAACAGGCCACTTAATACCCTCGGGCCGTAATGCCCTTATGATTCGAACAACATCCATTAAATCCCAGCGCGAACGACCATCTTGCCACTGCCACTCATACGGGTCATAGAAATTACGCCACAGTGTTGCACGCATAAATTCGTCATCAAAACGAACCGTATTGAATCCCATAATCACCGTGTCTGGTTGCAAAACCTCATCATAGAATAGTTTGAGAAATTCAACTTCACTGTAGCCCTCTTCTTTTGTTTTCTGAGGAGTGATGCCGGTGATTAACACTGCATCAGGATCTGGCAAGATCTCGTCCGTTAGTTTTACGATCCAATTTTGTGGCTCACCAATCGGATTAAAGTTTTCGTCCGTTCGTTGTCCTGCGAACTGCATAATCCGCTGGGCCCTAGCATTAATTCCCGATGTCTCAAGATCATAAAAGTAAAATGTCATCTTAATCAGTATCTAGTATAAAGTGCCATCTATCAAGTAGCGAGTTTGCGCGCATGACCAAGTAAGACGGGTACGGGATCACCAAATTTCATCGAAATATCAGCTGAATCAAATTCTTCGGCTGTGATATCGTACTCTGCAACATATACAGGAGTTACCGCTCCGAAACAGGCGTCCTCCCAACTAATACTCAACTTATCAGCAACATCTCTTACGCCGTGTTCAGTGGGTGCTTCGATCTCTATGAATGGCCTTACCCAGGGCCACTCATCGAGCATAATTTCTGTATCATCAAGACGCCAAACTTCACGTTTTGACTGCTGCTCGGCTTTTATCTCTAGACCAATTGAAATAAGAAACTGCTGTGCAGATTCATAATCATTTACAATTAGTGGTTGCTCAAACGTCTGACCAAGCTTATCATCTACTACTTGCTTGAGCACGAGTTCGACTGAACCATCAAGTTCTTCACGCAGTCGAACCCAGGCTCGCTTAGAGGAGAGTTTGCGGTCAGGATAATCAAATACCGTGCGGCGCATTAATTGTACCTTGTGCTCACACACTGCCCCAAGCTCAATTAATTTCCTGCGAATTGCATCGTGGTTCTGATCCAAGAACTTAGCTTCAATTTCTGTTTGCATACTACCCAGTATCTCTAAATTTTACTATTTTTCAAATACTTATTTAAAGCAGCTTCCTGCTCCTGCTAGTCTTCTTGCTCAATAAGCGCCATAAATTGCTCGTGGCGACCAAAACGTAGTTGACTGTCTGGCTCGGCTCCTTTTCGAGTCAATTCATGGGTGATACCCATTTTCTTCATAATGTCGCGGAGTCGCTGACGACCGTGGAAATCTTCAAAATCAGTTCGGCGTGCAAATTTTTCTATTCTCTGCCCTGTAATTTTAAAGATACCTTGTCCTGTTTTTTCAACCTGCCAAGCCAGTTCAGGAGTATTGAGGGTATAAGTAGCCTCTTCTGATACTTCTTCAGCAACCTGTTCAGCCTGCTGGATCTTTTCTGCATCAACTACCGCTCTTAGTTTACGAAGTAGTTCACGAATACCGAGACCTGCCTGTGAAGAAATGGCAAATACCTCTGATTTAGGTGCGAGCACCGGCATGAGCTGCGCCATTAGATCAGATACAATTTCGTTATCAAGTCCTTCGATCTTAGTTAGTGCTACAACTTCTGGACGCTCTGCGAGCTTTATGTCATGTGCCTCAAGTTCGGCTCTGATAACCTGGTAGCTTTTGACGACATCATCGCTGTAGGCGTCTATAAGATGCAGGAGCGCACCTGTTCGCTCAACATGGCGTAGAAATTCGTGACCGAGACCCTTTCCTTCTGCTGCTCCCTCAATAATACCCGGTATATCTGCGATCAGGAGTGTCGTGTTATCCACATCCGCAACTCCAAGGTGCGGTGTCAATGTAGTAAATTCATAGTCAGCAATCTCAGGTTTTGCATTACTAACGACGCTGAGGAAAGTCGACTTACCTGCATTTGGCTTACCCAGTAAACCGACATCGGCAATAAGCTTTAGCTCGAGATTAAATTCAAACTCCTCGCCAACTTCTCCCTTTTCAGCCACACGCGGGGTTTGACGAGTACTGCTCTTGAAGTGGGCGTTGCCAAAACCGCCATCACCACCCTTGGCAATAACCACCTGCTGACCATCTTCGATAAAATCTGCCACCACTTTGTCACCGTCTTTAACGACAGTTCCCACTGGCACAGATACAATAAGTGGATCCCCCTGTTTCCCGTTCTTTCGGCGCTTACCTCCGGATTCACCTTTTTGTGCTCTCAGTTCTGGTTTAAAACGGAAATCAACCAGTGTATTCGAATTTGAGTCAGCTTTGAAAATAACATCACCACCATCACCACCGTTGCCGCCATCAGGTCCGCCTTTATCGACGTAGATTTCATGACGAAAACTAACGGCTCCGTTGCCGCCGTCTCCCGCTTTGACCATAACTCTCGCAGTATCTACAAACATATTACCCCTATTATAGATGATAAAAGCTATATTACATAATTTTTCTTATTGACAAGCAAAAGCCCCGCTCTATTTTTAGCGGGGCTCCCTATTTATTCCACTGAGATGCTAGTGAATATAGTTGAACATACCAGTTTGTGAAGCGTCGATCGTGCGGCTTGAAACTCTGTTCCAGCCCGCGTAGTTCATCTCGGTGACAAAGATGCTACCGTCTTCGTTAACTCGTTCGACGTAGCCGACGTGGCCGTAACCACCCCAACCGCCACTTGTCTGGAATACATCACCAGCTTGTGGGTTTTTATCAACAGCGAACCCTGAAGCTCTCGCTAATGAGGACCAGCTTGTGGCATTACCCCAGTTACTGCCAACAGGTCTTCCGGCTGCTGCACGCTTATTGTAGGCATACCAAGTACAGTAACCGTAGGCGTAGCGATTACCCGCAAACAGCACACTGCCTCCCCCAAATGAGAAATTGGTACTACTTGACGATGACGATGAAGAAGAAGATCGGGCTGAACGAGATGAGGTAGAACGAGCTGCGGGCTTCACACCATTGGGAATGATTATCTGCGCACCTGGCTTAAGCCCATTTACTTCCACATCATTGAAGGCAATAATTTGCTCAGCACTCGTCTGATATACACCGGCGAGAGTGTCCGCAGTATCGTTTCCCTGGACTGTGTAGAGCACTCCGGTTACTGGCAGCATGGTAAGTTTTGCACCGGGTGCAACCGCATCGGTCTTAAGGTCATTTGCCCACCGAATAGTGTCTTCGCTAATTCCAAAACGCGTAGCGAGTGAAGGGACAGTATCGCCAGCCTTAACTTCTATAGTTTGGATATCTTTTACTGACTTAAGCGATGGGGCTACCAACTGTGGCTTTTCTACTACTGCAGTGGTAGCTTGTTCCGTTTTAGTCGCCATGCTCACCTGAGCATCGAGGGTATCGGCGCGGTTTGCGACATTTGGGGTTATTAACAAATCTGCTTCTTGAGCTACAGATGCAGCAACTTCTGCTGCGACCACTTCGTCAACTGGTTGAGATTCTGGTACTTGAATTGGGTTATCGAGTCGTGCCTGTGGAGCGACATATCGTGCCTCACTGGCAACTCGGCCAACAAGCTGGCTTCCTATAAGGCTAAGAGCCACGAAAGAAACAATCCCAATTTTTATATAGCGACTAAATGAGTGACGATGGTTTTTTTCTGTAGTTTCTGTTTGGGTTGCGGTCGTTGACCGTGAGCGAAACGCTCGTAATGATGTAACAGACTTGTTACTAATACCAACTCCCTTGTCTGCCAATTGACAGACTTACATCGCTACTAAGTCTTACTCCAGATTATGGAAAGAGATACTTCGACCTGTATTAGTTAATGTTTTCTTATATAGGGTTCTATCTCGTGCGACCGTTTGCATATGATCAATCTCTTGGCTCCCACCATGTCTTTACACAATTGCTTGACAAAGAAACTAAGTGATTGATAAGTATTATTTTACCACCTCATAATACTGGAGTCAAGGGGCTTATGTCATTATGATTGGAAGTCTTATTTACACAGTTTTGTGCAGTATTTGGCAATGGCCAACTGATGCTCTTCTAGCGTATGTGAGAAATACGTTTTGCCGTTATCACCAGCCACAAAGTAGAGATAGTCTGTCTGGGAAGGACTGGCTACCGCCTCGAGTGCGCTCATATTAAAGTTACTGATCGGTGTGGGCGGCAAGCCGACAAAACGCCGAGTGTTATAGGGTGAATCAATTGTGGGATCAACTTGCTTGCCAGTCACGCCTCCAACATAGAGGTAAGTAACGTCTGAACCAAGTTGCATGCCCTGCCGTAGTCGCTTAAGTAAAACCTGTGCAACATATGGTTGCACTTTCGGGTCACGAACTTCTTTTTGTACGATTGATGCTAAAACAATCGCCTGATTGAGAGACAGTCCCTGACTTTGAATATTCGTGGCTAATTCAGGGGTAATTTTTGCCTGAAAAGTATCGAGCATTAGACGAACAAGCTCTTCTGCTGTGGTGCTTGGTCCAATCTTGTAGGTGTCGGGGAAGAGATAACCCTCGAGCTTGGTTGTGGGAGGAAGTCCTTTTAGGAGCGGATGATCTCGTACGTCCTGAAGGGCTTTTGTAATATCTTCAGATGTGTATCCCTCGTTTTCTAGAGCTTTAACAATCTGATCAAGTCGTTGTCCTGGTGAAATAAGCATATTCATGGTCGTAACTTTACCACTCTCGATAATCGCCGCTATGTCGCTAACCGACTGCTTGCTTGAGAGCCGGTAGTCTCCCGCCTGTAGCGTTGTGATCCCGTGAAGTCGTACATAGTAGATAAATGCCTGAGCACTTTTGATAACCTTCTTTTCTTCGAGCTGAGTTGCTATCTGCTTAGTTCCAGCGCCTGAACTGATAGTCACCACAACATAGGAGTCCTGCTCGCTACGTGGCGCAATTGCCCGGGTGTACCAGAAGATCAGTGCCACCGCTATGGCTACGAGGACTGCCAGAAGTACTGCCAAGATGACCAGGCCTTTTCTTTTTTTACGCTTCGATTTTTTCTTTTTAACCTGAACTGGCTGTTTCACTTCATTTTTGACAGGTTCAATAGCAGCAACTACTGACTCGTTTCTAACCTGGTTACGAATAAAATCGTCAAGAATATAAGTAGCGGCCAGTGCGTCGATGTCCCCCTTTTCAAAGGGTTTCTTTCGTCGATTTAGCTCCTCCTCCGCTTTAACTGAAGTAAGTGATTCATCCTGCCAATAGGTGGGGGTGTTTGCGGGAATTTTAAGCAACTTCACAATATGCTCAACACGCTTAGTCTGAGCAGTAGGCTCACCGTTTTGATTGCGTGGGTAACCAATGACCACCCCTGTCACAGCATGTTTTTCGAGTAGCGCTTTAAACTGAGCAGAAAGATCAACGCTTGCTTCAAGTGTTGTAAGAGGTGCTGGAAATGGAGCAGAGACATCGGCAATTGCCACGCCAATTCGTTTTTCTCCGATATCAAGCGCGAGTAAATTAGCCACCGTTGTTTTTATCTACGTCCAACTTAATATCAATCTTACTTGCACCTGGTAGCTTGCGTGCCCAGAATGGTGAAAGCTTAATATCAACACCTTTTACTCCGGGAAGATCCTGCAGATAAGAGCGAGCCTCGCCGAACTTTTTGCCAGCGATCTGAGTCTTTAGTTGCTGTGTGTTAAATTGTGGTCCGTACTGAGCTGAACTTGAGACGTTATAGACTGCGGTCTTATCAGTACTGCTCACTTTTTCTAGTTTCATATTACTAAAGCCGTTATCATACACCCGTTGCTGATCTTTATCAGTCATCTTGGAGATGACTGCTGCATCGAGTGCGCCACCCATTTCACTGTTTGCAGCTCCAAGGAGTGTATAGCGAGCTTCGACGGTTACTTTACCATCATTAGCCTCCTGGTTGACAGCAGGCTCACTGACCGCTGTGCCCATCGTAACTAAGAAGGTGTCGTCAAGCACAGTCGTATCTGGCCCGAATGCCTTCTTAAGTTCTTCTTTGGTCTGGTTAGTATCTTGCTGCGAAAGTTGCTCTTTTGCCTTATCTACATCATCCTGCGACACAACTTTGACCACCTTACTAACACCGCCGCTCATCTGACCGCCGGTACTGGTTATTTTTTCTCCCAAGCTGTTGCTATATTCTCGAGCTGACAGATTATAATTATCGCCGTTTGCCGTGGCAACTACATCTACATTTGCCGTCCCTGCTTTTGTACAGCCAGAGATAAAATTCCCCTGAGCTCCGGGCACTGTGACTGCTGTCGTAGAGGTAAACGTAAGACCGTTTGACGTAAAATTAGTGTTCTGTGGAACTGCAAAACTAGTCGGTGTCTGACAGTTACTAATCTTCATTGTTCCTGTCGCTTTTGTACCCACATCCTTCTGGCCAGTTGCAGTGAAACTTTGACTAATTGTCTTCTTTGACTCCTGCACAGTTGCTTTGAGGTTGTACGTCGTAAAGTCTGACTGCGTACTGTTTGCATTGAAGTTCGCTGTAAATGCCACATCTACAGGTGTTGTCTCTGCCCGAATCACTACGGTTGCCTTAGAACGGCCAAATACGCTAATAAGGAGGATGAGTACCAAAAAGAGTACCCCTGCACCAATCAGGAGCTTTTTACGAAAGCCATCAAAGTTAGGTACCTTGCTAGATTTACCTTTTTTGGAATCTTTCTTTTTTGACTGAGCCTCTACAGCAGGTACTGTATCTGCATCGAGTGCTGCTAATTCTTCGCCACTGATTTCAACCTCATTGTTATCAGTTGAGTCATCGGGTGCAAGTGAAACTGTTGAGCCAGCATCAGTGAGGTCATTGACGTTATCGCTCACCTCAACCTCTTCATCGTCAGCAAGCTCATCTACGACAGTACTGGCTAGAACGGGCTTTGACTGGAGGTTCTTTGCTACGTACAAATCTAGTCCACCAGCAAGAGCAGTGAGCGCGTGATTGCTCGTTACGATAACGGCCTGTTTATTTGATTTGGTTGCCGCACGTTTGAGTAGTTTTAGGTTCACAACACTTTGTAGTACTGCATTACCCTTGGGTGGAACTAAAGCAACAATTTTCTCAGCAGAGTTTTTGAGTTTATCGATGACCGTTGTGATGTCATCATCAATGTCTATGTAAATTACGTCTTTTTTCATGGTCAGTTTATACGCTCAGTATTTTATTAAATTTTTCTTTCAGTTTATTCGTCCGACCTTCACTACCTAATATCGTATCATAGCCAACTCTCAGAAGACCGAGAGCGGTGATTAAAGTATGATCTGTTACGCGGCCAGTTGTATCATTGATATCAATAACTTGTCCTGGGTCAATCAACTCAACTGTTGGTTTCTTGGTAAACGGCAAGTCTTTGTACCATTTTTGCTCTTTAAGTGCGGTCATAAGTTGCTGTAGACTTGCTCCTCCTCCACAGAGAAGAATTCTATGTGGCAAGTGATCAACATTTGTAAATTCACTCAGCGCAAGTTCAACACCATCAAGCCAAACACTCAGCGTTTTGTCGATAGCCTTTAGAGCTTTCGTCTTTGCACTACTGTCTAATGTGTTCTTACTTAGCTCTATCTTGATCTTTTCAGCCTCAGCAAACTCAAGGTCGAGTTCACTTGCAATCGATTTCGTAAACGCACGACCACCGATGCCGAACATACGTGTTCCCTGCACGCCACCGTCATCAACAACCGCAATATCGGTTGTACCACCACCAACATCAATCAAGATCGCGGTGAAGCTACTAGATGCATCAGTTCCGATAACTGCACGAGAAACCGCAAACGGCTCTGCAGCAACAGCCATCAAATCAAGGTCGAGTTCAGAAGCAGTGCGTTCTAGGGCACCGATATGGACCATCGGAGCAAACGCTGTATAGAGTTGGATAACGACCTCTTTGCCTTGAAAACCAATCGGGTTACTAACCTTATATGTATCGATATGAATCGAGACAATCGCGCTGTTAACAAGTTTGACTTCGACATCCTTTTTACCGGTTTCAAGTTCAAGTTGCTTCTGTGCACGTTCGAGTGTTCGAGCTTGCGCCCTATCAATAATAAGTTCGATCTCTGCTCCATCGAGAGTCTTTTCAGGATTTGGACGTCGATACTTCACTGTTGTGGTTAAGCCTTTGACAAGTTCTCCAGCAATACCAATGATGGCTTGTCGGGCACTAACGCCGGCCATATTCTCAGCCTGCGTGAGAGCTTTCTCGCAGTTACCAACTACACCGGCAATGTCAGCGATTGCGCCAGACTGCATGTCGCTCAAACTCTGTCGAGAACGACCGACACCAACTACTTCGAGTTCATCGCCCTCAACCTTCGCTATCAGCGCCTTGACAAACTCAGTACCGACATCGAGTCCGACGAGATACTTGTCAGAGTTGCCCCCTCTCGGCAATTTTGCTGCGACTGTTTTGAAGTTCTTAAGATTCTTAATTTTATCAAGCATAATCAGTACACAGTATACTACAGATCTCGGCAGGTTTAAATGTGGAGATAACGTGAAGCTAAAGAATTTTTATTGAAGCACAGCTTTAATGCGCCTAATGCCCGCCGAACTTGCTTCTTCTTTGAGAATCTTAAACTTTTTACCCTCATCGAATAGTTGTAAAGTATGGTCAACGTGCGGTCCGCCACAAATCTCGAAACTAAATGGCTTGTCTGCACCATCAGCAATCATTGTATATACCTTCACGGTATCACCATATCTATCGCCAAACTGCCCGAGTGCTCCGAGGGACCCTCTGGCTTCTTCGGTTGGATACTCCGACCAGGAAACTTTGAGATCTTTGGCAATTTGGTCGTTTACAATGGATTCTACTTGATCGAGCTGCTCACGGGTTACTTTCTCAGGGTGAGAGAAATCAAAACGAAGTCGTTCTTCAGTAATATTAGAGCCACGCTGTACGACGTGATCACCAAGTACCTCACGCAGTGCCTGATACATCAAGTGTGTCGCCGTATGATACTTTTTATGGATCAGTTGCTGTCCACCAAGTCCACCCTTAAATACACCCTTGCTGGCTGTTTGCGAGCGTTCGCGTTGCTCTTTCATCAAGGTATCGAATTCGGCTTGCCAATTCTCTGAAACCGAAACATCCTGCTTGAATGCTTCCTCGACACTTAGTTCAAGTGGGAATCCATAGGTGTCATAGAGCGTAAAGATTTCTTTTCCTGTCAAGCCATTTTCAGTAAGTTTCTTAAATTGCTGGATGCCTTTACGAAGAGTCTGCCGAAAAATCTTTTCTTCGCGTATCAAAACTTCAATAATTTTTTCTCGATTCTCGGCAACTTCAGGATAATCATCCTTATAAAGATCGGTGATGACTGGGACTAACTTCTCGCACAGATTCTGTTCAACACCAAGTTCAAATGCAAAGCGTATGGCACGGCGCATGAGTCGGCGCATGACATAACCCTGCTCCTTATTGCTTGGTATAACTCCGTCAACCGCCAAAAATGCTGCAGCCCTCAAATGATCGGTGATCACCCGCATGCTTTCCGTATGGCTATCGTATTTTTTTCCACTCATTTCTTCCAGCTCGCTCACAATTGGCCAGAGTAGGCTAATCTTAAACACATCAGGAGAATCTATAGCCGCAGCTGCTATTCGTTCAAGTCCACCACCAAAATCAACGTTTGGAGCTGTCAGTGGCTCAAAGCCTGCTTCTGTTCGCTTGTACTGCATAAATACTTGGTTGCCAATCTCCATAAACTGACCGGAATCGCTTGCTGGGTGTGCCAAGCCAAAACCCTCTGCATGATTCTGTGGACCAAAGTCGTAAAAAACTTCGCTATCAGGTCCACACGGATCACCAATGGGAGTCTTATCAAGTCCACCACCTCGTGACCACCAATTTTCACCGTCGTCATAGAAGAAGATTCGCTCACCAGGTTTAATACCTCGCTTATTGCCCTCTTTCTGTGAACCGATTTCTACAATACCCGCATCAATACCTTTTTCTTTGAATAGTCCCTGCCAAATCTTTGCCGCTTCGTCGTCACGAGGGATGCCGGCTTTTTCATCACCCATAAAACAGGTTACATACAACTTCTGTGGATCTAGCCCGACCTCTTCGGTTAAGAACGTAAAGAACCAAGTAATTTGTTCTTTTTTAAAGTAGTCACCCAGGCTCCAGTTACCGAGCATCTCAAAAAAAGTAGTGTGTCGATTATCACCCACATCTTCAATATCCTGTGCCCGCAAGCAGGTTTGACTATTTACCAGTCGCTTGCCATTTGCATGCGTCTCTCCAAGCAAATAGGGAATCAGTGGCTGCATTCCAGAACCGGTAAACAGCGTCGTAGGATCATCAAGTGGCACCAATAAAGCCCGCGGAATAATCTCATGATTATTCTTTTTGAAAAATTCTAAGTATTTACGGCGTATTTCTTGTGCGTTCATGAACCCAATTGTAACAGATGAGAAATGAAGTATCCACTCAAACTTTGGCTATCAAGGCTATGCTTGCAGTAAAGATTAAGACGCTGTACTATCCTTTGAATGACGACGCTGAGTTCACAAACCATGCCAATCTGTAGACTTGCTGAAGCCACTATTGATACGGGCTATGGCTACTCAGGGCCCGAGCATCAGACAGGTTTAGATGCGATTTTAAATTTTGCGCTCTCAACAACAGTTACAATTCAGGCCCGCACCGGTCTCTCTGCACGCATTTTAGGTTCCAAAAGAACAGTACAGCCCGTAAATAAAACTAGGATCTTGGATCTATCTTTAGAAGATGAAGAACGAGCCGAGTCCGATACTCTAGATCCAGCCACAACAAACCGTCAACGCACGTATGCAGATGCCATTGCAGCACACCTCGGTTCAAACTGTCTTACATGTAGCCAAGTTGACTTCTGTAAGTCACGAGAGACCCTAGCACTCAGCGTCAATCATCCCGAAGACTTTGTATTTTAGTTGCCACTTGGAACAACTTTGATGATCTTATCATTGCTGCCGTTGTCCGTTGTAAGATACAGATTTCCGTCTCTATCTAAGGTAGTGGAGCGTACTCTTCCAAATTCTGTCAGTATAGATTTTTGTTCAACGAGTACGTTATTTTCATCAAAACGAAGGATTCGTACTTGTTTGCCTTTTAGTACAGCCACTGCAATTGCGCCGTTCCACGTACCCCATTTTTGACCAGTCAGTTTAGTGGCTCCTGAAGGTGCAATCGTTGGCGAGCCTGAGGTCCAAATTGCCGAGATAGCATCCGGAAAACGACTGAGATCTGTCATAGGAATACCGGCTTCAACATAGGTCGCTTTCGGAGCCCAGCCAAAGTTGCCACTCTTCAGTAGATTAACCTCATCATCAACGTCAGAACCATGCTCTATGCTGTATCCAAATACCCCACCCTTCGGCTGATCAAAGAGTACCAGACCCTGCACATTTCGGTGCCCGTAGCTAAAGATTCGTGGGTCAAATGGAGCCGGCAAATTGCCAGATTCAGGCATACCATCTCTTGTGATATGCATAATCTTACCACCCAAGCTCTTTGGATCCTGCGGGTTCGATGCCTTTGCTGCATCGCCTGTGCCAACCCATAAGCTACCATCTTTTGCAGCCCTTACGCGACAGCCAGAGTGCCGTCCGCTCCCATTGCTTGGAATGCCCGTAACGATATCACTCCGGTCTGTGAGTTGCGTGCTGTCAGCACTTAACTTCCAGCGCACTAAGCGAACATCAAGACCACTCTTCGTACTTGCATTGAAGCAGGTATAAAGTAGTCGATTAGTCGCGAACTCGCTATCGAGCGTAAGTCCAGTGAGCCCTCCCTCACCGACTGCATACACATCAGCAATATTCGCTATAACAAGCTTTTTACCATCAACAATCTTGCTAATGGATCCTGCACGTTCATTAAATAACAATGTCCCGTCCGGCAAAAATACCATATCCCATGGATGTGATAACCCACCGATAAGCTCTGAGCTATGCAGCGTTGGCTCAACAGGGCCTTTCTTGATCTGGGGTAATTGCGGCTCCGTAGGCTTCGGTGCAGTCACTGTTTGCTGATTCTGCAAGAAGACAAACAGCATGGAAATTACCACGCCGGTCATCAAAACAACCAAAATCGTTAATCGCGTCTGTGAATGAAAACTAGTAAACCGCTTACCCATATGTCATTCATTGTATCAAATGACCCACAAGGACTAGAGGATAATTCCGCCGCCAAGACAAATATCACCTTGATATAATACTGCCGATTGCCCAGGAGCCAGGGCACGTATTTCATCTTTCAGTTCAAGTCGATACGAGTCATCATTTGCTTTGCTGAGCGACTCAACCACAATCCGAGGTCCACGATGCCGAACTCGAACTGTCAACTCCTCTACGCTCTGTGGTTCTTCATTAATCCAGTGCACCCCACCTATCGCCAGGGCTCTGTGCCATAAGTCGGGGTCATTTAGATCCGTACTTACATAGACCTCGTTCTTACCCATATCTTTACCGACAACATAATACGGTAAACCACCGCCAACATTAAGACCGTGACGCTGACCAATCGTGTAAAAGAGCGCGCCTTCATGCGTTCCGACAATGCGGTCCGAGTGTTTTTCAATGATGTTACCAGGCTGTGTTTCAACAAAATTTTGTAGGAACTCTTTAATACCGATCTCCCCTACGAAGCAGATACCGACCGAGTCTTTCTTTTGAGCAGTAATCAGCCCGAGCTCGCCAGCTTTCTTGCGAACATCTGGCTTCTTCATTTCCCCAAGTGGAAATAGCGTATGCTCCAGGGCATTTTTAGTGACTCGGTAGAGGAAGTATGTCTGGTCCTTGTTATCGTCGGCTGCCGTTAACAACTGGCTATCCTTTACTTTTGCATAGTGACCAGTTGCGATTAACTCAGCGCCATCTTCAAGCGCGGTCTCAAGAAAGAGTTTAAACTTCACTTCTTGATTGCACATAATATCAGGGTTTGGTGTCCTGCCTGCCTTGTACTCAGCGATCATATAATCCACGACTTTCTGCTTATACTCAGTCTGAAAATCGTACACCTTAAAGTCGATACCAAGCTGTACCGCAACCCGTTTTGCATCGGCAAGATCCTCGCGCCAGGGACACTTGAAACCCGGTAAATCCTGTGCCCAATTCTTCATAAATACGCCGGTAACATCATAGCCCTGCTCAACCAATAATGCAGCAGTAAGCGAGCTATCGACACCACCGCTCATACCAACATATACGCTTTGTGCCATACTAACCGACTTTCGTGAACAGAAGTTTCGCAGGTTCAGTTAATGAAATCCACCAACCGTAGGGTGTCAAAAACCATGTTTTACGACCCCAATTTTTGTCTTTCGCAGGTGAGTTGATGAATTCAGTCTGTGTCCCATACTGTTTTCTAAATTCGATGTTCACCCGTCGTTGATGATAGTCACTCGTTACGAGGATGATGGTTTTATAGTTGCCCGCAATTGATTTAGTACTCTCTGCATTTTCTTTAGTGTCTCGGGATGATTCGTCCAGGGAAATTGCTGCTGTCGGCACACCACGAGAAGCAGCGATTGCCATCATCGCCTTTGCGTTACTAACACTTTCAGGATCACGGGCTGCTCCGGAAAAAATCAGCTTGGGAGCCCAGCCCTGCTGATATAAGTCAACACCGTGCATCGTCCGTCCTTTTGTATCACCACCGCTTACCACGATAATTGCCTCTGACTTCTTAAGAGGATTACTGACTGGAAGATAGAGACTCACCAGCACAATGTAGCTCACCACGATAATGCCTATAGCTACAAAAATATTCCATAACTTCTTCATATATGCTTAATTATACCAGTTTGGCATGAGCATTAATCGTGTCACTCAGAATTTGGGCAGCCTGCTCAATTTCCTGCTCTGTAGTTGGTTGTCCTAGTGTGATGCGAAGGCTTGCATTTGCCTCAGCCTCAGAATGACCGAGTGCTAGCAGCACATGGCTTGGTTTGTCATTACTTGCGGTACATGCGCTACCAGTCGCGACAAGCAGACCAGCCTGATCAAGCTCCATTAGCAACCGCTCACCCTCGACACCAGGAATAGTGATATTAAGATTATTTGGCAAGCGCTTTTTAATATCTCCGTTGAGTTGCACATTTGGTATATTCTGCGATAATTTCGCAAACAGTGCATCTCTCATCTGTTTTTGGCGGTGTGACTCATCTTTGCGAATCTTCTGATTGTTTTGCAACATTGTCGCAAATGAAATATTAGCGGCTACATTTTCTGTGCCACTTCGAATACTTCGTTCTTGCCCTCCGCCGTAAGTGAACGGCGCGAGTTGCACTCCAGTACGAACATACAAACAGCCGCTCTGCTTTGCTGCGTATATCTTACCTCCATTTAAAGTCATCAGATCGACACCAAGTCGTGTAACCTGTAGATCAAGAAAGTTTGCCGCCTGACACGCATCGGTATGAAGGTAAAGAGGTCGGCCATTACCCGCCTTCGCTCTCGATGCACGAATGCTGGCAATAATTGCCGCAACTTCTTTTATTGGTTGAATTGACCCTAACTCATTATTGGCATACATCACGCTCACGAGGACAGTCTTATCGGTTATTGCTTCAGCCAGTCTCGTTAAATCAAGTAAACCCTTTTTGGTTACTGGTACTGCCGTACGATCAAACTGCATGGCCGGTTCGAGAACCGATTCGTGTTCAATCGCAGATGTTACTACATGCGCATCATCATACGAGGAGAGCACGCCACGAACAGCGATGTTATTTGCCTCGGTGCCACCAGCGGTAAAAAGAATCTCCTGATCCTTCGCACCGAGCACATCTGCCACAATGCCACGAGCGTTTTCAAGCTTTGCCCTGACCTCGCGGGCAGGCTGGTAGACAGCTGACGGATTATAGAACGACTCTTGCAAAAACGGCATCATGGTACGAAGTGCCAAATCGTCCATTGGCGTTGCCGCTGCGTAATCTAGATATATAGGTGTACTCATTTCGCTTACAGTATATCAGTTGCTATATTCGTGCTGCTGTTTGTCCGTAGACTTCTTGGCTGACCCGCTTATAGTATGTTCGGATCGTCTCAAGCAGATGCTTTAATTCAGCACCTACTACGTAGCCGGTAGGAATGCCATCAACAATCTTGAGAACACCTCGAGGTTGAAAATCGTAGTGCACATTCATAGTCTTTGTCATTTTCTCAGTACTATCAAACCACTCTTCGTACCAAACCCAGGTATGTTCGTCTAAACAAAAGAATTCACGATGGTGTCCCGTTGGTATTTTACCAAGTAAGGTCGCACCAATTTTAGATTCTTTACGAATCAGATCACGCTCTTTAGTGGCGCGTCTATGTGCACTCATTTGTGGAGACGAAACTGTAGGAATTACTCCCTGCGGAGTTCCCATGATAAGTCCAAGGGCTTTACGCAGCACGATTGAGCCCCGCTATGTCTGCTTGACGAAGTGAGGTAAGCTTACTACCTACTTTTGCTCCAAAATCAATGACCGCTGCAGGATTCCCAATAGCATCGTCGAGGTTAGTTTCGGGCAGAGGCACCTCTACACGGGGAGCGAATAATCGAGGTGTTGGGTCCTCTAGAAAAGTCTCGGCTTGTGGTATCAGAATCTCAGATGCCGAAGCAACCGCCTCTTGGGCAGCTTGTAACTCTCGTCCTCGCTCAGAATTTGAAACGATGTCGCCTGACATGTGACTCCCTTGTATTACTCGTTAAAGATCGAAGAGTTTAGTTGCATTGGCTGTTGTAGCTTTTGCTATTATTTCTTCGCTCTCACCTCTTAACTCTGCCAAGAACTCTGTGATATATATCACATTTTCCGGCGTGTTGATACTACCACGTTTAGGCTCAGGAGTCAAGAAGGGGGTATCTGTTTCAAGCACAAACTTGTTAGTGTCAACCGTTCTGAACAGATCACGTTGCCATTCATGCGTTGTAAATGTCGCAATACCATTGATACCTATTAACAACTGATTTTGTAGTGCGCGCTTCAAATGAGGGGCGGTATCAGTAAAACTATGGAGCACTCCACGTATACCTGTATGGTCCTGAAAAACCCTCCAAAACTCTTCATACGCCTCTCTCACGTGGAATATGAGTGGCAAACGGTATGTAAGCGCTATTTTTATCTGACCTCTCAAAAGCGCCTCTTGTGCCGCCAGGCAGTCTTTTTTATCGTTATAGTAGAAGTCAAAGCCACATTCCCCAACCGCAACTACCTTTGGGTCTTTAGCGAGCTCACTAAGCTGTGCCAGTTGATCTGTTATCTCTTCATCTTTCAGGTGAGATCCTTCATGGGGGTGAATTCCAATACTTGCCCAGCAGTGTGTAGGATGTGCAGTGGCAAATGCGATGGCGCGTTTACTATCCTCTAAAGTCGTACCCACGCAGATAAGCTTGGTTATGCCTCTATGTATAGCTTCCTCGAGTGCCTCTTCGGCAGCCTCTGGCGTGAAGAACGTTAGATCGTGTATATGGCAGTGTGTATCTATCAGTTCCATACCACCTAGTGTGCGGGAATGTGGGAGCTGAAGCAAGGCCAGCATGGACTCCCTTTCAGCTTTGCAAGCATAAGCTAGGTGTGACACAATAAGTTCAAGATGGCAGGATGGGTTATACAACTTTTAATAGTCGGGGGTGCACTAGCTGGACAAAGCAGCGGTGTCGTCTCCTATGTAAAGACTCTGCCACCGATGCCAGACCAATCCGCTATTGTGTGTCATGACGCAAATTGGGAACAGGCAGAACTGAGCAAGGTTGCCGGTAGCCAAATCCATCACAAGCTTGCACCGCTTGTGACGAAACTCCTCGCTCAAGCTCAGAGTGAGCAGATCCCACTCGAAATCAATGTTGCCTATCGATCATGCCCCTACCAACTACAGCTCCGCGGCGCAAACTGTGGACTCGGTGAGTACAATCTCTATCAAAAACCAAGTGAGCTCTGCACGCCCCCTACAGAACCTGCCGGCAAGAGCCTCCACAACGAGGGTCTCGCTATAGATTTTGCCTGCACAAGCTATAGTTCCTTTGATAACACCCCCTGTCATACCTGGCTGAAACAACATGCTGGATCGTATCACTTATATAATCGAGCACTAGAATCCTGGCATTGGTCAACGACGGGTAAGTAGGGAGTGCTAGCCCTGATTGGGCTTGGCGTGAGTCTCACCTGCCTCAATACGAGGAAAAAGTACGCCTGAGTAGTTATGGACGAAGCCATCTTTAAAAATATGATGGATCGTTTCACTAGCTGCTGGTAAGAAAGGTTGTAGCAGATCCGCAATTTGCACGATGTCACCTACGCAGGAAGCTAGCACCTCTTTGAGGTGGGTTGTCTCTTCTGCCTTGGCAAGTTGCCATGGTTTTTCTTGTTCGATAAATACATTCAACCCTTTTACCAATTCCCACACCCACTCTAATGCTCGATCGAATTGCTGATTATTCACCGCCTTGTGGTAGGGCTCAGTATCGTGTTCAGGTTTTGGAAATTCGCCAACAGCGCCCTGCTGGTACCGATTCACCATGCTTGCGACTCGCTGTACGGCGTTGCCAAGCTCATTAGCAAGCTCCCCGTGATAAACGGCATCGAAACGCTCCCAAGTAAAGTCACCGTCGTCATGACTAGGAATGTGCCTTAAGAAATAATACCGAAAAGCATCAGTACCATATTTTTGTACTATTTCTTCAGTTGTGACTACATTTCCAACGGTCTTACTCATCTTTTGACCAGCCGAGGTAACGTGGCCGTGGACGAACAATCGTTTTAAGACTGGTAGCTTCGCACTCAGGAGCATTGCCGGGTAAATCGCAGCATGGAAACGAAGATTATCCTTGCCCACGATCTGCACATTGGTTGGCCAGAATTTTTGGAATTCCTCGCCATCAGGATAGTCAAGTAGCGTAATATAGTTCATCAAGGCTTCAAACCATACATACATAACTTGGGTGTCATCACCGGGTACCGGAATCCCCCATGGCAGTTTCTTTCGAGGTCTTGAAACACTAATGTCCGTTAACCCATCTCTAAGAACGTTCAGAATCTCCGTTTTACGATTCCCGGGTATAACCTCGAATTCGCCACTTTCGATGAGAGCTATGATCTTCTGGGTGTAGTTACTGAGTCTGAAGAAATAGTTTTCTTCCTCAAGCTTTTCGTACTTCTTATTATGGAGTGGGCAGATGCCCTTGTTGGCCTTCACTTCTGTCTCAGTTTTATATTCTTCGCAGCCAACGCAGTACCACCCAGAATATTTTGACTTATATATGTCGTCACCCATCTGCTTCCATAGTTTCGTGGCAATATTGATATGCTGTTTGCTGTTCGTTCGGGCAAAGTGTGTGTAGCTTGAGTTTATGAGTTTATGCATCTCTTGAATCTGTGGGACCACAGTTTCAATGAAATCCTCGGGTTTTTGCTTTGCTTCTTCAGCCTTTTCATAGATCTTTGAGCCATGCTCATCTGCCCCTGCACTAAAAATGACGTCTTCACCAAGTTGACGGTGATAACGTGCGAGTACGTCTCCGTAGAGCGAATCAAAGGCATTGCCGATATGCGGGTTGCCGCTAGCATAAGGGATAGAAGTTGTGACGTAAAACGTTTTGGTCATAGTTATTTCCTTGTAAGGTTAGGGATATTCTTTAAGAAGATAGTTCAGTAGACTGCCCCAAGGGCATTGTGTGTGGCAGCGTCTGTAACAGATATGAAGTCATATATGTACTATACCACATCTGTTAGAACTGTGAGATATTTACTTAATTTTTGCAATCGTCAAAAAACGACCACTGGCTGTACCGTTTCTGCGGTGACTAAAGAAACGTTCGTCTTCAAGGGTACAGATATTGAGATCATCTATATGCGTAACACCACTTTGGAGGAGTTGATCTTGTATCATGCGCTTTAGGTCTACGTAATATTTATTACTTTTTAGACTAACGTATGCTGGCTGAAATAAGGTTGCTGCCTCTGGGCCGAACTCATAGCAATCCCTACAAATCATAGGTCCAATTGCCGCAATAAGCTGACTTTCGGTACGATCTTTTAGTTTTGCAACCGTCTTTTTAATAATCTCGGCTCTCAGCGTATGCCAGCTCCCGTGCACTAAAGCGACTATACTACCTATGGAATCAGAGATTATAAGGGTGCCACAATCCGCTGTGGTTTGCGAAAGAGTGACCTGTGGTATATCGGTGAAGCTGGCGTCATATCCTTGAAAATCTCCTGGTTCGTTAGCAAATATAATTCTATCTTTAAACTCGTGAATTATATGACTCAGCGAGAAGTCTGAGTTTACCTCTACGGCATCCGAGGACGGCAGGCCGAGTGCACTAGTCGCGCGAAGACGGTTTTCTCGCACGTTTTCATCTCGATCACCACCCCCTTTCTTGCCATTGAGTGAATCGAATAGTCCGGTTGAAACTCCGCCGTAATGCATAAACCAGCCATGCGAGACTCCTGCGCTCGTAAGTAACGGTGAAGTGAGATATTGAACTATTTCTTTCATACCCTCAGCATACGGCATAGACCTTCTATGAAAAACAGTGGTTGACTTGCATCTTCGAAACCATTAGCGTGGTTAGTGGTGATACGACGAACCAAAAACACTATCAAGCATCACATTAAGCGCAACCAAACGGCGCTTTCTTTAGCTACTAAAATTAAAAAACCCGCGAAGCTAATGAGTGCGGATGATGTTAGTGAGGCAAGAAATTATATTAAACATTTCTGGGTGAACCTTGAGCGCTACCATCCCCATGACGAAGAAACCCTTCTCGGACTCCCCAACCCCTACCTTGTGCCCGCCCATGATCCGACCAGTAGTTTCAACTTCGACGAACAGTATTACTGGGATAGCTACTTTATGGTACAGGGCATGCTAAAAGACCCAGCAAAAAAAGAGCTGGTTATGGGTATACTTGAGAACCTCTTCGCACTCCTCAAACGCTACAAAATGATCCCCAATGCCTCTCGAACCTATCTCATGGGACGATCACAGCCCCCGCTGCTCACCAGTTTTATATTTGATGTCTATGATGCCTACGGACTAGATAGCCGTTGGCTTGCCCAGGCAATTGGATACGCACAGTTAGAGTACGAGACCGTTTGGATGGGTACTGTTAAACCATTCGACCACCAAGTACATCGAGGTCTTTCCCGTTACTACGATATCAATGTACTCAACGACCTCGCGGAGGCAGAGAGTGGTTGGGATATGACCACCCGGTTCAACCGAAGAGTCTTGCAGTACTTGCCAGTAGATCTCAATGCCTTACTCTACAAGTATGAAGCCGATTTTGCGCGAGCTGCTCATATTCTTGGTGAACTCGGTGAACAAGTTGCTTGGGAACAAAAAGCTCAAGCCCGCAAAGATACCATGAACGAACTTATGTGGAGCAAACTTCGTGGCCTATATTTCGACTACAACTATCAAAAAGATAAGAAGAGTGTCGTTCCTTCTCTGGCGAGCTATGTCCCCCTTTGGGCGGGTATGGTCGATGCAGACCAAACTGAAGCACTCATAAAAAGCTTACGTCGGTTTGACGCACCCGGTGGGCTCGTAACAACGGATGAACAACCCCTCAAGTCTGCGATGCCTCAGCGCACTCCAGCACAGTGGGCTTATCCAAATGGCTGGGCACCGCTTCATTTCTTCGTTGTACAAGGTCTTGAGAAATATCAGCACTCGGTTGAAGCCAAACGCATCGCGCTTAAATGGCTTAAAACCAACAATAATTGGTTTCAAGCACACGGTGTTTTCTTAGAAAAATACAACATGATTCAGCCGAACAAAGACCCGCTCGAAGGAGTCTACCCCAGTCAAACAGGCTTTGGTTGGACCAACGCTATTTTCGAGCGCTTCTGCCAAGATTATATCGACAAGTAACTACTTAACGACAAATGTTAAGGCGTGGCCCGTTTTACCGGCACGACCGGCACGACCAACGCGGTGCGTGTAATCTTCGTACGTTTGTGGAATTGCATAGTTAATTACGTGCGTGATGTCCTTAACGTCAATACCACGAGCCGCAACGTCAGTTGCTACTAAGATATCAACATCCGTTTCTTTAAATCGCTTTAAAGCACGTTGTCGCTGACCTTGGCTCTTACCACCGTGAATTGCATCAGTTGCAAAACCACGACTAACGAGTTCTTGGGCAAGACGTTCAACGTTACGCTGCGTCTCATCAAAGATAATGACTTTCTCAACTTCATCTTTAAGGAGCACGTCGTGTAGTTTTTCAATCTTGTCTTCTTTCGAAGTATAGTGCACTACATTTTGGTGCACGTTGTCACTTGTGTCGCTCGTTTTAACTGAGACGGTGACTGCATCCTGAGAGAATCGCTCAATCAGACGACTGACGGCACTCTCCATAGTGGCTGAGAAGAAGAATGACTGGCGCTCTGGCTTCAGGCTATCAAGGATAAACTGAACGTCAGGCAGGAAGCCCATGTCGAGCATTCTATCAACTTCGTCGAGCACAACCTGATCAAACGTTGCAAGGTGTAGCGTGCCTCGTTCGATGTGATCTTTAATTCTACCCGGTGTACCGATTACTACACGAGGCTTTGAGCGAAGATCACGGAGCTGCGGACCCATTGGCGTACCACCAATAAGAAGTACTCCGAATAGGCCACTACCTTTAGCAATTGAACGAAATTCTTCTTCAATTTGTTGAGCAAGTTCTCGAGTAGGCGCAATTATAAGTGCCTTACTGTGTTGATTTGTCATAAGTTTATGAAGTACTGGTAGTGCAAAGGCGGCTGTTTTACCAGTTCCCGTGTTCGCAATACCGATTACATCCCTACCCTCAAGGCCATACGGTATGGTCTGATCTTGAATAGGTGAAGGTGTTTCATAACCCTTATTAATAATGTTTTGTTTGATAACATCGTTTATCTGAAAATCAGCAAATGTATGTGTTGGCACGTACTGGTCAACTTCAAGATGTCGAGCTTCACGGACAAATTTAGCAGGGTCTATGTACTGACCGCGGCCTTTGACCATGTTATGACTGCGATTGTTACCACGTTGGTTATTACCACCGTATGATGTGCGCCGTTTAGGACGCGAGCTATAGTTGTTATAAGGCATAAAAAAGAATCCTTTATGTTATTAGTTAATTACCTTGATTGTTTCTAGTTGGAAACCGAGGAATTAACATCTAACAAACCTGGATTCTTTTAGAACAATAGCACCATTATAGCACTACCATATTAAAAAGTCAACCGATGCCCTTTGATACAGCGATAGTGATCCCTTGTATCATACTATTGGCCGAGTAGACATTGAAGATGCAGAAACCGTTAACAAGCTAAATGACTTGACAGTCGAAGCACGACAGAGCACTATTAAAAATGAGGTAAACAACATTTATATAAGGAGAGTTATGGCGACTAAGAATAACGAGAATGTAAGCGGTTGGGTTGGTTGGATTGGTTTTGCAAGTATCATGCTTTATCTAGCAGGATTCTTTCATCTAATCGCAGGGTTAGTAGCACTCTTTAACGACAAGGTATATTTCATTGGCGAAAAGAGTCTTTGGGTACTCGACTACACTAGGTGGGGTTGGATACACATCGTCGGTGGTTTTCTACTCCTCATTGCAGCAAGCTCTTTAGCAAGCGGCAAAGGGTTTGGACGAACCATCGCGGTTATTGCAGCTCTCGCGAGTGCAGTCGTAAATATGCTGTTCATACCAGTATATCCAATATGGTCTGTACTGATCATGGTGATCAACGTTCTTATAATCTACGCAGTGGTTGTACACGGCAAGGAACTTAAAGAACTAAACTAACAGAAGCTTACCTCACTAAGAACCTGCGTAATTTACGCAGGTTCTCTTCTTTGTTCAAAGAATGTCAGCTAGAAGTGTTTGTCACAGGAGCACTTAGAATGCTCTGACTAACAGGAACTGTGTATTTTTACTCCAATCTATACTGCTGCTGGAGGAACTGGCTGACCGCTCTCGTCTTTAACCATGTACGCTACGAGGAGCGAGAGAGGAAAAAAGACAAGACTAAAGATGAAGTAGAGTAGAAAACTGTGGCCTTTGCGTGCTGCTACTCGAGCAGGCCAAAAGGCAATTGCCAACCAGATAATTCCTACAATAACCCAATACATTGTTGCAAATACGTGCATTACTGACTCCTTTATCGCTTTTCTAATATCATCCTAATACTCTCACAGAAATAGTCTGATGTGCAACCCTATCTGTACAGCCGTAGCTATTAAGCCCTGAGTCCACTACTCGTAAGGTCGCGTCTTGTTGCCCGTTTTAAAGCAGGATGTCTAGCGTTTACTGATTTTTCTGAGGCCACATCCCTGAACCTAGCCATGCTTATGGCAACAATTGAAAGAATCATATCTTCGTAAGCTATCTGATTGTTTATGTAAAAACAACTAGATAGGTAGCCGTGATCAGAAAGTCCTGGCATAAGATTTGCTTCGATAAAACTAGGAGTGCCGAATGCATCGAGCCGAACATCAATTCGACCATAGTCGCGTGATCCGAGAGCTTTAAATACCCCTATAGCCAAAGAGTTAATCTTTTTTTTCAGTGCAGGTTCAACAACAGCCGAGACTTGCTCAGAATCTGCTACCTTTACTGCTTCGCTCAGGAAACGATTGCCCTTATCGTCACTCGGTGCAGTAATTTCAACAGGCATCGCGAGGAGGTTATTACCCACGCGGTGTGTCTCGAGAACAGCGACGCTAAACTCTCTCCCCGGTAAATACTCCTCGACCAGCGCGTCTGAGCTACAGTCTGTATGTATAGATACTATCTTGGCTGTAAGTTCTAATTCAGAGTGCACGACTGAGTTTTCATCAATACCCTTACTATCTCCCCGGTTAGTCGGTTTCACGAACAATGGAAACTTAAGACCGTGCTTCCGAATTGGCTGATTCATCCTTGCAATAAAGTAGGTAGGACTCCGAAGTCCGGCATCAATAACTGTTTGTTTCGCCAGATGTTTATCAAACTCCAACCCAAGTGCATCCGTACTTGAACCAGTGAAATTAATACCATTTTCTTCTAAATAACTGGATAGCCAAATTTTGGGGCTATCATCGTAACTCATAGAGGGATCAAGTAATATTAGTTTCATACCCAGAACCACGAGGTCCGGTTTTTTTGCCACAAGCTTCTTAAGATCAGAGAGATTTTCGACTATTGTTATCTCAACTCTTGCGTATTGGCGACGCAGGGTTGTCAGTATGGTTAGTTGGGAATCAGGAGCCATAGCGTTCAACCGAGGGTTACGTGATGCAACTACTTCGATATAGCGATTAATCTTCTTTGGTGTAGTCTCTTTGCTTGTCTTAAGTGAGAATGGTGTGTTCATGAAGAATCTTTCTCAGTGATTGTCACTGGATTAATACTTTCAAGAATGACGATGCATATAGTTTAGTTAATCAAGCCTTGGTCGGGTTGATACGAATGCACCGCACACTCTTGTACGTAATTATCTTGTCTGTTTGTTTTGATACGAGACCGATGCGCTTGGTGTTTTTAGGCTAAAGGAAAATGTATGTAATATAATAATACATCTTATTTAGTCAAATGGCAAGCTTGCGAAGGCTACTCAAGCAAGTTGTGCTCTGAAATAGAGTATTGTTAAATGGTTTTACTATGATTCTATTCTTTACTACTTCTCTTCGTGACAATTCGCAGTTGTACCTAAAAAAGCACTCCGTAAAGAGCTGCAGAAAAACAGAATTTATCTTATTACCGAAAGACTGTGATTGATTTTAATCTATGAACAACAAAAATCTTAGATTTCTACAAGGTTCAGCTCCTTCAGTAGCACGACAACTCTTAGGCTGTACGCTTATTCGTACTCTCGATCATCATATCCTGAAGGCACGAATAGTGGAGACTGAGGCTTATGATGAAACGGATGCCGCTAGCCACAGTCACAACGGAAGGACTCCAAGAACTAACGTAATGTTTGGTGAAGCAGGACACTTATATGTTTACTTTAGTTATGGTATGCACTACTGTTGCAACATAGTAGTGGGTTCCGTAGGTGAAGGCTCTGCAGTATTAATTCGCGCCGTAGAACCACTTGAAGGCGAATCCATTATGGAACAATACCGTAAGGGACATGTGGGTAAGTTTTTAACTAACGGGCCGGCTAAATTGTGCCAAGCACTATCCATTGACGGAACACTGAATGGGCACAGTTTGACCAAGAGACCTCTCAATTTACTTAATACTGAGGTACTGTCGTCCGAGACGGTAGTGCAAACGACACGAATCGGCATTAGCCGAGCTATAGACACCCCGTGGCGATTTTATATAAAAAACAACCCCTACGTATCGAGAGCTTGATAGCTAAAGGCGTGAGTTGTACGAAAAATCAGTAGTTATTCGAGAGACAATAGAACCGTAAGGGCCTGCTGGGTGGTGAATAGAAAAGATACAAAAGATTCTTTTATACCCAAAGGGTGATAGAACAATAGGTAAAGTCTATTTTATTTTCATACGGTTATTACGAGGATTATGTTCGACTTCTGCATAGCCAAGAGCTTCCATTAAGGGAGGTATATACATGCCAAAACGACCACGTAAACCCTTTTTGAGACCGTACCAACCGCCAATTGGATTACTCCCAGATCTACTCCATGCCTCAACTGTCCCTTCTTTAGCAGTCTTCTGTTCATCGGCGCTACCGAGTTCAATCCAATCACCCTTTGCTTTCAACATTGCGTGCAAATCTTCAATAGCGCGTTGATCGTATAGCAGCGTAGTTTTTCCTACTACGCAGACTATTACATCTTGACCATCTTTTTCGTCTAAATACATTTCGTATTCTGATGAAAGTGGTGGTGTTTTGAGTTTCCATGGATCTTCTTTTGTACCAGTGCCGTTAGCCATTTATTCCCTTCGGGTTAATTTCTTTACTATAACAAGGAATCCCACACGTGTCTTTAGCGAACAGATAAGGTGAAGGTTTTTGTTGGGTTTGGATTTGAACAAGCATAATACTGGTATACTGTAAGCATTAGAACAATATAAAAAAGATTGAATGAATGTCACACCACTTATATATAAGTAAGATGAAACGAAAAAAAGCACTTGATAGGCTCGTTTCTATTGCCTCATACATTTACCCTCTCAGTGGATTGCCGCAAGTCATACTTGTGTACAAGGGCAATGCGGCTGGAGTGTCCCTAGCCTCGTGGATTAGCTTTACCTGTTTCGCTGCATTATTTTTAGCGTATGGAATAGTACATAAGGTTAAGCCTATGGTAGTCATCTATTTACTGTGGTTGATTATATATTCGCTAATAGTGATCGGATTATTAATTAGGTGAGGACTTTGAAAAGTGTTCGTACTTAGTGGAAGATGTGCGGGAAAATTGGTGGCAAATTCTTCAGGAACAGAAGAGGCATGAGCACTTGTTATATATAGAAAAATACATTGCTAGACTAACTTTATACCCTAACGGTAACGGGCCTAGGTTTACCACTCCTACTTAGTCACAACTAAGCAACTTTGATACTCGCAGCTGGTCCAGGCTCAGGGGATGGTAAGGGTACTGTATTTTGTTCACCACTATAGTCAAAATCTGGAAGACAATTTACCTGGAGATACGTACTACCGTCTTCCCCATATCTAGCAGTGAATACGGCATCGTATTTGCCTTTTAAACCATGTAAGACCTCAGAATATGGTTCTGTTCTGATATGTATTGTTTTTGTAGTCCTAGGTGCATCTGAGGTAGCTAGTTTGTAGGTGTAGTTGCCAAGTCCTTGAACAGTTGCACCTGCTAGAATATCTGGTGATTTATCAGTATTGTACGCTCTCACTAAACCAACGGTGAAGGGATAATCCTGTGCTTTTTCAGGAGATGAGTCAATTTCAACTGCCCAAGTATCTGGTACTTTGTTGCAATCCGAAACAGAGAAATTGGTTTTTGGATCTTCTTCGAATTTAAGACCAGGACTGTCACTTTGTTCAGGAATCGTTGTGGCAATCGTAGTCACAGTTCCCTTAGTCTCGGGTGAGGTTACTGTTGGTGCAGTCGAGGTGCCAGCTGGCTTGTTCGCCTGCACAGATGAAGAGCATGCTGCTGCCATAACTGCAGGCAATGTTGCCAAAGCTATTGTTCTGAGTATTCGATTTTTCGTGGGGATACTATTAGGATTTCTCATAGAGATATACAGTATCACTATGCACTACTTTTGTCAACTACTAATACTGTCGTCCTGGCTGTAGAGGTTGTACAAAAAAATTGGCACCTGGTGGTGGAGGAACAGAGGCGGTGGAGGGGTTTGTTGGGCGTTGATTGGAATTAGGATCAGAAGGGATTAATGCCTAAGGGGTGATGCACCCAGCTTCCTACGTAGATGTAGCAGATAGAATGAAGTCGTGAGTAACGTAACAACAGCTATGATTGGTGTCGTAATATTCTTACCAGTGCCCGCCAGTGTACTCACAGAACCACTGCCGTTACCGCCCGATGTCACAGGGACAGGCGTTGGCGTAACAACAACTGGACGATCTGTATTTGTATTTGAAGTAGCAGCACAAGCAGGAATAGTGTTGATTGTATCTGTGGTTGTTGCAACAGTGCCACCAAATGCGAGGGCTCTTCCAGTCCAAGTTACAGTACTACCGATAGTAATGCCCGAGGCATCAATGTCTGTACCCATAAAGGTAGAATTGGCACCGAGCGTAGTGGCGGCAGTAGGAGTCCACCAAATATTACATGCAGAAGCACCGCCCGCCAAAGCTACGACAGAATTGGCTGAAGTAGTCAGTGCACCGTCCATCCTGAATATATATGTTCCTCCCCCTGTCAGCGTGATAGTGCCTCCCCCGCCTATCGATGCTGCACCAGTTATACAGTAGATACCTGGTGTGTAAGAACCTACGGGACCATGCGTGGTATCGGTTGCCAAATTGATGGGTCCAGGTGCAAACGTAAATGTACATGGCGATTGGCTATTAAGTGCTGCCAATGCCGTACCTTGATCTATGCCAGCTTGGGTATACACGTTATCTACATTGTGGACAGTCCCGTTAACAGTAGCTGCAGTAGCTGGTCCTGTCGTGTACCCAAGATCACCGTTAATAGTGGTTCCCGATGCCGTATTAACATAGCTGCTTGAAAGTATACTAAAAGTATCTGCCTGGCCGAGCCCAGGAGAAGTAGCTGCATATACTGGAGATGTTATTACAAAAAACGTTATTAGTAACGAGAGAAACCTAGATCTTTTTAAGAAACTCATCTTAATAACGTCATAATCATATCCTTGTACTTTAAATTTCTAAACTAAATTCATTCTTATTTTACCATAAGTGTTATGATTTTTAAACTTTATCACAATATTTTATTAGAATTTAAAAGATCCTGATTTGCTCTCAAACTACCAAGGTAGCCATTTTAAGTGAGTTCATTCGGTACTAAAAAAGAGGCACAGATAAATGTGCCTCTTTAACTGGGGAAGACTTGCACCAACAGATGTGATCTACTAACTAACAAACTATCTTCTACTAACTTACTAACTCGAATGATCACATATATTCGTAACCTTGTGCTGTATCACTTGGCCTTCCGTGAAGTAATATAGCAAAGGATAATACTATCGTCAACACTTTTTATCAAGTTAATTGAGCAACAGAGGTCATAACACTTGTGTTCTGTGGAGCCTGTGGGAAATAATTGGCACCTGGTGGTGGAAGGAATTACTTTATGTTGAGTGGAGTCGGTATCGGACTGGGAGTGTGCCTGAGGGGTGATGCAGTTATCTCTTATGCTTGCATTTTGACAAAATGGTGCAACAATTGAGTACTATGGAGACCAACTTATGACTATAGAAGTTCTAACCGTTCAAAACCCTAGTAGCGGCTTCAAGAATGATCGTTCGCCCGAGGCAGTCGCAGCAGAAATCCAGGCTCACTATGAAGAAATTGCTGCCAGAGGTGGCAGAGTTATTGCATCACATGTTCTAGATATTCAGGAAACCACCGTAAGACAGAGAGCAGCCCAGCCATATAGAGACACTTGGGGAAGAAATATGCAGATACCTGCCTCCTCGTATTCCGAGACAGCATACAGAGGCAACCAGTGTCTTTTTTTGGTAGCCGACTTCCCTGGTTAGATTTAGTAAATAAAATCATCCAAAGGAAAGTTATGGTGGAGGTTGTACGGAAAAATTGGCACCTGGTGGTGGTGGAACAGAGGCGGTGGAGGGGTTTACTCTATATTGAGTGGAGTCGGCATAAGCGTGTCTATGCATCAGAAGGTGGATACATCCATACTTTGGAAGGCGGAAGACTGCACTCCTGAGGAACTTGTATAGCAGCCAACAGAGATTGACCCAATTCGTTTTCAGCAGGGCGGATTAACCGACGAGGGTGGCGCCCTAGAGCAACTGGATCTGCCGTCTCTATTTCGGTTGTAGTAGCGCCTGCCAATTCAAGCTGGTGCAAAACCGGATAAACCGAACCTGACGCAAGGCCACTACACTTAATAATTTCCAATCCATATGCTGTTAAAGACTGATTTTTATCTGAACTTGCCTCCCACCTACATCCCAAACACGCCAGAATCATACGCCTTTGCGCAGATCTTCTTTTTATCGCTCCGAACTCCACGAGCACCTCTTCAGCAGGGTCACTTTCAACTCTTGTCATAATTAATAATTATAACATGTACTCATATTATTACAATAGCTGAGTAATCTGGAGAGGTCGGGGTCTAGTGGAGCTTGTACGAGAAGATTGGCACCTGGTGGTGGAGGAACAGGGGAGGTGGAGGGGGTTGTTGGGTGTGGAGTGGAGTCGGTATCGGACTGGGAGTGTGCCTGAGGGGTGATGCAGTTAAGGTCTAACAAGATCATTAAAGCGTGGCCAGATTTGTGTCGTATCACTATGTACCCAATGTATCGCTAATATTTCGCATGCACCTTGAAGTACTTCAAATTCTGGCTCGTTACCCCCATTGGACTCTACATAATCCTGATAAGCATCTTCGAGGTTTCCAGCAGAGGGCACCAATGAAGAATCATATACTGCCGCTTTTTTAACTGCACTGTCAGCTAAGCGACTCGCCAGGGCCGCCTCCTCTGCTAATTTTACAGGATCTTTCCCAGCATTCTGTTCTACGAATTCGCCTAAATTCCTAATGTCCATGATTTCTCCTTATAGTACTTACGATTGTGAGACTTCGGAAAAATATTGCAAGCATGAGCAGAACAAAAAGCACTCATCAAAGTGCTTGTGCTTGGTGGGGCTTGTGCGAAAAAATTGGCACCAGATCGTTACTGAACAGATGAGATGAAAAGATTTATTATACACTGAGTGGAACAAACACAAGAGTGGTTATGTGCCTGCGGGGTGATGCGCTAGCTCAAAAACACTAGGGCTGGAACCAGGTATCTTGCTGTACGGCGTGATCTGCCAGGGCCAATACAAAGGACGCCGTTGAGACCACAACTTCTGGAGTACTGAGTTTAAGTACATAAGCGTCCCTGGCGCCATGCGCTTGGTCTATCCTTGTAGCCATTGTTAAGTGCTCAGGGATCCGTGGGTCAGCTAAGCCAAGTATGACCATTTCACCAGCCGTTTTGCCAGTAATCGACAGAGTGGTTTTACTACCTCCGTCAACAGCACGGTGACTCAATTTCATCTTGGCACCATTTGGGTAGACACTACTAAGCTCCTCTGCCACACCCATCATGGCACCAAAGCCCGCAAGAGAAGTACTGCCTAACTCTGCTATTGCAACCATGGTTCCATCCCACAACTCAACAGTAATTGTGGCGTCGTCAAGTTGATGAGATTGATTAATACCTAATTTTGGGAGTAAATCCCAGACTTTATCGCCTGAAGCAACCAGCGACTTATAGTTGGAAGGGTCAAATACATTAACTTCAGCCATATTATGCTAAATAATATCATAAAAGTAATATTAGGTCAATGCTTCTGTCTCTGTTACACATTCGGAAATCCAGAAAACAAAAAGCACTTCATAGTGCTTATGCTTGGTGGAGCTTGTGCGAAAAAATTGGCACCTGGTTGTTGAAGAACAGATACGGTGGAGGGACTTACTGGGCGTTGAGTGGAATCGGTATCAGGTTTAGTACATGCCTGAGGGGTGATGCACTAGCTTATTTGATATGATAGGTCTCAGATGCATACAATTCTTGAAGTAGTCGTTCTCACACTTCTAGGCTTCGTGGGTGGATTTATTGGCAGTCAGGTAGGAGCGGGTGGGATTATAATGTTGCCTGGTTTGTTATGGCTCGGTCTCTCTGTGCCAGCCTCAATAGCTGCTATGTCTATAGCTGGACTACTAACAAACGGTGTGGCTGCACTTGAATACTCGAAATCAAAGCATCTGAAGCTACATGAGGCATTGCCGTATGCAACGGTAGCAGCGCTAGGGTCTGCGATTGGTGCTAAATTACTCTTTAAAATTGATGTGGAAATCCTGTCGACTATATTTGCAGTCGTTATCGCTTTACTCACGGCTTTTCTTATTTTCAGGAGGCAACCAACTACAACTACACTACGAAAAACGAGCAAACCCATTTTCGTACTTGGTCTGCTCATTTCATTCGTAATAGGACTATACGGAGGACTAGTAGCAATTGCAGTTACTACACTTGCCATACTCTTCTTCCAAGCTATTTTACGGCAGAATTACCTCACGGCAGTTGCAAATGCGGTATTCATTGTTACTGTTCTTCAAGTTACCCAAGTCTTTGTATTAGTCACTGACACACGAATCAATTACGTATATGCACTGCTGCTTGTTCCTGGAAGTATCTTTGGTGCAGTTTTAGGCTCAAAAACTATAGCACGAAAGGGAGAGACGTATTTTAAAGCTCTCTTGGTTCTCGTGGCTATTCTAGTAGTTATAAAGTTAGTGACCGCTTAACAGGCTATTTTTCACAGTGCTTATGCTTAGTGGAGCTTGTACGAAATAATTGGCACCAGATTATTACTGAACAGATGAGGTGGAGGGATTTGTTGTATGTTGAGTGGAAGAGGTATCAGAGTGGGTCTGTGCCTGAGGGGTGATGCACTGCTCTCTAAACTAACTACTTCTCAATCCTAATTTCGTTAATCCAGAGTCTTTTTGGACGACTTAGCATAAACACGATTACATCGGCGAGGTCACCAGGATCTGTAAATGTTTCAACGGGGAAATCGTCCCCAGCCTTCTCAAATAACTTAGTGTTTGTGCCTGATTGATACACAGCACCTATCCGCACTGCGTTGTCTTGGGTATCGTTTCTTAATACATCCGTAAAGCCTCTCATACCCCATTTACTGGCTGAGTAGACTGATTGGCCTTCTTGGGCTGTTATGCCTGATTTAGAAATAACATTGATTATAGCCGAGCCATCCTTGTCTTTTAGCAAAGGAAGGAGTGCTTTAGTAAGCAGGATTTGTGACGTGAGATTAGTGTTAATAACTTCGGCTATAGTTTCATCATCAATCGTTTCAACATCACCGACTTTATGCCAAACCCCAGCATTGTTAATGAGAATATCGAGATCACTAACTTCGGCGATAGCGTCCTTCCTTTGAGTTGCATCATTTAAATCGAAAGCGATGACTTGCGGATTGGTCTTACACTCTTTTGCCACTGACTCAAGCTTTTGTTCATCTCTGCCACAGAGTATGAGATTATGTCCTTCTTCAGCAAGCTTGATAGCAATACTTCTACCTATTCCGTCACTTGCACCTGTAATAAGAATTTTCTTCATACTTTCATGATATCAAACTAACATAAAAAGACCTCTTCATACAGAGGTCATTATGCTTATGCTTGGTGGAGCTTGTGCGAAAAAATTGGCACCACATTCTTGAGGAACAGAGGCGATGGAGAGAATTACTCTATGTTGAATGGAAAAGGTACAAGAGGGTATCTGTGCCTGAGGGGTGATGCACTAACCAACACGGTGACGAGACATTACGGTGACAATGCCTAAGGTAAAATCACGCTCATTGAGTCGATGTGCATAAAAGTTGTTATCTGCAGGATTAGGTACAAAAACAACCTCAGGTATTTCTCTACCATCTAGTGGCGTAGTTACTTCGTATTCACCACTTTGTCCATTAAGCATACCTGGCATTCTGTCGTACCTTGTGCTTTGGACAGCTGCCTCTAATGTTCCATAATCCGAAACTGGTCGTGGTAATTTGCGTAATGACATATTATTCTTATAATAACATACTCATCTGTATTAGTCAACGCTTAGGAGTAGGTTGTGTGCCTGAGTGGTGATGCACTCGGCTAGTTATACTTGATGGCTTGATATGGATGCCAGCAGATCTCCATCTTCTTTAGTTCACGAACAGACTTAAGCCCATACTTCTTTAACCCATACTCGTTTGTTACGCAGTACTCAGCCTCACCTGATGCACAAACCCGAGCTGCTTGCTGAGTTGTCTCTGTCGTGATCCAATTTTTTATTCCGTCTTTCTCCATCTTGATGAGTGATTTAAGGGGTTCAATACAGGCACAGCTATCGGTTGTATCGGAGTTGGAAGTTGGATTAGAAGCTAGATGGAGTGGTGGATTATTGAGTCTGAAGATAAAATTGCCCATAGACTCCCATCTCACATCAGCTTCAATTTCACCAATAATGCGATGTATGTGAGGAATTAGCAGTATATGGTTTGAGGTTTGAGCAAGATTGGCGGCCTCATTAAAGCTTGGTACTTCGAGAATATCTGGGTAATCTTCAAAGGCATCCTTGGCAAAACTTTCGCCTGCACGATAGCAACAAGTGCCTTCTTCGAGTAAGACAAGCGTCCACTTCCCCTTCAATTTTTCAGGAAAAGACGCATTGGGATTATCTAGACTGGGAACTATTGAGCTTGGCATAGTAATTATTTTAGTCGTGGCAAGCTTCCAACCAAGCTATTTACTGCCTTCTGTGAGCCATATAGAGTGATTCCACTGTATTCGATTTGCTCACCAGGTGTTGCCTTCAACTTAGAGGCATACTCTTCGTAGGAATGGATTGATTGAGCAATCTTGCTAAAACTTACTAGTTCAATATCTGTTCCGCTTAACTTCTGTACTAAGTTGGTTAATGTCGCTCCGTCAGCACTAAGGACGGGGATTGGAATATTGGTAATACCGATGTGGGCTTGATCACTGCCATCGATGAGATCTTCACCAATAAGTTCTGGGTGCTGTGCCCCCACTGAGAGCGTGAGAACAGCAGCCGTGTTTGCTGCTAAACCAATCTCTAGACTACTGTCGATTATGAGGACGAGTTTTTGTTGAGTGTCAGGCATAGAGCTATTCTATCACTACGGGGGTAATGAAAACAAAAAGCACTCTTCATAGTGCTTATGCTTGGTGGAGGTTGTACGGAAAAATTGGCACCAGATCGTGGAGGAACAGAGGAGATGGTGGGGTTTGTTGGGTGTGGAGTGGAATCAGCACAGGGCTAGGTGTAAATCTGAAGGTTAAGCGTATTAAAGTGAGTGGAAATGTTGACAATATAGCACTACTTATGTTATTGTAGTATTATGTTAGATTTGAATATAATCAAAGAGATTACAGATCACAGGGCAGCTTATAACGAAGCCTATCAAGCCTTGCAAGACTCTGAAGTTCAGGCTAAAACTGCAAAGTTCATTGCAACGGCTATAGACGAATACCTTGGTGGGGAGAAGACTCGGTCTGCTGGATCTGGACAACTCCGTCCTGGATATGCTGACTATGGAAGAGTTCTCGGTTATCATGCAGAACGCTCAGCGAATAGCCTAGCTCAAAGAGGGGTATTAGAAGCGAGGGAAGCCCTGACTCAGACTCGTGAAGCAAAGCATGATTCACGTTTCGACATAAGAGCAAGGGAAGCTGCTTTGCAGAATGTGGTTGACGAAGCCCAAGCACACTACTATAGAAATGTTGACGACTATGAAATGTTAGCTCGAGTAGATTTAGTACAGCGAGAAGTTGTCGAGCCAACGTTTGAAGGCTCTAGCACGTCATCAGCGGCATAGAGTTATTTGACAGTAATGTACGTCGTCTAGTCTAGGTTGTCAGACAAAAACAAAAAGCACTACCCAAAGTGCTTATGCTTGGTGGAGCTATGTCGAAATAATTGGCACCTTATCTTAGAAGAACAGATGAGATGGAGAGATTTACTGTCGGTTGAATACAACAGGCACAAGATAGGTTATCTACCCAATGAGTGGTGCATGCCTGTCATTTAATCAAATCTTTTCTAAAAAAATTGTATAATTACAAATATGAGCTTGGGAGAGAGACTTGAATTTGATAGAAACGGTTTTCTAAGTGCTTATTTTCAATCAGACTTCGATAATCCAAACCCAAGATGGAAGGAAGTAGTTACAGTAGATGCGTTTTGGATTGTTGTAGGTATCCTTGATGTTACTAGAAAGGTAATAGCTGTACGAACGACAGAAACAGGGACAATAAACTCATTTTGTATTGATCTTGACTATCCCAATGATTTTGCACACGTTCAAACAGATGGTGAGTTGACTTTCTACAATGCAGTAGAAGATGTACAGGCACAAACAGACCTGGGTCTTACGGCGGTTAATTCTGAAGATGATACACTTTTCAATGAATTAGTCGACGCACTTAGACTGGAAGAGGCAATTGGTTAGAAAGGAATTTTACATACCCGAAGGGTGATGCGCTAACTGTTTAAAAGTAATGGCTTCATTTATATTAGTAACGTGAAAGTGACTTGGTTAATTCACTAAGCGGCAGAACTAAATAGATAGCTATGCCAAAATAAATTATCACAGCTACTCTGGGGAAGACCAGACCAAGCATAATGGCAAGAGTATAGCCCAAGAGAACAGGAATAAGCTTTGAACCATCACGCTTTAACTCAGCCCCTTCACCCTGTGAGATAAAAAGTTTCTCACGTTTTGCGTATGCAACCATCAAAGTACCAATTAAACGAATGGTAAGTAGAGTTAGCCCATAAACGGTAACTGCTATCCTCTCGTCATTAACATTGCGCAAGCTTTCAGCAACAAGATGTGTTGGAAACGGCAGAAATGCCACAACCAACAGAACAAGCAGATTAAGCCGCAAAAATACTGAGTCCAGGTGTCCTAATCGCTCAGTTAGTGTTGTATGGGAAATCCAAGCGGCACCGATTGTTAAGAAGCTAATGACATATGCAACATATGACGGCCAAGCATGAATTAGCTGTTCAGATAATGAACCAGGTGGGTGAACGACAACGTCCAAAACAAGGAGTGTTATTGCAATTGCAAATACGCCATCACTAAAGGCCTCTAGCCTAGTTTTACTGAGTGACTGTTGATTGCTTGCCTTTCCCATCATAAAGTCTATTATCCACAGAAGTTTGTGTTATACAAATTACTGAAACAGGAAACGTCGCACAATCTATCATTTCATACAAACAAAAAGCACTATTCTAAGTACTTATGCTTGGTGGAGCTGGTGCAGGAAAATTGGTACTAGGTGGTAGAAGAACAGATACGGTGGAAAGATATATTGGCTGTTGAATGGAATCGGAATCGGGGTGGGTGTGTGCCTGAGGGGTGATGCACTAGCGTTTAATTACATTTCTAGGTACGGAACCGACTTCATCTCTCGGAAGCCTGTAATTTCAGTTGTGACACTGTTACCACTGCCTTCGATTTCAATTGTAGTTACAGGTGATACCCCTTCAGTCAGAGCTGTTACTAAACCATCAGGTCTTGCAACGAAATGTCGATCCAGGCTATCAACGCCCTCTTCTAGTCTTACGACATCGTCTTTTTGCATTCCAGCTAGGCCGATTTGCCCAACTGCACGTTGTTTACGGTAATCGTGTTCAATCACAAAAACACCATGCTCATCGCTTGGGAATATATTTACTCGTTTAGCCCCTGTTCGCTCTTCGGTTTCAATTTCAAATCTCATATTTTCTCCCTATTCTGTAACTGACTATATGAAAGAAGCATAGAGTTTGCAAGTATAAGCTTATTGTTGCGGAGTTTGTACAAAAAAATTGGCACCTTATCTTAGAAGAACAGATGAGATGGTAGGGCTTGTTGATTCGTAATATATAAGTTATCCTATCTTTTTATATAAAATTGTTGTATGGTTTAGATATGACAAGTGCCGCTCAAGGTGAATTTAGGTTTCAGTATTCAGATCACATAGCCGATGAGGAGAGATTGGACGCAATTCTTGAGAAAGCTCGTGATGGTTTTATTCTTGTGGCAATGGGTGTAGCTCCTCCAAAAGTAAACTACAATGACGATGGTGATCAAGCAAATTTTTTAGAACAACCAGAAAGACTCAGAAGAGTGATGGTTGCTGCTGATGTAGAAGCTCGTAGACGGTTTGAAGACAGTTTACGTACCTTACAGGCAGCTTATGGTGAAGAAAATGTTTGGGTAGGCCCAGTTGTTATGCACGATGGTCAATCAGAAAACGCAGTGGTGCCTTCAGCATATGGCATTTATGCAAAACCATCTGTTGAGGATGCATAGCGTACAGACGCTACAATAGTTATAGTAGTAAAATGACATTATTTCATGCTACTAATTTGATTAATCACATAATTTGTGTTTAAATATAGACTATGAAGGTTCCTTTTGAAATCGTTGATGCTCCAATTGCTGCATGTCTTGATGAATCAGTAAATTATTTTCAGCAACTCGTTGACGGCGCTCTTCCAGTCTTTGCAGCTGATGGTGTACCCGATCTTTCTGCGTCAACTTTAGCACCGTACGAGGAAATTATACGAACTCATAACTTAACTATATCTGGTGGCTCAAAAATAAATCGCGTTGGGAGCTGGATTGCAGATCATTTCACCCTCGAAGAGACTGATTTTCCTCTACACATTGATGGAAAAGTTAATGTTGATGAGGTAGATGTTTCCTTACACCGTACTGAATTAGGTACGGCTGAAGCATTCTTTTTCGAACCAACTGCTGAATACCTAGAAGCCGACCTCGAAATGGAAGGTATGGGGCTATATGTTCGTCTAACGGATCTCTTTTTTGAAGAGCAGACTGATGACAGACTATTCGTACCTGTTGCTCACAGAGTCACCTGTAAGCCAGATCGCTTATTGACTTTTAGGCGGGGTGGCGCGCGACCACTCGGACATATCTTTCTAACAACTACTCACCCACGTACCTCAGAGCTATATTGGGCAAGCAGCCCATCTGTAGTTGCGCGATGGCCTCAGCCATAATAAAGGTTCTTTATGCTTATGGTGGAGCTGCCGGGTACTGCCCCCGGGTCCGAAAAGTAATATCTGCTCCTCTACGTGTGTAGTTTATTCTGGAATTTTACAAACCATTGTTCTAACGAACAAACAAAAATAAACATGGCTTGTTATCAGTTGTGTGTCGAAGTTTATGCTGATAAGCCATAAACAACCGAGCCAGATATATATGACACCGAGTATGCACTATCTGACATCATGCGATCGGTGGCCGCTAATAAATTAGGCAGCTAGCGCAAAGTCAGAAGGCATAAATGCGCTTCTAAGCATTGCTACAAAATTTAATTTTGCAATTAAAGTGGTGAATTGTGTTCACTAGTCAACACGCCAAGCAGATTATTAAGGTCTCTCCGTCTAAAGCTATGTCAGCCCCATGTCTGTCCGAGATAACACCTGAGCGGTGAACTCTGTGTGCTTACTATACCATAAGCCTCAACTATTTTCTAGGCAGTAATTGCTTCACCTTCTTTTTCATTCACCTCTGCGGGTGGATGGTAGAAGAGTAAGAAGATAAGCCAGCCGATGAATATAAGGGCAGAACCAACGATGATTGGCATATTTATGCCCATAGTCGCAACGTAACCCGCGATGATCGCAGGGATTGCCTGGGCTAGTGCTTGCACACTTGCCTCAATTCCCAGTACTTCACCTTGGTTTTTGGCACTTGCTGTTAAGCTAACTAGTGCTGAAATATTCGCCATAACGACACCATTAAAGAGTGCGATGAGCGGTGAGAGTAGCAACAACTGAGCTGTTGTGCTCGGTACTAGTTGTAAAATAAGCGCGATTGACATACCAAGTAAAGCTACTTTGAGTACCTGGTGATTTTTGTACCTCTTAGCAAGGAACGGCGTTATGAGTACCTGCGAAAGAGCAATCCAGATACCAATGTATGCGAAGAAGTCACCGACATTATTCACTTTGAATCCAAGTTTCTGTATCAGTAAAATCTGGAAGAAGGTAGTAAAGAAGGTGAAGCCACCCCAGAACAAGAATTCTGAAGCAAATATAACGCGTAGAGCAGGCGAAGCAACCGCTTTCTTGATATTGGATACTGACTTCGTCCAAGTGATCTTCAATGCGTTGTTGATGTGCTTGTGTGTCTCTGGCAATATTGCGAGTAATAATACGGTGTTCACAACGCTAAGAATTGCGGTGAACCAGAAAGGTGTGGCCGAATTAAACCAGTGAGGCGTACTAAACAAACCGAAGAAACTAACGTTTGGCGATGCCAAACGAGCACCAATATACGGACCGAATACAAAACCAACACCGAATGCTGCCCCGATCAGACCGAAGTTCTTCGTGCGATGCTCGGGTGAACTGACATCTGCGATGGTTGCACGAGCTACGCTAATATTACCGCCTGTTATACCATCGAGCGCTCGAGCACCAAATAGAAGCGGGATGTTCTTACTGAGGATAGCAAGTGCGAATAGCACATACCCTACAGCTGTACCAAAGAGGCTGAAGCCCAGAATTGGCTTTCTACCGAAACGATCCGAGAGTTGCCCGAGTATCGGCGTAGACAAAAATTGCATCAGTGGGAAGATGGCTGTCAACCACCCAAGTAGAATCAACGAGGTGTTGAGGCTAAAACCAGCTGGCTGAAAAATACTGAACACGAGCTGTGGGATAACGGGTATTAATATGCCCACTCCAAGCACGTCTAGGAACACAGTAAATAAAATAATCGGTAGGGCTTTTTTCTCAAGCGTCTGTTCTTTCTGACTCACAGGAACCTCTTTCTGTTGTTTAAGCATTCGCTTAAGTATATGATTTTTTCGATAGAAATACTAGACTAAGCTATCGACGACTCCGTCGAGCTGTTGATACAGTTGATGCCACTGCGAAAGAGACAGCTCCTGAGCCCTAGCATCTGGAGAGATCTCCGCTCGAGATAGCAAATCATCGACTAGTGCTTTTGAAACATCCAGCCCTCCACTCAGCGAAGAACGTAATTTTTTACGTTTCTCCGAGAAGCCTGCTCGGACGAGTTTAAAGAATTGTACGGTATCAATATCGGGGAAGAGTGGTGACTCACGCATTCGTATTTGGATAATCTGGCTATCGACTTTAGGCGGAGGGGTAAATAACGAAGCAGGAACCAGTTCTTTTAAGTAGACCTCTGCGTAAAACTGCGTAGCGACGCTGAGTATTCCCATGTCACCCGGAGTTGCCGCCACACGCTCAGCCACCTCTTTTTGCACTAGTAGTACCATCAAACTCGGTGGATTACTGTTTTCAAGCATAGTACGAATAAGATTCGAGGTGAGGTAATAAGGAATGTTTGCGATTATTTTGTAGCCTGCTTCGATATTCGATGTATCAAAATCAAGAATACTTTGGTGCACTACTTCTAGATTTTTTACATCGATCTCAGAGCCAGACTCACGGACTCGTTTTGAAGTATTGAGCTGTAAATTAGTAGCTAAAACATCGTCCAGCTCAACTGCCACAACTCTTTGTGCAGCCTGACAAAGTTTCGCCGTTAAGGGACCGAGCCCTGGTCCTACCTCTACTACAACGTCAGTTTCGAGAACTTCTCCCGCACTAAGCATAGCCTGCAGACTCGCTTCATCGAAGAGCCAATGCTGACCTAAAGATTTTTTAGGCTGCACGGCGTTCCGCAACCTTTAACATATAACCACCTGCCGTTTGCATATCTGGCTCAAAGCCTCGAACAGCCAAAAATTCAGTGCTTAGAGTACTATTGGGAGTCTGCAGCCAGTATCTTACAGTCAAGACTGAATCAGTTCTATCTATTCTATCGAGCCCCAGATCGAGCATGTACCCGGCCTCTACCTCGTCAAACGGTGCCTGGTGACGGAAACTAATATCTGTCACATACTTTGATGGGCGCAGCGAAAGAACACCCAAGACACGACAGATAGTATCGATCCCAAGCAAGTGGAGTCCTGCTACTTCGTGATTGAACTCACCTGACTCGGCAGATTTTGTGTCCTCGGGCACTCCATCTTGACCGAGATAGTGCTCAGCACGGCCCCCAGCTACCCAAAACGCACCGTGTAAATTAGTCATTCTGACCACCCTCTAACACCTCGAGAAACTTCTGGAGTCGTCGAACAATCTCATCTTCACCCTTGGGGTTGGGTGCGCCTAGTAAGCGTATGGCCTGCTCCAGAGAAACCCATGACTTTGCATCATGCTCTTTATCCATCGTATCTTTTTCAGATTGGTAAATGGCCGCAAAAAAGTGGAAGGTTCGACTGAAAGTATCACCTTTATAGCTATACTCGCTTTGCAGTGCACCCAAGTAGGTTTGTACTGCAACCTCACAGCCAGTCTCTTCCTTTACTTCTCGAAGCGCCGTTTGGAGCAGCGTCTCGCCTAGCCCTACATGGCCTTTAGGCAAATGATAGGTTACGACATCTTGTTCAGTCCGCTCGTTATCTGCCGACCTTTCAAGTAGTAAAATTTGTATGCCACGTGGAGTTTGTTTGTACACAACACAACCAGCACAGATAGCATATGGCCAGTGCTTTGAAGCTCTATATTCATTTGTTGGGTATAGTTGCATAAATTCAGTGTATCAGATTAGACGACACGACGTTGAGTCGAAAACTACCACCAGTGCTGTCGAAGCCACGCGGCGTATGCACCCGCCCAGGAGCCATACCTACCCTTAGCGTAACCAGTACACCAATTAAGCTGTGTGACAGGGTTAGTCTGCCAATCAGCACCCGCAGAAGCCATCTTACTGCCAGGAAGTGCCTGACATAGGCCCCATGTCTGACCATTTGAAGCATTGACACGCCAGCCACTTTCTCGACCGACAATATAGTCAACGTATACGTAATCGGATTCGGGTATTCCTGCTGCCGCCATTATTGACTGTTTATCTGCAGAGACGTTTCCGTTAAATGGCTTAGCCCCCACGACCACGACTTGTTTGGCTGGTTGTTGAGTTACTACTTCTTTGATCACTGTTTTTATTGGTGAACCACCATTTCTCGTGACAACCTGATAGGTTACTAATTTTTTACCGTCCTGACCTGGCGTTTGGATTTTCTTGTAGGTCAGTGGTTGCTGCGCATCTTTAATTTGCTCCTCAGGAAATGACACTGGCTCTTCGACTGTCTGAACATCTTTACCGATTCGAGCAATGCTCACGGTCATTCCCTCTAAGATTCTTGCCTCAAGTGGTAGGTTAAGCTCATCCGACGGATCGAGCTTCACGCCGCGTTCTTTGAGAAGTTCTGCAACTGTTGATTGATTTGTTCTGAGAGAGTCTGACGTACCATATAAATCAAAGGTAACTGTCTTCGCCCGTTTGATTACCATCTGTGTGCCTGGTGCACCTTGGAATGGATCATCCGAACGTTTAAAACCAAACTTATCTTCCGGCTGAGTATCAAACCCGGCATCGCGTGCAATCTGACGTGGCGAACGCTCTGCGGTCATCACTGTATAGTTGTTTGCCCCGTCAACCACTGTAATTGGTCGAGCGCGGTAGACATTAATAGTAAAAGCACTGCCCCTTACCTGCTCATCCATGTTTGGTTCTGTTTTATCATGCTGACCGAGCTCTATATCAACCCCTGAAAGCACTTCTTTAACCGTAGCTCCTTCCGATGCAACCGTTCGCTCAGCACCATCTACATGGATCGTGACGACACGAGTATTGGCGGCATGCGCGTCACTCTTTGAATGAACGAAAAAACCAAGTGTCAGCACACTGATGAGTATAAAGCCAAGTAATAGACGTTTCTTCATAAATATATGAGGTTGTAACTACTGTTATTCCCCTCATTTGTAAGCCTTATTATAGCACAGCTTGCTTTGTGTCACCTATCCATCACAGGTCCAAGGATTCATACGTCATCTATAGCTAAGATTGAGGATTCGTTCCTCGATATTTGAGTTATACTAGATGAGCATGAATTTACTCGAGGGCTTAAATGAGAAACAAAAACAAGCAGTTGAACAAACTGAAGGACCAGTGCTTATCTTGGCCGGCGCAGGCAGTGGTAAAACGAAAACACTGACACATCGCACTGCTTACTTAGTTCAAAAACAAGTAAGCCCCTACAACATCCTTGCCGTTACCTTTACCAATAAAGCAGCTAAAGAGATGCGTGAGAGAGTCGCGCACCTGCTCAGTGAGGATGCGAGTAATCGCAGCTTCATGCCCTACATGGGGACCTTTCACTCTATTTGTGTTCGAATACTTCGACAAGACGGCGAAAGTATTGGCATCCCGAAAAACTTTGTTATCTTTGACGAATCTGACCGACAAAGCGCTATAAAGCAGGCGAGTAAACAACTCTTCATCGACGAGAAGCAGTTTAAGCCCAGTAGCATTGCCGGGATGATCTCAGGTGCTAAGAACGAATTAATTACGCCGGAGATGTATGCCGGCACCGCCACGCTTCCGGCACAAAAAGTAGCCGCCCAGATCTTTCCACTCTATCAACGAAGTCTGCAAGAGGCTGGGGCGCTCGACTTTGACGATCTCATCGGTCGAACCGTTTCAATGCTGAGTACTCATAAAGAGCTGCGTGACAAATGGGCTGCGCAATTTCAGTACATCATGATTGATGAATACCAAGACACAAACAATGCTCAGTACAAGCTGATCAAACTTCTCACCAACGAAAACCAGAATCTGTGTGTGGTTGGTGATGATTGGCAAAGCATCTACAGTTGGCGGGGGGCAGATTTTAGAAATATTCTCAACTTCGAACGTGACTATCCGAGTGCAACGATTGTTAAGTTAGAAGAAAACTACCGAAGCACCAAAAATATTCTCGATGCTGCGCACCTAGTAATTACTAAGAATGAGCAACGAAGCGATAAAGAACTTTGGACAAAAGCCGGAGCTGGTGCCCCCGTTCAGATCGTTCAAGTTCAATCAGAAGCCCACGAAGGCGAAAGCATTGTCACAAAAATTAAAACCCAAGTTGATATGCGACTCCGACCATATAGTGATTTTGCCGTTCTATATCGCACCAATGCACAAAGTCGTAATTTGGAAGAAGTTCTTCTGCGCTACGGTATACCATATCGAATCGTGGGTGGGATGCGCTTTTACGATAGAAAAGAAATCAAAGATATCCTGGCCTACATTCGTGTTATTTATCAAGCCGAGGACCGCACTAGCTTCCTTAGAATCGTAAATGTACCTGCTCGCGGAGTTGGTACGCGGAGCTTAGAAAAGTTTTTTGAGTGGGCAAACCTAAACAACATGCGTCTTTCGGAGGCATTAACTCAAGTACAGACTTGTACCTCGGTCTCTGGGAAAGCGTACAAGGGCCTCGTTGAGCTCAGTAATCTCATCAGCGATCTTCGTGCTCAAGCACCCGCAACTGCCGATGAGGAAATCAGCGATGATAGGCTCGCGCTCCGTGTCAGCCAGTTTGTCGAAGCTGTCATCAGAAGAACTGCCTACCAGGAATTTCTTGATGATGGTTCAATTCAAGCAGGTGAACGAATAGAAAACGTCAAGGAACTAATGAGTGTCGCCAAAGAGTACGATGCGCTGGGACTAGATAATTTTCTTGAGGAAGTTGCACTCCTCTCAGGCCTCGATACTATCGACGAAAAGAGCGATGCTGTCACACTCATGACACTCCATGCCGCCAAAGGTCTCGAATTTCCCGTTGTTTTCATGGCAGGTATGGAAGAATCAATCTTCCCCCACTCGCGTGCACTATTTGATGCAGCTGAAATGGAGGAGGAGCGTCGGCTGTGCTACGTAGGTATGACCAGAGCCCGTGAAGAACTCTTCTTATACCACGCCAATAGTCGGATGCTCTATGGCTCAAGTCTCCATAACCCACCTTCTCGTTTCTTAAGCGACATAGACGGTGAGCTCTCAGCTCCGGAGACTTCAACAGAAGGCATCTTTAAGCCAATTGGGACAAGTGATATACCAAGCTATATACCCGAACCAAGCCTCAACGCCGAAGTAGGTGCCCGAGTTCGTCACCAGCTCTTTGGTGTTGGCACCATCGTGGAGATTGATGGCGACATGCTCTCTATCGCCTTTAAGAACAAAGGGGTAAAAAAGCTCAATGCGAGTTTTGCTCCACTCGAGTTGCTCTCATGAGAAAAATGTATGCACATGTTACCCGCGTACTTGCGATTGCTGCATACCCCATAACAAGCGTGATGCTCCATAACTCAAAGCGAGTTCGAGTACTCGTAGAGTATAAAGGCCAGATACTGCTCCAGCGAAGCAGTATTGGTCATCAGAGATGGAGTTTACCCGGAGGTGGTGTAGAAAAAGGCGAGAACCCCTTTGCAGCTGCAGTTCGAGAAGTTCAAGAAGAAACAGCTGTCCTTATCCCAGAAAATAAGCTCACTTGCCTCGGAGAGCGTCGCATTACCGCACGCCTTGGCTGGCCATCAATTGATGTCCTGTTCTACGTTGCACAGCTTAACTCTTATCAGGAACCAAGAATTATTCGACCTGCCGAAATCCTCGAAGTCCAATGGTTTAAGACTGCTGAGATTCCTAAAAAGCACAGTGATTCTATCGACATAGCCTACGAAATGTGCTCCGCGAGCAAAAATACATAGATACTAATTTACAAACAGAATATAGATAACTCCGCAAACTAGTCCAGCGCCAAGAATCGCTGTCGTCAGCCACAACCTGCCACTGTGGTGAGCTGCTTCTTTTTTTGGCCAGTCGTGAAGCGCTGTATGATATTCATTTGTATCAAACACAATAGGATTGTGCTGCTTCGGATGTGGCACATATCCCTTTGGCTTTGCATCTTTTACTAGATTACTCGGATAGAGTTCACCCCTACTAGAAATCGTTCTCTCTTCAAGTAGTGGCGTTGCTGGTGGGGAGACTACGCTCGTGTCAAGTGTCTCTTCTGCCATCTCTGTGTCGGCGGGCTCGACACTGACAAGTTGTTCTGGCAACTGTTCTTTCTCAATTTGAGGTGATGCCATGAAGATTGGACGTTCGCTTCTCGAGTTTTCAGTTTGTCTTAGCCGGAGAGTCGGCATCCCACGAAAACCAGTTTTTAAGGTCGCCCTCGATCTTGTAGCACCATTTGCAGGCTGAATAATATCAAAACTTCTCCCTTTAGTCTGAGGCTTTGCTTCTTTTTTTGGTAGACTTGGCTTTTCATGACTAGTGGAGGAAGCCACATCAGTGTTGTGCGCTTCAACAAGTGCATCAGCTTGTTTCAACAGCTCCCGCAAGCCTTCATCACTCGTGTCTACTGATATTTTATCTATATCTGCCATAGTGATTACTTCTTTACCACTATCTTAGACGGGGCTATTCTACCGGCTATCTCGACAACGGGCCAAAATGTCGCTGTGCTGAGACTAGCGCCCCCCACCAGTAGCCCATCAACTCCCGCAAGTCGCAAGTAGGCACCGGCATTGTCTTTATTCACGCTTCCACCGTAGAGTACACTCACCTGAGCTCCGGCTTCAGCCCCATACAAACTTGCGATGTCGGCTCTAATCTTTGAGATAATTCTTTGCACCTCGTCGGGTTCCGCAAATTCACCAGTGCCAATTGCCCAAACTGGTTCATAGGCAATCACTATCTGTCCGATTTCCTCGGCAGTTAAGTTGGCGAGTCCAATTGTCAGTTGTTCGTTAATAACTTGGTTAGTGTGATAATGCTGCCGTTCTACCAAGGTTTCTCCGATGCAGAGTACTGGCGTGATACTACTTCTAACGGCAGAGGCTACCTTTGCTCTTATGAGATCATTAGCCTCATGGAAGACATGACGACGCTCTGAGTGACCAACTAGAACGTACTGGGCAATCCCTCTGAGCATTGGCATGCTAATCTCGCCGGTAAAGGCACCATCATCCTGGTAGTACGCGTTTTGGGCTCCAAGTTTTAGTCCTGTTTTTTGCAATTTTGTCGCAATTTCACTTAGTGATAAGGTCTGAGGTAGAATGCCGACAGCAACTCCTTCGGGAATTGTTTTCGCTGCTAATTTACTTGCAAACGCCACTGCCTGCTTCACGGTGAAGTGCATCTTCCAATTACCAAGTATCAGTTTTCTTCGCCCACTCATATTCATTACCAGATTATATACTACTTATGCTTATTCTCGAATAGAGAAACAGCCCGTGCTCAGTCAGATTGGTAATAATGCCTCAACTCCGGGAAGTTTTAATCCACTCATCAGCTCCAAGCTGGCACCACCACCAGTTGAAACATGCGTGAATTCTGCATTTTTATGCGCGCTCAACCATTCAAGTGCGTATTCTGCGGTATCGCCGCCACCAATGATACTCGTGATATTGCGTTGCTGGTCCGCCATACTCTGAGCGATAGCTGCCGAACCCACTGCAAACTGCGGAAGTTCTGCATACCCAAGCGTGCCATTCCAAATTACTGTCGATGCTTCGCCGATATACGCTGTAAAAATTTGCATTGTTTTGGGCCCGATATCGAGGATATGCTCGTGCGCAAGCACCTCATCTTTTGATGAATCTCTTCGTGTGGCACTCGCATCTATAGCGTCAGAAACAGCTACGTCCACAGGCAAAACAAGTTGATCGGGCTTTGCAAGTTGTAAAATTTTCTCAATCTCTTGCTCTTGCCCCTGTTCAACTAAACTTTTTCCAACTGGAGTGTGCTGGTATGCCAAGAAGGTGTTTGCCATGGCGCCACCGATTAAAACTGTGTCTGCAATTGTGAGTAGTTGCTCAATAAAACCAATCTTGTCCGACACTTTCGCACCCCCAACAACTGCAACTAGCGGATGGCGCGGATGTTTCATAGCTTTTTCAAGTGTGCTCACCTCCTTTTCAAGCAATAAACCGGCGACCGAGGGAAGTAAATGTGTAATCGCTTCTGTACTGGCATGGGCTCGGTGCACGATCCCGAAGCCGTCTTGCACAAAATACTCAGCCCCAGAAACACGCTGTAGACTTGCGGCAAAGTCCGGGTCGTTCGCCTCTTCACGCGGATCAAAGCGCAGGTTTTCAAGCAGTATAAGCGCACCTTTTTCAGCACGTTTGCACGCTTGCCATGCTTTATCGTCTACCGTTGAGGGGACAAAGGTAACGATTTCATTCGGCAGTAGCTCCTGCAGTCTTACCGCAACTGGGCCAAGACTGTCTTTCTTTGTGGCCTTACCTTCGGGTCGGCCAAGATGCGCAACCACGATGACAGTACAACCTCGATCTAGCAAGTACCGCAGAGTTGGAAGCGACTGAGTAATTCGAAAATCGCTGAGAATTTCTCCAGCATCACTAAGTGGGACATTGAAATCCGCTCGAACTAAAATACGCTTGTCATGCACAGGCACATCCCGAACTGTCTTTTTCGGGAATGTGTAAGTAGCTGTCTTCATGTATTAACTCAGCGTACGTACCTTAATAGTATCGGTACCGCCAGCCACACCGGGATACATACCAGAGGCAGTCACAACAGTATCACCACTTTGGAATATGTTTTGTGATTGTAACCAATCGGTGAGCTTAGTCGCTGCCAATCGATCAATCGGCCTGACAAAGGTTTCAGCACCGTAGAGTAGAGCAAGTTGCTGTGCGGTACGAAGCATCGGCGTTACCACAATAACTGGCAAGTTTGGTCGCCATGAGCTGATAGAAATCGCGGTGGCACCGCTCTGTGTTTCTGAAACGATAGCTGCGGCACTAACTTTAGTTGCGAGATCAATGATAACCGCTGAAATAGCCTCGGGAATGCTATAACCATGTGCATTCGTGAACTGTGCCTTCACGGTGCTATTTTCCTGCGTATACATAATGATTCGCTTCATGATCGCAATTGATTCGATCGGATAGCGTCCATTAGCCGTTTCGTCTGAGAGCATCACGGCATCCGCTCCCACAATAACCGCCGTTGCGACATCGGAAACTTCTGCCCTAGTTGGCTCAGGCTGCTCCATCATGCTCGCAAGCATCTGCGTGGCAACGATGCTAATTTTTTCGTACTGGAGGCATAAACCGATAATTTTACGCTGGGTAACCGGTACACTTTCTGGCATCGTTTCAATTGCAAGATCACCGCGTGCTACCATCACCCCGTCGCTCTCGCGAACAATCTCTTCGATGTTATCAACTGCCGATTTTGTCTCAACCTTGGTAATAATTCGAACATCCGAACGAAGATTATTCAGCAGTTTTTTCAGCAGACGAATATCATCAGCGGTTTGCACAAAACTAAGTGCAACAAAATCAATATCATGCTCTGAACCAAAGACAATATCCTGACGATCTTTTTTGGTAATAATGTCCCCACCAAGATCAGTATCTGGTAAATTGATGCCCTTGCGCTTCATCAAGATGCCATCGTTTTCAATTCTGACACTAATAATGCCTTCTTTTATACTCGTAACGACACTCTTTACCTTGCCATCATAAATATAAACCCTGTCGCCACGTTGCACTTTTTTTGAGAGGTCGTACTGAACAGGAAGTAAGCCGGTCTCCTGGGTTACTTTATAGCCAAGCCGTAATTCTTCGCCCTTTTTAACCGTGATTGCTCCCTCAAAATCACCAAGCCGAATTTTTGGTCCTTGCAGATCCTGCACAATTGCTACATGCACTCCAAGCTCTTTACTGGCTTTTCTAATCCAGCCGATTTGCTCTTCTCGCTCTTCGTAACTACCATGACTAAAGTTAAGCCGAAAACCGTTTACCCCAGATTTAACCATTTGTAAAATGGAGTCGTAGGTGTTGGTAGCTGGTCCAACTGTTGCCAGAATCTTAGTGCGCTTGATCACGCCTAAAGAAGAGATCGGTGCTTGTTCTATTTTTTTCATCTTACCTACTAGTGTAACAAAGCGTAAGAATTTATTAAACTGGCTGAGTATTAGAAATTTAGAGAACATGAAAAAAGCCCAGCAGGATGCTGAGCTGTCTTCATGGTGACCTCACGGAGAATCGAACTCCGATTGCCAGGATGAAAACCTGGTGTCCTAACCGTTAGACGATGAGGCCATAAATAACTAGAAAACTATAGCATAACAGATAAGAAAAGCCAAGGTCTAGACCCTTACCTTAGTTAGTGGGAAACGAAAACCGAATGTGCTTCCCTTTCCTTCCACGCTGTCAAAAATAATTGCGCCGCCCTGTTCCACTACGATCTTTTGTGCCATAAACAATCCGAGGCCCGTACCGTCTGGGCGAGCTTTCTTGGCATTACCGGCACGGAAGAACTTAGTGAAAAGTTTGTGCTGCTCACGCTTCGGCACTCCAATGCCTGAATCAACCACCTTGAAGATAATCTCATCGGCAGTTGCATATAACTGAATAGTGATTACTCCTTCATCTGGTGTGTAATAGATCGCATTATCTACCATGTTCATCATAACCTGCCGTATTTTATTGTCGTCTAATTTGACCCGCGGGAATACACCTGGCTCGTCATAGACAAGCTTTAGGTCCCTTGCCCCAGCCATGTCACGAAGTTGCGTAATCTCTTCTGTCACGATCTTTGGCAAATCGACTTCTTTTGACTCAATTACAAACTTTCCTGTTTTGATACGACTGACATTTAGAAAATCTGCGATTAGATACGCCATACGCTGAGAGCTTCCAAATGCCTCTTTGAGAGCCATTTGTTGCTTTGGTGAGGTCTTACCCAAATCTCCTTCTAGTACCATAGAGATATAACCCTTGATGGATGTGAGTGGTGTACGAAGCTGATGGGATGCCATACTAATAAATTCGTCCTTTGCCTCATCAAGCGCAATCAGTTTTCTGTTCGTAGCCTTTAGTTCACGAGTAGCCTCGGTTACTCTTTCCTGCAATGTAATATTGAATGCCTGTATTTCATCGAATCGTTGTGCGTTTTGAAGTGCAACTGCTAGCTCATTGGTTGCAATATCCAGCAATTTAATATCCTGCGAGTTATACATATTACCACTTTTTTTAGTGCCCAGTATAAGATAACCTATTGCTTCATCTTTTGTTACAAGAGGAGCTACAAGTGCTATATCCTCTGTCCTAAGTACATCCTTTACCAGCATATTATTGCTTTCCGATACCTCGTCGTAGGTAATAATTTTTTTGCCACCTCCTTTTAGGACTTCGAGCAGAAGCTCCGGATCATGCATAGACCAATGCTGACCGATAAGATCGCCTTTCTGCAATTTATCCGCCCGGTTTACAAAAAGAAAGGTCATATGTATCGGTCTGAGCGCGTCACCCAAAGCACCAAGAGCACCTTTTTGTACCTTGTGTGGGTCAACATTGCCAACGATTACATCACTTACTAGGCCGAGGACAATCTGGGGATCATAGGAGTCACGGTAGAATAGCTTATTGGTGATCGCATTAAATCTATTCTTAACTGGAGCGTAGCTTATTGCAATTAATGCAATAAGGCATGCGTTTATAATATCTTTCTGGAACGGTGCAGATACAAAATTAAGTAAGAATAATTGCAGGTAGTGGGATATCAGTCCGTATAATAGTATTAGCGTGAGCAGTGAAACTAAATACGACAGAGTACGGACAATGACAAGTCGAAGATCAAATAACCGATGCTTGCCGACCGAGTAAAATAGGCCGAGGACAACTATGAGCATAGGAGTTACCCCAATATTTGTCAGACCAAACCATCCTGTCAAAGTTGGTAATACGAGCTGCATGGCAACAACTGCTGGCAAAGCTAGAAGAAATGACCAAGATAAAATAACGTTCCTTCCTTTGTCGTTGCCTGTATTCCTTCGCGCGCCCTTAAACATCACGTAAAGGGTTGCGATTATCATAATTAATAGTGTTACTGCGTATACAGCTATAAAGGGCCCGAACACAACTGCATACACCTTATCCTGAAGCACAACACCTTTGACGATAAGAGGAGTTGCCGCAAGAACACTCATCACCGCTAATGGGCCTACCATATGACGCAGGACTTTTTTTGCTCTTTGATCATTAGCGATCAAGGTTGCAAAGTAAAACAAAAGAACAACTGCAGCAAAGCTAGAAGAAAATACGAAATAATTTGCTATCGTTGCAACCTTGGTGCTATTAGATAGATCGTTACTAATATAGTTAGCTACGATCCAAATCCCAATAAATCCGACAAATAGAGCAAAGCTTCTATTGAGTTTCGCCTTGTTATTTTGTAGTAGAGCCGTTACACCAAGCCCCGCCAGCGCAACGATCACCAGCAAGTCAATAATTAGATAGATATCCGGCATTCTACTTAATATACTACAAGCCATAAGCGAAAATGCAAATCCGAGCACAATACATGTGAGTTCAGTGTTTTACAATTGGTACCAGGCTGTCAATAGGAATAGACTTTATATAGCTGAGTGAAGTCTTGCTCGCTCATCTCGTTCTGCTTGAGTATAGCTAGTTTTTTCGTTCCAACCTAGCTGACTACGCACCGCCATTTGAGCAACATGTTTATAATAAGAAGCTCTTGGAAATCTTGTGTCTGAACTTCTGCCACTCAGTGCATCCATGTAACGAAATCTTGGCGCCCAGATGGGCTGTGGTCGGTGCTTGCTCACACCGTTAACTATATGTAAAAATCCTTGCGAGGTGCCAATTGCGGAGGCCTGGTCAACTCCAGGCGCAATAGAAGGTAATGATGCACCCTCCTGTACAGCCACTAAACTATTGATATCCACGTACGAAGGAACATACGGCAAACATCTCGAGAAGTCGACCTGCTGTTCTGCTACTTCATCAAGTGGCATGTCTTTAGGAATGCCCATTATTCTCTCAAATGTGAATTTACTATCAGGATCGAATGAGGTCACCTGTGCTGAAAAACCAATATTCATAACAAGAACATTTGGAATCCCCAACTTCCGAGCCTGTCTCGCTACCATCGTACCAATATGGGGCAACGTTAATTCTGATTCGTCATACATTAAAGTTGCACCGTTGGCCCAGTCCTCCACGTTGTCCTCGGTTACTCCGTCGGTGAATATTTCGACTGTGGCGTCTGGGTTAACCTCGAGAATCGTATCTCGAAATACCTCTGCTTTTTTTTCGCCAATAGTTGTTGCATGTGCGCCTGGAACACGGTTTGTATTTTCCGGCTCGAATACCTCGGGGTCAGCAACACTAAAGTGTTGTACACCCATCATTGCTAACTTTTGGCCTAGCTGAAAACCATCGCCTCCCACTCCAGCAATTGCTACGTGAGTATCCATAATAGCCTGTTGTTCGTCAGGATTCCAGAAACCGTAATTTCTTGAAAATTCAGGTGAGTTAATTGTTCGAGACATAGTATAAATTCCTTATGTATTGTGCTTTAGCTAAGTATTAAGCAACTACCTGTTTGGGCTTGGCACCTTGCTCTGGAAGTACTGGAAATGTGAATCGTCCCTCAGCCTTACGCATAGATTCTAAGTCGGACGGGCTTAAGTTAAGTGTCCTTGCGAGATCTCTTGTATCGACCTCGAATGCAAGATTCTTCGCTGCATATTCTTCAATGTACACCGGATCAGCAACCCGTGTAATCTTTAGTCCCGATTTCTGAAGGCTGGCTTCTACAGGAGGCTCAACCACACCGTAAGTTTCACCTATTCCGTGAGCCATAATGTATGCCACCGCGCCTTGAAATAGTGGCCATTTCAGCCAATTCTGGGTTCTTATATCTTCATGCCGACAAATAAAACGTGACGCTTCAGTGCTCGGTACTGGGGCAGGGTTTCTGGTAAATTGCTCGGCGAAGAATTCTTCAACCGGAAGCGCCTGAGGATTCTTGTCGTCTTTTAGAATGAGACGGAGACTACCCACAACCCGCTGAACCCTCTGTAGCTCAGCATCCGTCGCGTTTTCAACAATCGCAAAGTGAACTGATCGAGCATCGTCTTCATCAGTTTCCGTACCATCGGCTTTCACCTGACTTGGGTCAATCATATGAGTCTGGTCTGCATATACTCGAGCACGCAACAAGCCATAACCTCTGTAGACCTCTGTCGCACCGGGTAGGACCTCGCTACCTAAGGCGATGATACCCACAGCAAACTGCGCATCCGGATTATCTGCAAACAATTCAGGGGCTAGTATTTCTGGAATAACATCCTGATTTCTAACTCCTAAGTCGATCTTTGACACTGTGTGCTCCTTTATATACAAGAAAAGGTGTGAGCGCCTCACCGAATTGAATTTCGGTAAAACGCTCACACCTATTTGTAAATATTATCTAAACTAAGTCAAATTATAGCACACTGACTCGCTATTGTCAATGCAGAAATCAGCCGAAACATTGGTCTACTTAATTTCCTTCAAGGACACTTGAAGCAAGCAGACTATTGTAGGTGGCACAGGAATCTTGACCTAGAACTTTTTGTAGATCGCTTCTATTTACAATATCGATGGTACCGTCCGGAATTGGAATATGATAGACAGTAATGTCTCGAATTTCTCCATCGTCCACCTTAGTCTCAGCCCGTACCGGAATGTCACAGTGCTGTAAATCAATTTCCATTTTTAGTTCTTTCAGCTGAGAAGCATCTACGGGGTGGCATGCATATTCCGTACAGTCTTGAATATATGGACTATCGTCTACAGAATCTCGCTGGTTATCCCTCTGTGGAGATTCTATCAAACTAAAACCGTCTGCTTTACCTGCTATGTCAATTTCAGTTAAGACTTTCTCCATTTGTTTATGTGCTTTTCTGTCGCCAATTGATCCAAAGTAGGGTGGCAAGATCATTACTGCACCACCAACAACGAAGGCCAAGCCAAGCAATGCCTTGGTTCTCAGGTGCATGCGTTTAGCTGGACTATAGATAGATTCAGTCGGGTTCTGTAGTTCTGTACCTGTCATAATTTTACTACAATAACTTATATAAATACATTCGTCAATTTTATTACTTTATATAATCTGTTATGATGAAACAAAGAGGTAATATAAACATGGCAAGAGTCGCAATTATTGAAGATGAAGTGGCAATACGCAGAATGTATGCGATGAAACTTCAGTTTGCTGATTTTGAGGTTTGCGAAGCAGGTGATGGAGAAGAAGGCTTAATCGTAATAGAACGTGAGAAACCAGATCTCGTGCTCCTTGATCTACGTATGCCGAAAATGTCAGGTGATGAGATGCTTCGTGAACTGCGATCTAAAGAATGGGGCGAGTCTATACCGGTAATAATTCTTACCAATATCAGTAAAGATGAAGCTCCTCGAACACTATGGCATCTAGGGATTAGTGATTTTATTATTAAAGCCAACTCTACACCCCAAAAGGTATTGGAATCAGTTGAGCGTGTGCTTGAAAATTTAGTCGCTTAAAAGACTAGGCTAAGCTTTTTTTACCAATACTATTCGCGGGTACAGTCGCATCATTCAGGCCCACAATTCTAACACGTTGCGTTATCCACTAACGGCTTGCTCGTTTAACTTTTAAACTAAGTGGTTAATAGAAAAATTTACGTCCTAATTCAAGCACAGCACAACACCTAGCAAATTCTATCCTTGCTAAGATCTGTTTTTTTCACTAGCATAGAGATAGAAACTAGAGAAGGATACTCCACACATGAGCATTGCAAAAGTAGCTATTATAGAAGATGACATGGCGATCTCGCAGATGTATCGACTAAAGTTCGAGACTGACGGATACGAAGTACAGACTGCGGATAACGGAAAACTCGGCCTAGAATTAGTCGAAGCTTTTAAGCCAGATATCATTTTGCTTGATCTCATGATGCCGGAAATGACTGGCGACGTCATGCTCGCTGAGCTTCGAAAAAAGCCATGGGGCAAAGATATCACGGTGATCATTCTTACCAACATGGGTGAAGAAGAAGCACCGAAGGGACTTCGGGAACTCGGCGTACATTCATTCATCGTAAAAGCAGAGATGACACCACGCCAAGTTGCGGAACGAGTCAAAGAAGCACTTGCTCGCTAAATAACCTCTTACTTTATATCAATATCGACGGCTAACTTCGCCGCTTTTATAACATTCTCAAACAGCGCGCAGACGGTTAGGGGGCCTACTCCACCTTTTTTAGGAGTAATCTTTAGATCGTCTCGTTCGTACACATCTTCCGCTAAGTCTCCGACTGCTCTGCCCGCCTCTACCGCAACTCCAGCATCTACTACCACTGCATTCTTTGGAATCATCTGACTCGTAAGAATACCTGGCTGGCCCGTAGCAGTTACGATAACATCTGCACTCGAGACTGCTGCATCGACATTACTAGATTCATCTAATGCAGTGGCGTCAACACCCGATTCTTTCAAGATTCTTTCGAGTGGTTCGCCAACTAGCTTACCTCTGCCTAGTAACACGACCTTTTTATCTTTTAAGTCGATGCCGTAACCAGCTAATAACCACAAAATGGCTGTTGGTGTTGCTGGATCAAACAACGCTTTCTTTCCTAGGGCATCGACATCTTTTTCGGGGGCAACTGTATTGACTACCTCATCTGTTTTAGCAGGATCTTTGAGGGGTAATTGGACGATAATACCATGAACGCTTGCATCTGTATTCAGTGATTGTATTGTTTTAAGCACATCTTCTTGAGATACACGGTGAATATCGACAGTCACGAGGATATCGTCGCCGTAGCGTTTCTTAAGTCGCATGTATATCTCTATGACTGGCTCATCAATGGTCACAATAATTGCAAGTCGTGGAGATACAGAGTACGCCTGGCGTAGACCACGGACCGCTTTGGCCTGGCGCTCTTTGATAAAACCAGCAAGATCTGAACCATTTAATTCTTTCATCTACCCCATCCTAACAGAGGTAGCATAAAAACAAAAGCTTGTGTAAGCAAAGTTATTTATTGATCCTTTGATGAATCCGATGAGTCGAGCGAGTCTGCTGACTGATCGACAACCTCTTCATCGGATGGTTGTGGGGTATCAGCAACAGGCGCTTCTGCCTCTTGGTCGGGTGCCGGTGCCTGCATGACAGTCGATGATTGAGACGCAAGTGGAGCGCCGAAACTACTGCTGGCTTCGACTCCATGATAGGTTGCATCCCCAAAAGCCAACATTGGATAGCCTATGACTGGCACAAGTGCGAGCAAAATACCGTAGCCCGCCTCTTTTCCAAAGGCCTTAGCAAGATCGATACTGGCGATAATCATAGTGACGAGTGAAATGACTCCACCGGCGATTGGTATAAGGGTCAAAAGTGCCCACCATCCAGGTCGTCCGGCAATTTCGTAGTAGACCCAGAAGTTATAGATAGGCACGAATGCAGCCCAGGCATCTTTTCTGCCAGCCTTTTTGAAGATCTTGAGTAAACATATCGCAAAGAAAATATAGGCAATGAAAACAAAGGCGAGTACAAACAGGATTACGCCGATTGCAATGCCAGTAACGGCTGGGTTATGAGCGGTAGTTGTGCCATAGCTATAATCATAGCTGTAGTTAGTTGCTACCTGAGCGAGTGTTGATAGTGATGCTAACATATTAGTCTCCTTAGAAAGTACTTATGAATGTATCATAGCTACCTGAGATACAAAACACAACATTTTGTAGACAACTACGTAATCAGTGAGACTACCTATTAACTCTGCCCAGACAAAGGCTAACGATTTCTCTGAGAGTAGCGTCAGGCAATGGATGATCCAATGTAAATTGCACTGTTCCTTTGGAAAGTTTAAAGTCTTTTAGTTGATCTTTCATGAGCTCGACCGGCTCTGCGCCCGGAAATACACTCATGTGATTTTTAAATCCCGCGTAACCAATCAAGTACTGCTCTTTGTACTTAAAAACTGGCATTCCATAGCCGATTGCTTCGGATATACCAGGAATCATATCAATGACTAGAGCGCGAACACGCTCTAAGGCAGCTCTTTGTTTTGGTTCAATCTTACTGAGGTATTTCTCAATTTCATTCATAGCAATAATTATATCACTGAGGGAAATACACTTGCATTCAAAAACCGCTTGTGCTAACGTTGATAGCAATGCATAAACAAACGAGCCCCCATGCGTAAGAAACATAGCAAGCTCATTTGCAATCAACAACCCTCCGGGGTTGTTTTTTTATGCATTAAAATTTTAAACCTATAAGGAGGGGAAAATGATTAACAACTATAGAGGCGTGGAAGACACCACCGCGTTTAGTAAGGTGGTAAACATGCTCCGCGAGTTTTGTTTACAAAAAGGTTTTGTGGAAGTGAGCACACAAGATCGACTGAGTATTCTCGCAGCCTGTGAAGATCCTGACACAGTAGCCACCTATAAGTACCTGGGAGAGGTCTGGCCACTGCCACAAACTGGACAGATGTGGCTTGAGTATGAGCTCTTGAAACAACCAAAATTACCTGGTGTCTTCTGTGTCAGCACAAGCTACCGCAATGAACAACACCCCGTTCCTGGCAGGCACAAACTGATCTTCCCCATGTTCGAGTTTGAACTTCAAGGAGATATCGAAGCACTCCAAGTGTTTGAGACAGAGCTACTTGAACATCTTGGCTTCGGTCCGCAAACTGGTTTTACCTACAAAACCTATGATGAGCTCAAAAATCATTACGATACCGAAGAACTCACCCATAAAGACGAAAATCAGATGGAGGAAGATTTTGGTAACATCGTTTTCTGCAGCGAGTTTCCCCGCTACACCTCACCCTTTTGGAACATGAAGCAAAAAAACCCCGACTATGCACAGAAGATAGATGTTATTATCCACGGCAACGAGACAATTGGTAGTGCTGAGAGAAGTAGTGACCCAAAACAGATGCGGACTGAATTTTATACCATTAGCGACGGCAAATATGCCAAAAAGTTATTCGATCTCTTCGGCAAAAGCCGTGTTGAGAAAGAATTGGATGAGTTCCTAGAGCTTAACTTCTTTCCACGCTCCGGCGGAGGAATCGGGTTAACGCGGCTAATTGATGCAATGAAGAAAGGAGGAATCATGAACAACCTAAACAACAATAACTAGGCACGCCTAGGCAAAAGGCTCCTACCTTAGGAGCTTTTTGCTTTGGAAACCTATTTTTTGCTATATCGTTTTTAGTTCTGAGACCAAAGCAACTTCCACAATCTTCCGGGTGTATGCTTCCAGCCAGCTTCTTTTACTTCACGTACTGCGCGTTTACCGACAAACCACAAACCAACCAGACCAATAAGGAATTGGATACCCCAGACCAAAGCTCTAAAACCAGATGTGGCATCCTGAGAAGTCAGTTTATTGTTATTATGCGCGATATAAATTAATACCTGCGCAAATGGAAGCCAGGAAATAATAATGAGTAGGACACCGAGGCGTAATTTCTTCATGTAAACAGTATAGCAACTAGTGTCACTGTCTGCTTGGTGGCTTACTTACGACTTCGTGGTCTATGATGTTATCGTCATCGTCAAACTGGAATGAAGCATCTACAAAATTGTCAGCAAGAACTTTTGGCAACCAGTATCTATCGTCTTTCCACATTGAATCATATGGTATATCAGAGATTTTAAACCACTGTGGTTTCATTTCCTCAGTTTCCACGGGTTCACCATGCCACTTGGTACAAAGGTAGACGATGACCTGCTGATCATAGTGAGCTTTAGTGGTAGAAAAAAAGAAATCTAGCGTTGCCACGTGCTTAGAGACTTCGGGTGTCACCCCAATTTCCTCAGTACATTCACGACTGGCGGTTTGCTCAATTGATTCCCCGACTTCTGGCTTTCCCCCCACACCGTTCCATCTGCCAACACCAAAGCCTCGCTTCTTCATAGCAAGGAGTATACTGTCTTCTTCTACAAGAAACAGAAGTGACGCTTGCCTAGTTGGTGAGCTGCGTTTATGGTGGGTTGTCATAATACCCTAACTATATCAAAGACTATAGAAATAGAGTGAGTCACTGTAATTATGGCTCCCCGAAAGTGTCAGTTAAGCTTCAAATAAACGGGTATCGACTTTCTCCCAGTCATGGAGACAAGTATCGAGTATGAAGCGACAGGTCTCTCGCACGTTATCTGGTATTTCTTCTTTGTTCAATGACATAAGTTGGTCTCGAGTGAATAGCTGGATGTCCTCCGACTCACCCTCAGCCACCTTATACCTTGGTGCCTGTGTCGTTGAGAAAGCGTATTCAATATCTGTATGGTTATGAGTATCACTAAATGGATGACTCATTGTGACTAAGGGCACCGGGTGAAGCTTAACACCCGGAAGACTACGGATACCGTCTCGCTGTTGCAATATCTGTAGCTGGTCAAATGTATAGCCCGACTCCTCAGTAATTTCATGTGCGAGCGCATGCCAAGGATTTTCATCGAGCTCAACATGTCCCCCAAGCTGGAGGTAGCAACCCAGTAATTTATGCCTATGGAGCACTATCCGTGGCTCAACCTGATCTAGGCGAACGATAAATGCGCTTACTGTCTGGTCATACTGTCCTGGCTCTGTATGTATATGGCCCATGAATTAACCTTAGCCATCAAAGAAGCCTCGATGGAGTGTTAGAGTACTCCGCGTCGTCGGTTACGTCGTCGTACACCCATTACTGATACTGGTGAAAGTGGTCGTCCAATCATTGCTGTCTCCTATTCGTTATCTTTAGTTTCTTCTAGTTCTTCAACCGCTGCAGAAATTTTATCTGGGTGAATTCTTCCTTCATCCAAAAGAGATGCCCCTGCCTTAGTCAGTGCTTCTTTGAGCCCCTTAGCCCAGAGTTGCTCAATAACTAGAATGCCTGCTGAAGTGTCGTTCTGCATTTGGGCTCCAAGCTTATTGACGTCTTCCTCGGTTAGTAGCGGCAACTCACCGTCATGGCCAATTGCGGCAGCCACAGCCTTCAGGTCATCTGCCTGATCTTCAATTTCTGCAACTGTAACATTGCCTTCATCGTCCTTAATGACAAACAATAGGTCAACGACACGCACGGCGCCACTGTCGGTCGCCTTTACTAACTCCTCAAGTATGCTGCCGTCGAAGTTATTGCCTTCAAAACTAACAACTATGTAATCTACTGGTCCCAGCATGTATTGCCTCCTTTTACTTAATGTCTACTAGGAATCATACACCCAAATACACACGCTGTACAAAAATATGACTGACTGACCCATAGGCTTCTTTTGAGTAAAGCTGTTTTGGCGCGTATTATGCAGAGATAAATTAACGGAAGGTCTCTGAAAGATATGAGCTCACACGCAGGTTCTTCAGCTGAATTAGTTTTGGTACAATAAAGCTGTATTTTAAATAAGGGAATAATATGAAAACAATGACCTGTGAACAAATGGGTGGACCATGCGATATGAAATTCCATGGTAATACCGCCGATGACGTCATAAAAGCAGAGGATAAACACTTAAAAGAAGTAGTCGCTGGTGGTGATACAAAACATGAAGATGCCTTAAAAGCTATGAAAGGGAGATGGAAAAACCCAATAAAAGGAATGGGCTGGTATAAGCAAGTAAAGCAAGATTTTGCCGCATTACCCGAAGACTAAAATCGGAATATCAGGTACAAGTGATCGAGGGGTTTACCCAGTGGCTGTCTACTCTATTAATCCATAACTTTTTGGGCTAAGAAAGTCTCCGCATCAGCCCATCCCAATTCCGCCACCCTTTCCAACTTCTCACGATTAATTGTCGTGGCTCCAACTTCAAGTTTACTGGTGGGGCATAGCAAATGTATCTTTGCATCCCCTACTTGGCCGGACTGAAGCGCTTCAATATTGTGCTTAAGTCTTACTTGATTTGTGGGTAGTTGATTTTGCACAGGAAGAGACTGGTTACGAGCTACCTGCTTGATTAGCCCTCTCGTTGCTGTCGTAAGAGCCATTCTTCGCTTATAGTCTCCCAGTGGTCGGGTCATTATGACTACAATATCGGTCGGTTTATAGCTTGCGGCGACAAGAACTGGTATTAGGTCACTGACACCTCCGTCAATAAAATAGTGTTTATTTATCTTTACCGCCTTGTCATAAAAGACAGGCAGCGCTGATGTTGCCCGAAACTCTTCATAGATCTCTTTAAACTTTTTATGATCACTAATGATTACACGCTTCCCTGACTGAGCATCAGTCACTATGACGTGGAACTTACTTTTAGCATTATTGAGTGCTTCTAAATCTATAGGGTAATAGTTATGCAGAGCTACATCAACCATATAATCTATGTCTATCTTCTTGGCTTGTCGTTTGAGGTTTATAAACTTTTTGTTTGAGAGTAGGTCAATATACACATTCATTGCTCCAGCCTGAGCAGAAAGGAAGTATCCAGCGTTCAACGCACCTGCACTGTTTGCGACAACATCTTTAAAACTATCACCTAATCCATTCTCTAGAAAACAGCCTAGGATTCCAGCCGAGTAGACTCCCCTCATTCCGCCACCTTGAATGACGAGAGCCACATTTCTTGTCGGGTCCTTAAG
>Ga0209023_10000062_pt1 | contig 180085 bp, 155 predicted proteins | sample LakOneMetagenome_FD_187468 | JGI IMG/M metagenome (GOLD analysis project Ga0209023, IMG submission 187468) | Freshwater and sediment microbial communities from Lake Erie, Canada (SPAdes) (version 2) | ecosystem: Environmental > Aquatic > Freshwater > Lentic | place: Lake Erie, Canada... | reverse complement strand
TCTTCATTTTTTTTTTTTTTTTTCATTCTTCATTTTTTCCCTCCTTCATTTTACTATTGACTCTCAGTTCCAGGAGGTGGAGTGCTTCGAGGAGCCGGGAGAGGTGGCGCTGGATGTTGAGGAGGTGGTAGGGCGGGTGCAGGTCGTTGATGGGACGGGCTGTGAGGGTGTATTCGAGGATATCGGCGAAGGTGGTTTTCCAGCCGGTTTCGGATCTGTAGCTGCAGTAGCTTTTGATGGCCAGGAATGGATCGTAGAGCTGCTGCAGGGTGAGGTGGCGGGGAAAGCAGGTAAAAAAGTTTTCTCCTACGCGGCGGCCGGTGCAGGCTTGCAGCAGTTCCAGGGGCGGGTTCTCTGTCTGCTGTTCTTTGGGTATTCGTGCATTTTCCCTGCCGGTGTATTGGGTATTAATATAAAAGGCGGTTTTGTTGAGTATTTCCAGCTGCTGTATAAAATGCAGGGCGCTGTAGGGATAACCCTTTTTCCAGATCTTACCGCTGCCGGCTGCTTTGAGGATGGTGTGCAGGTAGTGTATTGCATCTTCGAGCAGGTAGATGTCGAAAAAGTCGTGGATGCTGAGGTAGGCAAAGAGGGTTTCTTTGTCGTGGTGCATGTTTGTTATCATATTGAAATGTGTTGGTTTTACGTTTGATGATACAAGGGTATGCCACCCTTGCGCTGGTTGTTTTTTTTTGATCAATGTTTTAACATATCCCCGGCCTGGTGTGCTTACCTGGTGGCAGCTGCATGAACCGGGTTAAATTGAAATCAGGATGTTGTAGCGATGTGTCTGTTGAACCGAGGGGCGCTGTATTGGTCATCAGGTAAGAGAACCGGGCCGGGCTGAATTTGTATTGAGGGCTGTGTAGTGGTTGGCCGCCGAATCTTCCTTTACTTGTCTGGTTAAAATTTCTGGCTTATCTTTTCAGAAAGCTTTACCGTACAAATATAATAAGTATTTTCTGAAATATCAAAATAATGATTTAAAAAATGGCAACAAATAATCCACAGCCTGTGCATTTCTTTGCTTCCAATCTCAAATTCCTCTTAAAAAGATTCGGGGTGAACCAGATCGAACTTGCCCAATATATGAACCGTCAGCAGACTTCTGTCTCAAACTGGATCAATGGCATTTCGGTGCCTGATGTGGATGACCTGGTTAAAATACATCATTTTTTTGGTTTTGGAATGGATGCCCTTATCCTGATGGATCTTAGTAAAAGCCAGCTGGTTACGGATAAATATATTGCGAGTTTTCAAAAAAACAGGGCTGCTGAATTTTCCAAAAATATGATACAGGAGCCGGAAATAGCATTGGGCCGGACCCTGCTGGATCAATTAAAACAAATGGATGGTAAACTGGATAAAATGGCCAGTAAACTGGGAGGGAAAGGGTAGGCTTTTATTTTGCGTATTTCTTAAATTATCATGATATGAAACTACTGCTATCTATGCCCGGCGGATCTGAATGGATCATGATCATCCTCTTTTTTAGCTGCGGACTGCTGATGCCCGCCCTGGCCATTTATTATTACTCCAAAAGCAAAAGACTGATGCGTGAACTGGAAAATGTAACCCGGGAAAAGAATATGCTGATGGCCAGGTTGCCGGAGAAGGGGAGTTGAGCGGCTATGGATGGCCGTAAAAGCCCGGCCGGTAAACCACCCACAGCATATGTACATACACATCAATGGAACAGGGTATTTTTATTTTGTTCATGCGTGTTCAGTACATTAATTTAGAATGAAAATGAAAAAGATGGATATGAAAAAATGCAGCTGTTTTTTGGTGTTTACCCTTATGTTTTCATACCATCTAATGGCCCAGAGCGTAGCCATTAATACCGATGGCTCGGCCAGTGATAGCAGTGCTATACTGGATATTAAGTCATCCACAAAAGGGCTGCTGCCACCCCGGATGACAGAGACTGAACGGATAGCCATCAGCAACCCCGCCACCGGGTTAGTGGTTTACCAGACAGATGCAACAGCCGGTTATTATTATAACAGCGGCACCCCGGCAACGCCTGTGTGGCAAAGGCTTGCAACCGGCAACAGCAGCGTTGCTTTTTCGGCCACTAACGCTACGGCACAAAATTTTGGAACCAATACCTGGACCAAAATTTTATATGCCACCGAAGAATTTGATGAGTCCGGAAATTATGACCCTGCCACATCAGCGTTTACAGCCCCTTCGGCAGGCATCTATCTTTTTAATATACAATCAGTAATTACCACGGCACTGAATACGCAGGTAGACCTGGCCATCTATGTTAACGGGGTACAAAAAAAAGTTATCGTCAACTATAGTGGGTCCCTTACCAGGAGTGTTCAGCTGGGTACCAACCTAAAATTAAATGCAGGAGATATTGTAGAAGCCTGGATGAATTTTGCTGCCAGCGGGCAGCAGTATGGAGGTTTCCCTAACTACATATCTTTCAGCGGCAATAAACTTAATTAGGTTTAGGTAATGATAAAATGGTTTGTGAAGACGGGAACCAGGGCTAAGATTGTTGAACTACAAACAACAGGATGCAAATGATCATCAACTGCCAGCATGGATAAATATTCAAAAAGAGGATTGTACATTTTTGGTGGTTGCGCCTTATGCATTATACTAACCGGTATTGTTTTGCTGCTATACGATGCCAATGCAACCGGGCCTGTGGGCAGCGGCAAATACAGTGCAGGATCTGGTGCCACCTTAAATGGCGTGCAGGTTATTTGGGTGGGGGTTATAATGTTGTTGCTGCTTTTGCTGATGATGGGTTTGACATCAAAAACGAAAGATGATAAGTAAAAGTTAATCTCAAACAGGTTTGTGTTTCAAGAACCTGAATCAAAGAAAGTAAAATACTGTGCGAATACACGAAGGCGAATTTATTCCTTCTATAAAAGTAATTTAATATTAGCAGCCCGACAATAAACCAGAATACGAATCTAGTGAACCTGGCTCAGGATAAACAGTAGGTATTGTAAAAAGTTTACGGGGAGAACGTTTAAAAAAATTACTAATCTCAGGTGCTAACTGATTAAATTCAGATTCAAAAGGATAAAATTTCATCTCATCAGTTAATCCTTCAATTTTTTTATTTTGAGGTATTCTCTGAATTAAAGAAACGCCGAAAAAAATCTTTTTATCTATAGATTGAAAACTGCCACCATACATGTCGTTCTTTAAATTATCACCAACATAAAAAAACATGTCCAAATATTTTGCAGCACTTTTTTCATTAGTCTTTCGAAAAGAAACTTTTAAGAACGATTTTTTATGAAGCTTGTATGAACCAAAATATACCTGCGGGAGTGTGTTGTTGTTTTTTTTGTTTTTTAAATATGCCTGTCCAAAATTGTCAAGTACTAAAAGAGCCTGAGAAATTCCTGTTTGTTCTTTAAGAAAATCAGAATGAAAAAGCCGCCATTTTGAGCCTTGAAATGCATATGATAAGTCAGAGTTCTCTGGCCTTGCAGGCAATAGTTTATATTCATAAATTGAATCCAACTGTTCTAAATCCTCCTCTGATAATAATCCGTTATTATTTTCTTTTACATAGTTGATATAACATTTTACATCTTCGGGTTTAATTGGAACAAACCGGGCTTTTTGAGCCTGGGCACGAAAAGAGTGAAATTTTTTTGTTTTTATTTTAAAAACTGCAAAAGTTATCAATTCAGCACTTTCCTTATCTGAATATGTTTTAAAAATATTTTTCAGAAAACGTTTGCTATTAAAATTATTTTCAATTGAACTCTGGTTTCCTTTTATGGAATTTTCATAAACATAAACTACACTGGAAAAAATGCAAATGGCATCTGAGCGTTCTAATAAAATGGTCATAAAGATTTTTAGATATTACAAAAATCTAATTTATGGTTTTTTATTTAGAAATTCCGGAAATCTGAAATTTGGGTGTTTTTTTTATTATTTTTTTTGAGATAAAATTTAACTTGGAAGACATCGTTCAGGCAAAACACCATCGAGAAAAATTAAACAGAAGCACAGCTTCCTGATTATTTAATGCAAATAAGTAAGATCTTTTAAATAGACACTGGTGCATGTACCAATGATTTTATGTATTGGTTAATAGAACCAAATACAAATCATACAGAAACTGAAATAAAGTTCCTATTGCTTAACTCTGAAAAGACAAAGACATTCTTTTCTCTTTTGAGTGGAATTTTTTCTGGTTCTGGAATTTTATTGTTAATCTTTAAAATTTGTAAACATGCAAACAGAGTCAAACAAAAAAAGGTTTCGTTTCTACGAAACCCTTTCAAAACACCCACTGTTTCAGTTGGTGGAGTTTTTTGTTCAACTCGGACTGCTTGCTTTTCATGTTTTTGGAATGTTCCATTAACATAAGAAAAACGAAGTGATTCCGAAAGCAAGGAGATAATGGATAAAGCATGTATCTCCAAGGACTGGTCTCGAACCCCAGTCCTTTTTTTTTATGTGGGCAAATATAATGCATTACAATTTGAATTTTTTAAAAAAATGCAAAGGTTTGCAATATTTTACCGAATGTTAACAATAGGCCGTGTTTTTTAATACATGTAATTGAAAAACAATGAATTAGCATATTTTTTGTACTTGTGTACAACTTTTAACCTTAATTTCTATCTAATATCTTGAAGAGGCTTTTAATAGAAAAATATTAAAACGAACTGCTAACCTGGGGTAATAATTCAAGATTTAGATCAGTTGACTGACAAAAACTAACTTGTTCATATCGAAAGAAAAGAAGCATACAACAAGTTACAACCTGATCGAAATGACTATGCTACTATTCCTTTATTCATCGGCTACTTAACTATGAAATGATGAATCGACAAACATTTTTAGTTGACCATAAAGATTGCTTGTTTCGAATACTTCCAGACAGGGGGTGGCAGGCATAAACAATACTTTAAATTCTTATCTTCACCTCGTATCCAACTAATCATAAAATAATATACCAAACTAATGGCGAGAGAACAGGAAAGAGATGAACTACACCGTACCATCTGGCAAATAGCAAACGATTTACGGGGTAGTGTTGACGGATGGGATTTTAAATCCTATGTATTAGGCATGTTGTTTTACCGGTTTATTTCCGAAAACCTTACTTCTTACATTAACAAGGAAGAACACCGAACCGGTCACAAAGATTTTGACTATGCATCTATTTCTGATAAAGATGCAGAGTTTGGCAGGGCCGATACTGTAAAAGAAAAAGGCTTTTACATTCTGCCATCTGAATTATTTGTAAACGTGCGGAGAAAGGCTAAAACGGATGAAAACCTGAATGAAACCTTAAGCCGTGTGTTTAAAAATATTGAGAACTCTGCAAAAGGTACCGACAGCGAAGACGACCTGAAAGGTTTGTTTGATGATTTAGATGTAAACAGCAATAAACTGGGTGCGTCGGTAACAAAAAGAAATGAAGTGCTGGTAAAGATACTAGACTCAATTGGTGGATTAAAGTTGGGTGAATACCAGGAAAACACCAATGATACTTTTGGCGATGCCTACGAATTTTTAATGACCATGTACGCCAGCAATGCAGGCAAGAGCGGTGGTGAGTTTTTTACGCCGCAGGAAGTAAGCGAACTACTGGCAGAAATTGCAGTAGTAGGCAAAAAGCAGGTGAATAAAGTGTACGACCCTGCCTGCGGCTCTGGTTCGTTGCTGTTGAAATTTGCAAAAGTGCTGGGCAAAGAAAATGTAAGGCAGGGATTTTACGGACAGGAAGTAAATATTACCACCTACAACCTTTGCCGCATCAATATGTTTTTGCACGATATCAACTACGAAAAATTTGATATTGCACATGGCGATACGCTTACTGATCCCAAACACTGGGATGATGAACCTTTTGATGCCATTGTTTCCAATCCACCATATTCCATTAAATGGGAGGGAGATGCCAACCCGCTTTTGATCAACGATTCCCGTTATTCAGCAGCCGGTGTATTGGCACCTAAGAGCAGGGCCGATCTGGCTTTTACACTGCATATCCTGCATTGGCTATCTACCTCAGGTACAGCTGCTATTGTTGAGTTCCCGGGAGTTTTGTACCGTGGCGGTGCAGAACAAAAGATACGCAAGTATCTTATTGACAATAACTATATAGATGCCGTAATACAATTACCACCCGACCTCTTTTTTGGTACTACCATCGGTACCTGTATTGTAGTGTTGAAGAAAAGTAAGAAGGACAATGCCACTTTGTTTATAGATGCTTCTGCCGAGTTTGTACGTGGTGGAAATAAAAACAAACTTACAGATGATAACCGGAAGAAAATACTAAAAGCTTATACTGAAAGAAAAGACCACGACCATTTTGCAAAACTAGTGTTGAACGGGGCTATTGCCGAAAACGATTACAATATTTCCGTAAGCAGTTATGTAGAGCAGGAAAACAATACTGAAGAAGTGAATATTGAAAAACTGAATGCAGAAATAGCTGAAATAGTAATAAAGCAAAATAAACTACGTACCGCTATTGATGAAATTGTTGCTGATTTGGAGGGAAGCAGTTTATGAATAGGATAGATGCATTGATACATGAGCTTTGTTCCGAAGGGGTTGAGTATAAACAACTAGCACAACTTGGCTTTCTTTATGGCGGCCTTTCCGGAAAAACTAAAGATGATTTTCAAAACGGCAATACTAAGTATATTACCTACATGAATATATATTCTAATATTGCAGTGAATTCTCATGTTAAAGATTTTGTGAAAATTGGAGAGAATGAAAAGCAAAACAAAATTGAATTAGGGGATGTGTTGTTCACTGGTTCATCCGAAACTCCAGACGAGTGCGGAATGTCTTCTGTTTTAACAGAGGAAGTTAGTGAATCATTATACTTAAATAGCTTTTGCTTTGGATTCCGTTTGAATAATAAAGAAATATTTTCTCCACATTTTCTAAAATATCTTTTTAGGAGTGATGAAGTCAGAAAGCAAATTGCTCAAACGGCAAGTGGTGTCACAAGGTTTAATATATCTAAAAAGCGGTTTGAAAAAATAACGATCCCAATACCACCTCTCGAAATACAAAATGAGATAGTAAAGACACTTGACTTGTTCACTGAATTGGAAGCTGAATTGGAAGCTGAATTGGAAGCTGAATTGGAAGCTAGAAAAACGCAATTTACACATTATAGAGATACCCTGCTGAGTTTTGAAGGGAAAAATGTGGACTGGAAAGCGTTGGGTGAAATAGGAGAATTTATTAGAGGAAGTGGATTGCAGAAAAAAGATTTTACAGAAACAGGTGTTGGTTGTATTCACTATGGTCAGATTTATACTTACTATGGAACATATGCAAACAAGACGAAGTCATTTGTTTCACCTGAGTTAGCTAAAAAATTAAAAAAGGCCAGTAAAAATGATTTAATTATTGCAGGAGTAAGTGAGAACGTTGAAGATGTGTGTAAAGCAGTTGTTTGGTTAGGCGAAGATGATATTTGTATAAGCGGAGACGCCTTCATATTTCGGCATAAACAAAATCCAAAGTTCATTGGGTATATGCTTCAAACAAAAAGATTCTTAGAATTCAAAAGGAAATATGCACAGGGAGCAAAAGTGACGAGATTACAAAGTGGAACTTTGCCAAAATACACAGTTCCGATACCATCGTTAAAAGAACAAGAGCGAATTGCAGACATTTTAGATAGATTTGATGCACTGGTTAATGATATTTCTATTGGCTTGCCTGCCGAAATACAAGCCCGTAGAAAACAGTATGAATATTACAGAAACAGTTTGTTGACATTTAAAAATATCAACAATGAATAAATACAATATTGTAGCAGAAAATCCCGAAAGTACTGTTGTAGCCGAATACCAGTCGCCTTATAAAAGAGAAACTGCCTTTCAAACGGAAGATCAGTTAGAGAAAGCATTTATTGCACAACTGCAAACCCAGGCTTACGAATATTTAACTATCAGCAGCGAGGCGGAACTCATCAATAACCTCCGCAACCAGTTACAAAAACTCAATAATTATAAATTCAGTGAAAAGGAGTGGGATCATTTCTTTAAAAGTAAAATAGCCAATCAAAACAGCGGTATAGAGGAAAAAACAACACTGATACAAGAAGATCATATTCAGATATTGGATTGTGATGATGGCACTAAAAAGAATATTTACTTGCTGGATAAATCTAATATCCATAATAATCAACTACAGGTTATTAATCAATATGAAGTAGCAGATGGGCAACGCCCGAACCGATATGACGTTACTATACTGGTAAACGGTCTGCCTTTGGTGCATGTAGAATTAAAGAAAAGGGGGGTAGATATCAAAGAAGCGTTCAACCAGATCAACCGTTATAACCGGGAATCTTTCTGGAGCGGCTCAGGTTTGTTTGAGTATGTGCAGCTTTTTATAATATCCAATGGAACTTATACGAAGTACTACAGTAACACAACCAGGTTTTCGCATATAAAAGAACAAGGCCAGACGGCTGCAAAAAAAAGTAAACGAACCAGCAACAGTTTTGAGTTTACCAGTTGGTGGGCCGATGCCAGTAACAGGCCTATTACCGACCTGATGGATTTTGGGCGTACTTTTTTTGCCAGGCATACTTTGTTGAACATCCTTACCAGGTACTGCGTATTTACTTCGGATAAATTACTGCTGGCCATGCGCCCTTACCAGATTGTTGCTACCGAACGTATTTTAAGTAAGATAAATGTTGCCAACAATTACAAAAGCTATGGAACTATTGATGCCGGTGGTTATATATGGCATACCACAGGTAGCGGTAAAACACTCACATCTTTTAAAACGGCACAGTTAGCATGTAAGCTGCCTTTTATACATAAAGTGCTGTTTGTGGTTGACAGGAAAGACCTGGACTATCAAACCATGAAAGAATATGACAAGTTTGAAAAAGGTGCCGCTAACAGCAATACCAATACTTCTATCCTTAAAAAACAGCTGAGTGACCCCAATGCAAATATTATCATCACTACTATTCAAAAGCTATCGATCCTGATTAAAAAGGAAAAGAATCATGCGGTTTTCAGTCAGCCGATAGTGATTATTTTTGATGAATGCCATCGGTCGCAGTTTGGTGATATGCATAAAGCCATTACCAAAGCATTTAAAAAGTACTTCCTGTTCGGGTTTACCGGCACACCCATTTTTGCCATCAACGCCAGCAGCAGCAATAAACCTGATTTAAAAACCACCGAACAGGCTTTTGGTAAAAAGCTGCATACCTATACCATAGTAGATGCTATCAATGATAAAAACGTGCTGCCTTTCCGTATTGATTACATATCAACTATGAAAGAACAGGAGGATATTAAAGATCAAAAAGTATGGGATATTGACAGGGAAAGGGCTTTGGCAGCACCGGAACGGATAAGCAATGTGACAACCTATATACTGGAGCATTTTGATCAGAAGACAAAACGCAACAGCAAGTCCTATAGCTTTACCTCGCTAAAAAATATTTATGAAGTTGTTTCTGCAAAAGATCGTGCTAAAATAGAAGAAGTAAAGCAAAAGATCAGGCTTACTGGTTTCAATTCCTTATTTGCCGTAAGCTCTATTGATTTTGCCAAAACCTATTACAACGAATTCAAAAAGCAGCAACAATCCTTACCGGAAATACAACGGCTCAAGATTGCAACTATTTTCAGTTTTGGTGTAAATGATGATGAAGACGATGGCGTAATGGATGAAAACACAGAAAGCACGGAGCAATTGAATACAACGGACAGGGACTTTCTGGATGCGGCAATCAATGATTACAACCAGTTATTTAAAACCAACTATGATACTTCAGCAGATAAGTTTCAGAACTATTATAAAGATGTCTCACTAAGGATGAAGAACCGGGAGATTGATCTGCTCATCGTGGTAAACATGTTCCTCACCGGTTTTGATGCCACCACATTAAATACACTGTGGGTTGATAAGAATCTACGATTGCATGGTTTGTTGCAGGCTTATTCAAGAACTAACAGGATATTGAATTCGGTTAAAACGTTTGGCAATATTGTTTGTTTCCGCAACCTGGAAAAAGCCACCAATGAAAGCATTGCGCTATTTGGTGATAAGGAAGCCGGTGGCATTGTGCTGCTGAAAACCTTTGATGAATATTATAATGGCTACAAAGATGCTGATAAAGTAATGCCGGGATATGTTTCTCTGATTGATGAACTCACAGCTAAATTTCCGGTGGGTGAACAGATAACAGGTGAAGAAAATCAAAAATCATTCATCCGGTTGTATAGTTCCATTCTAAAGGCCAGAAATATACTTTCAACCTTTGATGAGTTTGCAGGCAAAGAAATATTGAGCGAAAGGGATGTACAGGATTATCACAGTATGTACATTAACCTTTACCACGAATTCCGTAACAGAAATACAGGAGATGCAGAGAATGTAAATGATGACATTGTTTTTGAAATGGAACTGATCAAGCAGGTGGAGATAAATATTGATTATATATTGGAGCTGATCAGGAAATATCATGAAGGGCACTTGAAGGACAAGGAGATCATCATAAGTATTAATAAAGCAATTGACTCCAGTGTTGAATTGAGAAACAAAAAAGATTTGATTCAAAAATTCATACAATCGCTAACTCCAGGGGCACATGTATCTGATGACTGGCAAAGTTTTGTGGATGAGAAGAAAATGGAAGAGTTAGATCAGATCATTGCAGAAGAAAAACTGGATAAAGAAGAAACCTATAAATTTATCAATAACGCATTCAGGGATGGGTATGTACAAACAACGGGTACAGGTTTAGCCAAAATCCTTCCACCGGTTTCCCGGTTTTCTGCTACAGGCGAAAGAACGCAAAAAAGAGAAACGGTGATAGAAAAAATAAAAGCATTCTTTAACAGGTTCTGGGGTATTTCCGGTGGCGAGTTATAGTATTTTGTTGGTGTACTTGCGTATCGTATATTTAATAATATAAACAGGTAGATAGGGAGCATACAAAAACGTAAGCGGTATAAAACTAAATCGAAAAACTACCATGAAAGAAATAACCAAAATAACCAGGCTAAAAGCACGTGATGTATGGCAGTTCGAAGACAGGGATTTAACCCCCTGGCTCACTGATAACATAGATGTTATCGGTGATGTTATTGGTATTCAATTAACAAATGCTTTTCGTGAACAAACTACCGGTAGCTTTAATGTGGATATTAAAGCTGAAGATATGGAGGGAAATATTGTCATCGTTGAAAATCAGTTCGGAAATTCAGATCATGATCATTTAGGCAAACTAATAACTTACTTATCTTCCTTCGAGGCTAAGACAGCAATCTGGATTGTTGAAAATCCAAGGACAGAGCATGTTAATGCCATTAACTGGCTTAATGAAGGCTCCAATGGGTGCAAGTTCTTTCTGTTGAAATTAGAAGCCATACAAATAGGTGAATCGGCGCCAGCTCCATTGCTAACAAAAATTGTAGGGCCAAGTAAAGAATCACTTGACCTGGGACAGGTAAAGAAAGATGATGCAGAGCGATATAATTTGAGATATAGCTTTTGGGAGCAGTTTTTAAACAGGGCTAAGAAAAACGGGTTGTCATCATTCAATGCCATTTCTGCATCAAGAGATGCATGGGTTGGCGCTACAGCGAGCATCCGGGGCATGTCTTATGTAGCCTGGGTAAATCAATATTCCACACGAATAGAGCTTAGAATTGACAGGGGTAAAGGCTCGGAGGAAGAAAATCTAAAAATTCTTAAAGAATTACAAGAACATTCAGCTGAAATAGAAAAAGTGTTTGGGGAAGAATTGCAATGGGCAGATCTGGAAGGATACCGTGTTTGCAGTATAAGAAAAGACTATGAAGATGGTGGATATAAAAGTGATGAGCAAACTATTGCTGTTATAACCGAAAAACTGGTTAACTCAATGATCATGTTAGAAAAGGCAACAAAGCCATATATAAGTAAATTCAAGTAAATCAAACTTACTTAGTATTAACGTTAGTGTTACAAAACAGACTTTAGTTTATGGCTTCATTAAGTGAGATATCTATTCTGTTGCATTCTGTAAGGCTCATACTTGATCACCAGGCGCAAATTGAAGAGCTTAAAGGTGAGCAATTCAATATTTTTTCTGTACTAAGGATGGAGTATAAAGAAAACGCCACGCATTCGGCATTTTTATCCACCTTACTTAATCCTGATGGCTCTCATTTAAAAGGCAGCGTTTTTCTACGTTTGTTTCTGCAGGTGGTTCAGATAGAAAATTTTATAGAAATAGATACAGCAAAGGTTAAAACGGAATTTTCGATTGGCTTTGTTAATAATGAATTAAAAACTGGTGGCCGTATAGATATTTTTATAAACGATGATTCGGGAGATAGTATTTCAATTGAAAATAAGATTGATGCAGGTGATCTGTTTGCCCAGGTAGAACGTTATTGTAATTATAATACCGTCCAAAATAAAGTACTTTATCTAACGCTTGATGGCAGGGAGCCTGATAAGAGCAGCAGCGGAAATAAAAAGCCAGGGGAGGATTTTTATTTGATTTCTTATAAGGAGCATATTAGTCAGTGGCTGGAACTCTGCCTTAAAGAGGCTGCTGATTCGCCTATGCTCAGAGAATCGATTAAACAGTATTTAAACCTTATAAAAAAGATGACAAACACACCAGATAATATTCACGAAAAGGAATTGGTTAATTTATTGTTGAACAACTATGAGACGGCTGTTTATATTAAAAGTAATCTGCAAAAAGCTATGTTCTCCATCGCAGACCAGGTCAGGGATATAGTAATAGGAAAGCTGAATGACTTGCTGGGTAATGAGTTTCTAATTGAGAAGGGATACCCTATAACGAGCAGATATCCTCAAGTATGGATCTGGCATAAAGCATATAAAAAGCCTTTTTTGTTTTTTGGGGTGGAGCCATTTAACGGATGGGGTAATGGTAACGGCAATTTGCAAGTTGGAATTTTTAATGACTCTGGCAAGAGCAATTCCTTTACTAATGAGTTTTCTGCAGATATGGCAAAGCACTGGTATAATGAGGTGCCGGTTAAATTTGAAGATGTGCCTGTAAATTTTGGCAATGACGCTTTTATTATTGAGATCAATAAATCGACCGAGTTTAAAGAAAAGCTTGTTGACCAGATTGTTACTCAGGTAGTTGATTTCATTCAATTGCACAAGATGCATGTATTAAAGCATTTGCAAGAAAATCAAACAGCTGATGTATGAAAGTGATCAACGCATATTGGACCAGAGTTATCTTTAAAAAAGCAGGATTTCGTTCCTCCAAACAGGTTTTCACCCTCCTGGAGAATACTGATGAAAAATGTTTTTCAGAAAACAACCTTGTGCCCAAAAACGACTTTATTCAGAACCTAAAAAGTATGTTTGAATCTATTGAACAAACAGGCGATTCGTTAAGGGAGACAAGAGATATGTTAGGACCGGGTTCCATTTTTGAGAATGCATTCCCTGGACAATATGGTAGTTTACGAGCATCTTACATTAGCGAACGAAAGAAATTGGAAAAACAGCTTTACCTTATTAAATTCTTGTTCACCAATTAATTAAATTTAGGAATACTTAAACTTGCTTAGTGTACCTAAATAGCTAATGATACGAGTAAATAATAGAGATGCTTGACAGGGATTCTATTTTCAGTTCTTTAAAAGAAAAATTGGAGGCAGTCGGTTTTTAATTGGAGAAAGAGCAAAAGCCATATATGCAACCAAAAAGGAAATGCGAGTTGAAATTTGTTCATCCCCAATTGCTTCAAAAATTATGGAATGGGGGAATCAAGGTAAGGGGTAAAAAATTTTACATAAACCATTTGTCAAATAAACCGAATAGTGATGGTGGTCTTGTTAATGGTAAATTATCATTATTAAAAGATCAAGTCTTTGATTGCCCGCCAAATTCTAATGATTTATTCAATCATTCACCAACCTGGGTAAACAAACAAAATGATCATGCTTTGGATAAGTTGATAAGTTCAATTAAGAGTTATTTAAATTAACCTATGGGTTAACTGAGTTATCCCGGTATTCATAAATGAAATGGATAAGTTATGTAGGAAACTTAACTGCAGTAGAAGAATTTAAGAAGAATTATATCGCGGACTGTTTATTGGGATTTTAATATTAATTGGTAAAATTAGTTTTGTCTATGGATAGCAATATCATTTTGTATGGTTTCATTTCAAGGTTTTATGTTGAGTTAAATTATGGATTTATAGAGGCTGATGACGGTAATTGTTATTTCTTTTTTCATGATAAAAAACAATATAAAACTTCCGAGGAAGCCAAGGCTGCACATAAATTCAGGGCAGGGGATAGAGTGGCATTTCAAGCTGAATACGATGAGAAAGGAAGGACGAAAGCTTGTAATGTGAAGTTTATTCAAAATGAAAAAAGAGACAAATTGATTAAAGAAGCAGAAGAATCCAATACGCTGAAAGGATATTTAAAAAAGATCGATGATGATTATTTTGTTAAACATATTAATACGTACATTTTCATTCCGGTTAAGATAAGCGAATGGGAGACTAATCTAGAGTCAATATATCAGGATCGAATTGATGATCTTGTTCTTTTTGAACTGCGGAATATAAAAAAACCACATAGTCTCTATGCTACACTAACGGATAGATTACTCAAGAAAGAATATGCCTTGCTAGAAGAACAAAAATTTTTGAAAGAACCTGTGTACGTGAGAATTAACGGCGGAAATGTTGGAGGTTATTTTTGTGAATTTTTAGATAGTCAAATTAAATGCTATTGCAAGTTTATTGATGAACAGGACAAAGCAAAAAATGGAAACTTTCCCAAGGGGGAAATAATTGCGGTTTTTGTAAAGCATATTTCAGCTGAGAGACTAATGATCACTACTTCTTTTAATGCCTAATTTTCTTCCCTTTATTTGTCGTCGTAGATGTGGTTTCCCACTTGTGCTTGACTTAAAGCAAGTACCAACGGGCTTAAGTTTCAGGGCTCAACTGGCTTAAGTGTTTTGCTCCCTATTGGGATTCCCTTCAACAATCATTAAATTAAAAACGAAATGTTGGTGTGATCAGCTCCCGACAATGATCGGGACGGTAGGTCTCTTTTGTTCTTCCTTATGAACCTGGTTCTAAAAACTCAAAATTCCTGTAACGTCTTCTAATAACAGGTTCGAACCGGCGGGGCCAACCGGGGATGAGATCAGCAGGTAATTCGCCTTCTACAGCCTATCTGTTGACAAAGGCAGGCCCGGGCTGACCCTTATATTTTGAACCCGGCATGCAATTATTACTTAGTGTAAATACGATGACAGCTTATCAGCAACCTATATTTTTCAACCAAAGTGTTTTGATCACAAAATGGCAAAATTTTTGCTCGATATTTTTTTACAAAACGCTTCTTATGAAAAAAGCCGCTCCCCATTGTATCTTCCTCACTTTTCTTTTCATACTGATCTTTCATTTTACTGGTATAGCACAACCGGCAAGCTGGCAATCCCGTGGCGTGGGTGGCGGTGGCAGCATGTTCTATCCAACTATTAACCCGGCCAATGATAACGAGTTTTATGTTACCTGCGATATGAGCCAGCTTTTTCACAGCACCGATTATGGGCTTAGCTATACACAGGTTCCGTTCACCAAACTACAAACGGGTAATATCTCTACCTATGAATTTACGAACAACAGCAATGTAGCCTATTGTATTGCCAATGACGGAAACATCAATTACGCCGTGCGTACCCTGGACGGAGGCAATACCTGGAATGCCGTACCCGGCAACCCCCTTGCAGGTGAAGATGTATTTTCTTTTAAAGCAGACTATGCAAATCCCGGCCGGGTTGTTCTTAATTATTATGGCTCACTGTATATTTCAAATAACTACGGCGTTAGTTTTACGCTTATTAAGAATGCAGCAGATCCAGGAGCAGGTATAACCCTTGCCGGTGTTTTCTTTGATGGCAATAATATTTACATTGGTACCAACGAAGGCGTTTTATATTCTTCCAACGGGGGAGGTTCTTTTGCCATGCTGTCAACAACGGGGATGCCGGTGGGACAGGGCATTTTTTCTTTTGCTGCTGCAAAGCTGGGTGCCATTACCCGTTTTTTTTGTGTTACGGCCAATACGGCCGACCTGTACAATGGCATTTTTCCCTGGGATTATTATGGCTTTGCAACCGGGGTGTATGCCATGGATGCCGGTACCAATAACTGGGTATTAAAAACGACAGGCATTAATGTAAGTACTGATTTTGTGATGTATGTAAGCATGGCACAAAACGATATCAACACGGCTTACCTGGGTGGCAACGATGACGGAACCGGGGGTAACCTGGTGATGAAAACAGGCGATGCAGGAGCCAGCTGGACCAAGGTATTTAAAACAGCAGGCAATCAAAATATACGCACCGGCTGGTCGGGCCAGGGTGGAGACCGTGGCTGGGGTTATGGCGAAACCTGTTTTGGTATTACCGTTGCACCCAACAATGCCAATAAGGTTTTGTTTGGCGATTTTGGCTTTGTGCATAAAACCAGTGATGGTGGTGCCAGCTGGCAGCAGGCTTATGTTGATGCTGCGGATGAACATCCTGCAGGTGTGAATACGCCGCCCAAACAATACTATCACAGTATTGGTATGGAAAATACAACCGTATGGCAGGTGCACTGGCAGGATGCCAATAATATGTTCGGTTGTTATTCAGATATCAATGGTACCCGCAGTACCAATGCCGGCCTTAGCTGGAGCTTTGATTATACGGGGCATACTGCGAACAGCATGTATCGTATTGCTAAACAGGTTTCCGGTAATACCATGTTTGCCGCCACATCCGGCGTGCATGATATGTATCAAAGCACCCGGTTGCAGGATGTTTTACTGGATGCCAATGATGCCGGGGGAAAAATCATTTACTCCAGCAATAACGGGGCAGCCTGGCAGTTGCTGCACCAGTTCAATCACCCGGTGTTTTGGCTGGCAACCGATCCTAACAATGCAAACAGGATGTATGCCAGTGTTATACATTACGGAGGCGGAACCGGGCAGGGTGGGATCTGGATGACCAATGATCTCAACAACCTGGCCGCTTCAACCTGGACAAAACTTAGCAATCCGCCACGTACAGAAGGCCATCCGGCAAGCATTGTTGTACTGAATGATGGCAACATGGTTTGTACTTTTTCGGGGCGGAGAAACGGGGGCGGTGCCTTCACTGCAAGCTCGGGCGTATTCCTGTATGACCCAGTTGCCAATACCTGGGCCGACAGGTCGCATACCGATATGTACTACTGGACAAAAGATATTGTAATAGACCCCCTGGATCCCACCCAAAATACCTGGTATGTTTGTGTGTTTAGCGGCTGGGGTGGTGCACCCAATGGCAAGGGCGGTTTATTCAGATCCTATGATCGCGGGCTAAGCTGGACAAAGCTTACAGGCACCCAGTTCGACCGGGTTACCTCCATCACATTCAACCCGGCCGTGTTGAACCAGGCCTACCTTACCACCGAAGTGCAGGGTCTTTGGATGAGTAATACTATGAACCTGCCAACGCCCACCTGGTCATTGGTAGCTAATTATCCTTTTCGTCAGCCTGAAAGAGTGTTTTTTAATCCTTTCAATACAAATGAAATATGGGTCAGCAGTTTTGGAAATGGATTAAAGATGGGAGCACTCAGCGGGCCTTTGCCCAGCAGGCTGGTCTCCTTTAGCGGCAACCGCCATAATAACAATACATACCTGCAATGGATAACCACTAACCAATCGCCCGGCGACCGGTTTGAAATGGAAAGAAGCATCAATGCCCTGCAGTTTGAAAAGATAGGAGCGATGCCGGCAAATGGAAACAGCCATGGCCAATATGATTATACAGACCGGTTCCGGGCGCCCTTGCTGTATTACCGGCTGAAGATCATTTCAGCCACAGGCAACATTGCTTACAGCCATATTATTTCCTTCAGGGATGGGGAGGTTTTTGAAAGCGATGCCCGGTTGATGCAGAACCCGGTGCCGGGTAATGATATACCATTACAGATCAGATCCGCAGCAGATAAATTGCAGCTGCTGGTAACTGATATGTGGGGCAAAAACATACTGCAGCAAACATATTTTATTAACGCAGGTGTGAGCCAGTTCCATATTTCCCTGCCTGCAAATACGCCCAATGGAAACTATATGGTACAGGTGCAGGGCAGTTACTTTACAAAGAGTTTGAGGTTTGTGTTGTTGAGGTAGGAGGGGCTGCCTGGTAAGTTCCCAACCGGTTCCGCTTTGATCCTCCCGATAGCTATCGGGATCACGAACCATTAATACCAATTTTGAAATACCCTTGCAGGGGTTATTCCTGCAAGGGTGTTGATGTTTATTCTTTTACCAGTTTTTTGGTAATTACTGTTGTGCTATTGCTCAACCGCAACTCGTACACGCCGGCTGCTAAACTGCCTAGTGCAAGGGTTTGGTTGCTGCTGCCACCATTGTGGCTTATGGTACTGTTCAACACTTGCTGACCCAGCTGGTTGAACAAGCTCACGCTGTAATTACCTTTTTCCCAATTGGTTAATTGTAACTGAACCGTATTGCCTTTAACGGGGTTTGGATATACCTCCAGGCTGCTGCCTTTACTGTTGAGTTTTACCAGTACTATTGTGCTATATTTCACCTCACCATGTATGCCGATGGTTTTAATGCGGTAGTAATTGGCACCAGTTACCGGGCTTTGATCGAAGCAATTGTACCTGTTGCTTGTACCAGGCCTGGATGCCGTGGTATTTATTTTGCTAAAGCTGGTGCCGTTGGCAGATCTTTCAACTTCATACTGTAAAATGTCAGTTTCGCTTTGCGTATGCCACTCTACCGCTATACCCGTATTTTGCTGGTAAGCCTGTACGCTGGTTAATGTTACCGGTAAACCAGATAAGTATTCTACGGTTAGTTTCTGATCCCCGGTACCCACCAACCTGAATTTTCCATTATCAACCATCATATCGCCGATGGTTGATTTGTCGGTTAGTGCGGTAGTAGTCCAGGTAGTACCGTTGGAAGAGTAAACCAGGTAGGCCTGGTAAGTAGCAGCATCAATGGCTGTGGCCACAAACTTTCCATTGCTGTAAGCAATGGAACCCTCTCCGTAAGAACTGCCGACGGTTACCCCACCAGGCATATTGTCGATAGTTCCCTTATTGGCATAAGAACTTGTATTGGTTGGAGTGGCTGTGGAAATAGTGAAAAATGTATACCCTGCATCTGCACCCATAAAATGGTACTTAGTACCATCCCATGTTACATCATTGTAAGTATACACATCAAAGCCCAAACCAGTTGGGGTAATGTCTGTCCAGGTAATGCCATCAGCAGACCTCATGATGACCCCGGAAGAAGCGGGGTAGTTATTATCTAATCCAAGGGCAAAGAATGCACCATTCAGGTATCGTACTTTAAAGAATGAAACGTTTGCTGTGCTGGCTGTGGTCCAGGTAGTACCGTCAGCAGAATATTTCAGGAAATAGCTGGAATAATCTGTTGCATATCCACCCACCACATATGTTGTACCTCCATAGGCCAAACAGGCAAATACTTCTGCCGGCGTGGCGATAGAAGACCAGGTGTTTCCATCCGTAGATGAGATAACTGTTCTGTCCCCTGCCGCTACAAACCTGCTTCCATCATACACTACTCCATACAATGGCTTTTGTGATAACAAGGATCTGTTTGTCCAGGTATTACTGTTAAAAGTGGAGGAAGTAAAAACATCGCCATTGAGACTGACGGAGCCTACGCCCACATAGGTACTGTTATTAAAAGCAATGGCATTAAAACTACCATGCGGAAAAGAAAAAAGAGTGCCGTTTGCAGAACTGGCTATGCCTTCATTGCCTGCTATAAAGTGTTTTCCATTCAGGACGTAGGCTTTATTAGCAATAAAATTTACCGGGTTGCTTTGCAAGGTTAAAGCGGTCAGGTTGGTGGAAGTATACACAGCACCATAAGCGCCCCCGTTATAATTACTGAAGCCGCACCAATAATACGTGCTGCCATCATAATAAACAGTGTTGAAATAATTACTGTTGCCAACGGTGCCATTTGTGCTGTTGGGAAATGTAATACCCATGGTTGCTGTTATATCTGCCCAGGCAGCTCCATCTGAAGAAGTAAACACAGTTGCACTTGATGTAAGCAGCACAAACTTGCCATTTACAAATGCCAGCTTGTTTAAATTGGTATTTCCAAAAACACCAAAACCACCCACCGTGCTCCAGGTATTGGAAGCAGCGGTAGTTGACTGGTAGGTCATCGGTCCCTGGCCAACAGTGGAACCGGCGCTGATAATGTACTTTCCTGCTCCATAAGCTATCTGGTAAAGAAAATCTGTGGCAGTTCCAACACTAACCGTTACCGGGGCCCAGGTGCTGCCATCAGCAGAACTTAATACAGTTCTGTTTTGTCCAACTGCATAAAAAACATTTTGCAGATACTGTACATCATTTAAGGTATTGGCGGTACCTGATGATCTTGCAGTCCAGGTTATAGCATCTGCGGAAGTAGCAATGTAACCCGCATTACCAACCACCACAAAGAGTGAGTTGGCATATATGATGTTATTGATTGATTGCCCTAAAGCAACAGATCTTGTCCAGGTGGTTCCGTCTGCAGAAGTATAAATATCACCACTATTGGTAATAGAAGCATATTTACCGGCACCAAATGCAATGCCATAACAGGGAATATTGGCACCTATCGGAAACCCTGTTGTTTTGGTAATAAGGGGCGTTTGTGCTTGAAGTTGAGTAATACCTAAAAATGCCAGCAGGCAGATGGAGAAGAATTGTTTCATGATGGATATTGGTTTGGTAAAGGATTTATTTAACAGCCACAAAAGTATATATTCTTTATTTCCAGCATGTCAACGGATGTATGTAAAATTGTCGAAACTGTTGCCAATCTTGTGTAGGTTCTTTTCTACTACAAACACTTTAAAAAAAGGATGGCAACCCGACAGGTTTTCGTGTTTGGCTTACCTGGCTTAAGTATCGGCGTTGCTGGTACCATCGATGCAGGTTTTGAAAACGCCAGGTCAATGCCGGCAAGTCAACGGCAGCGATGCCAATTTTACATACACGCTGCTGAGTTACAGGTATGAATGATTAATATTTACATAACAGGTCTTTATAAAAACTAAACTAAATTTGCTGCTCATCAATTATAAGAGATACCGAACATGAGTACAGATAGATTATTTGAAGCAACAAAGCTGGGGGCAGCCAATTTACGCAGCCGCATTGTAATGGCACCTATGACCCGGTGCAGGGCCATTGGTAATATACCCAACGACCTGATGGCTGCCTATTATGAACAAAGGGCGCAGGCCGGGCTGATCATCACAGAAGGCACATCTCCATCGCCCAACGGGCTTGGCTATGCCAGGATACCCGGGATATTCAGCAAAGAACAGGTAGCCGGATGGAAGCTGGTGACCAGTGCAGTACATGCCAAAGGCGCTGCCATATTTGTTCAGCTGATGCACTGCGGAAGAATAAGCCACCCGCTTAATATGGCTGCCGGTGCACAGGTACTGGCACCTTCGGCTGTAAAACCTGCAGGGCAAATGTGGACAGATGCCAGCCAGATGCAGGACTACCCTGTACCAAAAGCCATGACGGCCGAAGACATCAGCACTACCAAAGCAGAATTTGTTCAGGCGGCTGTTAATGCCATAGAAGCAGGTTTTGATGGGGTAGAACTGCATGGTGCCAACGGTTATTTGCTGGAACAATTTCTTTCGCCGGTAAGCAATACCCGAAACGACGATTATGGCGGAAGCATAGAGAACCGCTGCCGTTTTGTGCTGGAAGTGGTAACTGCGGTTGCTGATGCCATTGGTAAAGAAAAAACAGGCATCCGTTTATCGCCTTACGGTGTGGCAAGTGATATGCCACATTATCCCGAAATTGATGACACGTATGATCACCTGAGCAAAGCATTAAACGATAGCGGTATTGCCTACATACACCTGGTTGACCATTCAGCGATGGGGGCTCCTGCAGTGCCGGCTGAAATAAAAAAACTGATCCGCACCAACTTTACAAACAGCATCATTATGTGCGGTGGCTATAACCAGGAAAGGGCAGAAGCCGATCTGCAAAGCGGGTTAACAGACCTGGTAGCATTTGGCAGGCCCTTTATCAATAATCCAGACCTGGTTGAACGCATGGCAAATGACTGGCCACTGTCGGAGGAACTGAAGATGGATCTGTTTTATGCAGCCGATGAAAAGGGATATACGGATTACCCGGTTTATAAATAATTTCACTGCTGATCCCCGCCCCAGGCGGGGATCTTTTTTTCTTCCCAACTGTTATAAGTGATGAGCACCAGGCTCTTTCTGCCGCTGCAGGTAAATACCATAAACGGCGCAAAGCAGCAGCGTCTTGACAACCGGTTGCTTTATGATACATCTAAAACATGGCACCGGCCCCTGTTTTCATAAATTCCTGTACAATAAGCTTCCTGTTTTTTAAAAAATAGTTATTTTACGGAATCCAAAACAACCAGGCTTTGAAATTACCATTTACAGCATTCCTCGTTTTCTTTTTATTATTTGCAACAACTATACAGGCGCAATCGCCGGGCGGTATTGCCGGCAACAATACCCTTTGGCTTCGGTCAGACAATGGGGTGAGTACCACAGGCCCCACTGTAACCCAATGGCAGGAGGCTTCGGGTGCCGGGGTAACGGGCAATTTTACGGTGCAGGCACTGGCGGGTACGGCCAATGTACAAACGGGCCCTACATTAATACCTGCAGGTGTAAATTTTAACCCTTACCTGAGTTTTGACGGGGTAACCAATTCCTTATCGAGTGTAAATAATTTTTTGGGCACGGCCCTGGTAAGCAACAGCAATGTAACGGTGTTCCAGGTACTGAATTTAAAATCGGGTATTGTATGGCTTAAATGGGAAACCGATATACTGGGTACTACTGCGAGGCTGGGCTTTGAGAATTCGGCCGGAAAGATCAGGTTCGATTTTCCCAGGGCCAACCCGGCATCGGCAGGGCAGAATATAGGGGTGACCTCGGTACAGAACAACCATGCACTATCTACCTGCTATGTAAATGCAACCACTTCAGTAAACCGTTTGAACGGGGCCGATGATAATACCATCCCTATTCCCGGGCCTGGAAACTTTGCGGGAGCCAATACCAAGATTGTGATCGGCAACGAGAACCTGATCAACCTGCCCTGTAAGGTAGATATTGCAGAACTGATCATTTATTCAAACACCTTAACGGCCGCTGAAAGAAATAAAATAGAATCGTACCTGGCCATCAAATACGGGTTTACGCTGAACCAGCTGGCAGCCAATAACAACAATTATGTGGCATCGGATGCTACGGTAACCTGGGACAGGGCGCTTAACAGTGGCTATGCGAATGATATTACCGGCATAGGCAGGGATGATGCAACGGCATTGCTGCAAAAGCAGTCCAGGTCGGTAAATGCCACATCGCTGCTAACGCTGTACAATGGCAGCGGCTATGCTGCGGGTGTTTTTCCGGCAACCAATGCTTTAAACACAAACAATATTACCACCGACCGTTCTTTTATACTGGTGGGCGATAACGGGGGCACTACCACCGTTGACCAGTGTGCGCTGGATGGCAATGCACACCGGATGCAGCGTGTATGGAAAGCTGCTGTTACTGCGTTTACAACGGCCGTTACCCTGGTGGTTGACCAGGCATCGGTACCTGCAACGGTAAAAAATATACTGGTCTCTTCCAACCCGGCTTTTCCGGTAGCGGGCACCACTATTTACCCCGTAACCATTGCCAATGGTAAAATATACAGTGCTGTTACGCTCAGCAATAACCAGTATTTTACGTTTGCCAGCGATACTACGGCTTTGCCGCAGCTGCAGGCTGCCGATGTGTGCCGGAATGCCAATGGCACAGCCACGGTGTTAAACCCGGTGCCGGGAGCAGTGTACAACTGGTACACCCAGGCAGTTGGCGGCATACTGGCGGGCACGGGCACCAGCATTACCATACCCAACCTGCAGAACGATACCACCCTGTACGTGCAAACCACCAGCGTATTCAATTGTGTATTGCCCGTACGGGTACCTGTTACCATTCATGTACAGGTGGTTGCCACGCCTGCTGCTGCGGTTATACAACCCGGCTGCAATACGGCTACCGGTACCATTACCGTAACAGCGCCGCTTGGTGCAGGTTACCAGTATTGTTTAAATGGGTCAGGTTGCCAGGCATCCCCGGTTTTTACCAACCTGCTGCCCAATACGTATGATGTAACGGCCGTAAATGCTCTCGGTTGCATATCGCCCGTTTTTGCGGTAACCATCAATGCGCCGCCACCTGTACCGGCAGCGCCGGCGGTAAATGCACCGGTGCTAATCTGTGCCGGTCAAACAGCGCTGTTGAGTATTGTGGGCCCGGTTGCCGGCTACACGTACAACTGGTACAGTTCGGCCACAGCCACCGTTCCTGTGCAAACAGGTACTACGTTTACCACAGCGGTACTACCGGGCCCGGCTACCTATTATGCAGAAGCAGTAAACCCGCAGGGCTGCATATCACCCCGCACGCCGGCCGATGTGCAGACCAGGATCAAATTACAGACCCCGTTTGTAATTGCGGGTACGGTTACCGATAGTTCGGCTTTCTTTAGCTGGGCAGCGGTGCCGGGCGCCAACAAGTACCTGGTTTCAACAGATGGTGCCAATTATACAGTGCCCAGTTCGGGCATTAACGGCACCACACACCTGGTAAGGGGATTATTGCCCCGCAGCACGGTTACCCTGCATGTTCGGGCGGTAGATACCATGATCAGCTGTATCACCAGCGATGATGGCATTGCCAGTACGGTTACCTTATCCAAATACAACGATATTTATGTGCCCTCGGCCTTTACGCCAAACGGAATTGCTGTCAACAGGAGATTACAGGTTTATGGCGATATCAGCTCTTACCTTTTCCTGGTGTACAACCGTTATGGCCAGCTTGTTTTTAATACCTCTGCCCTGAACAGCGGCTGGGATGGAACCTTTAAAGGAAAGCCACAGTCTACCGGCACCTATGTTTGGTATGTGTCTGCAACCCTCAGCGACGGCAGAAAAGTAAATATGAATGGTACCAGCATACTGATCCGCTAGGTTTTAAATAAGGCTTTTGTGTAAGCTTGCCTGGCGGCAGGATTGGTGTTTGTGAACTCTAAACAAAAAACACCTAATTTCATTTTGTAAAAGATGTAGTGCTATAACCTGGCAGTAAACTTCAATGGTTTTACCTAAGGGATCATTATTGCTGGGTATGTTCTGAAAACCCGCTACAGATAAAAATTAATTACAGATAAGACGAAGTGAAAATTAGAAACGGAAAAGTACCTGTTGAAATAATAGACTCAAAGACAAAGTTGCATGAAATTGTAAAACAGTTACACGCCTGTACCGAACTGTATATTGATACAGAATTTGATGAGTTTAAAACCCAGTATGGTGTGCACCTGCAGCTGATACAGGTATTTGACGGAGCCTGTTGCTACCTGGTAGATCCGCTTTTGGTAACCGAACTGGATGAGCTGTGGGCCATTTTTGAGGATGAAAAGATCTGTAAGGTTTTTTATGCCGCATCCGGTGATATTGGGATCCTTAAAAATTACGGCTGCCACACTAAAAATATATTTGATATTCAGATAGCTGCATTTTTATGCAACCGGGCAGAAAATTCCTTCTCCAGCCTGGTACAAGCGGAACTGGGTATTGAAATCGATAAAAGCTGCCAGACCTCCCGCTGGGGCGACCGTCCGCTTACAAACAGCCAGTTACTGTACGCCAGCAATGATGTGATACATCTGCTTCACCTGAAGCAGGCACTGTTTCAGGAAGTTGCTTCAAAAGATCTGCTGCAAATCTTAATAGATGAAAATGCCTTGATGGAAAACTGCACAAAGAAAACCTATGAGCCTAAGCTTACGCCCAAACAAAAAAAGATGTTTACCCATTATGCCCGGGAGATAATGATGGAATTTAAGAACCTGGTGAACGAGTATGCAAAACTGCTGAACCTGCCGCTGTTTTATATTGTGCAGGATTCGCTGATAGAAGAAATAATCAAAGACCCAACTGCGTTTCTTACGGCTCCCTTTGCAAAAGGTTTTCACAAAGATGCTGCAAGCAATGAGCTGTTTAAGCAACAGTTTCTCAACATCGTTCATTCGATAGATATAACCCGAAAACGGTACAACCCGCTTATAGAACGGGCAGATACATTAACCAATCATGCCAACATAAAAATTAACAACCGGTTTGCGCAATTCAAGGAATATATAATCCACAAATACGGCGAAACAGCCGGCACTGTGCTGCTGAAGGGCTTGTCTAAAAAGATCACCGATGAATCAATAGAGTGGGAGGGAACCAGGGAGTACCAGCAGGATTTGTATAGGGATTATTTGGCGGGGGAGTGATGGATTACTTTTATTCACAGTAGCCATCTCTTATCGGGGTTTCAAGTAAATGAATCATCAATTGCAGACAATGCTGGAAAAAATGGTAACAATTAAACGTCTTTACCAGACCGAAATACGCCGCTGCCATAATGCTAATAGAGAGAAGCGTTTGTCCATTCCATTCATGCTTAAACCAGGATTATATAAGTAACAAGAGCGTCCAGTCTTAAGCACTCGTAGAAAGAATTTCAGGCTTTATTAAAAATATTCTGTAAATGTGCTGTTAAAAAAATAAACTGGTATTGCAAAACTTTGCATTAAACGTATATATAAATGTATTATATTTGATTTGCCTTACAATGGAGCAATCCTATCATAGTTTCGTAGGTAGTATTAATGTTGTACATATTCTTGTTTAAATAACAAATAAGAAATTATATCAAATATCATTGTCCAAAAAAACAGCGATCATTTAAAACCTTTATAACACTAATTAGCTAAACACAAATATTGAGTTATGACCCTGGATGATTTATTTAAAGACCCCCTAATCAATATCGGAAAAGATATTATATTGGCCACATTTTTCTTTTGGCTGGGTATCAGAATAACAAACAAAAAAGAAAAAAAAGCAAAAGAAGAGTTATTGAAGGAGAATAAAGTTAAAGATGCCCTTTTGGAGAATTCGTTTAAAAAAATTGAGGATTTGCAAACAACTTTATTGATGCAAAATGAGGAACTAAACGAGAGGTATACCAAAGACGTAAAAGACCACACCTTAAGAGCAAATGAAATAATTAAACAGTTAAAAATTGCTTTAATCACAATCAGATCAAATGACATTTCTGAAGAAAACGATTTGCTAAGCTTAGGGTTAAGTTTTTTTGAAGAAAAAAGAAAAGACGATCTATTGATTTTACTCGAAACAAGAAAGGGGCCTGATCTAAATTCTCCTATTTACTATTTCTTAAAAGCCCATTCTCATTACTTGAATAATGAAATGAACCAATCCATAATGCTGTTGCAAAAAGCTTTGCCGTTTCCTTTGGGTGACTACTTTGTTTATAACACATTGGGCAATTTCTGTTACGAAATGAAAAATTATCACGAAGCCTTAAGGTATTATAAACTGGCCCTCATTGAAAAGGAAAATGACTACTTGAGCTGTATCAGGATCGGTGAGTGTAATGAGATACTAAAATTGTTTGATGAAAATTTGTCGTTTACAAAGAATCTTGTTAACGATGTTTTTCCCACCAGCAGTTACTTATGGAACTTATATGCCAACAGTTTATTCAATGCAAAACGCATACCTGAAGCAAAAGAAGCATACAACCGAGCGGTAATCTTGGGTAAACATGATGAGAATATTTTTACCTGTATCGGAAATATCTTCAAGCTTGAGAATAATTTCACAGAAGCTGTGTCGTTTTTTAAAAAATCATTGCTCATCAATTCTTCCTATCATCAGGCCTATCTTTCGTTGGGCAGGATTTACTGGGCAAAAGGGGAGTATTATGTACAAGAGTCAATTTTAAAAGAGGGAATCCAAAAAGCGAATCAAAAAACTGCATTAAAAATGCAACTTGCTGTTTGTTTTAGAAATCAAAACAGGCTCGAAGAGGCTTATACCTTGATTGAAAGCTGCAATATGGACGACCCAGAAATAGACCCAATGGATTTATCAAGGACATTGTGTGATGTGGCACATATTTATCGTCATTTTCAACAATACGAACGGGTGACTGAATTATTAAAGAAATCTATTGCATTAGATCCGGATTACTATGGTAGTTATTACGAACTGGGAGCATTTTTTTATGATTGCAGGCAGGATGCTACGAAGAACGATGACGCAATTAGTCTGTTCAAAATAGCTTTAAGCAAAAAACCTTTACAGGATATGAAGTTTAATTGCCTGTTTATGCTGGGGAAAATTTATGTTTATGACAAACCAGAACCAGGCACAGCAATTATCTATTTAAAGGAAGCTCTTGGTATAAAAGAAGATATCAAGGCTTCAGAACTCCTAAATATCGCTGTTAAAAACCAGCAAATGGCTTAAGGTAAACAAGCTTCCTGTTTTCCAACCCGTTTGTGTAATCGCTCAAAAGTAATAAAACAAAGTAAATATTTACATGAGTAAGTCGGTGTAGCCTGATAGTATCATTTTTGAAATAAAGAATGATTTCCGTTGACCAGTCTGCCTAGCTTGATTGTATACCTGTATCTTATATTTGAATGGATAGAATTTAAATGGTATGAATACCAAATGATAACCTCCTTAAGTATAAAAATGCTTGACTAATATGAGTAATTATGTTGCACGCTACGGAAAATTATAAGCAAAAAGACCGAGTATTGTAAGGGTATCGGCACTGGGATTTATTTATTGGTTGGTATGTGGGTTGCTCTCTTTTGTATGCCTATTAGTTGGCATGGCGATGCTCATTGACGCTGGAATAGGCAAGAAGTTACTATCTGTATTAACCGATTCGGATATTACCGACCTGGATAAAACCCTTCAGCGCATCAGTTTTATTGTATCCTGCACCTGTATACTTCTGAGCATTTTGTTCTTTATTATTACCAGACTATCCAGGAAAATTATACGCAGAACCAATTAAATTATCAGTCTGGAAGAAGTAATGGATGGCGAACTGAACCCGGAGCCCAATTATGTTGAGGTTTATAAGTAGCTAAATATGTTTTTCAACTGGAGCAATCCATTCTCTCCAATTTTAAATAAAGCTTCCTGCGAATCTCTAGTGTTTGAAGCCGTTTAAACAAAGACTCATGATTTTATTCGTAAATAGAATCAGTATGATGGCTTACCTATAAACTTCACCAAGTTTTTTCGGAAAAGACAATCAAGTGTAAGGAATAATTTGAAAAGTCCACAGGGAATAAAGCTATATTCACCCTTGTTTACAAGTCAAGCTACAAATACATATCAGATGAACACAAAAGACAAATTCAAATACTTAGGCATCATAGTGTGTGCAGCATTGTTTATTTACGGAGCTATATTATTTAAGGAAGCCAGTGAACCCTGCTCAAGCGATGGCTGCATGATTCATTTGTTATATATTGTTGCAGTACCCATGATGTTGATATCGGGTATTGCGGGATATAAACTTACGAGGTCAATAAACAAGGGCCGGAATAAATAGCATTATGGATGTGCCCCTTCCATGCTTCGGCTACACCTTAAGGATTGATTCGTGTATGCATATCTTAATTCGCATAAATCCTTATCTTCAGTCATCAAAAACTTAAACATGAAAATACTGCGTGTACTTGCCATTTGCCTGATGCTGGCTTCCTGTTCTGATAATCAAAAAACTGCTACAGATGATGATAAGCCGGCTACCGGCGAACCCACTGCAGAAAAGAGCAGCCCGAAAGAGGTACCCAAAGGTACATTGTACCTGGAGAGCTATATTGTAGGCGGATTGAGTATTGGCTGGCTCTGGCTGGGAGATGATGGCAGTTTTGTAAAGAACCCCGTAAGAGGAGCTAACCCCATTGACCTGGCTGCGGAAAAAGAACTGAATGCTGTCAATACAGGTACATATACCAAGAACGGGGATCTGATATCGGTAACTTACCAGTCCGGAAAAACCGAGAACTGGAAAATGGAATATACCGATGGTAAACTAAACACTATCGATGGCTGGTTTGTGGAACCACAGCAGGGTATGCCCGACAATTATAAACTTGAAGGAAATTTTACCGGCAGTTTTAAAATAGGCTATGTAAGCAAGCAGCAAACCTATAGCTTTCATAAGGATGGCAGCCTGGAGCTTGCCAGTATGGCTACTGTAAATGTGGAAGGTGCCGGCGGTACCGCTGTGGGAGAACCGGAAAAAGGAACTTATACCATCAGCGGTAATACCCTGCATATTACGATGGCCAATGGCGACGAGTCTGTAGCACTTATCGGCGTTATACCCGGCGATAAACCAAGTGTTATTATCAACTACTCGATGTTTATGCAGTAGCAGTTTCTGCCCGATACGTTGTACTGAATGAAGCTCAAAAGTATAAGCGCAATTCGGCCGGCTTTACAAACGAAATGTTGTAAGTTTATACAAACAGGCCTGGAGAATCTAAGCATAGGCCGTTAACAATATAAGGCACGCAAATAACAGCCTGTGAGCAAACTCATTATCAACTGATGTCATCATTATCACATATACCGGGTGCAACCGGTTTACCTTTTATAGGAGATACTATCAGCTTTTTAAAAAAGCCACAGGAGTTGTTTGATAAAAAGCAGCAGCAATACGGCAATATATTCAAGTACCGGATGTTCGGGCGGCAGTATGTTTGCATCATGGGCGCCGAGGGTAACCGCTTTGTGCTGGTAGAACAGGCAAAACATTTTTCCAGTAATGAAGGGTGGGAACTGATCAATGAATTATTTCGGGGCGGACTGATGTTACGCGACGGGGAGGAGCATAAACAGCACCGGGGTATTCTGCAATCGGCTTTTAAAAAAGAAGCATTGCAGCATTACCTGGAAGCCATGGATCCTGTAATAGCAAACTATTGTAAAAAACTGCAACAGCAGCAGGAAGTAAAAGTATTTCCCTTTATCAAAGAACTTACTTTACAACTGGCCGGTAAGGTTTTTTTTGATCTTGATTTTTCCAACGACCTGCAGCATCTTAACCAGGCCATTATTGATATGGTCAAGGCATCTATCACACCGGTGCATATCAACCTGCCTTTTACCACTTATGGCAAGGGCATGCAGGGGCGCAAAGTTTTACAATCTTATTTTTCCCGCATTATTAAAGAAAGAAGGCAGCAGCCCGGCAACGATATGCTGAGCCATTTATGCGTAGCTACCGATGAGGCAGGCAATATGCTGGGCGATGATGAGATTATCGACCACCTGATCTTTTTTATCATGGCGGCGCATGATACCACGGCCAGTTCCTTAACCAGCATTGTCTATGAACTGGCAGTGCATACAAACTGGCAACAGCAGTTAAGGGAAGAATGCCGGCAGCTGGATGCCGGTAGTTTTACCGGGGGGCGGGCCATACAGCAAAACCTGGATGCGCTGGAGCAAACGGGTTGGGTGATCAAAGAAACCCTGCGCCTGCATCCCCCGCTGATACTGATTCCCCGCAGGGCACAAACGGATATGCAGTTTGAAGGTACACATATACCCAAGGGCACGCCTGTAACGCTGCTGCTGTATCATAATCATAACAACAATGCTTACTTCAGCAACCCGCAACACTTTGATCCCAAACGGTTCTCTGCCGCGATAAATGAACATAAAAAATGTCCGCATGCTTATGCTCCCTTTGGTGCGGGTCAGCATTTTTGCCTGGGCCATGTATTTGCCGACCTGCAGATGAAGCTGGTGCTGTATCACCTGTTGAAAAATTATAGCTGGCAGTTGCCTGCCGGTTATGAACCGGTATATACCCATATTCCCATACAACATCCGAAAGACGGGCTGCGCATGAAATTTGAACCGTGTTGAGGTGAAAGCCCGCTGCTTAAGTTCCGATGCAAATGCAGAATTCATTCAATTTTATAACTGCTTTGGTTGCCAGGATTGTGCTTTAATACAATTCAGCATGGTAATTTTCTGCAAATGCAAACGTAGAATTACCAGCGGAAATGTTTTATTACGGTGAACGCAAAAAAAGGCTTAGAAAAATAATTGGCCTGAAAAAATACCATTACATTGTGACGATCATTGCTATGTGAAATAAAAAACCAAACTAACATTTATTATGAAAAAACTTTCCTTTTTACTGTTGTTGTTTTGTATGCAGGCAGTTGTGTTTGCGCAGAACAATACTTCGGGTTCTGTTACAGCATCAGAGTTTCATGTAACCAAACCATTGCGTGAAATTTTTGCTGCCAACCCGGTTGATGAAAATAAAATATATCCCGATAAAGAATCGAGAGACCGGGAAAACAGGGTGCCGGCAAAGTTTGAAAAATCGGTAGCCGATGGCCCTCAATATGGTAATGCGCCTGCAACCCTGCAAAAAGAAATGGGTATTGTAGCTGCTGCAGACACCAGGGCTGCCTGGGCAGGACAAACCGCCAGCGGCTTCAGGCCTTTTGACCCTTCGGGTGCAGTAGGGCCTAACCACTATGTACAAATGATCAACTCTACCACATTTAAAGTATATAGTAAAACAGGTACTGTTTTGCTTACGGCCACCCTGGGTAATTTATGGAGCCCGGCAACGGCCAATGCAGGCGACCCGATTGTAATGTATGATAAAGCTGCCGACCGTTGGTTTCTGGCACAGTTTGGAAACAGTACCGATAAGAAAATCTATATAGCAGTTTCAACTACCGGAGACCCTACGGGTTCTTATTATACCTACACGTACGTATCACCGTTATTTCCTGATTATTTAAAATTCAGCGTATGGCAGGATGGATATTACATGACATCCAACCAGAGCACACAAAGGGTTTTTGCCTTTGAAAGAAATGCCATGCTGGCCGGAACACCGGGTGCAAAATCGGTGTATGTAAATTACACGCCGCCTAAATCAGGTTTCTTTGTGCCATTACCAGGCGATGCTGCCGATGGGGTGATGCCTGCTGCAGGTACGCCCTGCCCGATATTTTCTTATTCAGATAACGGATGGGGCGCAGGCTTTACCGATGCTGTAAATATTTACCAGATGGCAGTGAACTGGACGCCGGCAACACCTACAGCCAGCATTACCTTAGCCAATAATGTGGCAACGGCTGCTTTTGATGCAACCTATGATGCCAGCTGGAACGATTGCTCACAACCCGGCACCACGCAGAAATTAGATGGTATTGGCGGTGTGTGCATGTACAGGGCACAATGGAAAACATGGGCAGGCTACAACTCGGTGGTATTGAACTGGGCTGTAAAAATATCTACCACACAACGCAGCATTAAATGGTGTGAGTTAAGGCAGAATCAAACAACCGGTGCATGGACCATGTACCAGGAAGGTATTTATACACCGGATGCCAATACACGCTGGTTAGGCAGTATTGCTATGGATAATAATGGCTCGATCGGGTTAAGTTATATCAAGTCGAACTCGTCGAGTATTTTCCCCGGCATTTATTATACCGGCAGAAGAAGTTGTGATCCCCTGGGTACTTTACCCGTTACTGAAACGATGATCGTTGCGGGTACCGGTTCTCAAACCGGTGTGAACAGGGTAGGAGATTATTCTCAAACCACTTTAGACCCTGATGGTGTTACGTTTTGGGGTACATCAGAATATATGGGAGGAGCAACCGGTGCAAGTGCTGCCAGAACACATGTATTCAGCTACCAGATAGCGCCCTGTGCAACAGGACCTGTTGCAGGTGTAAGTATTGCGCTTACCGGCGGTACCAATCCATCCTGCACCGGTACAGCCATGACCTTTACAGCAACACCTACCAATGGCGGTACAGCACCTGCTTATCAATGGAAGGTTGGTGCTACCAATGTGGGTACCAATTCAAATACATACACCACATCAACCTTAACCAACGGGCAGGTAGTCAGCTGCGTTATGACCTCGAACCTGGCGGGAGTTACGGGTAACCCTGCAACCTCCAATGCCATTACGGCAACCATCAACAGTGCAGTTACACCTTCGGTTTCCATTGCCTTAACAACGGGTACCAATCCATCCTGTTCCGGTGCAGCCAAAACATTTACGGCAACGCCAACCAATGGTGGTACAACCCCTGCTTATCAATGGCGGGTAAACGGTTTAAATGTGGGTACCAACAGTGCCACTTATTCCAATGCAGCACTGGCAGCCAATGATGTGGTGAGTTGTGTGCTTACCTCAAACTCAACCTGTGCCACAACAACTACTGCAACCAGCAACAGCATAACCATAACTTTTACTGCAGCGGTTACACCAGCGGTATCTATTGCCATAACAGGTGGCACTAACCCAAGCGCCAGTGGTGCATCAGTAACCTTTACAGCAACCCCAACCAATGGTGGCACGACGCCTTCTTACCAATGGAAAGTGGGTACCACCAATGTAGGTACCAATTCGCCTACATTTACAACTACTACTTTAACCAATGGCCAGGTAGTAAGCTGTGTAATGACCAGCAATGCAACCTGTGTTACCAGTTCAACTGCAACCAGTAACAGCATTACTATGACCATCACCGGCACCATAAGTTATTGCGCTGCAAGTACTACCAATACTACTTTTGAATATATCAGTAAAGTGGTGATGGGAACCATTAACAATACCACTTCACGTTCGTCGTACACTAATTACAGCACACTATCCACCAATGTATTAACCGGTACAGCTTATTCCATCACCGTAACAATTGGCGGTGGCTATACTACTGATAAAATACTGATCTGGTGCGACTGGAACAATAACGGGGTATTTACCGATGCAGGAGAAGCCGTGTATGTATCGGCTGCCGGTGTGGGTCCGTTTACCACTACGATAACGCCACCCAGTTCGGCCTTTGTTGGTACTGTAAGAATGCGTATCCGCTTAACGGATAGTGGTGCTGGTCCGAATGTTACTCCATGCGGTGCATCTACCTATGGTGAAGTGGAAGACTATTCATTAAATGTTGCATTTGGAAAAGCAGCTGATATCACAACCACCAACACAGGTGCAAACAATGCTTTGCCGGTGCAGGAGTTAACGGTTTACCCGAATCCGAGTAATGGTATGTTTACTGTAAAATCAAATTCAGAAGGTATTTATTACATTATGAACGGTGCCGGCGACCTGGTTAAAACCATCAGTCTTTCCAAAACCAAGGGATTAAAAGAAACGGTATCTGGTTTAACAGCAGGTATCTATATGATTGTGGGACAAAACAAACAAGGTATCTCTAAACAAAAAATAGTAGTTACCGGAAGGTAAAATAATGCTAATAATAAACGGGTGCTCCTGCCATGCAGGAGCACCCGTTTTATTTTGGGGTAAGGCCAGTTTAAGAGACCTTACCAACAATATTGATAAATAAACACAGCAATTGATATTAATACCATATCGTTTTAAAACCCGGTAAAAAAAGGTGATTTCACGCTGCGGACATTTTTACCAGGCAAATACATTTGTACCAGGAGAATCATCAACATAGCTCCCTATCAGCCAATACCTCCTGTAAAACCGCTAAACAGCATCTTGTCATTTAATAAAAAAATACGCATGGGGAAAGTAAAAACTGCCAGGATCACCTCAAAGGGTTTGCCTGCATTAACATTGGAAATTGGTGATACTGTTATCTGGCAAAATGATGATACCGTAGCTCATCAGCTGAATTCTGATTTTGAAAATACCAGCTTTGTCTTTGATGCAGGCATCCTATTCCCCGGCGATTCCTCAAGCCCGGTTCTGTTTGATACAGCAAGCGGGAATGAGGGATTTGTTTACGGTTGCGGACTGGTTCCGGGATTGCAGGCCAGCATATATGTTGCTGCTGATTCTCCGCATCATGATACACCAGGTCAGCATACCGGGCACGATCATGGAGGGCATGATCATGGAGGGCACGATCATTTAAAGCACTTTCATGGCTTTGTAACCGGCGGTCGCTCAGGAGACAGGATATTTATGACCCATACACCTATTTTCAGCGATATAAGGCATCATTTCCAGATCATTCTGCAGGCATCCTTTATAGAAGAAAAGCATCGGGATGAGTATAATAAACTGCGCAATTCAGAATACGGTGCAGGAAAAGTTCAATTATTTTTTGCTCACCTGGCGCTAATTGATATACAATCGGGGGCGCTTAAAGAATTGGAAGCGGATAGTTTAAGATACTATCCTGATGTTAAAACTGAACGGCCGGATTTGATCATGCCGGCTGTGTCTACAAAACTTCCTCAATTTGCAGGAGCCAGAATAAAGATTGATAAAGTACTTCATTTCAGAACTTTTACGCCTGATATGCCCTACCCGGATCATCTTACTTACCTGATGTACGGAGACGAAAATGATGTATTTATTGATCACTTTATTTCACGGGCACCTAATTATCATTCTGTTGCCAAACTTGCAGCAGCTCCCTCTTTCTGGACAAAGGAATGCTTTGATACGGCACAGATGGTACATATTCCTGTATCGAAGATCCGTGATGCATCACCCAAAAAAATACACCGGGTTGCCTTTGTTGATAACCAGTTTCATTTAATATGGGGATTGCCAAGCGGTACACTGGCTCCGACCGATCCGCTGATAGCTATTTCGGCCAAAGGAGAGTTTGACCTGGTTACGGAAAAAAATGAAACAGCTAAAGCATCTGTAAGTAAGTTTCTTCATTTTGATGCAGTAAGGTTGCTTAACGATGGTTTAGGATTTGAAATTGAAAAATGATACAAAATGGTAAACAGACAATTTAAAAATCTTTGCCTGGAAGACCGGGTTCGAGAGATCTGTGTAAGGCTTTCGCAATATGGATGGCATAACCTGTTCCTGATGCATGGACTTGATATTTTATCAGGTGATATGGCATCCGCATTCAGTAAACCTTTGCCTGTTAACCGGCAACAACCCGGCTTTGAAGACTTTTCGCTTGACGGAGATAAGGCAATTGAGCCTTCTCAGCCTGCACAAAGCCTTTTATTTCATGGTTTTGCTTCTCCGCAGGTAATATCCTGGATAGACCCAGATGGAAATGAAAAAATGATAAGTGAATTTCCAACTTTTGAAGAGATATGTACGGTGGAAAATTATGTTTATGGAATAAGGCCGCCATCTATACAGGAATTAAGAGTAAAGGCAAACAATTCATCTCTTGCAATAGTTGTTTTTGCATCAGAATACCGGCCTGCAATAAATACTGTACACAAAAAGCATGCAGACAAATGTTTTTCAAGGGTTGGTATATCCAGGGTGGGTACCCGGGATGCTGAATATATTGGAGCATCCAGGGGTTTTCTTCCTTTTGATGATGATAAAAATGCTACTAAAGTGATACCCTGCTATTTTTCTGCTTACATAGCGGTACAGGTAAAAGGAGATGAGAAAAATTTCGGGCCGCTGCGGTTTCAGACAGACCCTAAAACGGGAGATGCTTCCAGGAATTTTTGGGTTCCGCTGCACAAAGTATTTTCGGGAAACGAATGCATCCGGGGAGAAAACCTGCATTTGAATATTACTGCTACACATATTAACGAAAAGCTGAGAAAGGTACACAGGCAGTTATCCGGAAGTGGTTTTGATGCAGGATATAATACAGGATGGAGAGAGCCTGATATCAGTAAACCTCCGTTTCGTTTTCATGACGATATTGCAGAAATACTGCTGCTGGCGGGACAGGGAGAAGGATTTGTTTTGCCGGTCAAGCACAACAGCCTGGTGGATGTTGCTTATTACAATCAAAATATACTGACCTATAAAGCGCCGGTTAATAAAGCACCATTCCGCTCCAGTGTAATAATCGACAGTAAAATGCATGGCGGACGATCTGCCCCGGAATATGTATATGTTCGGCAGAAATTATTGCCGGATGGCAGCTTTAAAGACCTGAATGAAGAAAAAGACCTGCTAGATATAATTGAAAAAGGCGGTTATGATGCCGTTCATTATATAGATTTTACAGGAGATGGGTGTGTAGAAGTTGAATGCCCTGAACTTGCCTTTTCGTTGCCTGAAGTTATTCCAGCTTATTCAATGGTTTCTGCTACAGATTTTTTCCCGCTCGTTAAACAATACGACCTGATAGACTGGTGGGAGCAGTCTGTACCGGAAGAACTGGAAAAAACGATCTGGCCTTCCAATCCTGGCCCGCCATTGGCACTCTGCGATTCGAGACTACCAGCCAATCTATCGTTAACATTGAAAAAGCTGAATATTCAGAATGATCCCAAAACGGTGTTCAAAAATGATGATGACTCTATCAGCAGCATCATTGGATTGTATCAATCCTGCGGCGGAAGATTAACCCGCATAGATGAACCTAAGAATGTACGGATATCAACCTTGCCCGATGGAGCAGCGGGCGTTTTTGCACCAGGGTGGGATATTAGTATTGACAGGACGGAGGAAAGTTCTGAAGACGACTCTGCAACTTATATACCCGGCACTACTTTTTTTAATAATTACGGACTTGGAAGTCCTTTTCCCGAAGACTCTATGCTTTGTGCTGCCCTCAGTTCTTTCTGGCCTGCAGCAGCACCGGATATAACACGTACGGTTGCCCCCGGCCGTTATGCAACAGCTACACCACTTACTGATGATGTTACAGGACAGGATGGAAGTGTTTCCTGGAATGAATTCCCGGCTCCTGTCATCTACGATCAGCAAAAGCAACTGGTGGCATTTCTGCGTCTTGAATACGGAGATTTTGTAAAAGCTTCGCACGGCAACAAGTTTGATTTTTCAAAAATATCCAGGATATCAGCGAAAGAATATGGAGCAAGAACGCTTGCCATGGCAAGAGTGTATGTTTGCCTGGGTGCGGTAACCACAGAGGAAAAGCGTAACTGGGTTGTGTTCTCATTTACAAAGTCGCAGGTTAGCGATGCGGAAAGAATGCAGGCAGAAAAGGACTCGGGGTCTTCACTAAGTTCTGACTATTGTTACAGGTTTATTGTGTTTAAACATAAAGAAACGATGGAGCAACATCCTGATTTTAAAATGAAGCTGGTTCGCTATGATGAAATGAGAACCATATTTGCAGATCCGCAGACCGTAATTCAGAAAACAGAAGATGGCTGGAAATCGTTCAAATACTGATGTACTGATCATAGGTTCAGGGCCGTCCGGTACTTCGGCAGCCATCTGGAGTGCGATGCATAATCTTTCTGTAATCTTAATAGAATGGAAAGGGTTTCCACGTCACAGGCCAGGTGAAACGCTTCATCCGGGCCTGTCTGCACTATTTAGCCAACTTGATGTGAAAAGTGAGGTTGAAGCAAAAGCAGGTACCAGGCATAGGGGGCATTTTTCAATATTGGGCAACGAAACAATATTTACCCCCTTTACCGATCATGCAGGAAATGCGGCTGACGGATACCAGGTACTAAGATCGGATCTTGATGAAATTCTTTTACAAAGGGCTATTAAAGTTGGAGTACAGGTTATTCAGCCATGCAAAGCATTATCCCTTATTACAGATAATAATGTAGTAGTTGGTGTACGTACAACACAGGGCAATTTTTTTTCCAGGTTTGTCATTGATGCAGCAGGTTCTTCTCACTGGCTTGCAAATGAGCTGAAGCTTGATATACAAAAATATTCTTGCCCGCTTATGGTACGGTATGGTTATGCTAGTGGAGTAATTGAAAATGATAGGTTTTCGGAACCGGTTTTTTCAGTACAAAAAAAAGGATGGACCTGGTGTGCACGGATAGGAAACGAACTTTATCATTGGAGCAGGTTAACTACTGGCCGTGCAAACGTGAATAACACACAAATGCCCGAAGTATTTTCTGCACTTGAAATAATAGGCCCGGTAAGAGGAGCTGATGTTACCTGGAGGAAAGTAAAATGCTGTGCCGGCCGGGGATATTTTTTAGTGGGGGATGCAGCTATGGTTTTTGATCCATCATCATCTAAAGGTGTTCTGCGGGGTATTTATTCCGGTATAATGGCTGCACATTGTATTTTGAAAACCAATACCGGGCAATTGAGTATGTCATCAATGATGGCAGGCTACAATAAATGGCTGGAGCAATTGTTCACACATGACCTGAAAATCATGCGGTCATTCTATCAGTCGCAGAATATATCATTCCAACCTTAAAAAGACCAGGTTACTTCCTGTCCAAGGCCTTAGTGGTAGCACCCCCTTAAATACCGTGCTTTAGTTTCTTTCATTACCCTGTCACAAGCACCCGCCCGTTACTTTAATAATATTCTGTACTTTCGGTTAGCCCACCAAAACTGATCGTATGCGTAAACCAATTTCCCTTTTTGTTGTAAGTTGCTTTTTTAGCCAGTTGCTTATAGCACAGTTGCCCGGTGTTCTGGCTATAAGAAATTACAGCAATCAAAATGCAGGCATCATCATCAATGAGTTTACTGAGCTGCTTGCTATACCCAATGTTGCGGCCGATACTGCCGGCCTGCAACGAACGGCTGCATTTATTATGACCATGATGAACAAGCGGGGCATCAAGAACGTGCAGCTTTTACAGGCTGTTACAGCAGGTGTACCGCCGGCTGTGTATGGCGAGGTGATGGTGCCCGGCGCTACACAAACCCTGATCTTTTATGCACATTACGACGGTCAGCCCGTTAATGCAGCACAATGGGCCCAAGAACTGGAGCCTTTTAAGCCCGTATTATTTACGCAGGCGATCAATAAGGACGGTGTTCAGATGGCTTTTCCTGCCGATGGCAAATACAATAAGGACTGGAGGATATATGCCCGCAGTGCATCTGACGATAAGGCCGGTGTGGCGGCTATCATTAATGCTTATGATGCTATCATCAAAAGCGGGTTGGTACCAGCCTGTAATATCAAATTCTTTTTTGAAGGAGAGGAGGAAGCAAACTCTCCGCATCTTGCAGAAATACTGGAAAAGAACAGTGCACTGCTGCAGGGCGATCAATGGATCATGTGCGACGGGCCGGTACACCAGTCGGGCAAAAAACAAATTGTATTCGGGGTTAGGGGCGATGCACATCTTGAACTTACCGTATATGCTTCTAAACGGCCTTTGCACAGCGGCCATTACGGAAACTGGGCTCCCAACCCGGCTATGATGCTGGTACAATTACTGGCTTCTATGAAAGATGCAAACGGAGGGGTGACCATTAAAGGATTTTATGATGATGTGACCCCTTTAACTGCTTCAGAAAAGAAAGCACTGGCCGAAGTGCCACTTGTGGATGAACAGATGAAAGCAGAGCTGGGCATCAGCAGGGCGGAAATGAAGGGGCTCAGTTTAAGCGAAGCTATCAACCAACCTTCTTTAAATATCAATGGCATACAAAGCGGCAATGTAGGTAAGCAGGCATCTAACCAGATACCCACTTTTGCAACAGCCGTTATTGACCTGAGGCTGGTAATGGGTAACGACTGGCAGCGGCAGCAGCAAAAAGTAATTGACCATATTACGGCTCAGGGATATTATGTTACTGATAAAGAACCAACGGATGAGGAAAGAAGAAAACATGCACAGATCATACAAGTGATCCGTAAGATGGATGGCTATAATGCACAGCGTACATCTATGAACCTGCCAGTAGTACAAAAAGTGATAGCCGCTTTAAAAACCACTACCACCGACCAGGTTGTACTGCAACCAACCATGGGTGGCAGTCTGCCTTTGTTTGTATTTGAAAAGTACCTGCATGCCAGCACCATATCGGTTCCCATTGCCAATCACGATAATAACCAGCACGCCGAAAATGAGAATATCCGCATTGGTAACCTGCTTGAGGGTATAGAGACGGTGGCTGCGCTGATGATGATCAGGTGAGCACTGGCAGTTATCGCAGATAATGCGCAGTAAAAAAATCTATGGTATTTATTCATTATTTCTCCGTATCTTTTATAATCAAAGCAATCACCCTAACGTCTGCTTATGAGAATAACACTACTCCTTTTTGCTTTTATTGCTATATATGGCAAAGCCAACAGCCAGAACTTTAGTTTGCTGAAAGATATTAATGCCAGCCCTTCGCAGGGGTATGCGCAACCGGCGCCCGTTGGCTTACTGGGCAATGATCTTATTTTTTGGGCCAACACCCTCACCAACGGGATGGAACTTTGGAAAACAGATGGTACAGCAGCCGGCACTGTTTTACTGAAAGACATTTTTGTGGGTAAGAACAGCTCGCCTGCGCAAAACAGCGCTGTACTGAATGGCTGGTTATACTTTGTAGCAGATGATGGCAATACAGGCTGGGAACTTTGGAAGACCAATGGAACGGCTTCGGGAACTGTGATGGTAAAAGATATTAATCCCGGTATTGCATTCAGCAACCCCGGTTATCTTACCACTATAAACGGCATACTTTATTTTTATGCCAAAGGCCCAACCGGCCAGGGTTTGTACAAGAGTGATGGCAGCGCTGCAGGCACTGTGCTGGTAAAAGATATTGAGCTGGTACCCTGGCAATGCTTTCCCACAGCCTTTGTGTTTGTAAATGGCTGGATATACTTTAGCGCCAGGGATAACAGTCACGGACATGAGCTTTGGAAAACAGACGGAACCGCGGCCAACACGGTCATGGTAAAAGATATAAATCCCACGGGTTCCGCAGAAGCTGATCAGCTGGTGAGCATGAACGGGCAGCTGTTCTTCCGGGCAAGCGATGGTGTAAACGGACAAGAACTCTGGAAAAGTGACGGCACTGAGGCGGGTACCGTGATGGTAAAAGATATAAATCCCGGTGCTGATTACAGCCTGCCGTCGGAACTAACGGTAATAGGTAATGTTTTATATTTTTCGGCCCGCAATACCAGCACTGGTTTTGAACTCTGGAAAAGCGATGGTAATGCTGCCGGTACTGTTATGTTGAAAGACCTGGTGCCCGGGGCATTACCCGGTAACCCGATTTATTTGTTGGAGATGGACGGGAACCTGTATTTTGAAGCACTGAACACGGCAACCGGCCAGCCGGGGCTCTGGAGATCGGATGGTACCACTGCAGGAACGAATGTAATAACCGGTGTAACCCCGGTTGTAGCCGGGCTGGACCGGTATAACCTGGTGAAGGCCAATTCACGTTTATATTTTATGGGCCGGAACAGCACGTATGGCGATGAACTATGGAGAAGCGACGGCACGGCTGCCGGTACCGGAATGCTGAAGGATATAGCAACCGGAACATCGGGCAGTGAAATACTGAACCTGTTCAATGCCAATGGCACGGTTTATTTTTGTGCCAATGATATTGTACATGGTAAGGAACTTTGGAAAACAGACGGAACTACGGCCGGTACCTTATTGGTAAAAGATATTAATGCGGGCTCGGCTGCAGCTAATATTGCCAACAGGACGGTTGTGAACAACAACCTGTATTTTACCGCCTGGGATGGCGGCATATACGGCAATGAATTATGGAAAACAGATGGCACACAGGCAGGCACGGTGCTGGTAAAAGATATCAATCCTTCTGTGAATGGCTTTTCTTCGGCAAAGAACCTGTACAATTTTAATGGTTATTTATATTTTAACGGGGATGATGCTGTACATGGAAATGAATTGTGGAAAACTGATGGTACGGCAGCCGGCACCGTTATGGTACAGGATATAAGCCCCGGTTCAGGTAGTTTTTACCCGGTTATACTGGGCAGTATGAATAATACCCTGTACTTAACAGGAACGGATAATGTACATGGAACAGAACTCTGGAGATCGGATGGCACCGGTGCAGGAACCACACTTGTAAAAGATATTGTTCCCGGAACCTTTTCGGGCAATATCAGTAATGTGTTCTTTGATAACAATGCTTTTTATTTTTCTGCCAGCGATGCCCAGCATGGCACTGAATTTTGGAAAAGCGATGGTACAGAAGCAGGTACATTGCTGCTGAAAGACCTGGTGCCGGGATCTAATTCCGGCTTTCCCTCAGAAATAACGAAGATGGGAAACAACCTGTATTTTATTGCCCGTGACCAGGCAAACGGACTGGCACTATGGAAAACAGATGGCACAGAAGGGGGTACGGTACCGGTAAAAACCATTGCACCGATTACCGGCAATAATTATCCGTTTGAATTAAAGGCTTATAACAACCTGCTGATCTTTCATACAGCCGATCTGCTGAATGGTTTTAAAATATGGAAAAGCGATGGTACTACGGCAGGAACCGATGTGATCAAAACGGTCTTTAGCAGTAATACAACAACCAGTTTTCGCTGCAATTTCAGCGTAGTTAATGGCATCTGTTGTTTCCAGGTGATGGACCAGGAGCATGGTATGGAATTATGGACCACCGACGGAACTACAGCAGGTACCCAACTGCTGAAAGATATATGGGCCGGGCCAGGAAGCGGGTGCGGTGGTGATATTTATTCTCAATCCCTTTTTTCGGTAGCAGGCAATAAACTTTATTTTGCTGCCAATGATGGGATACATGGAGAAGAACTCTGGGAGACAGATGGTACGGCCACTGGCACCCTTATGACGGCTGACCTGGTTCCCGGAACTGGCGGTTCATTTCCGGCCAAACTAACACAGGGTATAAACGGTTTGTTGATAGTACAGGCAAATACCGACAGCACAGGCGAAGAATTATTTGTGGTAAATGCCGGCGCTGTAACACCTGTAACCAGCGTGCTTGAATTTAACGGCCATTTGCAAAACAATGATGTGTTACTTGACTGGAAAACGACCAACGAAAATAACCTGGTTAATTTTGTGGTACAAAGAAGCACAGATGGCAGCAGTTTTACCGATATAGGTACTGTAGCTCCTTCAAACAGCCCAGGTACGCACCTGTACAATTTTACTGATCCGGATGTTACGGCCTTGAATGTGCCCAGTATCTATTACCGGTTAAAACTGATGCGCAGCAATGGTCCTGATATTTATTCGAACCAGGTACAGATCGATATGAACCCGCAGGTTACTTTGCCTCCTTCTTTTGTTATAGGCCCCAACCCTTTGCATGACCAGATGCAGGTTTTTATTAACGCTGCCAGGGCAGGAACTGCCTGGATAAAGGTCATTGATAACAATGGCAGGGAATTGAAGAGCGAATATCATAATATTTCAACTGGTAGGAATATATTCACTATCAATGTGAGCGCCCTGCCCGCCGGAAAATATTACCTGCAACTGCTGGAGATAACGGGAGATCTTTTGAAAACATCTGAACAGTTCATTAAGTTGTAGGATAGTAGTCTGAACTGTGATCTTTAAGATTGAGGTGATTGCTGAAGAGGTGCGTAACAGGCAAGGCGACTTTGGGTGATTAATTAATAATCTCTTTATCAAACAAATTAAATAAATCACAGTTCACATAATGTTTTGCGGCTTTATACTGATGATAAGAAGATACATTTACCCTGTTGTAATTATTCTTTTGATTTCCTGTAATAATCATTTTCATCAATCGCAGGCTAGTGTAAGAAAGCAAGAAGCCGTGATCAGAACTTATATCCAGGCTGAAGATGCCAGGGACAGTGTTAGCTTACAACAACTGCTGTCGGATACGATTGCCGTATATTGGAAAATGGAAAATCCCGGTAAGGAAAAGATCATTAACTTTTACAAAGACTACTGGACGAAGAATAAATACTCCAGGAATACCATTCAGTCAATTACTGCCGTTGCAAAAAACAGTTATATTGTAAAAACATTTTTTGAAGTACAAAGGGTGCAGGCAGATACGGCCATTCATGTTGCAAGTACCATTCTCTATACATTAAATGCGGCTAATAAAATTGTGTATGTAGGTAAAGAATAGCGTTTGTACTTTAACCGGTTCATATATTCAACTGAAATAAAAATAACGAAGCCCTGATTTACCAGGGCTTCGTTATGATATAATATACAAGGGGTTAGAATAAAGGTTTGGTATCTGTATAAATATGACTTACATCTACCGTGCGGCCCGAGTGGCAGGAGAAACAATTACTGCCCTGCACAAATGTTTCCATAGTAGTGTTGGCCAGTTTGTTGGTACCAACCTGCGTGGTGGTATTAGGTATGAACCAGGTAGTGCCGGTTTGAATATAATTAATGCGTACATCAGCACCATCTAACTTGCTGCGTACAGCATTATTGGTGCTGATCACTTCGGAATTACTGGCATCGCTGGAACCTGTTTTACCAAAAGGCATCTCCCGCCTGATATTGCTGGGACTGATGGTAAAACCTCCGAAGGGAACAATATGAGTGCCGCTCATTTCTATATGCTGCTCGTTAAAGGGGGCTGTTGCATTGGGGGCACAAAATACCCAGAAACCGGTAGTTTTTTGCGGCACATTGATGGAATTGTTTGAGGTGTTGATATAATTGTAGGTAGCCGCAGGGGAGCTACTCACATGCTCAAACGTAGCCCACAGCATTTCAGGATGGCTTATGGTGCTGCCTACCACGTGCATGCCTACCATGGCCAGTTCAACTGTTTTGGTACCGTTGGGCACCCAGTCGTTGGGGTTTGTTTTGTCGTACACCGGTATCTGTGCTTTTACACGAATGAATTTGTTGGAGTCAGGTAATCCCTTGGCTTCTACCCAGGCGCATTTGATCTCGATAGCCAGTGCCTGTGAATCAACAATGGGAGAGCGGTTATGTGCTACTGCAAAGGCAGAGATATTGTTGATATCGGCCTGCGTGGTAGGAAAGGCAGTATTGGCCGGTACGGTAGGCCCCTGCATGGTTCGGTGCAGCATAAATACATTATTTACGGTAAGGGAATAATATACCAGCGAACCGTTCTGCGCCATCAACACTTCGCCGCCACTTTGTCCCTGTTCAGTTTCATGCAGTTTGCCAAAAGCATCCAGCAGGAATATCTTTTTGTTGAGGGTGATCTTTTGCACCAGGGAAGAGCGGTCGAATTTTTCAAACCTGCGCAGCTTTTCATTCAGGCGTATGTTTTTGTCCTGCAGTTGTGGTTCAATAAATGCTTTGGCGCCAACAATGATCTTGCCTTCAATATCGGTAAATACTGCCCTGTTGCCTTCTTTTACGTCGATGGATCTGACAGCTCTTTGTTTGCCACTGCTGTCGAGTACAATGGGGTTGCCTTGTGCCGATACATTTTGCGGCAGCACCTGCAGCATGTTCAACGTATTTTTTTCGATCATTACCGGCAGGTCGAGCAGGCCTCTTTGTGCCGTACGCAGGTTAAAAGGGCGTACAAATCCGGCACGGTGTGGCAAAAAGGTTCTTTCGCCGGTTGATGGATCGGGTAATGATACATCAAAAAAAGCAGGGGAGGTCATTACCAGTCCGTTGCTGCCGTAAGGGCCGCTGGCAGGTGAGGTTAACCATAGGAACATCTGTTCGGACCATTTGTAAAAACTACAATTGGGTGTGTTGGCAAAAGTGATACTGTTGGCCGGGTTTACTGCCCCGTTTAGTGAAGCGGTGCCCGAAACAAACCAGCTGTTAAACTCGGTGTTTGAGATCACATTGCCGCAGGTATTCTTGGGGTCTGTTGGCAGCAGTTCCTGTGTAAAGTGGCAGCCCCATACAAAAAGCAATAACAGCGCTGCTGCCAGGGCTGTTTTTCTGAATTTAAATGTTGCAGGTTTCATAACATGTTTGTTTTAGTAAATGATAACAGGCTTTAAGGGTTGCAATAGCCCGGTGCCTGCGATTAAACAAAAATGGCAGATAATGCTGAAGTATATAAGCGTAGGAGTACTGATTAAGGGTCATTAAAAACAGGTAGTACTACCTGCTGTACTGCTTTTAATTTTTATAAATTATGGTAATGATGCCAATATTTTTATTGGCTCTGTATATTTTTAAAAGATGTACAGGCAATATAAAACCCATTAAATTATTATCTTGTAAACATGAAATGGATCATAATGATAAGCCTGTTGCTGTTTATACAATTAAACAGCCAAGCACAAACACAGCTGGAGATGAATATGCAGGCAGCGGCAGATGCAAAAAAAGCAGATGCAGCAATGACTGCCGTTTATAAAAAACTGATGGCAGCACAGGATGAAAAAGGTAAAAAACTTTTATTAGAAGCTCAGCGTGCCTGGATAAAATACAAGGAAGCGCATTGTACATCAGTTGCCAATGCCTATGACGGAGGCAGTATGCAACCGATGGTATATTGCGGTTGCATTGCAGATATTACCAAAGCCCGTACCAAAGAACTGCAGGAGATGCTGGACGACCTGCATTAATACAGGATGAATTCCAATCAAAAATTCCCGGAATAATTATTTTTTTAAGCAGAAACTGAACTGTTTAAGGGCCGTTATGTGGGTGTTTGGCAGAACAGGCACGGTAATTGAATAAGGGTAGAAAGCAGCAGTTCTGCTATATTATTAACCTAAATCTAGTTTATGAAAAAGGTAATTGGCCTTGTGGCCCTGGCAGCAATCATAGCCACTGCATCTTGTAATAACAGCGATGGGGATGTAAAGGTAAAAAAAGAAACAAATGCCACAGACAGCAAGCCTGCTGAAACTGAATCGGTAATTGAAGTTCCGCCTCCACCGCCGCCTCCGCCACCACCACCATCACCCAAAGAAGTGCTGAAGCATTTACCCAAACCACCATCACCCAAAGAAGTGATCAAAAGTTTGCCCAAGCCTCCTTTGCCACCACCACCTTTGCCTAAGCCAAAAGGGTAGTTGTTTGTAACGGCAATCATTTTACTGAGCGCATACTTCTGAAGATACATGGTACCTGTAACGGGTACCATTTTTTTTTTGGGGAAGAACAGGATTTATAGCCAGTTCTTATTCTGTAAAAAATGCAGTAAGGGCGTTTACTGCAAGCTGCGTTTCACTCCTTCAAAAGTCATCTTTACCGGAATGATATTACCGGTTTCATCAAATTTCATACGGTCTATACAAACGACCCGGTGATCACGGCCAAGATTGGGAACAGGCCTGCGATGGTAGACAATATACCATTCATCGGTACCTGGTATGTTGATAACAGAATGATGGCCTGCGCCTGTTGCTACCTGCTCATCTGCCTGCAGTATGGTGGCTTTTCTTTCAAAGGGGCCCGTTACATGATCAGCTATTGCATAAGCTACTTTGTAGGTTCCGTCTGTCCAGTTACCTTCTGACCACATCAGGTAATATTTTCCCTTGCGGATGAACATGGTGGGGCCTTCAACATATCCTTTAGGTGTAATTTCTTTTACCAGGCTGTCGTTTGCAAATGGCTGCAGGCTGGTAAAGTTATTATTAAGCCGGGCAATATTACATCTTCCCCAACCGCCGTAAATAATATAATACTGCCCATCCGTATCAAGAAAAACATATTGATCGATTGGCTGTGCATTGTTATAAAATGTATTGATCAATGGTTTGCCCAGGTAATCCTTAAAGGGCCCCTGTGGTTTATCTGATACAGCAATGCCGATGCCTCCCAGGGTATCATCTTTAACTCCGTTACGTAATTTGCTTTGTATATCATTGGCCGAAAAGAAAAGAAAATACTGCTTTCCTTTTTTTACAATAGCCGGTGCCCACATGGCCATATAGGCCCATTTAATAGAAGTGGTATCAATGATATGCGGATGTTTTTTCCAGTGAACCATATCGGTTGATGAAAAAGCATCCAGGAAAACCTGCTGTTCGTACCGGGCAGAATAGGTAGGATAGATCCAGTATTGTTTACCGAATATGACTCCTTCAGGATCGGCATACCAGCCATCTATAACGGGGTTTCGCTGTGCTGAAGCAAATGCCGGCAGCAGAAAAAGACAGAGCACGCATAATGCTTTAGCAAACGGGTTGGTTATTATTTTCATGAAGATGATTGTTATATATCGTAATCAAGTTCAGCTTTGGTGTTTACGTAAATATATTCATCTAAACCGGATTTTCAACAGTTGTATTTTATAAGTTTAGCCGGTGCCGATTTAATTGCCTTACCGCTACCTGCTGTTCATCTGCAATTACAGCGCAGTTATTGAAAACAATTTTATCAAATGCCGGGCAAGGGATATATTTACTGTAAAACTATCAATTGATCATGTCTGAAAAAGAAAAATGCCCGCTTTGTAACCGTGAACTGGCTGAACCGGTTGTACGCCATCACCTGATACCGCCCAGCAAAGGAGGCAGGGATACGCCCACAGTGGCTATGCACAAAATATGCCAGGCAAAAGTACACGCCGTGTTTACAGAAACCGAGCAGAAAAATTATTACCATACCGTGGAGCGGCTGAAAGAGCATGAAGATATCAGCAAGTTCATTAAATGGGTAAGTAAGAAGGAGCCGGAATTTTTTGACAATACCATTAAAAAGAAATAGGATTACATACCTACATAAAAAGTAAGAAGGATCTGATTTGTTAAACTAATTTTTTTATATGCTACAATATTTACGGACAGCTTCTTTCAGCGCTTTGTTGTTATTGTTGTTTGCAGCAGGTTGTAAAACAGAGAATAAGGCTTTAACTGCTTATAAAGCCTATTCGTTCGATACAACCGTTATTAACAGGCTGCCTTTGTACGATAGCCTGGCGGCTGCTATTTCGGGAAAGATACAGCTGATCCATTCCTTTATTCATGATAATGATTCTTACCATGCATTCAGGTATATGCCTGCATCTAAAGATGATGAGGTGTTTAAAAAAATGCCACCTGAAGCAGGCATGGATATTGACCGGTATTTCAATGAGCTGGGGAAGGATCATATTTATGCCTTTGATGTTTTTAAAGACAGCAGCATCAAGATATACATCAGAAACCGCACACTGGAGGGTAAGGTTGAAATGCAGGAAAATCTTTCTTATTACCCCGCCGGCAGGCAGATAAGGCCCAGGGAATATCCTGTAAAAGATAGCATACTGAATACACACTGGCAATACTGGGTAAGATTTGATAACCCGGGTTTCTTTTAAATTCCGGATACCGTGCAGGCCTTTATTTACACAGGTATAATAATGCCGGCCAGACTTTATTGTGCAGTCCTTTCTTTTTTTAGTATAGGTGCGTCATGGGACGACATTAAACTCTATAGCCGACAACAGGTAGCTATAAATACCCGCCTGCGAATTTGAACTGTTATAAGTACCAAAATAAATATAGTAAGTGCCCGATGGCAACCAGATAGGAAAGTTGTTGGCATAAGAGCTGGCTACCCTTGAAAAGGCCACGCCATTTAAAAACAGGAAATAGTTACCCGGTGTAAAATTGATGCTTTCAATTTTGAGCACTTTATTGGCTGGTACAACGATAGTACGCAGCAATACTGTATCTGCACAATTGGATGAGCAATTGGATACTGAATCTGTGAATATAGTTACTACGCGGTTGAATTGTAAGTTGTTCTGGGCTTTACCTGCATAACAGCAAAGCAATAGTAAGCAAAGCGTACTTAATTTTTTAATCATGGTTTAAGTCTAAAATCCTCTTGTGGTATAAATAAGTGTATTTTGTTTATCGGTGTTTATGGCAGATGTGATGAGCAGCAGCCAGCTGGTTCCGTTGAAATAATAGAAGCCGGCTGTACCATCCGTTTGATAGATAAGCAAGCCGGTTGCCGGTGTTACAATAGCTGTTTTTTGCGATGCCGTCATCCGGGGAATTAGCAGTCCCTTGGTGGTACTGCTAACATCCAGTATGGCCGTACTATCGGCTATAACAGCATTGTTATTGATACTAACCGATTGCGAGAATGACCTGTTACAGAACAAACAGGAGATCAACAACGCAGCAATTCTTACAATGTTTTTTTGCATGTTACCATTTAAAGGGCGGCAAGATACATTTTTTGGCAGAATTCTGAAGTGAAAGGCAGTATGAAGTTGCTGCGCTTAGGCCGATCCCGTTTTATTCTTTCCGGTTAATTTATATAATACATAACCGAACCCAAGCAGCAGGTGAAGCATGAGGATACCGGTAATGATCATTTCAGAAATACTCATGAGATATTTTGATGGCAAGGTCTGAACTATCTGCCTGAATGCCTGTAACATTTGTAACATAAGCACCGGGATTAAGCAAAAGAAATAAGATGCCTGTTTTTTAAACTTTTAATTATTGTGGTTGTTTATGATGGCATGTCAAATGCCGCAACCATCATCTTTCCTCACCAGTTATTCAATGATCATCCTGCCTTATTAAAAGGCAGAATGGTTTACCTGGTGGAGGAATGGTTGTTCTTTCGCCAGTACAATTTTCACCAGCAAAAGCTGGTACTGCACCGTGCCAGTATGAAATTTTACGAAAGCTGGCTGCAGCAAAATGGCTATCATGTTCATTATATTGAAACAACTGCAAATGAAAATGATTGCAGGAAACTGGTTGCCAGCCTGGCTGCACAAAATATTACCGATATACATATTGCTGCTGTGGCAGATGACTGGCTACATAAACGACTAGAGCAGGTATGCAGTACAAACAAGGTACTGCTGCATGTTTATGATAGTCCGAATTTTTTGAATACAGTAAAAAATGCTGACAATTATTTCAATAACCGGAAGACTTATTTTCAGACAGATTTTTATACCTGGCAACGCAAAGAGCGAAAGATACTGATCAATGAAGAAGGCAAGCCGGCTGGAGGTAAGTGGACATTTGATGCTGATAACCGGCAACGGTTTCCTAAAAAAGAAAAGCCACCTGCACTTAAGCTGCCTGCCGAAAATGCTTTTATTGCGGAAGCAAGGCAATATGTACAGCAATATTTTTCCGGCAATTATGGTAATGCTGATTCCCCGGTTTTATTTGCAGTAACGTTTACAGATGCTGCCGACTGGCTGGATGATTTTTTACAAAACCGCTTTGAAAAGTTTGGTGTGTATGAAGATGCTATTGTTGCCAGGGAAGTGGTACTTCAGCATTCGGTTTTAACGCCTATGCTGAATATTGGCTTGCTGCAACCGAAACAGATCATTGATCAAGTACTGGATGCTGCAACAAAATACCACACGCCCCTGAATTCGGTAGAAGGTTTTATAAGACAGGTAATGGGCTGGCGTGAATTTATTCATCTTGTTTATGAAAGAGAAGGCGTGCGGCAACGTACCACCAATTACTGGGGCTTTACCCGTAAGATACCGGCATGCTTCTGGAGCGGCGAAACCGGTATTGCGCCGATTGATATAACCATACAAAAAGTGTTGCAAACCGGTTATTGCCATCATATTGAAAGGCTGATGGTGCTGGGTAACTTTATGTTGCTTTGCGAATTTGATCCTAATGATGTGTACCGCTGGTTTATGGAAATGTTCATTGATGCCTACGATTGGGTAATGGTACCCAATGTATATGGCATGACGCAGTTTGCCGATGGCGGACTGATGACCACCAAACCTTATATAAGCGGCAGTAATTACCTGGTGAAAATGAGCGACTATGAAAAGGGTAACTGGCAGCAAGTTTGGGATGGGCTGTTCTGGCGTTTTATGCATGTGCATCGTTCATTCTTTTTACAAAATCCAAGGTTGGGAATGCTTGTAAATACATTTGATAAAATGACGCCGGAAAAGCAGCAGACCCATTTACATAATGCGGAACATTTTTTAAAACAGTTAGACAACCAGTTACCATAACACTTAAACCATGTTATGCAGTTTTTATTTGAAGAGATGAACGGAGTTCCTGAAATTGAGTTTGTAACGGGTTACCAGCAGGTGCTTGAAAAAGCAGATCGTATCGATCCTGTTCAGTACGCCAGAACGAGGAACTTTATCAACGGTGCCGTTACTTATTTATCGCCTTATATCTCCAGGGGAGTTATTAGTGTTAAGCAGTTGCAGAACATGATCCTGCAAAAAGGATACAAACCTTACCAGGTTGAAAAATTTTTACAGGAGCTTGCCTGGCGTGAATATTTTCAACGGGTATGGCAGGCAAAAGCAACCGCTATATGGCAGGATCTGAAGCAGCCCCAACAGGATGTTCAGCATCGTGCCATGGTAACAGCTATTCAACAAGCTGCCACCGGTATCAGCAGTATTGATGAACAGATCAACAGGTTGTATGCAACCGGCTATATGCATAATCATGTAAGGATGTATACAGCATCAATTGCCTGCAATATAGCCAGGGCACATTGGCAACAACCTGCCCAATGGCTTTACTATCATTTACTGGATGGAGATATTGCCAGCAATAACTGCAGCTGGCAATGGGTTGCCGGTTCTTTTAGCTCAAAAAAATATTACTGCAACCAGGAGAATATTAACCGATACACAAACAGCGATCAGCAGCATGGTTTTTTAAACAGAAGCTACGAGGAGATTGCTGAAATGCCGGTACCTGCAATATTGAGAGAAACGAATACGCTTTTGTTGCAAACGAAGTTACCAGTAACTCCCTTACCTGATATTGATATTACAAAGCCCACACTGATCTACAACAGTTATAACCTGGATCCGCAATGGAGGGCAGGTGAACAGGTAAATCGTGTTTTATTGCTGGAGCCATCACATTTTGAGCAAAGCCCGGTAAGTGAAAAGGTAATTTCATTCATTATTGACCTTTCCAGAAATATTACGGGTATACAGATCTACTGCGGTGAAATTTCAACGTTAGTTGATTTATATAATAATAGTCCTATGAAGCTGAATGAAGCCTTTATTTCTAAAGAACATACTGCCTTTACTTATTACCCGGGTATTAAGGATAGCCGAGACTGGATGTATCCCGGGGTATCAGGCTACTTTCCTTCTTTCTTCAGCTATTGGAAAAAATGTGAACGGTATTTGCGATAAGCGGGCAGATGAGTAACTTTAGTAAAAGACTTCTTTAGTTACGTAAGGCCTGTATATGAAAAGATTATCCCTGTTTTTTGCTTTATGCAGTTTTTTGTGTGCCTGCGCTCAGAAGCATATAGGCCAGCCTGCTTTTATCATGTACTCGCAATATGTACAAGACAGTTTTGATATTTATATAACATTGCCCAGGGATTATAAAGCCAATGAACAACATAGCGTGTTTTATTACCTGGATGCCAATATCAAATCGGGCAATAAGATCCGGGAGGTACTCAGAGATTCTGTATTAAAGCCAGGCCTGACCAAAACCATATTTGTGGGTATTGGTCACCGGGGAAATTTTCATGAGTTAAGACGACGGGATTTTACAGTGCCGGAGGTGGTGGGTAAGGATACATTCGGGCTGGCAGCCAATTTTGGGCAGATCGCCCATTTTTACCAGTTCATGAAAACCGAACTGATACCGTATATCAACGGGCATTATCAAACAAACACATCTGATAATACATTGCTGGGACATTCGTTTGGGGGACTTTTTACGGTATATGCCCTGTTTCAGCATGATACTGTTTTTAAACATTTTTATGCATTAAGTCCATCATTGTGGGTGAGTAATTATGCTGTTTATACTTTCAACAGATTGGGTGAGCAGCCTGGGATTAAGCATGACCTTTTCTTTGCCACAGGAAGCCTGGAGGTATTGAACCGCATCAAGGCCGGCACCGATCAGCTGGATGATTTTCTGCACAGCAAAAAATACCCGTCACTGAATTTTCAGTACAAGATTTATACGGGGGAAACACACAATTCAGAAGTACCCGATGCTATCAGGGATATTCTTTGCGGCAAATAACAGCAATCTAATACAGCGCTTTGCTGCACTCTGGTTTGTAATACTTATTTTTAACAGCAATCTTTTATCAATCCATGAAGTTATCATTCAGTAAATGGACTAAAATTTTCCTGGTTTCCGGATGCCTGGTTATTTCGGTACTGGGCTTTATGGTGAAACTTCCATCCCTATTCAGGCATTACGATAAAGAATTGCATACCGCTTTTTATTTTTTGGCTGCTGCATTTATAAACCTGTTGTTTGCCAACAAAAATATCATCAGGCATGTTTTAATATTTGGCTGCCTCTTTCTGTTTGGTATATGTATTGAGTATGTCCAGGCATATTCCAATACATTTTTTCATGCAAAGATCCATGGCCGTTACGATCCTGAAGATGTTAAATCGAACCTGGAAGGGCTGGTTGCTTTTTCAGCAGTTTGGTTTATTGTAGTACTGCTTTTGTTTTTGAATAACAAGGCAACTATAAAAAAAACTGTTGAAACTGATGCCTGATCCAGGTGCCTTAAAAGAACTGTGCAGGTATTGTTACAAAGTATAAAATCTGTCAACAGCACCAAAAGATATTCTCCTCAGCTTTTACGCATCTTCATGTACACGGGTGTTTATGTCTGTTTTTTTAATCAGGTATTTTCACCTGTAATAATCACTGACCATTGTTTGTATTTTGGGCTTCTTTAAAAAGGTTAAGGTGTACAACTTTTTTAAAGTAAACAGAAACTACAGCAGCAAACAGATGAATAAGAGGGCAGGGCTGTTGCTCGTAAAGATGAATTACACGGTGATTATTATCCATTGCCTGGCAGATATAAATTTTCATCTTTTAACCAAAACAACCTCATCATGAAAAAAACACCCATTCTTATTTTATCAGGGTTTATTATCCTGGCTTTTGCATTGATACAATGTAACGATGGCGGGAAAAAGGAAGAGGCTTCAACTGCTGATACAGCAGTAGCCACCATCACGCCTGTTCCACTGCCAACCAATATTGTGCCGGGCTTTAATTTTCCGGAAGATTCAACAGTTATTCTTGGCTGGACCAACGATACTGCATTTACAAATAATTACGATTCTGTCAATATATATAAGCATGCCTGGGGAATCTGGGCTGGTTTAATAGCATCATCGGGACAAAAATATGCAGGCGACGATCTGCTTGTATATGAAACCTGGCTGGGCTTAAATGAAGTAAGACAGTTGGTGATTGATAATAACATGCAGGGAGGCTGTGCAGGTACTGCTTTTAAACGTAATGGCCGTGCGCCACTCAGCAGACCCAAACAGTTTGAACATGCAGCCAGGTTCAGCGCACAAAAGGCCGGACTTGCAGCGTTTAAGCAAACTGCTTCAGAAAACGCTGCCAACTTTTGGGTAACGGTTTCCTATAGCCCCGATGCATCTTGCTTTGCAACAGAGAAACAGATCTTCAAACAATCGGTGATCAATAAATATTACCAGGCTGGTGGTTTTGGCGCCATACCGGCATTCCCCAATAAATCGCTTACCATTAAACCCAGTTATATGGTGTACGATGATACGGCTGTATTGTTCAGGTTGCCGGTTTGGTTAACTGCACCTGATCCTGCCAATGCAAACTTCTTTGGACTGGCGAACAATTATGTTTACGTTGACAGGAATAATAAACAACCAGATGGCAAAGTTGCCGTGCCGGTTGACAGTACAGAAAAAGATGCTGCTAAAATTGCTGCAGCAACTGTTAACCTGAAGGATTTTATCTATTTAACCATTGACGCACAGATGGCCAAAGAAATGAACAGGCAGGATAGTGTACAAGGAATGAATAACAGCGGGGCGCCGGGAGCATACGGGAAAGCCAAAAAAGGACAGATCGCATTATTGGTAGCTATGCATGTTACTACCAAAGAGATCAGCAACTGGACCTGGCAGAGTTACTACTGGACACCGAACAAGAATAACCCGGGTTCTCCAAGTTCGGCACTGGCAGCCAGTCTGAGGCCTTCGCAAATTAAAGGCGCTGCGGCTAATTATGCCTGCGTAGCCGCTTATGTAATGCTTACTCCAAATAATGCAGCAAATCCTGTTGCCAAAGGTTCCATGTTTGGTTACAACCCTTACCTGGAAGGAGGTTTTGGCCCGGGCGTATTTACTTATCCAAACACATATAACGCATCATACCAGTATGGTACACAATCAAACTGTATGAGTTGTCATGCGCTGGCCATACCGGCACCTAGTGGTATTTACACTACCGATCAAACCATCAGCCTGGCTGCCCCGTATTTTAAGAACCAGGTATCGCTTGATTTTGCATGGTCTATTCAAACCGCACTCATCAGCGACAGCATACCTTACTGGCAAAAAAAATAGATCTATTTCTTATTCCCCCGGTAATTGCCGGGGGAAATTTTATTCATTAAAACATTTTTATGATGCCTAATCCAGCTTTTAAAAACACCGATGCCATACAAAAAAATGTGGTGTTTGTTTTATATGATGATGTTACACTGGTTGATTTTACAGGAGCTACCGAGATATTTAACAATGTGCCCAATTATGTTTTGCATTGGCTGGCACCTACCATGGATACTATTACCACTTCAGAAAATATGCAGGTATTACCTACCGGCACTTTTGATGATGCGCCGGAAGATATTGAAATTCTTTTTATACCAGGCGGCAATTATAAGGGCGTATCAGCATCTATGTTTGATGTACGTTACCGCAGCTTTATTGCTGAAGCAAGTACCAGGGCTGTATGGACGGGATCGGTTTGTACCGGAGCATTTATATTAGCTGCAGCCGGCGGGCTTACCCATTGCCATGCTACTACTTACTGGAGCCAGCTGCATAATCTTGCATTGCTGAAAGATAAATATGGTATTACGGTTGACCAGCATCACTATCCCCGTTATTTAATTGATCCCAAACAAAAAAGATTTAGCGGTGGAGGCATTTCCTCGTCAATAGATCTTGCATTGGAACTGGTGAAACGTATTGAAGGTAATGCAGCCTCACAAACGGCACAGTTATTTATTCAGTATGCTCCCGGGCCGCCCAATCAATCAGGCGATCCATCACAGGCACCGCCTGAAATAACCAAAACGGTTACAGCCATGGAATCCGGTTATACAGCACATATGAACGAAGCGGTAATGCAACTGATAAACGAATAGCTTTTACAAACACTAAAATAATTTTATGAAGATCAAACTAACTGTAATTACAATAATTAGTTTATTGCTGTTTGCCTGTAATAACCACGGGCATAACAAGCCGGTGCCTGATGGAAAAGTATTTAATGGAAAATGGACTTACAGAAGTTTGCTGAACAATACCAATGTAAATGAAGACTTCGATAGCCTTGAATTTGCAGCTGCTACGATCAGCCTTCAATCCTTTGATAAAGATTCGCTGAAAGGGCAGATACTATGGGCGATGGACTCTGCAGGTACTGTTTTCAACGGGCTGAATTTAAGTGGTAGCTATTTTTATAACGATACTACCCTTTGTTATTTTATAGAAGGAATTGGTGATTCAACATTAGGTACTGCCGGCTGGCAATACAATTACCAGGGTTACCTGGTGCCACGCTGGCCCGAAGGTATTGACCAGGCTGTGGTTCTGACAGGTAGCGTAGTAAGGGTTAAAAAACACAGCTGCGATTCTTCCGGTAACAACTGCCACCCTGCGGGTGTGGTGGCTACTACTTATATGGTAAAACAATAGGAGATCTCATTGAAGCAATATCTAATAAGAAAGAAAAACAGCATCAGGTTTTATCCTGATGCTGTTAAAAAAACCAAGTCAATAAATTATCAGTCAACCGGCATTTACCATACCGAACGTAATACATATCCTTTTAACTGGTAGCTTGTAAGAGCTGTCTGGGCTGTTATTGAAAGCCTCATGTCAGGCAGCAGCTCTTCAGGTTTTATTTCAAGCCAGGTCATTGCCTGTCCGCATACAATGAATTTAGCGCCCAGTTTTTTCAGGTCGTTTATGATCTGAATATTTGGGTTGTCCATTTTATACTTTTTCTGAAAGGCCTCATTGTTCTTGAATGCATGAATGCCACCGGCATGTATTACGATCACGGGCATCAGTTTTTTTGCCGGTACACCGGATGCCACGTGCAGGTTGAGTACCCGGGCAATTTCATCCAGGCCATAGTTGATATCCTTAATGGTTGAGTCGGGATTGTTGCCTGTTAATTCAAACAATATCTTATAATCAATATTAGGATCAGGAATTTCAACCGGGTCTTTTACAGGAATTACACCACTTCCTTTGCCGCCTTTTATCAGCGGGTAAATAAGCCGGGCATCCAGCTTATCCGACTTTTCCTTTTCGGCATATTCTTTTTCCACTTTTACCGAATCTGCATGAATGAGTGCACGCAGTGTACTGTCTCTTTTAGCATTGCGTAAACTGTCGGTATTTACTGTTTGGGATGAGGCATAAAAGAATGCCATAGCCGCCAGGCATGATAATAGTAATTTCTGCATAAGTGAAGTAGTTTGCAGAGTAAGATACAGTAATATGTTTGAAGATGTGGTATTTTAAAGGCTTTTTAGCAACACCGGCACTTAATCCCTTATTGTAAGCAATACCACTTTGCCATCCATGGTTGAAACAACCAGCGTCTTATCATCGGCCACATTCACTGTATTCACCATGGAGTTGTCGATCTTGTGAGCCCATAAAACATTTTTTTGCAAAGCATCTATGGCATATACAATGCCATTACGGGTACCAAAGAAAATCCTGCCGTTCTTTTCGGTTAGCATCGAAGGAGCATGTTCGTAGCCATAGCCTGCATTCAGTTTCCAGGCTGCTTTGGGTAATTCTTTTCCTGTAGCGAAAGCCACCAGTGTATCATTCATGGTTTTACCATACACATATTTTCCATCCTGCGATATGCCTATTGATTCCCGAACGGTTGATTCATTGGTACGCCAGATGGTTTTACCGCTGATGGCGTCAATGGCACTCAGGTAGCGGTCGGGGGCAACAATATAAATGATATCATCTTTTATAACAGGTATGCAGGCCGCAGGAGAGTAATTTCTTACAGAAGAACCGTTGCTCCATTTCCAGTTAAGTTTGCCTGAGGTTTTGTTCAATGAGTATAAGTATGTATCCCAGGCTCCGAAAATGATATCATCTTTATTGATAGCCGGTGTGCTGACAACAGGGCCGCTTAGCCCGTTAAAAGCCCATATCTCTTTTCCTGAATCAAGATCAATAGCACGGAATGTATGATCGCTGGCGCCTATGTAAACGATGTTATTCTCAATGAGCGGGCATCCCAGCACAGCAGCACCGGCCTTTAGTTTCCATAGTTCTTTTCCTTTTTCAGTTAAGCAATACACAAAGCCATCTGCACAGCCAAATACTATTTTGCCTTTAGCGGCTGCAGGGGAAGAGTAAACGGCTCCCGCTGTTTTAAAGATCCATTTTTGTTTGCCATCTTTTAAAGCAAGGGCGCTTATTGTTCCCTGCTGGTTTCCAAAAACAACCAGGCCATTGGTTATAACGGGCGTAGAAATTACATTGGCATCTGAACTGAATGTCCATTGTTGTTTTACCTGCGGATATTGTGTGTTCACATCATAAGCAGGCCTGGTAAATTTTTTTGTAAGATCATATTGGTGCTGTTCAATTTTAATACCTGCCCAGGTTTTTATGGTTCCTGAAAGTGGCTTTCTTTCGGTAAATAAAACTGAATCTGCATGCACATCAACCAGGTTGTAGCCGCCCTCGGGTTGTTTGGCCCTAAGGTTGGAGCGGCCCATGATACCGGGTATGTCTTCGAAATTTAAAATCTTGTTTGCATGACCATGCCCGCAGAGGAACAGCATGGTATTTCTTGTTTTAAAAAGTTCTGTCACTTCATACCAGTTATCCATCTGGTTGTCCATGGGGTAGTGGTTAAGGAATATTACCGGCATGGTTATATTGGTAGTGTCGAGTATGTTTTTCATCCAGGTCATGGCATCACGGGGAATATGCCCGTCGCTCATACGCACATAGGGACCCGATGCGCAGGCTATGAAGCGGATGCCGTTATGATCGAATGTAAACCTGTCGCTGCCAAACGTTTTAATAAAATCCATACCGCCGCTTTCGCTCCATCCCACATCATGATTGCCGGGTATGATATAGTATTTTACCTGTAAAGAATCTAGTAGCTTTTTTGCAAGCGGTAATTCCTGCGGCGTGCCCAGTTCGGTAATATCTCCGGTGAGCACTACAAAATCAATATCATTGCGGCTGTTGATATCTGTAACTGTTCTCCGCAGGTCTTCTTCCGCCTTACCGTCCGGCGATCCTATATGCGTATCGGAGAGAAATGCAAAACGAAATGGCTTTACCTGGGCGATAACCATGGTATTAAGAACAGTCAAGCAAGTAAGGATCCACAGTTTTTTCATACAGGCAAGTTACACATTTACTAAAGATCCTTTTACCTGGCAGATGCAAACTGAAAAACAATATTACCCAACTTACTAATTTTTGATATCCAGTATCATTTGCTGACCGTCTTTAACAGCTTTGATGGTATTGTTTTTTCCGATGGTTATTTTTTCATACTTATTATCTATTACAACTTTGCCCTGTTTATTGATCATGCCTGCAAGCCCGTTTCTCCTGGTAATGGCATAGGATCCTTTAAAGCCACTGATTGATTCATAAATATTAGGAACGATCACTTTACCTGCCAGGCTTAACAAGCCAATCTTACCGTCTTTGGTGGTGTAGGCAATTGCATCGTTTCCAAAGGAGCCAATCTTGTCGTAGGTTGGTTTTACAATTTCCCTGCCATCCTGTGATAAAATACCACAATGCCCGTTCTTCCATACAATAGCAATGCCTTTATTGAATTTTCCGATCTTATCGTATTGTTTGCTTAGTTCCTGTGCATATCCCTGAAAGGCAAATAAAGCCAGGAAAACGAATAGTATCTTTTTCATGATTTCGGGTTTAATAAGGAATAATAATTATTTCTTTTACAAGGTAAAGGAGGACAATATTCAACAAAATGACGGGAGGCGGTTTTAAATATGATTGATGTCAATTTTTTATCCCAAACCTTGATTGACAAGGGCAATAGCCAGGCTAAAGTGATTTAAAAAGCAATAACCCTTTTATTGTTAATATGCTGTAGTTTTAAATGGTGCTATTCAACAAAAAACAGAAAGTTTATTATAATTTTAAAGCCTGGTTACTGATATACCCCGATACAACCCACTTTTTTAAACGGATTTTTTACTTTATAAAATTTTTATCATGAAACTTTCATGCAGACATTTTGTATTTATTACTTTCATGCTGCTTGTGTCACTCCCGGTTTTTTCGCAGTCGGTTAGCATCAACACCGATGGCAGTGCTGCCAATGCAAGCGCCATGCTGGATGTTAAAAGCAGCACTAAGGGGCTATTGATACCCAGGCTAACCAAGGCCGAAAAAAATGCGGTTGCTGCACCGGCAACAGGATTGCTGATTTACCAGACCGGACCCGACAGTGCCGGGTTTTATTACTATCAGAACCTTCGCTGGAACTGGCTTGCAGACAATAACAAGAACGACAGCAGTTACTGGAGCCTGCATGGTAACAGCAATATGCGTCCACCCCAGGGAAATCAGTTTGATCCGATAGATTTTGCGAATGACACATACCTGGGATCTTATGAATCAAAAGATATTTCTATGATAGCGGGTGGCAATGAATTGCTGCGCATTAAACAGGTTCCGCTTGGCGGCAGGATCGGTTTTTCGAATCGGAACCCCGAGTATGCACTGGATATCCGGTTAAGTGATCCCAGTCCTACATCGGAAATTGTTGGTATGCGCATCATACCCAACCAATTATTTAATCCCAGTACCCCGGTTAATGTAAATAAAGGCATTGTGTTTGGCAACGATGTAAATAATATTAAGGAAACGGTGATATGGAACTATGCAAATAATATTGATGCTGCTATCAGGATCGGTTTTGATATGTTTAATCCTTTTATTCGTCCTGCACTTAATATCAATCAATACGGACTTGGTGTTTATCAAAGAACACCCCATTATGCTTTGGATATGCATTCATTTTCGCAGTTTGCACCTGCCAGTAATGTTACCAATAAGAATGGTGTAAGAATTACTTTTAACAACCAGGAAAATCAGCCGGATGAAGTGAAAGGATTATTTATGGGCGTAGACAGGAACAGTTTTAAAAGTTACTTATGGAATTATGCAGATGGTGTGGGAGGGAATTCGCCTGATAAAGCAATTTATTTTGGAGTAGGAGGCGATATGGATTATAGTTTGCAGCGGCCAACTATGGAAATGCAGGATGGTAAGATCATTATGGGGCATGTAACCGATCCGACCTTTTTCTTTCCCAGTACGATCAATATTCAAACAGACTATGCAACCGGTGTTGCAAAAAACGGACTATCTATCATGAAGCATTTGGTAAACGGCCAGGAATCCGGCTACTTTGGAACGGATGCAAATGACAATTTAAATGTGTATAAATATGGCAGCGGCAGTATCTACCTGGGGTCTCCATTGGATTATACGGTATCAATAAGCCCCAGTAATTATGTTGGAATTAAAGTGCAATCGCCTACGGCTCCATTACAGTTCCAGGATATCTATGAAAATAAAAAATTAGTGCTGCATAATAATAACTACGGAACTTTTCCAGGCAACGATCATGATTTTTATGGTTTTGGGGTAAATGCAGGTTCACTACGTTACCAGGTGCCAAGAAATTCGACTGCACATATTTTTTATGCCGGTAACAATGCGGGCACAGCATCCAACGAACTGATGCGTATTACAGGCGATGGCTTTGTGGGTATTGGCAATAACAACCCGCAGGCGCCACTTCAGTTAGCCGATGGACCTGTAAACAGGAAGATCGTATTGGAAGGTTTTGCAAATAATGATCATAATTTCCTGGGCATTGGCAATTCACCTGATGGTGGTTTTCGTTACCAGGTGCCTTATGGTATTTTTGACCATGTCTTTTTTAAAGGAGATAACGGAGGTAGTACTTCAACTGAATTATTCAGGATAGCGGGAAGTGGTGATGTTGGTGTGGGCGCCAGTTTTCCAACGGCCTATGGGCATATTGGTACAAACCGCATTATGGAGATCAGGAATTCGCTTTCCGGTGCCGGTAATGTGCAGTCGCACCTGATACTTTCTACCTACGGACAAAGCGGCTTGCTGGGCGGTATATCCTGGGTGGGGATAAATCTTTCGGGCGAACAACGGACCGGTTTTATTGCCAATGCATACGAAACAGCCAATCAAACCAAGTTATCTTTTTATACCCGCAGCAATGCAGGTATTTTAAATGAATCGTTTTATATTCAGGGTACCGGTAATGCCTGGTTACAGGGTACATTAACGCAGGCCAGCGATGCAAGGCTGAAACAAAATATCCGGCCGCTGTCATCAGTATTAAGTAAAATTGAACAAATGAATGGCTATACTTACAACTGGATAAATGATCAGCGGGATAATGAGGAGCAGGTAGGCTTACTGGCACAGGAAGTACAAAAGAATTATCCGCAACTGGTAAATCAGAATGACAAAGGCGAGCTGAGTGTGAATTATAGCGGCCTGGTACCCGTTTTACTGGAAGGTATAAAAGAGCAACAGCAGCAGATAGAGATACTCAGGCAGCAAAATCTGCAACAACAATTACAAATAGAAGCAATCTTAAAAAAAGTAAAATAAAGTTTTATGAAACGCATTATTCTTGTGACAATTGCCTTTGGGTTCACAATAATAACAAAGGCTCAGTCAGTGGCTATTAATACCGATGGAAGCACTGCCAGTAACAGCGCTATGCTGGATGTAAAAAGCACCACAAAGGGCTTGCTGATACCCCGTATGAGCAAGGCGCAACGCAATGCAATTGCAGCGCCGGCCACGGGTTTGATGATATTTCAGAATGCACCGGACAGTACCGGTATTTACTATTATAACGGCACCAGGTGGCAGTGGATGGAAGAGAGCGGAAAAGCATGGGGCCTGAATGGCAATGCAGGTACCTCGCCATTTACCAACCTGGTTGGTACAACGGATGCAACTGACCTGGCCATTGGTGCCAATGGTATTCCCCGCATGTTTGTAACCAATGAAGCAGAAGTAGGCATTGGTTTTAATGATCCGTTGTACGGTCTGGATGTTACAACCGGAAATGCAGCGATAAACAATTGTTCTTTCAATGGCATTCGTGTTAAAACAGTAGCAGCTGGCTTTAGTAATATCTGTGAGCGGGGTTTGCTTATGGGGTACCCGGATGTGAATACAGCTTCGAACGAAGCGCTTATATGGAACTATGGCCAGGCAAATACCGGTATCAAAACACTGTCGTTTGGAGTAGGATCTGTACTAACCATGATGCGCCTTACCAGCGATGGACTGGCAGGAATTGGCTCAGGTGCCATGCAGCCAAAGTATGCGCTTGATGTGAATGTAGGAATTGGCGGAGTAAGTCCATGTGGAAGAAATGGCCTAAGGCTTAATAACCTGCTGGCGGCTAATAATCCCTGTGAGCAGGGTATTTTTGTTGGATACGATGATTTGGCGAACAGAAATAAAACTTCTTTCTGGAATTTCAGTGCAGATAATGTTAGTACCGATCGTTTTATTCGTTTTGGTTTTGGTACCGACTTTTCCGAAGCTCCGGGTATTGGCGAATCTATGCGTATTCTGCCGCCGGGCAAAGGCGTTGGCATTAACCAGTTAAATCCAATGGCCATGCTTCACATCAGCAATTATACAGGCTTTGGTGTTCTTCCGGGAGTTATGGTTACCAGCCCGTTTCTGCCAACCGGGTCAATGGGTTTTTATACCGGATTACGCCAAAGTGCTACACCTAATGATGGCTATGTTTGGAACTATCAGAATGCGCCGGTGATATTTGGTACCAACGACCAGGAAAGAATGCGGGTAGCGGAAAACGGAAATGTGGGGATCAACACAGTTAACCCTTTAGCCATACTTCATGTGGCCGACAGCAGTGTATTATTCAGTGCAGCGGGCGATATACCTGTAACCCCGGCCAATGTACCCATCAGCAATGCAGGCAGAAGAATGATGTGGTATCCCGGGAAAGCTGCATTCAGGGTTGGTTATGTAGATGGTGTTAACTGGAATAAAGATAGTATTGGTAAATACTCACTTGCATCTGGTTATGATACCAGGGCCAAAGGAGATTTCTCAACTGCATTGGGTTTAAGCACCATTGCAAGGGGTTTTAATTCCACAAGCATCGGGCAGAATACTGTGGCTACCGGAAACGCCGCCATTGCTATGGGGATAGGTTCAATTGCAAGCCAGGTAAATGCAACAGCCATGGGAAATAATACTATTGCAAGTGGCCAGGTATCTACCAGTATGGGAAGTGGCGCAGTTGCCAGCGGTGATTACAGTACAGCAATGGGGGTAGCTACAACAGCCAGTGGTAATTATTCAACAGCAGTTGGATACCTAACAACAGCCAGCGGTTTGTATACTACCAGTTTTGGTGTTGCCAGTGAAGCAATAGCCGATGGTTCGGCCAGTATGGGTTATGTAACCAAGGCGAGATCTGCCAATTCTTTAGTGGTTGGTATTTATAACGATACAACAACTACAAACCGGTTATTTGAAGTTGGTAACGGTACGGCTAATAATGCCAGGGCCAATGCCATGACGGTGCTGGTAAACGGTAATGTAGGGGTGGGGCTGGTTAACCCTCTTGAAAAACTGCATGTTGTGGGCAATATACGTTCTACAACACTTGCCGGAGTGGGTACTCGCCTGGCATCTGTTGATGCAAACGGTACTTTTACCAATATTGCTGCTGGCATTAACGGGCAGGTATTATCGATGGTGGCCGGAGCGCCATCCTGGATAAATAATACTGCCTGGAGTACTTTGGGAAACAGTTTTACAAATGCAGCCACCAATTTTATTGGCACAACAGATGCCAATGATTTCGTTTTAAGAACTGCTAATACTGAGCGGATGCGTATCATGGCTGGAGGTAATGTTGGTATTGGTACTAACAACCCGGTTAAGCAAACCGAAATTGTTGGCGCTGCAAGTGCTACTCCTGTTACGCTTGTAATTGCTAACCGTGGCGGTTTTGGCCCGGCTGCAATGGAGTTTGTGAGCGATTATGGTTTTGGCAGCCAATGGCGCCCCGGCTATATCCGCAGCAATGACGTGGGCAGTTTTACCGGCTCACTTGAATTTTATACCAATGGTACCGGCGCAGGTAATTTATACGGAAATGTAAAGGGGCTGGAAGTAAGGAACGGTGTTACATACACTGCTACCGGAACGGTTAGCAGTTTCAGCGATGAAAGAATCAAGAATAATGTGCAGGCATTTACCGGCGGGCTTGATATTATTCAACAAATAAACCCGGTGAGTTTTTACTACAACAGCCAGTCACCATTTCAAACAGATAAAATGCAGGTTGGTGTATTGGCCCAGGAACTGGAAAAAGTGGCGCCATACATGGTTGATAAAAACGTTACAAAAGATTTTGATGATCTGCGCAGCGTTAACAACCAGGCTTATATTTTCTTACTGATCAATGCAGTTAAGGAGCAACAAAAGCAACTGGAAGAGCAGCGGAAAATGATTGAAGAGCTGAAAAGAAAATAGCCGGATGATTTTTACCTGATCAGCCAATAAAAGCCGGAATTGCAGCTTTCTTAAAAAACGAATATCAAAAGATCTGTGATCTGGTGGTTTCGTTAACCGTTGTTGCAGGATTGATAAGGTTTATTATACTTGATCGGATTACACCAATACCTTTTGCAAACCATCTTTCTTCTTCGGCTACAGGAATATCGCCCAGGCCTAATACTGTCGCCGTGTAAGTATATTTCATCCTTATAACGTTGTTGTACACAATGCTGGCTACGGTTTGTGTTTCGCCCTTGCCCAGCATCAGCGCATCAACCCGGATATTCGTAAGCGGAAATCCCATGGCAACGTTCGGACCAAAGTTTACCGTCCAGGTTGCATTAACAGCCAGATTGGAATCGAGTACCAGGTATTCTTTATTTATAGGATTTGCTAAAACACCCAGGTTGCCATCTATGTATTGATAATACAATCCTCCGTTCTTTCGGTTGTAGATAGAATCGGTAGGCACGCCCATATTCTTAACTTCAAAAATTTTATAGCTGTTGCTGCCAAATGTCAAAGAGTTGGCGCTTACCTGTACGTAGGTAGTGTCACCGGGATTACCACCAACCAACCTGGCACTCCAGTTACTAAAAGATGTTTGCGGTACATAATCGAGGTTAACTGGTGCAGGGGCTGCCACAACTGTAATTGGAAACACACAACTGGATGTGGGGCCGTTGACTGTATAATTAAACACAGGCGGGCTTGCAACTGCCGGAGTTCCGCTGGCAGTTAAAGTGACCTGCGCATTACCTGCAGCGGTAAAAGTACCCGAGCCGGAAAATGAAATGCCATTAACTGCGGCAACAGTAACAACCCAGGGGCCGGGTGTAACTACTGATACATTCAGCGTAACTGTATGTTGCGATCCAACCGCCGTTCCTGCTGTATAAATACCAGGGCCAAATGTAGTGCTGGCGCAGGTAAAATTGTATACTGCATTTGCCGGCACACCGGCATTTACATTTACATCAATTTTACAAATACTTGTACCAAACGTAAAAGTGAATGTATGGGTACCTGCACTGGTGGGGGTACCAAATGCCCTTAATTTTATGATGTTAACTCCTGTTGCTGATACCGTGCCTGATCCGCTAAAATAAAAACCTGCTACAGTGTCGCTTTTAATAACGTAAGAACCAACTACCGTAATATCTGCATACAACTCAATCAAATCAGTTGTTTTTAGTGCAGTATCTTTTATGAACGAACCAAATATAAAACCGGGAGAACAAATGCCTGAAACAGATTTTAGTGATCCAACAGCCTGCCCGTTACCTGCAGGAACATTATCAAAGTTTAATTCCTTTTGGCAGGAAGCATAAAAAATAACTGCTACGATCAGTAATAAATAAAGTATTGATCTTTTCATGTGAGGTTTGTATTGCTGATAAATTTACAACTTTCTTAAATAGCAAATTACAAGCACAGATAATACTCCGGTACATATTATAAGATACGGAACGAGCCAGTGTACCTGCATAATAACGGAAACTGTTAAAAATATGCTTATAATTAACAATTTCAATTTGTACGGGCAACCCATTGTTTGTAAACTGCATTCATGGGTTTACAGATTGGTCAACAGCATTTTTATTTAATGGATACAGCAATACTTATTAAAGAAGCAAAGCAGGGTAGTGCCGCAGCGCAGCGCAGGTTGTTTGATGTATTTGCCGAAAAGATGCTACAGGTATGTTGCAGGTATGTAAAAAGGAAAGAGGATGCAGAAGAGCTTTTGCTGGATGGGTTTTATAAGTTCTTTAGGAATATACATGCCTTTAACTACCAGGGCGAAGCAGCATTATATGCATGGCTTAAAAGAATCATGATCAATGAGTGCCTGATGTTTCTGCGTAAAAAGAATGTGTTTACCATTGTTACCGAATCGGCCGCTGAAGATTTTTTTTTGGAAGAAGAAGCTCTTAACAATTTATCAGCTTCCGAGATATTTAACCTGGTAGTTACATTGCCGGTTGGTTATCGTACAGTTTTTAATTTATACGTTATAGAAGGTTTGGAGCATAAAGAAATTGCAGCATTAACGGGTATTTCAGAAGGAACATCTAAATCGCAGCTGAGTAAGGCCAAGGTATTGTTACAAAAAATGTTATCACAAAATGGAATAGCATATGTCAAGCAAAAAGCACAATGATCCTCTATACTGGAAAAATAAACTGGAATCCGGAGATGGTCTTCCCGGGATGTGCATGACTGACAATGATGCTTTGTGGGAAAAACTGCACAGCCGTTTACAGGAAAATACGGCCGGCAAAAAAGCGCTTTGGTACTGGATTGCGGCCGGTTTGTTTCCATTGATCATTGTAGCAATGCTACAGGTTGCCAGCAGCAAAGATATCCAGCCTGCTGAGGTTTTGCATCAGCAAAAAAATACAGATTTAAAAAGCGTGCTTTTACAACCTGCTTCTAAAGAAGCTATAACAATTACAGTTTTGGCACCCGCTGAAAAAAAACAGCAGCTAACTGTTACTGCTGACAAACATAAGCGCAAAGCAACAGATGATACCATACAGGTACATGAAGATGTTTCTGTTATAACGACAGTTCCAGTAAAGCAGGCCACCGAAGCTGTAACCGATAACCTGAAGGCTATTGACACAGTCCAGAACTTTAACAGTACCTATACGGCAAAAAAGACAATGCCGGTAGTGTATATAAATGAGCTTGAAACTGTTACAGCAGATTTTACTGCTCCGGTAAACTATGCACCAAATATATCGGGTAAAATAACGAAGAACAAAGCTGGCAATTTCACCATATCCACCAAGCAAAACTCAATAGGATTTAAAATAAAACTCTCTTCTAAAAACTAGACAAACATGAAAAAGATCATCAGTTTACTGATGCTTGTTACAGGCATCAACGGGAAAACTATTGCCCAGGATGAACCGGCAATAAACAATGCAGACAGGATTTTTAATATGCCGCAGGGATATCCGAAAAGAAGCTTTATCGTTGATCTCGGGAAAGGAAATAAAATGCAGGTTGACTTAACTGATATAGAAGACCTGGATCGGTTTAAAAATATAGATTCGCTTTTACGTGTTTTTTTGCAGGATATAGTTCCTCTGAAAGATTCATTGTCGGAAGAGCTGACTGCCAAACATATTGATTACCTAACCGATGAATTGGGAAGGAAGAAAATACGCATACGGATATCAAGACCCGACGGAGCAAGCTTTTTATTGCAGCAGGGTAACCTGGCTGCCCTGAAACTGGAACAAGATACCGTTGTGTTTTCCGGCTCTTATGTTTATAAAGTAAGATCCACACTGTTGAAACCGTTTACTGAAATAAGATACTACCGCCTGAGTTTTCTTGTAAATAAACTCGGCGACTTACAGGATCTTTTATCAGCAGGTTTAAATGAGAAGATAAGTACGATTGAAAACAGTCAAAAATCACGATGGATTAAAGATGCCGATGGTACCTGGCATATAAAGAACGGTGACCGGTCAATTTATTCAAACCATCAGCCCAGGGGATATGTTTCAGGTACAGGCACCGGCGATTATCTTACTTCACTTACTTCGGTGAGTTTTCAGAACTATAAGAATTATTTTGTTCCGTCGGCCAGCCTGGGCATCGGACTGGGTTTTAACAATGGAAAAGTTAAACAGGAACTGGGGCTGTTGTGGGAGCCCAATTTTTTCTTTGCAAAAAATGCACAGGGTAACCTTCATACTTACCGGAACGATTTTTTGACATTTACCTACAAGCGTGTTTCATTAAAAAAAGGGAATGATATTGCAGGCGTTTCATTCCTGAATGGTTTTTCGTTTGGTTATTTAATAAGAAGAAGTGGTGATTTTTTTGACAAGAACAGCATGCGTGTTGGAGTGGGAGCTGTTTCGCTGTTCAAAGACAGGATAAACCTGGAGCCTGTTTTTTATTTTAATAATCTTTTTAAAGGAGTTACGCCCGGGTTAAGACTGACGGTTAATTTTTAAAGCAAGATGTTTTGATGAGAACTTAATTCTAACAAATCTTTCACTTTTGAAGTATTAGCTTTAAATGATCATTTACACCTGCAAAACTTAAAACTATGAAACTTGTAATCATTTCTTCTTTATTGGGCATCAGTATTTTGCCTGTAAACAATCAGCTTACTTCTAATGCAGCCAGTTTTAACCTGCCTGGCAGAGCATCATTAATTAGTGATAAGAAAAAAGATGTAGCGCTCCCTTTCTCTTCTCAACCTGCTACGGAAGGGGTGAATATGCCTGCAATTGTTTTCAAAAGCAGGGAATATTGCCGGGCAGAGCTGAAGGACTTTGAATATGACGTTAAATTCAGTATTGTAGGTGCTACGGTATATTTCTCCGGAACCAATTTCAGAGGGGTTGAAAAAGCGACGATCAACAGCAATAGTTTTAAGCCTATCCGTAGTTATATAGATCGATGTGCACCTGGTAGTGTTGTTATTTTTGATGATGTAAAAGTGGTAGGACCAGATAAACAGGTTCGTACAATAGAGGGTAAAACTTATTTATTGCATTGATTTTCTAATTGCCTTTTAATACAAATGTATAGTCATGAAATAAAGAAGGTTCGTTTTGCACGAACCTTCTTTATTTATTTACTGAGTATGGGTATCGAGGTATAAAAATAATTGTAGCAAAAAATATATCCTGTTAGCTTGAAATTCCGGAAAAATATTTCTACTTTAACCTGAGTTATTATTAATACAGGTTCATAAATAATAAAATTAACTTGCTATGTCTGAAACCATTACGATTGACGAACGTATTTGCCAGGAGTTACTCTTATCAAAAATTTCATCAGAATCAATTGAGCAGGAACTCCACAAAATGGGCATACAAGCAGAGCATATTGCCGAATACCTGAAAGCTATCAGGAAGATACGTAATGCCAAAAGACAGACAACCGGGTTCATTTGTATGGCAGCCGGGGCATTCCTGGGTTTTATAAGTTGTGTGCTTACTATCACACATGCTTTACCGGGGATGTATGATTTTATTTTTTACGGATTATCCTCACTGGCTGTTTGTATTGTTGTGCTTGGGCTTTATTATGTGTTTGAATAAATGAGAAACTTGAATAATAAAAAGCTTCCTGTTTATAGCAGGAAGCTTTTCTTATTTAATGCTGATACAATTTCTTATCCCTTCTTTTTTGTTGTTACTTTCGATTTGGGCAATTCGGGTTTTGGGTTTCCTGTAAACAAGGCCGGGTTTGCTTTTGCCGGGTTTCCCTGGTAAGCCCATACCATATTACTGATGTACTTATTAAAAACGGTATTCAGCTCGGTTAACGTTACTTTCTTCATATCATCACTAATGGTTAATGCCCTTTTCCAGTTATTGTGCAGTACTTCGTTTGCGGCAATTGAATTTGCCTGGGCATTATTGGTTTCCTGGCGATAGAAGAAGCCTGTGAGATACTGTGTTTTTATGTTCCGTAATTCATCTTCTGTAAAACCCTCTTTTTTTGTTTTTTCAATCAGCGCTTTTGCCACAGCAATATATTTATTGGGATCAGTAGTAGATACGCTGATATGTGCCGAAGGAGAAGCGCTCCCATCAAACCAGCTGCCTGGAGCATAAGATAGTCCGTTTTTGGTTCTAACTTCCAGAAAATGGCGTTGTGAAAAAATGCGCATGGCCAGGTTAAATGCGTTAAAGTCAGGCGTGCCTGGAGCAGGCGCCCCTGTGATGCCTTCAATATAATTGGTTGCCAGTTCTTTCTTTTCTGCTTTAAAGCTGTTTTGTGCAGGAGCGATGGTTTCTTTTTTTAGTGTAAAAGGTTTTCCCTCAGGCACAGCAGCAAGCATGGCAGTAATTTTCTGTTCCAGGTCAGCCCTGTCAATTTCACCTACAACAATGATCAGCATCCTGCTTTTTGTGCATATAGAACTATAGAATGCTTTTGTTTCGGAAGCAGTAAGTTTGGTTAAGGTGGCAACGGTTCCTTCAGGTCTCTTGGCATTGTCCTTGCCGGCAAAAGCCATCTGGCTTGCCATATTACTGATGGAAAAATCGGGTTGCGACTCCTGTGCCCTTAGCCCGTTAATGGCATCCTGCTTAATGCGGTCGAATTCTTTTTCATCGAAAAGCGGAACAGTAACAGCATCTGCATATAATGGCCATACAGTATTAAAATCAGATTTGATACAGTTCATACTGATAGTGCTGTAATTTTTGCCTGCATTGGCATATACCTGCGCACTAACATTGTCTAGTTTGTTCTTAAAGCTATTCTTATCATCTTTTTTAGTGCCACATTCAGTAAGTGCACTCATAGCCATGCTTTCAATACCCTGTTTGTCGAATCCATAATTCTGTACGCCTCCCTTAATGATGGTTTGTATTTCCAGTATCTGGTTGCCACTGGGCTGTACCACCACTTTTACCCCGCTTACATTCATTTCATAAGCTTCACCTTTCTGGGCCATAGCTTTGTTACTGCATACTATAATAAGCAATGCAGGAAGCCAGTGTTTTGTTGTTAAAAAAAACTTTTGCATATCGGAAGTAATTTAAGATTAGTTGGATGGTTTAAAAAATGAGGATATACCGGTTGATTTGCTCATCTCGGCATTGATGATGGTTCCTGCAACATAGTTCCTGTTTACAATGTATGTTTCCAGGTATCTTTTTATATCAGCCCTTGTTATTTTGGAATAGTTCTGAATCAGGTCTGTGCCATATTCAAAGGAAGCACTGCACCAGTTATAAGTAAGCTGGCTGGCCAATGATGAAGGCTTCTCTGTCTGACGGATAAAATTGCGTTGCAGAATATTCTTTGCAGTAGCAAGCTGGTCATCGGTAAAATAATCATTGTCTGTCCACATTTTTATCTGCTTCATTACCTCTTCATAACATTCTTTTAATTTCAGCGGATTAGGCAGCAGGTAAATATTTACTGGCCCCACATATTTTTCTGTCTGGTAACTTACTCCTGCATAGGTGGCAAGCCCTTTGTCAACCAGTGCCTGCTGCCATTTGGAGGAATTTAATCCCAGGATTGTACTGAACACATCAGCCGCAATGGTAGCTGCAGAATCCTTCCTGGTATCCGGCCCCTGCCAGAAAAAAAGCATGTAAGGAGTTTGAGCAATAGAAGATTCTTTTACAAAATATTGTGTTGATGTAAGTGGTGCAAATTCCGGGATAGGATATTTTTGATGAGGATCAAAGCCGCTATGCTCCCAGCTTCCAAATATCTTTTCTGCTTTGGCAAAAGCATCTTCCGGTTTTACATCACCACAAATAACCAGTAATGAATTGTTGGGATGGTAATATTTTCCTTTGATCACCATCATCTTTTCCGGAGTAGCTGTATTGATCACATTGTGATCGCCAATAGGATTTTTACGGGTTACCAGATCGCCCCATAATTTCTTCTGGCATTCGTACCATATCTGGAAGCCAGGATCACTTTCGCCACGCTGGAATTCACCATCCACAACCGGTCTTTCTTTCTGCATATCTTCGGTACGGTAAATGGGAAAGCGGATGGCGCTGTTCATAAAGTTCAAACCTGCATCCAGGCTGTCCTTATCAAACGTAAAAAAATAGTTCACCCGTTCATCACCGGTGGTTCCGTTCCAAATGGCACCCAACTCCTGTGTACGCTTTAAAAACTTCTCCTGGTCGGGATAATCCCTGTTGGCCTTAAAGAACATGTGTTCAAATAAATGACTGAGCCCGCTGTATTCGGGCCCTTCCGTATAAGCACCATTGCGTACTGCAATTTCAATGGTAGCCAATGGTACTTTGTGATTTTCTATCACCACAACCTCCAGTCCGTTGCTTAGTTTTTTCCAGAAATAATTTTCAGGAAGCCTTGGTTGTGCCGATGCAAATGCTGTTGCAAATAACAGCATGGTAATTAGTGTTAGTTTATTCATGGCTAAATATTTATTGAACTATAAACTTATAGAAAGAAAAGGTAATTACCAATAAACTGTGGCTGATTTTACTCATGTCAACTGCAACCCATTAAAAGCCAGCTGGCCTGCCTATTGCAGGATATTTATCTGAAATAATTTCAGTTATTATATGAGCTGAACTGCTGTATCATCCAATAGTTCAGGTAGTAATACCATTTTGGCTTTATTTCCCCGGGCAATCCTGCCAAACTGATCATCCAGTTGCATTACCTGCGCCGGGTAGAGGCTGCACATGCGAATGGCTTCGCCTGTTTCTATACCAACATGCTTCACCAGGTTCTGTAATACTTTGTACATGGTTAATGCAGAGCCGCTGAGGATATTATCTGCAGCGTATTTATCTCCGTCGGGCGTGTGCCGGTAAAAGCCTTCTGTAGTTTTTGTAACGGCATCGGTAATGGCAAAAAGCCGTTCCTTCATGATCTTTTTTGCGATGCTGATGGCCGCATAATCCACATGGTATCCATCAGCAATGATACTGGCCATTATTATCGGATGATCAAGTGTGGCCCCAACAAGCCCTGGATTGCGGTGCTGCAAAGGGCTCATGGCATTGTACAAATGTGTAACAGCAGCGATGCCATTGCCAAAGCTTTGTATGGCTTCTTCATAGGTTGCATTGCTATGGCCTGCAAAGATCTTAATCCCAGCTGCGTTGATACGATCAATAATTTCTTTGCTGCAAACCTCGGGAGCCAGGGTGATGATCTTTATTACTCCTTTGCCATGATCCAGTAATGCTTCTACTTCATGTAATGTTGGGCTATGTATCAGCGATTCAATATGAGCGCCTCTTTTTGATTTATTTATCCAGGGCCCTTCTACATGTAATCCTACAATTCCTTCGCCTCCCTGTTGCCAGTAGGTTCGTATAGCATCAATGCATTTGTATAATACTTGGGACTGGTTGGTTGCAACGGTGGGCATACAAAAGGCAGCGCCGCCATTATTGCTGTATTGGTTTAATAATTGTAAAGAATCGGTATCGGCATATACTGAAAAAAGTTTTTCATAAGCACCATATATCTGCAGATCAATAAATGCCGGGGCAATTATGCCGTTGAGACGTATGAGTTCTATTTGCGGATCTAATGCAGTAACAGCAACCACATCTTTTATGATACCATCAGCAACAATGGCTGCATGTTCGAGCAGCCATTGTTCACCGGTAAAAATGAGTTTTGCTGTGTATGCTTTTAATGCTGACATAGTTGTTATGCAGCAAAAATAACAAAACAGTATGGCTTATTTTATTTTTAAAATGATGCCAGCCTGCACCTGGGTGATATCGTAACCAGCTTCCAGGTTAAAGCCAAATGAAGGAGTAACGAAATAAGATGCTCCGACAAAGCCACCAAAAACCGGAACTACTTCATCCTGTTTTATAGTACCTCCATCATTGTAGCTATACTGGTTAAATCCTGCACCAGCTGAAAGTCCTGCATAGGTATCAAGTCCTTTTACATTCCAGCCATGGTGCCACGCAGAGCGACCGGCAATTACAAGCGTGCGTGCCTTGTAATTATCGAACCTGCCGCCTTTGGAGAATGAACCTCCCAATTCGCCACCCAATGTAATGGTTCCGGGGCCAGCTTTCCATAAACCGGCTTCAATAACGGCTTTGGTACCAACAGCCGAATTGTAGTAATTGCTGTTGTACTCATTACCAACGCCCACACCGGCACTGAAAGTAACACTGCCTTTTTTTACAGGCTCCGTAGGTGCCTGCGCTTTGGAAACTGTGGTTAAGCTAACTGCTGAACCAAATAAAATTGCTGCGATTATGTTTTGTGTTTTCATAAGCAGGCAATAAACAAATACTGTACCAACAGATTTTTTTTTAAAATGATGCAAGTTAAATAAAGCAAAAAACACAAGTACTCACCGGTGTATATATCAATGTAAGCATATATTTATTTTGATGGGTTTTACTTTTTGCAAAAGGAATTTCCCTAACTTCCAATTATGAAACATTTTAAGTTTTACAGCAAAGAAGATATTTTATCGCTAACCAAAGTGAGGCGCTTTGAAACCAGGATGGGCGAGCGTGTTAAATTTTTAAAACCCGACAGTGAATGGCCCGATGTGCTGAAAGAGTCGGACGCTAAATATGTTATACTGGGTATCCCGGAAGATTTTGGCGTAAAGGCAAATTATGGAGTTGGAGGTACAGAAACTGCCTGGCTGTCTTTTCTATCTTCTTTTTTAAACATACAGAGTAATGATTTTTTACCCGGAGAGCATATACTGGTACTCGGGCATTTTGATTTTGGTGATGTAAAGTTTCTGATAGAGAATAATGCTTACAATCCCGAAGAAAAGATAGATGCATACCGCCATGCACTGCATATTGTGGATGAGGAAGTGGAGAACCTGCTTAAGGTAATTGCATCCGCCAAAAAAATACCCATTATTATTGGCGGCGGGCATAACAATGCGTACCCCATTATTAAAGGCGTTGCCAAAGGCCTGCATAAGGCAGAGTTGCTGCCGCTGTCACAGATCAATTGCATAAACCTGGATGCCCATGCCGATTACAGTGTAGCGGAAGGAAGGCATAGCGGCAACGGATTTCGTTATGCCGAGGAAGATGGTTACCTGGGAAAGTATTGTATGGTAGGGCTGCATGAGAATTATATTTCGCAGAATGTGCTGATGGATATTCATAACAATCCTTTCCTGGATTATATCAGTTACGAAGAGATATTCATCCATGAGCGTAAGAATTTTATACAGGCTGTGGCACACGCAACCGGCTTTACAGAAGACAGTTATACCGGAATTGAAATTGACCTGGACTGTATTGAAAATGTTTTGAGCAGTGCCATAACAGCAAGCGGAATTACGCCATTGCTTGCCAGGAAGTTTGTGACCTTTGCTGCACAGGATGCCAAACCCGCTTACCTGCACATTTGCGAAGGAGCCACACAACTGGCAGACGGCAGAAAGAACGATACGACCGGCAAACTGATCAGTTACCTGGTGAGTGATTTTATTAAGGAATTATCGCAGGATTAGCTTTCTTCTCAAGCAGTTTATCCCTGAGTTTTAGAAAAGGTTTTTCAATTGTGTATCTGAGTATTAATGCGCCTAGTATGGTGCATGCAATTATAATGAGCATCATCCAGTAACTTTTTTCATCCACGCCGAGCTTACCAAAATAGACGATACAGACATGCCTTACTCCTTTATGAATTAAGTAAATAGAATAGGATAGTATAGCGATGGATGATGTTGTCCTGGATTTAAACCTATATAAAATACAAGCCGGGCTTATGGCAGCCAAAACAACAAAGCCAAAACCTAAGGCAATTAAAGGATAGCCGAAAATATTTGCACTGAACCCAACCCTGTTTTGACAAACGTAATATGCAGCTGTTAAAATTACAATTCCTGCTAAAAGCAAAAAGTTGGCCCACCTTGTTATTTTTTCTTTGAATGCAGGATAATAAACAACCAGCCCGGCGATGCTTATACCGGTTAAAAGTCCGTCTAATCTTGTATGGGTGGGGTAATACAGCCAGGTGATCCAAAAGTCGCTGTATTTTCCGTCTGCTTTAATCAATGGTTCCATGTAATGATACCATAGATAGAGCCTGATGAAAAATGTAAAAAGAAAAAAGCCAAGAATAATATAAGCTCCTTTTTTAGTTACATGTAAATAAACGGTTAGTAAAATGATCAGCGGAAACAAAAAATAAAATTGCTCCTCTACGCAAAGTGACCAGGCATGTGAAAATGTTCCGTTAACCGAAGGATCTAGACCAATATTCTGGGTAAAAGTGAGGAAGCGCCACAGGGCAGGTAAACTTTCTTTTTCCCTGAATACGGGCACTAAAAAATAGACCGCAACCACCAGCAGGTAAACCGGTATGATCCGAAAAAAACGTTTAAGGAAGAATTGTTTTACAGATATTGTACCTGTTGCTTTCAGCTCAGAAAAAAGTTGCCGGGCAATTAAAAAACCACTTAACACAAAGAACAGGTCAACACCAACCCAGCCAAAATCTTTTACATCCCATGCCCAATCGGGCAAATCAATTACGTTGGGATAGTGAAAAAAGAAAACCCAGGCAATTGCCAGTGCTCTTAAATGATCAAGTCCGTGTAATTTTTCCGGGCCAGCAGTTTGCAGTTTAGTCAAGGCTAGTTATTGACAGGCTAAATAAATCTTATTTTAATTGAGCATTTAATTCAGCTTCTGTGGCAATGCCATCCCTGCGCCATACTTCTTTACCATCTTTAAAAATGATAAATACCGGCAGGGCAGTCACCTTGTAGGTTTGTAAAATATCCTGGTCACGGCCTCCGTCTACTTTTACAAAGGTAAACCTGCCTTCATTTTTTTCTTTTACATTTTTTAAAACCGGTTCCATCTGTATGCAGGGCGGGCACCAGCTTGCACCAAAATCTACTAAAACCATTTTTGAACCATTTATAGTAGCATTCAATTCATCTATGGTCATTTGTTTTTCGGTGCTGGCGCCTTCAAGTGGTTTATTAGCTGCACGCCAGGCATTGGTACCTCCGCTTAATTCAAAAACGTTTGTATAGCCAGCTTTACGCATTTTATCAGCAGCGGCAGCGCTTCTGCCACCGGCCAGGCAATACACATACACCGGTTTAGCTTTATCTACAAAAGCAAGGCGGCGTTCAAATTCCGCTTTATCATTCCAGTCGGCCTGCAGGGCATTTTTAATATGCCCGCTGAAAAATTCTTTGGGTGTTCTTACGTCCAGTATCTGTATATTTTGTTTGGTAGTAATTTCCTTTTCAAATTCATCAGGCGTTAATGCCGTTTTTGTTTGTGCCGTGCAGGATATGATGATGGTTGAAAATAAGAGGGTGGCAATAATGTTTATAAATTTCATCGTTGTTGTTTTTACAAATTTACTTCAATAAAAGTTGTAAGTCGGCAGCAGATACATTCAATAAATTTACTTTTGGTAAACGTTTTGTTAACTCACGCCAGTTAGCATCTTTTTTATAGATCTTTTGTAAGAGCAGCGATGCATCTTTAACTCTCTTGTTATTAGCCAGTGTAATTGCTGTCCAGTACTGCATTTCCAGATTATCCGGAAACATTTTCATGGCTGCGCCATATTCTTCCATAGCAAGTTTCATGTCATTCTTTTCTGTTGCCAGGTCGCCTTTATCCATATGCTCATAAGCACGGTAGGTTCTAAGCAGCCTGTCTAATTCATCCAACGGCGCTTTGTTATCATCCACCCGCAGATCTATCAGCCGCTCGTTCCAGGGCTGGCCGTTGCTTTTACCAGCTACTACCAAAATGGCGGCGGATTGTTTTCCCCGTATATCACCACCAGCTGCCTGTGCTGCTTTCAATGCCAGTAAAACCCTTTCCGCCAGCGGTTTGCCTTCGCTGCGTTCAAAGGCTTTCGACATGGCGACATTCACTTTATCCGTCAGCATCATATTGCTTTGTACCGAATAGTTTTTGCCAACAATATTGCCGGCATGGTCAATGCAGTTTTTGCCGGTATACGAGTTTACATTTCCATTAGCATCGATCATGGCCACCTGCCTTACTTCACGGCCTTCATCTGCAGCCAGTAATTCCTGCAGGGCTTCGGGTGCGGTTTTGCCTTTCTTCATCAGGTCGATGCCTTTAATACCATAGCTTTTATTTACAAAAGACTGGGTGGCCACCACGCCTATACCTGCTTCGCCCCAGCTAACGGCTGTGCCCACGCTGAACCAGTGGCTTTGCACCCCCACAGCCATTTCGCCGGTCACGGGGTCACGGGCAACAATGGAGAAAGTATGTGCCAGGCCTGCCTCTTTTTTGAAAAACTGCGCTTTTGTTTCAGCCATAAAAAATAAACTGATAAACAGTAATGATCTTTTCATAAAAAATATTTGTACTAAACTACAAATAAAAAAGCCACCCCGTTAGTGAATGGGATGGCTTCTTATAAATTAGTATTACTTTTTACATTGGAGAAAGGTACTGTGCATACGCATAACCTTCTTCACCATCGGCAGTCTTTATCTTCCACCAGGCGTCATCCGTTTTTTCTATCAGCGTAACCACTTCGTTATGGGCAGCTTTGCCAATAATATCTCCTTCCGTGCTTGGTGTGCTTCTGATGTTAAGATTGGTACTGTCTGTTGTTACTTTCAGTTGTGCACCTGCATCAGCTTTAATATCCAGGTTTAAAACCAGGTCGCCGGCATTCATTCCCGGATCAATTTTATCGTACAATGCCCAAAGTGCATCATAATCTGCTGTAGATTTAGCGGTGCCTGCAACATGAAGTACTCCATTTTGCTCAGCCACAGATAAGCCATCAACACCCAGGCTGGTTGCTGATTGAATCAACTCTGCATATTTATCCTGTAAAGCCATTTTGTTTAAATTTAAATTGTGATTGTATAATTACTTAATTGTTAATTTAGAAGCAGCAGCATCCATGGTAACATTTGCAGCACCCAATATCTGCTTGATCTTTAAATTGTCTGCTTTGGTTACTTCACCCATCAATACAGCTCCTTTATCAGAAAATGCAACACTGGTTAAACCTTTGATATCCTTCAAACCATCTTTGATCTTTTGCTGAACATCAGCAGCAAGGGCAGATACAGCCACAGAAGCAGGTGGTGCAACAACTACAGGAGGAGGAGTTACCGTGCAGTTATTAACTACCGATTTTACACCCTTAACTGCTTTAACCGTTGTTTCGCACATGTTCTTGCAGGCATCATCCTTGCATTCGCCGCCCATGGTAACCACGCCGTCTTTTACATCCACGGTGGTATTACTCATCATTGGGTCTGCTTTTAAAGCTTTTTCAACAGCAGCTTTAATATCTGCATCTTTTGGCTTACAGCTTACAAAAAGCATAGTGGCCGATACGACCACTGCCATTAATAATTTTGTCAGTTTCATTTTTTTTGATTTTTAGATTTGAAGATTAAAGTTAAAATAAATCGGTTATTGCGATATTAAAATTAAGTTACGTTTATAGGTTGCTTGTAAGAGTGTGTAAAGCCAAAAAGGGTTGCATTCAATACAAAAAACCGATAATCAAAAAAACAATGGGATGCTTAATGAGGTTTAAAGCTGATCTCTACATCTGCCTTGCCATCCTTTACTGTCATTTTGGTTGCGGTTAACTCTACTACCGAAACTGAATCGGGCATTCCGCCATCTTCTGTAGTAATAAGTGTCTTTCCATCACCTGAAAAATGATAGGTGCCTTTTTTGGTAGTTTCGCCCATGCCGTTGGTTTCATATTTACCCTCTTTGGTAAATTCAATGGTTGCCTCTTTGTACATTTTTGTCTTTACAGAGTCGGGAATATTCTCAGCGTCTTTCCCTTTCATTTCGTATAAATGCCATTTGTTTACAATGAGATCGCTGGCAGTTTTTGATTTGCAGCTAACAGCCGCTATTGTAAACAGGGTAGCGGTAATTAATAAACCATTAAGTTTCATATACTTCTTTTTAAAGTGAAGGAGCAAAGTAGATATTATTTCTCAATAAATGAAAAAGGCTGTAAATGCTTTATAAACAACCCAACCTGCCGCCGTCAACCGGTAAATTAATGCCGTTGATATAGGCTGCTGCAGGAGAACATAAAAATGCAACTGCTGCCCCAAACTCTTCTGGCTGACCAATCCTGCCTGCGGGTATTTCGGCTACCAATTGCTTCATTACTTCAGCTTCGGTAATATCAGCAGCTTTGGCTTTGGAGGAAATAACATAATGGGCCCTTACAGTTTTGGTAAACCCCGGCAATACATTATTAACCGTAATGCCAAATGGGCCCAACTCAGTTGCCAGCGTTTTTGCCCAGTTGGCAACTGCTGCCCTGATGGTATTGCTTACGCCCAGGCCTGCAATGGGACTTTTTACTGAAGTTGAAATGATATTGATTATCCTTCCAAAACCAGCCTGCTTCATGCCGGGTACAACCGCCTGTGTAAGATTGTGATTATTTATGAGATGACTGTTAAATGCAGATAAAAAATCTGCTGCCTGAGCATTTAATGCAGTGCCGCCGGCAGGGCCCCCGGTGTTGTTTACCAGTATATGTATGGTATTGCTTTTTACAAAATCATCAATGGCTGTTTTAACAGCATCCACATCTGCAAAATCGGCCGCCAGGTATTGATGCTGCTGAGCTTTGGAGTGGTCCAGGGTTTTTACAACCTCTTTAAGTTTGTCTTCATTTCGGGCCATTAATACCACATTGCAGCCCAGTAAAGCAAGTTCAACGGCACTTGCATATCCAAGTCCCTGGGTGCTTCCGCATACCAAAGCGGTTTTATCTGAAAGATCAAGGTTCATCAGCTTATTTTTTATAAAGCTACTATAAAAATATATGCTGATGCGCCTGTTTACTCATCTTCCTTTGGAGCTACATCCAAAATGACTTTTTTCTTAATCATATCTTTTAAAATAGTCAGCCCGTTCTCATGCGCCAGTGTTTCTGTTGTAAAAGGATCGAATGATTTTGTGCGAACGGAATAAACCATTGCGGCAGCGGGCAATTCAAAAAGACTGCTTTCCCAGAAATAGGTAGTTGTAGTGATATAATAACCCGGGGTATATACCTTTTCATAAATAGTTGAATAGTATTTATCCAGGTTGCCGTAAACGTTGGCCGGCATGGACTGGTACCCGCCGGGGTAATATTTTTCTTCTTTTTCCTTGTCAAGCAAAGCCATTGTTATTACCGCATCAATTCCGGTAGCTTTAAATTCATTCAGAATTTCTGTTGAGGTTAGTTTTTTATAGGCTTTTTCTTTGTAAACATCCAACGAGGACACCGCATGGTAACCCTTGCTTACAAGATCATTTACCAGGTGCATTTCCATCTGTCGCCTGGTGCTGCTGTCCTTTTCGGTTAACAACCCCCATACCATGATATTATGATATGGTTTTGTTTTTGCATCTGCAGCCCTCCAGGATGAGATGGTTTTGGTAGAACTACAGGAACTGATGCCGGCAGTTACCATTATTGCGAAGATGAGTGTGCTTAATTTCATAACATAAGTTTTAGTAAATGTATACCGGTATGTATTTTAAGACAATGACTTAAAACACCCCGGCAGCCAACAATCATCATGGGAAAAACTGCAAATGCCCTGGTTTTTTGCCCACATTTTTTAAATAAGTGTGGATAATTCATTTCTGTCAGAAATCCATCCATTCAGTTATATTCGCACCACTAAAAATGGGTAATCCGTTAACTGAACTAAACCATGGCAGAGATAGAAAAGAATGATTATAATGAGGAATCCATCCGCAGCCTCGATTGGAAAGAACATATCAGGCTTCGCCCCGGTATGTATATAGGCAAGCTGGGGGATGGCAGCAGTGCTGATGATGGTATTTATGTTTTAATGAAGGAAGTTATTGATAACTGCATTGATGAACATACCATGGGGTATGGCAAACATGTAGATGTGACTATCAAAGACAAAACCATTACTGTACGTGATTATGGGCGTGGAATTCCGCTGGGTAAAGTGGTGGATGTGGTTAGTAAAATAAACACCGGGGCCAAGTACGACAGTAAGGCATTTCAGAAAAGTGTGGGACTGAATGGTGTTGGTACTAAAGCAGTAAATGCACTGAGTAACTATTTTAAGGTTACCGCCTTCAGGGACGGGAAAGAAAAAACGGCAGAGTTTGAAAGAGGCGTTTTGTTACAGGAGCATAAAGAAATAAAAACCACCGAAGAGAATGGCACGCTGGTAACCTTTGTACCAGATGATAAGATATTCAAGAACTTTCATTTTGTGCAGGAATACCTGGACAACCAGTTTTGGAATTACTGTTACCTGAATGCAGGGCTGGTAATGAACCTGAACAACAAAAGGTATGTAAGCAAAAACGGCTTGCTTGATCTGTTGCAGCGCAAAACCAATGAAGATGAGATCCGTTATCCCATCATTCATTTAAAAGGAGAGGATATAGAAATTGCCCTTACCCATGAAAATGATTATGGTGAAGAGTATTACAGTTTTGTAAACGGGCAATTTACCACACAGGGAGGTACGCACCTGGCGGCTTTTCGTGAGGGTTTTGTAAAAACCATCCGTGAGTTTTATAAGAAAGATTATGATGCTACTGATATACGTGGAAGCATTTGTGCTGCCATTAGTGTACGTGTGCAGGAACCCGTTTTTGAAAGCCAGACCAAAACCAAACTGGGCTCACAAACGGTTTACGAGGGTGGCCCGAGTATGCGGAATTTTATAGGAGATTTTTTAGGTAAGGAACTGGATAATTACCTGCATAAAAATTCTGAAACGGCCGATGCTTTAAAAAAGCGCATTGAGCAGAATGAGCGTGAACGTAAGGATATGGCAGGCATTAAAAAACTTGCCAACGAAAGAGCCAAGAAAGCAAACCTGCATAATAAGAAATTAAGAGATTGCAAGTTTCATTACAATGATGAAGCCAGTGGCAAGGATAAGGACAGGATTGCCGAAAAACAAAAAGAAAGCACCATTTTTATTACCGAAGGCGATAGTGCCAGCGGAAGCATTACCAAGGCAAGAAGTGTGGAAACGCAGGCCGTATTTAGTTTGCGTGGTAAACCTTTAAACTGCTACGGACTTACCAAGAAAGTGGTTTATGAAAATGAAGAATTCAACCTGTTGCAACATGCTTTGAATATTGAAGAAGGCTACGAAGGCCTTCGCTACAACAATATTGTAATAGCAACCGATGCCGATGTGGATGGTATGCACATACGTTTGCTGCTGATGACCTTCTTCCTGCAATTTTTCCCCGACCTGGTGAAGAACGGCCATGTTTATATTTTAGAAACACCTTTGTTTCGTGTGCGTAACAAACAGGAAACCATTTACTGTTACAACGAAACAGAAAAACAGGAAGCCACTAAAAAACTGGGCAACAAGCCGGAGACAACCCGCTTTAAAGGATTGGGAGAGATCAGCCCGAATGAATTTGCCCGTTTTATTGGAGAAGATATGAAACTACAGCCGGTAATGCTTTTGCCCGAAACACATATACAACAACTGCTTGAGTATTACATGGGCAAGAACACACCAAGCAGGCAGGATTTTATTATAGACAACCTGAAGGTGGAAATGGATTTGGTAGAAACCCCCTAACCCCCTGAAGGGGGAATCTGGAGCATGAATAAAAGCGGGCATTATTTAATTTGAAAAGCAAAATTTATTAAAATAAGATGATTCATATTGTATTTAATGAACCGGATGTGGCTGTTTTACAGCAGGCCATTGATATGGATGAAAACCTGCATGGTGATGTTGTGCAGATAAAAGATGATTATGCTGTAGGCCCTTTACAAAATATTTATATTGGTGAAGGAATAGAAAACCGCAGGCAATGGTGGCGTGATGTTTTGGCTGGTGGTGATTATGATGGTAAGGTTGACAGTGATGATAAAGATGATTATAAAACTGTGGCTGAACTTGTTGGCACTATGCGCAGGGATGAAAATGAAACCATCTGGATATGGGCCGCACAAAATAAACATGATGTAAGTGGGTACTACTGGCTGCTTCATTACATGAAGGAATTCCAGGGCAGGGTTTTCATCTTATACCTGAACAACCTGCCTTTTCTGAATGAAAAAGGAAATATTTTTTATCCCATCTGGTTATCAGAAATTCCTGCTAAAGAATTTTTAAAAGCAAAAAAACTGGCCCGGGAAATAACACCCAGCGAATTTGAAGTAGATCCGGATGAGTGGACAAGGCTTTGCAATGAAAACAAAGGTGTGCGTTTGCTGGAAGGCGGTAAAAAATTAGTGCAGGAAGATTATGATTTTTATGAAGCAGAATTAAAGAAACTGGTAACCGGCGATTGGCAAAAAGCATCCAAGATCATTCATACACATCTTACCAAAGCAAAACATACAACAGGCGATATGTATTTATTGTGGCGTTTAAAAGGTATGATAGCACAGGATATGTTTGATGTGCAGGGAACAGCAGGTAAGATGAAAGAATTTGAAGTGAAATTAAAAACCCCCTCTGCTCTCTAAAGGCGGAACTTGAACGGGTTCAAAAATGTAAAGCGATTGCTGAGTAGCAAAAAACAGAATAGTAAATGGCGGCAAGTAAAAAACCAAAAGAAGAATACGAACACACCGACCTGGGGCTGGGAGGCCAGTACAAAACCTGGTTCCTGGATTATGCAAGCTATGTGATACTGGAACGTGCCGTGCCTGCCATTGAAGATGGCTTAAAGCCTGTGCAGCGTCGCATTTTGCATGCCATGAAGGAAATGGATGATGGCCGTTTTAATAAAGTAGCCAATATCATCGGGCAAAGTATGCAGTACCATCCTCATGGCGATGCCAGTATTGGTGATGCGTTGGTAAACCTGGGGCAGAAAGACCTGCTGATTGAAACGCAGGGAAACTGGGGCGATGTACGCACAGGTGATGAAGCTGCTGCATCAAGATACATTGAAGCAAGATTAAGCAAGTTTGCACTGGAAGTAGCTTTTAATGCAAAAACAACCGACTGGGCTTTAAGTTACGATGGAAGAAAGAATGAACCGGTAACGCTGCCTATGAAATTTCCTTTGCTGCTGGCCCAGGGTGCAGAAGGTATTGCTGTGGGCCTTGCAACAAAAATTCTTCCCCACAATTTCTGCGAACTGATAGAAGCTTCCATCAAATATCTGCGTGGTAAAAAGTTTGAGATACTTCCTGATTTTCAAACGGGTGGCATTATGGATGCCAGCAATTACAATGACGGTGTTCGTGGTGGTAAGATAAGAGTAAGGGCTGTGATTGAAGAAGTGGACAAAAAAACGCTGGTCATCCGCAATGTTCCTTTTGGGGTTACTACTACTCAATTAATGGAGAGCATTGTAAAAGCCAATGACCAGGGAAAAATAAAGATCAAAAAAGTTACGGATCATACGGCTGCCGAAGTGGAGATCATTGTGGAACTGGCGCCTGGTATTTCACCTGATATTACCATTGATGCCTTGTATGCGTTTACAGATTGTGAAGTAAGCATTTCGCCCAATGCCTGTGTTATTGTGAAAGATAAGCCGCAGTTTTTAAAAGTAAGTGAGCTGCTGAAAACCGCTACAGACAACACAAAGGAATTACTAAAGCGTGAACTGGAGATCAAACTGGCCGAGCTGTACGAAAAATGGCATTTCACTTCTTTAGAGAAAATATTCTTTGAAGAAAAGATATACAAGGAATTAGAGAAGAAGCATGAAACCTGGGAAAAAGTGCTGGAAGCAATTGATAAAGCCTTCAATCCATTTAAGAAATTACTGAAGCGTGATATTACCCGTGAAGATATCGTTAAGCTTACAGAAAAACCAGTACGGCGCATTTACAAACTGGATATTGATGATCTGATAGAACAGATCAAGGGCCTGGAAGACGATATTAAGCAGGTAAAATACGACCTGGATAACCTTACCGACTTTGCGGTTGCGTATTACGAAAACCTGCTGAAGAAATTCGGTAAAGGCCGTGAACGCAAAACTGAGATCAAGCAGTTTGATACCATTGAAGCAAAAACCGTTGCCATTGCCAACATAAAGCTTTATGCAAACTACGCTGATGGTTTTATTGGAACCGGTTTAAAGAAAGATGAACTGGTGGCCGAAGTATCCGACCTGGATGATATCATTGCCTTCACTAAAGGCGGTATCATGAAAGTGGTAAAGGTCTCGGACAAAGTGTTTATCGGTAAAGATATTCTGCATGTGGCTGTGTTTATGAAGAGTGATGAGCGAACTACATACAACATGATCTATGTTGATGGAAAGACGGGTATCAGTTTTGCAAAACGCTTTAATGTTACCGGCATTACCCGTGACAAAGAATACGACCTCACCAAAGGATCTGATAAAAGCAGGGTACATTATTTTACTGCCAATGCAAATGGCGAAGCCGAGGTTGTGAAGATCATACTGAGCCCCAATTGCAATGCTCATAAAAAGGAATTTGATTTTTATTTTGAGGAGCAGGATATCAAGGGAAGGGGCAGTATTGGTAACCAGGTAACCAAGTACCCGATAAAATCGGTTAAGTTCAAGGAAGCCGGTAAATCAACGCTGGATGCAAAAAAACTTTGGTTTGATAACAAGTTTGGCCGCCTGAACACGGATGAAAAAGGAGATTACCTGGGTAAGTTTGAAGCGGAAGACAGGTTACTGGTAATTTACACGGATGGTAATTATGAGATCACCGACCAGGAGCTGACGCAGCGTTTTGACACAGAGAAAGTTTTGCTGATAGAAAAATTTGATGCAGAAAAAATAATCACAGCTGTTTATTACGATAAAGAAAAAGTGCAATACAGTGTTAAGCGTTTCAAAATAGAAACATCAACCCTGCATAATAAATTCCTGTTCATTAAAGAAGGAGAGGGCAATTACCTGGAAGCAGTTACAACCGATGATGAACCAATTCTTTCTATGCAAAGCGGCAGGGGAGCACAGGTACGAAGTGCCAAAGTAACCATCAGCAAAGTGGTGGATGTAATGGGATGGAAGGCACTCGGTAATAAACTGGCCGACTATAACAAGTCAATTGAAATGGAATGGGTTCCTAAGGTTGCGAACAATCCACAGGCTGAATTGTTTGAATAGTGAATTAAACAGAAACCAAACATGCGTTATCTATTTCTCTTACTCAGCATCGCTGTTTCCATGCAGGCTGCGGCGTCTGATAGTCTGTCTTTTACAAAAGCAGAAGTTATTTACGGCCGTAAAGATGGAATGGCATTAACGATGACCGTGCTTACGCCTAAGCAAAATTCGAACGGAAAGGCAATCATCAGTGTACTCAGCGGCAACTGGGTTTCCTCTGAAAGAATGCGTGAAGGTTTTCCTGAGCGTACACAAATGTATATTGACCGTGGTTATACTGTTTTTGGCGTAATGGTTGGCTGCCAGCCGCGATATGCCATTCCTGATGAAATTACAGATTTGAAAAGAGCTGTACGTTTTATCAGATACAATGCAAAGGAATATGGTATTGACCCTGCAAAGATCGGCATTACGGGTTCTTCATCGGGCGGACATTTATCACTGATGATAGCAACGGCTGATGAAACGGTTATTGCGAAATCAAATGATCCTGTTGATAAGGTTTCCAGCAGGGTGCAGGCTGCCGCTGTATTTTACCCGCCAACAGATTTTATAAATTTTGGCGGCCCCAATACAACCGAAACCATCAACCAGGCAGCGCTGGTTTTTACAGGTGTAGCAGCTGCATTCGATTTTAAGTTCTGGAATGATACTACCAAAACTTATGTGACCATCACTGATACAAAGAAAAGACTTGCCATCGCCAAAGAAGTTTCACCCATCAACGCTGTAACCCCCGATGATCCTCCTGTTTTGATCATACACGGCGATAAAGATGTGCTGGTGCCAAAACAACAATCAGAATCTATCATTGCAAAATTCAAGGAAGCAAAAGTGCCCTGCAACCTTATCATTAAAGAGGGGGGCGGGCATGGCTGGCGTAACCGCGAAGTGGAAGAGCAAAACTTGCTGGATTGGTTTGATAAATATTTAAAATAGTCATTTTTCTATCCTCAGCCTTTTAATCTTACTTTCGCTGTTCAAAAAAAGCGAAGCTGATGATACACCTGGAACCCTTTGGTCCCGAAGATTTTCAACAATTAATTAATTGGATAGATTCGGAAGAATTGCTGATCAAATGGTCGGGCTCCTTATTCAGTTTTCCTTTAACCATCGAAAGTATGCAATGGTATTTAAGAGATACCAATGTGCCCGGCGAATCGGATGCTTTTGTTTACAAAGCTGTTGAAACAGAAACAGGCGAAGTGGTTGGTCATATTTCCCTGGGTGGCATAAGCTGGAAGAACCGCTCATCTCGTATCAGCAGGGTGCTGGTAAGCCCTGCAGCAACACAAAAGGGTATTTGCCAGCAAATGACAAAAGCAGTTTTAGCAATCGGATTTCAAGAATTAGGTTTGCATCGTATTGGTCTGGGTGTTTACGAAAACAATAAAGCAGCACTGAATTGTTATTTAAAAAGCGGTTTAAACATTGAAGGTGTGGCCCGTGATATACTTTGGTATAACGGCGAGTTTTTGAGTATGGTTGAAATGGCTATACTGGAAGATGAATGGAAGGCGCTGCAGTTTCAGACCAGGTAAGGGATGACGGATTTTCTTTCTGCCGGATAATTTTCAAATGTTTTTTTATACCAGCGATGATGCGCCATGGCCCTGGGTACCAGGTTGGCAGCCGTCCAGATGAAGAAGGCCAGTGCTGGCATGTTCCAGCAAAGCAGTGCAAAGCCAGCCCATTCAATGAGTTCTCCAAACAGGTTGGGGCAGCTTACTACATTAAATAACCAACCCTGTGGTATTTTATAACCTGTTTCACCGGGTTTGCGTAAATGTATCAGCATATTATCGGCTTTCCAGTTTATATAAAGCCCGGCAAGAAACAACACTACACCGGCAATAAACCTGGCATCTGTAAACCAGCTCATTTGATAATTTGCAAAATGAGAAAAATAATGGCCCAGTAAAAGCGTATTGCAGAGATTAAAAAATATTCCTGAAAGCATGATGATCACAGGCATCTTTTTGCCACGGGTATGCAACCTGAAGGGAAAAATAAAGCTGCGGTTAAAGTAGTGAAAGCAGTACAGGCCAATCATCAGTTCTATCGCCATATTTTCAGAAGCGAAATTCCTGATAAAGAAAAAAAGCATGATCAGTAAAGCAGGTAATTCCATCAACAGCCATCCAATGTGATTATCTATCTGTGGTCCCCATTTGCCCGAAGTATGACGTCCGTATGGTGCAACGATCTTTTGCAACAGAAAAAATATGCATACTGCTACTCCTATCCATATATAAAAAATGATTTGGTAGGTTGAAAAGGAAACTGGCATGTTGGAAAGCAGTAAGGTTTGGTTTGCAGGTTAATTATCAGTCAAGATAACCATTATTTTTAAACCAGTGGAATGTATCGTGTATCGTTTCTATAAACGGGCGGCTGGTATAGTTCAGTGCTGCTTTTGCTTTGCTGCTGCTGATGTTGCGGTTGTCTTTAAACAGGGCATCCAGCACTTCGTTGGTATAAAGTGGTTCTTTATGTGTAACAGCAGCCAGCATTTTAATAAACGGTAAACCAAGTTTTCCTGCAAACAACGACAATGCAAACGGTTTTACTTTTTTAGCAGATACCAATGATAATATTTCAGTCAGTTCCTTAAGGCTATGCCAATCGCCACCGGTTAAATATACTTCGCCGGGTTTTCCCATGGTCAAAGCATTCACAATTGCATTGGCTACATCACGGCCATCGCAGTAATTAAAACCTCCGTTAAAAATAAACGGTAGCCGCCCATTGTACAGGTCAATAATAGCTTTCCCCATCAGTGAGGGCTTAAAGTCGTATGGCCCAATAATTGAAGTGGGGTTTATTACCAACACTTCCATGCCCCTGTTATTCGCAGCCAATGCTATTTGCTGACTGGCATATTTTGAACGCCCGTAAGCATAACTTTTCTCATCGGCCGCGGCGGCAGTCTCATCTAATATGTCAACTTCAGGTTGTTGTTTGAATGCATGTATTGAACTGATGTGAATGAATCTTTTTATGCCCCCCTGCAATGCAACATCAACCACCATTTGGGTGCCTACCACATTTGTTTGTTGCAGCAATCCTACAGCATCGCCATTAACAGAAATTACAGCGGCACAATGAATAACGGCATCGCAACCCTGCATCAGCTTGGCCAATGCATGTGCATCCATTATTTCACCTTTAATGATCTCAACAGGCATTCCATCGGAGGTACGGGTGTCATTACCACGTATAAATGCCTTAATCCCAATATTTCTGCTGGCAAGTTCCTGTATCAGGGCAGCTCCCAAATGCCCGGTGGCGCCGGTTAATGCTACTTTCATAAAAATAAGTTCTACGAGAAAGTTACAGGTATTAGTGCAATAAAAAACAGCAGAGGATATCTGCTGTTCAAATAATACTCAAAAAATGGTATGCTAATTAGTATCCCCTGCGGTTGCCGCCTCCGCCATATCCTCCGCCGCCGTAACCACCGCCTCCGCGGTTTTGTCCGCCAGGCCTGAACCCCCCGCCCGGAGGGCCCGACTTTTCCTCAGCTTCCTTTACAACCAAAGGTTTTTTGCCCAGTGAGATGTCTTTCAGGTTTTCAATGGCGTCTTTTGCTTCATCTGCATTTTGCATGTCAACAAATCCAAAACCCTTGCTTTTGCCGGTTTCTTTATCCATGGCTACTCTTGCAGTAATCACTGTGCCAAATTTTTCAAAAATTTCCATCAGTTCCGCATCATCCAGATCATAAGGTAGTCCGGCAACAAAAAGCTTCATACATATTAATTTGGGTTCGAAAATACTAAACTTATTCTGGTATTTGCGTTTTGTTTATAACAGGTTTTAAAATTATTTTGATAACGCTTTAAAATAGCTGCTTTCAGACTGCTTTTTGTAGAATATCGTCTACAAAAAAACAGCCCGGCATTCTACATAGGGAGATCGTCTTTTGTGGCATCTTTAATAACGAAAAAGCACCCAAAGAAACCTTCGAAAAACCCTCAGTAATGAGGGTTTACTTTTTTTTATTACTGATCTTTTTTGCTAATTTTAGCTAAAGTTCAATATGAGGTCCGGAATACTTGCTTCTTTGTTTCTGCTTTCTTTTTTTTCTCTTTCGGCACAAAATTTTGGGGGCAATCCTTCTGCCATTCAATGGCGCCAGTTTAACACAGATAAAGCCAGGGTTATTTTCCCTAACGGCTCCGATAGCCAGGCAAAACGTATTGCATATATCATACGATTGCTGGGAGATACAACTGCCGCCTCAATAGGGGGCCGGCAAAAGAAATGGAATGTCATCCTGCAAAATCAGTCAACTATTTCCAATGCCTATGTGAGAATGGCCCCGGTAATGAGTGAGTTTTATATGATGACGCCACAGGATAATTTTTCTTCCGGAAGCCTACGCTGGGATGATAACCTGGTTATTCATGAGAACAGGCATATGCAGCAGCTCAGCAATTTTAATAAAGGATTTACCGAAGTATTTTCCTTTTTTTTAGGAGAGGAGGGGCAGCTACTTGCTAATGGAATGACAGTGCCGGATTATTTTTTTGAAGGCGATGCAGTTTGGCAGGAAACGCTTGTAAGTGCGCAGGGACGAGGAAGAATGCCATCATTTTATAACGGCTTTAAATCACTATGGCTGGCCAATAAAAATTATTCCTGGATGAAACTGCGGAACGGATCTTATAAAGACCTGGTACCCGATCATTATGAGCTTGGATACCAGTTGACTGCTTATGGTTACGAAAAATATGGTGCTGATTTCTGGAAAAAAGTAACCAATGACGCAGTGCATTTCAGGGGCGTGTTTTATCCTTTTAACCGGGCGATAGAAAGATATACTGGCAAAACCTATCGCCAGTTCACAAAGGATGCCATGCAATATTTTAAAGATAAGGCGTTGCCAGTACTGACCAAGCCTGTAACGGCATTTACCTATCTTACCCAATCAGAGAAAAACAACGTGGTTGATTACCTGTTCCCGAATTTTATAAACGACGACAGTATATTGGTTACCAAAAGATCTTATAAATCAATATCTGCTTTTTATATTATTTCAAAAGGCAAAGAGCATAAAATACGGCTAAGAGATATTGGTATTGACGATTATTACAGTTACAGAAATGGCAGGATCGTTTATGCCGCCTACCAGTCGGATGCCCGGTGGGCCAATCGTGAATTCAGCGTAATAAAACTGCTGGACATTTATTCGGGCGGTCAAAAACAAATTACCACCCGGTCTAAATATTTTTCGCCGGACATTAATGAAGCAGGAACCGAAATACTTGCAGTAGAAGTAAAACCTGACGGCAGCAATTACCTGGTACGTATTGATGCAGAAACCGGTAAACACATCGCTTTAACACCCAACACCCAGAATTATTTTTTTACACAAACAAAATATGCCGGTGCCGGCATGGCAGTTTCGGCAGTAAGAAACCCTTCCGGGGAAATGGCTTTGATCAGCATTGACCTAGCAAGTGGTGCCATAAAGGAGCTAACCCCATTTTCCTATCATGTAATAGGCTATCCGGTGGTTAAAGGAAATGTTGTTTATTTTAATGCCATGTACGACCAGGCAGACGCTATTTTCGCTGTTAATACAAATGATGGAAAGATATTTAAACTAACGGAGAATAATAACGGTGTGTATAGTCCTGCTGTTAATGATAAAGGTGAATTGCTGGTATCTGTTTTTACGTCCGCCGGTTACAGGCTGGCGGGAACAACTTTACAAAAGCAAAGCTGGATTGAGTTCCCCGCAAATAATTTAATGACCGGCAGTAGCAGGTACTTTAATGATGCTTCCCTGCAGATGAGTGGCAAGGGAATGTTGACACAATTGAAGGATGCAGATGTGGAAACTGCTGTAAAATCGGCACCTACAAAATATCGCAAATCATTCAGGCTTTTCAATTTTCATAGCTGGAGGCCTGTAGTAGATGATCCTGAATATGGATACAGCCTATATGGCGATAATGTACTTAGCAGCCTTAAAAGTACTGTTACCTATACGTACAACCGTGCCGACATGAGCCATACGCTTGGTTTCAATGCTATTTATGCAGGCTGGTTCACTGTTTTAAATGCAGGTGTAGAAACTAGTTTTAGCCGCACGGTAGATACGGCATTGGGAAAATCGGTGAGCTACAACGCTGCCACTGCAAAAGCGGGTATTGCCATACCACTGCGTTTTATAAATGGTCGTAGCAGCAGGTTTTTAAATTTTGGTATAGGTTATAACTCAGAACAATATTATTACAGGGGTGTTGGAAAAGATATATTCAGTAACAATGCTATTAATTACGGTAATGCCTTTTTCAGTTTTAGTAATGTAAGCCAAAAAGCAAAGCAGCATATTAATCCAAGATGGGCACAGTCTTTATCACTTGATTACAGGGATGCATTTAATTTCAGGAACAGCCACAAGTTTGTTGCACACGCTTCCTTTTATTTCCCGGGCATTGGCCGCAATCATAGCCTGGTGATCAATACTGCCTATCAGAAAAGAGATACGCTTGCTGACCTGTTCAGTAAAAACTTTGCTTATTCCCGTGGTTACGAAGCCCTAAGTACCAGGCGTATGTATAAATTAGGCGTTAATTATCAAATGCCTGTTGTTTACCCCGATTGGGGCTTTGCAAACCTGCTTTATTTTCAGCGCATCAGAACGAATGCTTTTTATGATTATACCAATGCCCGGGCAAGGGTAAATAATGTGCTTACAGATATAAAGAACAGGAGTGCAGGTGCTGAAGTTTACTTTGATACAAAAATATGGAATGCCTACCCCGTAAGTTTTGGCATAAGGTTTTCGCACCTGTTGGATACGGACTTATTGAATCCACTGGTAAAAAACAGGTGGGAAATAATAATTCCTATCGGGTTGATACCAGATTAATATTCCCAAAAAAGAACAACACCGTTAGTCTGCTGTAATAAAAACCAACAACTGGGCAAAAATAAACTTAATGTGGAAATTACTATTTTTTAATAGTAAAATTACTTTTTTTATACGGAGAATAGTATATATTTGGCTCCCAAACCAAGTTAAATGCAAAATTACTACTCGTCCGAAATAAGTCCTGTTGGCAGAAAACACGTTGAGACATGGTTAAGCGAAAATGGGTACTTTGACATAAGGCAAGAGCCCTTCCAGTCAAGCGATCATGGTTTTACAGCACAAGGAAAAATTGAGGGGATCATTGTTCAGATACGTACATTTCTTTTTCCACAACGGCCTTTTAAGCTAAGCGATTTTGAAATTACAGCTTTAATGCTTAAAGCAACTAAATTGAACCTTGTTGCCTATGCAGCCTATGTAACTGTTGATGATGAGCATAACCTGGCAGGTGATATTTTATGGGAAAGGCTGAGCTAAATTGATTCAGTTATATTGATAAATAACCTCTACACTTTATTGTAAGATTAGCTATTTTTACAAATAAAAAGTAAAAAACATGAAACACATCTTATTAGCAGGCATTACAGCTTTGTTACTTTTCAGCGGATTACATGTTAATGCGCAAAAAGATAAATCCAAAAGGCCAAGCCCACCGGCAACTGTTACTCAAAAAGTAGGACAAACAACAATCAGCATTGTATATAGCCAGCCATCTGTTAAAAAAAGAACAATAGGTGTTGACCTGGAGCCATTGCCAGGAAAGGTTTGGCGTGCAGGGGCCAATGAGGCCACTGTGTTTGAAACAGATAAAGATATAGTAGTAGAAGGTAAATTACTGCCCAAAGGCAAGTATGGTTTTTTTGTACTGGTGCAGGAAGAAACCTGGATACTTATTTTTAACAAAACATGGGATCAATGGGGTGCATTTACCTACAAAGAAGCCGATGATGTGTTAAGGGTACCTGTACGTGACAGGGAAGTGGATTCATTTTCTGAAAAGCTGACTTATACAATAGATAAGGACGGAAACATGAATATTTTGTGGGGCGATAAAGATATCCAGGTGCAGATCCAGGAAAAGAAATAATTTTTAGTACGCGTTAAAATCTATATTTTTTCCCATCGTTCCTCTTAATCTTTTCCAGAAAGATTCTTTGGATTTTAAAGAAACAAAATTACTGTCGAAGGCTGTTTTGTAATCTATCGCAGGATTGATCATGAAGGGTTGCATTTTCCTGAGTGTATCAAAAACGATAGGAATGATACCTACGTCTTCGCCGATCCTTTCTTTTGCAAATCTTCTCAGTTGCTTTGCCTGGAATGGATCTGTTGCAAGGGCAAGTGTGGTATATCCCATTTTCTTTGATTTTAAGAAAACATAATAGAGGTTTTCTACGCTGTGTTTTGCTTTTATTTCACTGTAAACATGCTCCTTTGGTATGCCCAATGCAATTGCATACAGCGCCATGATTTCTCCTTCGTAATAGGGGCTTTCAACTGAAGAACCTGAAAACATGATGTTTTTTGCTATGCCCTTGTCAAACAAATATTTGGCCCAGTAAACACGGGCTTTCATGGTGCTGTCCCAGCCAGCCTCATTGAACGGAACGCCCGGTACTGCAATCATTTCGTAAGTTTTAGACGAAGCTTTCTCGTAGTAGCGTTGCGTTGCTTTATTGCTGAAGGAGCAGGCATGAAATATTACTGTAGCAAAACAAAGGACAATAAAATTGATCCGAACTGCTTTATTGGTTATCACCATGATAAACATCTTTTGACCTGATAACACTGCGGCGGATAAAATGTTCAGAAAAAAGTCTTTAAAGACGGGTTATTTTGTTGATCTCAATTTTTTCATCAAACTTATCTCCATGGCTTTTTTGAGCTTGTATCTTTCTTACAATGCTCATGCCTTCAAAAACCTCTCCGAAAGCTGCAAATCCCTGGCCGTCTTCGGTTCCACGCCTGCCAAAGTCGAGCGGGCTCTGATCTCCTATGCAAATAAAAAATTCTGTATTGGCTGTGCCTGGTGCCAAACGGGCCAGCGAAATGGTACCTGACAGGTGTGTAAGGCCGCTAAGTTTGGTGCTTTCATGTTCTATGCCTGGGATGGTTATCTTTTTGGCAGGGTTGGTTTGCCACATGCCACCTTGTATAATGCCGGTATTGGTTGGCGAAGGAAACTCCTCCGTTTTTAAAACCCTGTAAAATGAAGTATAGTTATAAAAACCTGAATCAACATAGGATAAAAAAGCAGCTACTGTTTTTGGAGCTTTATCAGCAAAAAGTTCAACCTCAATATTGCCCAGTCTTGTTTCAATTATAACATGGGGATTCTTATAATCTGGATGACTGCAGGATAAAAATGCAATGCATATTAAGGCGATCAGGTATTTAGGCATAGCTGCAATTTAGGCATTTTAAAATGCAGATGATAAGGAAATGATAAAATACAATCTGTTAACCTATACAGTAATAAAACTGGCCTTTGTAATTATTTTGTGCTGTATCTTTATGGCTGATAAACAATGCAGATTTTATGAAAAAACTTTTTTTAATTGCATCCGCGGTTGTTTTTTGTACAACTGTTTTTGGCCAGCGTATTTCAAAGATCACCATTACCGGTACCGGCACAGTGAGTGATATCGTAATCGGGCTTGACGAAAATGTTCAGGTTTATATTACAAAAGAAGGGCAGATCAGCAAATGGGGCTTTGATCGATTTATAGGCAACCAGGAAAATTATAACGATTACCTGGAACCCTATGTTGGCAGGGTTGAGTATTACAGCCAGAATGATGATGAAGCGCTGCGTGGCAAGGTAAAATATATCGGAAGAACACTTGTCAGTTATTATCCTTCTTACGAAATAGAATCTTTAAGAGGGAAATTAAAAAGCATCGGTTCTATTAATATGGATTACTACCAGTCATTTGAAGATAAATCGCTGGCTGGTAGTTTAAAGACCATCGGAGGGCAAAATGTTGCATGGTATCCTTCTTACGAAAATGAATCAGTAAGGGGCAAACTTAAAACGATTGGAGCAACATCACTTACTTATTATGGTTCTTTCGAAGACAAAGCTTTCAGAGGCAAAATTAAAAGCATTGGTAGCTTTACATTTAATTACTATTCGTCTTTTGAGCAATATAGCGGAAGCATGAAGAATGGTATGTCTGTTGTTAATGCAAACGGGCTTAAGTTCTATTTGCGTGGTTATTAACACTACCGGTTATTGCTGAATTAATCTAAATGAATTTATACAAAATTTGAGCGATCCTTGTAGAAAAAGATCCAATAATTGTCATAAAAGACATTGATTGCAACATTTTTATTTTTTCACCGTTCATTGCTCCGGCATTTACCTCAGAACATATATCAGTTAATACAGCCTGTAAAAAAGGTACTTAGTTACATTACGTGGCCATAATTGATCACAAGATTAAACAAAATGATAGGAGATATTGCATTGTCTGATTTTTTTGAATTAACACCAGACCTGGTGTGGATTGCGGGCAAAGACGGCTATTTACAAAAAGTAAATCCGGCAGTAATACGCAAATTAGGTTTTACTGTTGAAGAATTACTGAGCAGGCCAATTAGCTCCTTTATACATGCTGATGATGTTGAAAAAACACTGCAGAACCGCTTTCGATTATTCCAGGGCGAAATACTTCATAATTTCTGTAACCGGTACATCGCTAAAAACGGGGATATAATCTGGTTAGAGTGGACATCTGTGTACATAGCCAGCCGGGAGGTTGTACTGGCGATAGCCAAAGATGTTACCGACCGGAAAAATATTGAAAAAGAAGTAGAGGCCCAGTTTGTAAAATTTAAAGGCCTGGCCAGTCATTTTAAAAACCTGCTTGAAAACGACCGTAAATATTTTGCACACGAGTTGCATGAAGAGCTGGCGCAGTTACTGGCTGTGGTTAATATGGATATAAGCTGGCTGAGCATTCAGACAGAAAATATGCCGGATAAGATCAGGAACAGGGTTGAACATGCATCAGAGGTATGCAAGCTGATGATAAAGACCATTCAAAGGCTGGCATTTTCTATTAGCCCTAAAATACTGGATGATTTTGGTTTAAATGCAACCATGGAATGGCTTTGTACCGAATTTTCAATTTTGCACGGAATTGAATGTGTGTTTGACCATAACTATGATGAAGATGCGTTAACCAGTGAAATGAAACTGGATTTTTTCAGGATCAGCCAGGAATCGCTTGCCGATCTGTTGGATTATTCACAGGCAGGCAAGATCAGGATAAGTATAAACGATTCTGAAAATAATATAGAACTACTGATCTGTGATAGCGGAAATGGTTTGCACCCGGGTATCTCAGAAAATGCAACCGAACTTACAAGCATACGGGAGCGTGCCAGGTCGATCAACGGAATAATTACTGTAATTAAAAATACCTCAAGCGGCTCTTCAATATCGGTTGTTGTTGATAAGCAATATATAGAAAATGAACCTGCAGCAACGCTGTAATTAAGATTGCTTTATTGTAAAACGATCTGTTCAGGCTTTTCAACAATAATTTCCGGCTTTTCTTTGTATAAAATAATGCGGCCGGTAATACAGATCTCCTTGTTCAGTAAATCTTCTATTTTGCTCGTAAATAAGGCTCTTCCGCTTTCCCATATAACAACCGTAAGCGGAGCATCCGGATGTTTTGCGCCTATATTTAACAGGGTAGGTTTGTTTTTAGAATTTTCAAAATAACGCATATCTGCAACCAGTCCGCATACAGTAACACTATCTCCAAGATGCTTGCTTACATCCTCAAGTTTTATGACGGTTTGCGCCTGGGCATTTGCTCCAAAAAATAATCCGAAGAATAAAATTATAAGTGGTTTCATTTTTTTAGTTTAGTGCGCAAAACTACCATATTTAATCACACGATGGGTTTATTTGGCTAATTTCATATCTGTTTAAAAAAGAAGATGAATAAGAATAAGATCATTATTGGGATTGTTATAACGTTGTTGCTTACCGGGAATATTTATTTCTATTTAAAAAGCAAAAATAATACTGCTGAACCCGAAGTAAATGCCGTAGCATTCAAAAATGGCTCGGCACTTGCATCAGCAGCATCTACTTACAAATATGCTGCACCTGTTTATAATTTAAATGAGGAAATGATTAAAGTAGAAAGAAGTCGCAGCGATCTGGAGCAGTACGCAATAAAGAACAAATGTAATACCAGGTACGCTTTTGTGGCCGATATGCGTATCCCGTCATTTAAAAAAAGGTTCTTTGTTTTTGACCTGGCAAAGGATTCAGTTATCAATTCAGGCTATGTGGCGCATGGCACCGGATCTGAAACTTTCAAAAACGAACTTATCTTTTCTAATGTGCCAGACAGTCGCTGCACTTCGTTGGGTAAGTATAAAATCGGAGCATCGTATAAAGGAATGTATGGCTTATCATACAGGCTATATGGCCTTGATAGTACAAACAGTAATGCACTTAAACGTGCCATCGTACTACATGGCCATGGATGTGTACCTGATAAAGGTTATGATGAATACCCGATCTGCTTCAGCTATGGCTGTCCCATGGTTTCTACACAGTTTTTACAGATATTGAAAGGATATATCGACAAACAGGGAAAAACACCCATACTGCTATCGATCATTTACTGACAGCTATTTTTTGCAGCATTAATGTGCTCATACAGCGTTCATCGGCCACATTGGTAGTCTTAACCGGCTCTGCAAAACACAGGTTATATTCCTGCATACAATTGGCCAGTAAATGCCTGGTAAGCAGAAAACGTGTACTACCATCAGGAATTAAATAAACCCCGTCTTCAATCAATTGCACTTTGTCTTCAATACCAATATCGGACGTCATGCGAATGAACAAAGTGCCGCCGGGTTTTAAAATGCGTGCCATTTCACTTATCATCAGTTTAAAATGAGCCGTGTTTTTTGCAAAATGCAAAACCGCACTGCAGATAATATGATTAAACTGGTTGTTGTTGTAACCACTGCTTTCAATTACCGCTACCTTAAAGCAATTTTTTAATGCAGGATACATATCTTTTAACTCGTCAATGGCAACCTCGTTGCTGTCAATTCCGTTTATATGGTAACCATTTTGCAGAAACCAGAACATGTTTCTGCCGGTGCCACAGCCGGCATCCAGCATGCTATCGTTCTGTTGATATCTGCCTTTCATGATCTGATCAAGTAGGTAAATATCAGTTTGGCCCAGCAATGATTGAATATTTTGGTACATGTAATAAACCTACTTTTTTTTTCGTTAAAATACTGATAATCTGAAGCATTAAAACAAATATCTTCTACTTATCCACAGCTGTTGGTTATTAGTTTTTTCAGAACTATTATTTAATATATAACTTGGCAAAAAATTCTTATGTTAACCACTCATGGTATTAATTCTCCGGTAAAAATATTTACTCTCTTCATAATCAGCGTTTTTTTCTTTTCATGTAAGCCCATCAACAATGTTGGTATGCCAAAGGAAAAAGACGGTCCCCGGGAAACCCGGGAAAGGGATATTAAAATGATGAAAGACCCTTCATTGGGTTATGTTCCAACAGAAAGACTTATCAAGGCAAAACAATACCGTGACCAACTTTGGCAATCTCAAAATAACATTGCTATAAGCGGCATAAGCTGGAATGAACTGGGGCCTAACAGCCAGGGAGGAAGAACCAGGTCCTTATTAATAGATGCTAATGATGCAACCGGAAATACGATCTGGGCGGGTAGTGTAGGTGGTGGTCTTTGGAAAACCACTGATATTACCGCCACAGCACCTGCATGGGTGCCGGTTGATGACCTCTTTGCAAACCTTGCAATAAGCTCAATAGCACAAGATCCTTCTAACACGCAAAACATGTATTTCTGCACCGGAGAAGAAGGCTATTTTAACGCAGATGCCATTCGTGGGCAGGGTGTTTGGAAATCAACCAATGGAGGAACAACATGGACTCAATTGGCATCAACCAATAATGCCAATTTCAATGCTTGCCAAAAAATTGTAGTAAACAGTACCGGTATAATTATGGTAGCTACAAGTACCGGATTAAGACGAAGTACTGATGGCGGTGCAAACTGGACAAAAGTACTGGGTACAGGTCTTGGCATTACCGGAGCTGTAAGTAATTTATGTTATGATGTTGATATTGCTGCCAATGGCGATGTATATGCTACCTTGAGCGGTACTGTTCATAAATCAATAAATGCAGGCGCAAACTGGGCGGCAGCGCAAACTTTGGGTATTAGTGCCACCCGGATAGAACTGGCTTGTGCCCCAAATGATGCCAATTATGTATATGCATTGATTGAGAACGGTAATGTGGTTGCCGGTATTTTACAAACCACTAATGGCGGAACCTCCTGGACTTCCAAAACGGAACCTGCTGATGCTGATCCGGGTATTCCGGCAGCAGATTTTTCGAGAAGCCAGGCCTGGTATGATCTTACTATTGCAGTTGACCCTAACGACAAAAACACATTAATGGTTGGCGGTGTTGATCTTTTTAAGTCAACAGATGGTGCAGCTACCTGGACACAAATAGCACATTGGTATGGCGGATTTGGTTTTCCATATGTGCACGCTGATCAGCATTATATCATTTATAAACCAGGCAGTTCTTCCATTGCTTATTTCACAAATGATGGCGGTGTTTACCGTACGGCTAATGCCAATGTTGCCACTCCGGCAATTGCAGATAAAGGAACCAATTATGTTACCGCACAGTTTTATTCCTGTGCCATACATCCAACTGCTTTTACCAGTTATTTCCTGGCAGGTGCACAGGATAACGGATCTCACCAGTTTACACAGCCAACGCTGCAAAGTACAACAGAAGTGACTGGTGGCGATGGCGCGTTTTGTCATATAGACCAGGATCAGCCACAGTTTCAGTTTACTCAGTATGTTTATAATGATTATTTCCGCTCAACAGATGGTGGAAGCAGTTGGACAAACATTACAAGTGGTACTACCGGGCAATTTATTAATCCTACAGATTACGATGACGTAAATAACAGGATGTACTGTGCAAGAAACAGCAATCAGTATTTACGTTGGGATGATCCGCAAACAGGGGCAACTTTTACAGCTATTAATGTAGCCGGCTTTGGCGGGCAGGTATCAGCGGTAAAAGTTTCGCCGAATACAGCCAACCGGGTATTTTTTGGTATCGACAATGGTGATGTATTTCGCGTTGATAATGCGCATACCGCTACACCAACAGCTACAAATATCAGCACTGGCCTGCCTGCTGCATACCTGAGTTGTATTGAAGTACAAACGGGAGACGATAATCACCTGTTGGCAACGTATTCAAATTATGGTGTTAACAGCGTTTGGGAAAGTACGAATGGAGGTACCAGCTGGACCAGCGTAGAAGGCAACCTGCCCGATATGCCTATCCGCTGGGCACTTTTCAATCCCAATAACAGCGACCAGGCAGTACTGGCAACAGAACTGGGTGTATGGAGTACAGATAACTTAAATGCGGGAGCTACCAACTGGGGGAGCAGTAATAGTGGCCTGGCTAATGTTCGGGTTGATATGCTGCAACTACGTACTTCAGACAAACTGATGATAGCAGCCACACATGGCCGGGGTTTATTCTCTTCAGATGCATTTACATCACCCACAGCATTATTTACAGCAGATAAATTTACAACCTACCAGGGCGTGCCTGTAAATTTTACAAGTACTTCTTACAAAGGAACATCCTGGAGTTGGAATTTTGGCGATGCCGGCACATCTGCTTCCGAGAATCCAAGCCATACGTATAGTACGGCGGGTGTTTATAATGTTACACTTACCATCAACAGTGGTGCATCTACACTTACAAAAACCGGGTTTATACATATTTTGCCTAATAAAGGAACTCCTTATACGCTGGCACAAGGCGGTAATTTTGAAAGTAACGCCAATGATTTCGGATCAACCACTATACGGGGAGGAATTGATAAGTGGGAGCGGGGTACTCCTTCCAATTTCCTGGTAACACTTAATTCAGGTACCAATGGCTGGAAAACCGACCTGGATGCAGATTTAACGCAGGGAGATTATGCCTGTGCTTTTATGACGCCCAATTATAATTTTTCGGCAGCCACTACGGGTTACCTGATGCGTTTCAGGCGAAGTATGGAAATTACATTTTGCAATGCACCGCTAGCAGTACAGGTTCAATATACGCTGGATAAGGGAGCTACCTGGACCAGGCTTGGCGTAAATGCCGATCCGGCTGCCACCAACTGGTATAACCGTGGCCCGGCAACAGGTTGCCCAATTGATGCTGCGGTTTTTCCTGACCGATATGGCTGGACAGTGACCTCTAATAACACCTTATGTACTTACAATCTTGATTTCCTGGCTGGTAACCCTAATGTGGCATTCAGGTTTGTGCTGTCTGTCGCATCCGGGTATAGTGCATCTGGCTACGCTGTAGATGGTTTTATGATCGATGATTTTGAAATTCAGGGACCATTTAATACTACACTGGCTGTTAACCTGGTAAATTTTACTGCAGTAAAAAGAAATAATGATGCATTAATAAACTGGGGAACAGAAAATGAAGTTGATATTAGTAACTACATACTGGAAAGAAGTTATGATGGAGCCAATTTTACGCCAGTTGCTACTATTGCTTCCAAAAGCGGTACCTCAAATACCTATAATTACACCGATGCGAATGCTGTGTTGAATGCCAGCATTTCAAAATACCTCTACTACCGTTTAAAAATAACGGATAAAACTGCCAGGTACAAGTATAGTGAAATTGCCAGGGTTTCATTGGATAAAGCCGGGCCGCAAATTACCATTGGCCCCAATGTATTCAGCAGTTTTGTAAATATTTATTCAGGCGAAGCCATTAAACAGGTTCTGGTTTATGATATCAATGGTAAACTGGTGCACCAAACTGGTAATATCATTGGTAATAAGATTTTGATGCCAGCCAATCTGCCAAAAGGAATGTATTTGTTTAAGCTGTTTACAGCTACGGGTGCTACAATCACCAAACAATTGGTAAAAGGATAAATGCTGTATTTAAGAAAGAATGCCTTGAAGTGCAATCCAACGGGTATACCGGCTGCTGCTTCAAGGCATTTTTTAATCCTGTGAGGTTAATACCAGGATCATGTGATATAACAAAACTAATGCTGTTAATAAACCTGAATAAGCGTTTTTATACCTGAAAGGAAAACAGGTGAAAATACCTGTTGCCCGATTCTGAAACAATGGCCAGGCAGGAACACCTGAAAGCATGCATAAAATGAAGTCGCCCGTGTAGATACACAGGCGACTTTTACTTTTAGAAAACCCCTGGAACTTCCTGCCTAATATGTTAAGTGTGTTCAAACATTCAGGCATACCGGCAGGAATAAATTATATGTGGATTCAGAACCGTAAAATCAATCTTGGTAAGTAAGGATTTCTCTGTTTTCTGCATCAAAGTGAAGACTTTATAGCAGAATTAAACAGCGTTATTATACTGATTTTAAAAACAGGTATTTCTACCTGGTTGGCGTACCGGATCAGAAGCCGATCTGGAAAAGATTATTCTTGATAGCGAAAATTACCAGGCCAGCAGTATTACGGCACCCGGTTTTGCTAAGCAGGTTATTACGGTGACCTTCAACCGTCCGGGGGCTGATGAAGAGTTGCTCACCAATTTCAATATTTGATAATTCCCTGCAAAGCAGGGTTAATATTTCTTTTTCTCTTGAGGTAAGTTCAATAGCTATATTGCTAAGGTTTTTGATATCGGCCGATTTGTATTGCGATGCATTACGCATGGCCGCCAGTGTATCCTGGTTAAAGTAAAAACCATTTTTGTAGGTAGAATTAATAGCCGAGATCAGCTCACCAATCTCACAATTTTTTGTAAGATAGCCGCAGGCACCGGCTTCTATCATTTTGCCAATAAAGCGCTCCTGGTTATAGGTAGATAAAACGATCACTTTTACAGATGGATATGTTTTCTGTAGGGCAGCATTTAATTCAACGCCATTCATCACCGGCATTTCCATATCTATCAGCGCAATATGTGGTAATATGCCGGAGTTTTCCAGGTCGTCAAGAAATACCTTTCCGTTCTCTGCTTCAGATAATAAGGTAAAGCCAGGCACAGATCGTATAAGGGATGCCAGGCCACTCCTGAAAAGTTGTTGATCATCAACCAGCGAAATCAGTATATCACTCATATTCAAGCAGCCTTTTGGGCCGTTATTATAATTTTAATAAAAAAGCCTTTATCAACAACCGGTAGTTCATAACCGGCCTGTATCATTCGCAGCCTGGCTTCAATATTCTGCATGCCCATGCCGTGCTTTTTACCTGTTTCCATATCTAAACCTTTACCATCATCCTGGTAGGTTATTATATGATGGCTGTTATCATTAAAGCACCGGATAAGCACCTGGTTTGCATTGGCGTGCTTTACCGTGTTGGTCAGTAGTTCCTGTATTACCCGGTATAATGAAAGTGCTGTTTGCTCATCAAAGTTACTGAGTTGTTCGCCCAGTTCATTCTCAAATTCCAGTTTAATTTTTCCGGCAGCATTGAAGTTGTCAAACAGTTCATGCAGGGCACTTTCCAGTCCAAAAAGCGATAAGCCCGGTGGCGAAAGGCTATGTGAAATATTACGTACTGTGGTAATAATGTTGTCTATCATTGGCTTAAAAGCCGGTCTGTCTGCTGTTGTTTCAACAGATTGTGCCATGATCATTTTAAGATTGGACAGGGAAGCTCCCACATCATCGTGCAGATCCCGCCCGATACGCTTGCGTTCCTCTTCCTGCGACAACAGGGTGGCATGCAGCAGTTGCTCACTGTGATCCAGTTCAGCTTTTTGCATAGCTTCTTTCTGCTGGGTTATTCTGCGCTGGTATCTTATAAAAAAGAAAATAAAAGATGCAGCCAGTATAAAAGTGCCGAGCATAGCAAATAGAACCAGTAAAAATATGTTGTCGGTTACTTTTTGCATAGTATGAATGCAAATGTAAAGAATACATACATCAATAAAACTAACGCTGCATGTATTGTCCAGATGATCATGAAATCTGGCTTAGAAAGATTCGAAACAATGAAATTTGAAAAGATAAACAACATGAAGGCTCCGGAAAAATATAAAAATATACCGGCATTAAAATAAAAATCGGGATTTGATGACCATTTAGAAATTGTTTTTCCGGTTGCAAGGCGGGCAAAATAATTCAACGCAAATAATATGCAGACCAGAGCCTCTACTGATCTTGTATAACTGCTGTAACTGTGAATGCCCTGAATATAAAAAGCATTAACGATACAAAAAATAATAAAGCCAATTGATAGAAAAAGATAAAGAGGATTATTCTGCTTTTTTGACAATAGTGTTTTGTAATAGCCAACAAAGAGCATCATTTCAATAGCTGTTAGCAAGTGCACCAACGGCATATTATTTTTGTGAAAAACCTTGCCAATTATAGAGGCGGCAAAACTTATTAAGGCTGTAACAAATAAATACCAAAATATCCATTTAGCCTCTTGTGTAAGAAATCTCCATCTTATAACCGAAATAAAAATAGGGGGTAATATACACAAAGGTGCAATTACCCCTATAAAATCTATCGTCATAGTTAAAATTAGCTAAATTAGCTAAATAACGGACTATCTATATCACAATTCTGTGGGCAGGGTGAAGTAAAATCATAAATACTGCTTTGGTCAACCAGGCCTCCTGAGCCATCCGGTACCTGGATACTCAATATATCAATATTACTACTGTCAACAGGTACCAGTACCAGCTTAAGGGTAGAGATATCTTTAGGATTGGACATTCCCAAATAAGCCCTTACAGAAGGACATTTTGTAAAATCTGCCAAAGATGCGATATCCTGCATCGGTATATTAAAAGCATGGATGTAATCCGGATTTTTGTCGATGCCGGAAATGTAGGTACGATAATTAGTGGTGTAGTCAACACCTACTGATTCGGGAATACCTGGCTGTGGTACAGCCTGGGCAGAAATGGGTTGCTCAAGAATTGTTTGGTTGTTCATAATTTGTTTTTTTTGGTTTGTTAGGAATAAAAAGGAGTATTTTTTAAATACTGAAAATCTTTAACGTAAAACTTTTCACTTTAGTATACAGCTTTTGTAAGAATACCAGCTTTTTCAAAAACTACATTATCTTTAAGCAAACAACCTCAACTATGCTTAAAAGATCGATCACCCTGTTTATAGGGTATTTTACTTGCCTTTCTTTATGTGTAGCTCAAAAAAAAGGAATGTTGCCTTTAACCGGGCTGCAGTATTACGAAGAGGGTATATCGGCAAAATCTATGGCAATTATGATCAATGGGCTGCAACTATATGGTAACCGCATTCCCTTAAACCAGGATATCGAATTCAGTTTTCAGCAACCATCGGGCATTACTGCTGATAAAAAGAAAGTTTATTTTATAGGGGCGGAATATGTGTTGCTTTCGGCTAAAGGAGATGTATTGCTTACAAAGCCAAACCTGCTGGCATTAAATGAAACCAAAGGTTTTACAGCAAAAGATATCAAAGCACTAACCGTAAAGCTGAATATTGCAGAGGGACTTGTGCAGCCCAATGCCAAAGCTACCATTCGCCTGCGCCTGTTTGATCTTAAAGGTAAAAACCAGCTGCGGCTCGAATACCCGGTGAGTATTTCTTATCCCCGAGAAATGACCTGGCTCACCAAATCTGTACAAACCCTTAAATCACCTCCCGGATCTATCTTCATGGTAGCAGATATACAACCCAAAAGCCTTGTGTTTTCTGTTGACACAGCTGTAAAATCTGACCCCAAAATGGCATATATGAACCTGGATATCTCTAAAATAGGAGGTACCGATGTGATCAGTATGTTACAGGGTAAGGATTATTTCTGGGTATACGACAGTAGCTACAAAGAAATAAAAATTAAAGAGATACTCTTAAAAAAAGTAGGTGGCGCCATGGAAGGAGGTAATGTGAATTGTACAGTTAAAATTCCCTTCAGGCCAAAGAACGGCCGACCCACCGGTTATATAATTCGTTACAGGTGGGAGAGTGCCGATAAGAAGCAGGTAATGGATGTGGTGGTTACTAACTAATGAATATGATATTTCTTCTTTCGGGTAAAGTAAAGCAGTGTTGTTGTAAAAATCCGGCAGTATATTTGCGTTTTATTTTTTGTAACAACTATACATGTTTTAAAACTGAATACCGATGAAAATTAAGATAACCTGCCTTATTGCATCCATCATATTTTATGGCCAGCTTGCAACAGCCCAGTTAGTAGCAAAGCCTGTTTGTCCACCTTTTACTGTTGATATTATGGATGGTAGTGTTAATGGATTGTTTCCCAAATCAGCTATTGTGGAAGTGCAAACCACTTTCCCCTGTTATACCAGTATGGTTGAAAAGGATTCTGTTACTAAATGTGCAGGTGTATTTTACAGCGACAGGGATATTAATTTTTATACTAACAGGCGCTACATAGAGATTGGCGAAAAGTTCAAAGGCAAGCTAACACCAGCGTTGATGGGAGCCAGTCGTGGTGGTTTGTTTAACCTGCTGGGCTACCCCAAACTAAAAGATGCAGGCTGGGATGCTTTCCAGATGGGCTATGGTTGCCTGGTGCTGTATTATAATGCTGCCGGTAAAATAAATAAGATTCAGATAAGCAATAAGAGTATCGATGCTTTAAAACTGTGCGAATAATTTCTACAGGCTTACATCCACGCCAGTACCAAAAGTATAGGTTTCCCTGGTTACACCCGCTGCAGGTGATGCATCAAACTGGTAGTTATACCGGATAACAACCGCCACTTTTTTAGCCGCCTTTATTTTTAAACTGCTTTGGTTAAGTAAACGGTAATCTGTTGCATCAAACATTACCGGCTGGTAATAGGTAGTAGTAGTAAATTCGGTTTGTTTATTGGGAAGCAAAGTAAATGACAGGTAATTACTGCAACGCCAATCAGTAATATGCTGCGATACTCCGGTTTCTTTTTCTATCTCGTACATAGGCAGCGAGCCGATATACATTCTTATTTTTGAATTATCAACGATCTTATACCGGGGGCCTGCACCAACCAGGTACCTGAACTGTACCTTGGTGATGGTATTTTGCTGCAGCTGGGTAAAGGCTTCCAGTCGCAAAGCTTTAGTGAGTTTATAATTGTAGCGCAGGTGCAAAAATCCATAATCAACATACGACTGCTGATCGCCTTTTAAAAATCCATAGCCTCCCAAAAAAAGGTACAGGCTCTTTTTGGATTTGTATTGCACATGTGCATTGGCATCCACATCAAAAACCTTTTGCCCGTAATTGGTAAGTGCAAAACTACCGCCAACACTGCCTGCCCAGCCTGTAGTATCCGTATGATAGCGTTGGTTTTCCATATTAACGATCTGGCCAAAGCTGTTATGGGCTGCAATGAGTACTATGGCATTTACCAATAAAAGCAGGAATAGTCTTTTCATTTTATGGCAGCTGATCTTGGTCTGAAAATGCAGCATGTATTTATTTTAACAGTACAGTAAAACTATTTCAGCAGTGTTATATACCCCGTTATCGGTTCCCTGCCATAGCCTGGTTCAATCACATAATAATAAGTATCAAAAGGCAATGGTTTACCGTTGCGCTTTCCGTCCCAGGGTATCCGGTAACCTTTTACCGATTTAAATACCAGCTGGCCTGCACGGGTAAATACTTCTACCTGGCAATCGGGATAATCATCCAGGTAGCTGATCAGCCATTTGTCATTTACCCCATCAGCATTTGGTGAAAAGGTATTAGGGATCACCGGTGGCTTCAGTATCTTGATATAAACATCATCATGGCGTTTACAACCACCTCTTGAAGTCACAGTAAGCGTATAGGTAATATCGTCCTTAATGCCTATGGCTACTGCATTTTTAACGGTATTGTTGCCGTTGACGAAATATATGTTTGGAGTCCAGAGGTATTGTAATTCAACACCTGTTGCTACCGGATTTAAGGTCACTTTTGCATCCTGCAATATCATTCTATCTTCTCCTGCATACACTGTTGGGTTTGGATATACTTTAAATAAGCGGTTAATAGTATCACTGTTACAGCCATACATGTTAACTGTGTAAAAGCTGATATTGTACTGCAGTGTATCGGCATGCACATAGGTAAATGATGGCTTATCCTGTTTAATTCCGTCGCCCATATCCCAGTGCCATTCGGTTGTAACACCTGTATTCTGGTTGGTTCTGTCGGTAAAAGTAACCACATCACCCAGGCAGGCTGTTGGCTGGCTCTGGTAAAAATCGGCAACCGGTTGCGGATGAATGTTGTTGATCGCAATGGTCGTATCGTGCTGGCAACCGATCACATTTCCATTAAGTAAAGCCAGGCTTTTGGCTGCAAGCCTTACATTAAAAGGCCCGGTAGATGCATACCAGTGAGATGGATTCAACAGGGTAGAGTTGTTGTTTGGTACACTCGATGGTTCTCCAAAATCCCAGGCATAGGTCATCTGGCTTCCATCGGGCATGAAAGAAATATTGTTGAAGGTAACTACGGCATTGGGTATGCAGTAACCTGGTTTATCTAAAGTAAATCCGGGAACCGGGTATGGGTTTACTTTAATATCGCCCGCGGTAAATGCTTTAATGCAGCTGTTACCTGTTGTTTGTATATCATAATGGAACAAAGGCCCGCCAGCCGTAGTTGTTGGCGAACCGCTGATGGTTACAGTATTGCCGGTAACTGTGTATGTAATGCCTGGCGGTAAATTGGCAATGTTAACACCTGTAGCGCCGCCACCGATTGTATAAACAATAGGATCAATAGGCGTATTTACACAAACGGATTGATTGGTATTACCCGAAGTGAAGGCAATGGTATGATCAGGCTCTACCGTTATTTTTCCGATGGCCTGTGCAACAACACAGGTATTACCGGTTGTTTGTATGCTGAAATTATATGGTGAATTAAGGGTAGAAGTTGGGGTGCCTTGTATGGTTACTGTATTGCCACTTACCGTATACGTTACACCCGGTGGCAGATTTGTAATGGTTACATTGGTTGCGCCACCACTCAATTGATAAGTTATGGGGTTTATAGCATTATTGATGCAATGGGTTTGAATATTGTTGGCTGATGTAAGTGAAATGCCATGATTAGGATCGATGGTAATCTGCCTAGTTGTAATTGTACTTCTGCAACCGGCAGCCGATTCGTTAAACATAGTAACCGTATAGGTGCCCGGGCCCGGAAATAAATGTACGAATGTTGAACCGGGTGCATGATTTTCAACCGGCGTGAGATCTCCAAAATCCCATACGGTATTATTTAAGCTTACTGAAACAGGAGCTGTGGACAGGTCTGTAAAAGAAGTCGGTATCTGCTCACAACTGGGCGAGACAAAACTAAATGCAGCATGGGCTGTATCCAGTACAGTAATGGTATTGGTTTTAAAATCAACACAGCCTGCAGCGGTTGAAGTAAAAGTATAAGTGATAGTATGTGTACCTACCCCCGCAACCTGCGGATCGAAGATACCTGACGCGGAAACACCCGGCCCGCTGTAAACCCCCGTGCCTGGCACGGCGCCAACTTCGCTGGCCTGCGTTAACTGGAATGCGGGTACCAACAAACAGGTACTAGGCATATTGTTGAACTGAACCAAGGGTGCAGCATGTACCGTAATCGTCTGCAGCTTATCATTTACGCAAACCCCGCCCGAGTAGGCACGATAGCGGATGGTAAATGTTTTGGTTAAGGGCGATTGAAAGTTTGGATACAGGTGGGTATACACTTTTCCGGTAAACGGTGTGTTATCCGTATCAAAAACAGCAGGTGCATTTACATTATCCCAGTAAATTTCAGTTTTGGTTATTGAGCCGGGAAATACTGATGAAGCTTCCGTGATTGCAACAGGGGCATTTGCACAAAGCGCCGCAGGGTTATTTACATTGAAATTGGCAACCGGAAAACTGCCATTGATGAAGAGGTTTTGAACGATCGTATCTCTGCAGCCTTTTGTGTTATTCCATACGATCAATTGCACATTATAACTGCCTACAGCACTATAGCTATGTGTTGGATTTTGAAGGGTGGAAGTATTCAGTGCACCGGAACCAGGATCACCAAAATTCCATTCCCAACGGTTAATAGCGGCATTCAAAAGTTTACTGGTATCAATGAATTGAGCATAGCTGTCATTCAGGCAAACCTCCGGAACGATAAATCCGGCCTTGGGCCTGTTATCAATTGTAAGAACAGCGGATGACACCGGATTGCTGATGCAGCCTTTATCATTTCTTACGGTAAGTATTACATTGTAAGTTCCTGCAGCCGCATACACATGCGTTGGATTTTGTGTGGTGCTGCCCGGAGGGCCATCACCAAAATCCCAGTTCCATTGGTCTAGTACACCAATATTGGGCATCGATCCGTCTGTAAAACTAATGACCCTGGTTTCGCAGGTGGGTGCTGTAAAACTAAAAGCAGCTGTGGGCAACTCATTTACCAAAATAGTACCCGACATACTGGGTTTTACACAAGGCCCCAATGTGAATACCGTGTAGTTATAGGCACCACTGGAAGCAACCGTAGGGCTTCCTGAAATGGTAAGCGTATTGCCGCTAACCGACGATGTTACACCGGGTGGTAAACCAGTAATGGTTACACCGGTGGCACTGCCACCAAAATCGTAAGTGATATTTGTGATTGCTGAGTTTTTGCAAAGCTCCTGTGCATCTGTACCTGCGGCTGATGTACGGGTAAGCGTTGCATCGGCAGTAACAGTTATCGTTCCTGAATAAGTAGCAGGGGCACAACTGTTACCTGTTGTAGTAATAGAATAGCCAAAAACACCGGATACGGTGGGCGTACCTGCAATGGTAATGATATCGCCGCTAAGTGTTGCTGTAACGCCGGCCGGTAAATTTAGTGCAGGTAGTATGCCGGTTGCCCCGCCGCTGATCTTTAAGGTAAATGTGGTAATGCTGTTATTGATACAAACAGATTGGCTGGCTGTACCGGCATCCAAAGCAATACTATGGAGTGGTATAACAGTTACCAATTTTTCTGATGTATCGCTATTACACCCCACACTGTTCACGATCCAGTGCTTAACCAAAAAAGTACCGGTTGCAGTAAATGTATGTGAAGGCGTTGCCGCTGTTGATGTATTGGCTGCACCGCTGGCAGGGTCTCCAAAATCCCAATGGTATTCTGTTATTGTATTCCCCGGAAGCGGATCGCTGGAACTCACAAAATTGGTGGCTGAACCCTTGCAGGTTTCGGGTGGTAATGCAAAATTGCCGATAGGGCGTGTTACAGTAAAACTGGCTGTTGTTCCTCTGGGCATGGTATCATCACACACATTCCTGTATGTATCGGCATCCGTGCCGTCATTAACCGAGATCGTATAGTTACCGGGAGCAAGTGCTGCAGCCAGGTTCACGGTTAATTTAGTTATGGTGAGGTCGCCGATAGAACAACCTGATGTAATACTGGTTGGCTTAATGTTACCTGGATTGATCGTAAACTCGCTACCCGTAAAAGTTACGCTGGTACATTTGATATCAGTTGAAAAGACAACATTTAATTTTGAACAACCTCCATCTACATGGTCTATGGCAGGAGGCACTCCATCCGAAATAACTGCTGTACCATCCTGGAAAATAAGGTCGTAACCGGCCGTGTTGTTAGAATAATTGGTAACCATCAACAGGTAGTTATGCCCGGCAATCAGGTCGGGCATTTTATTGATGAGCATACCAGGTGTGGTGTAACACTCAACCAACGTAGTGCCCGAAGGCCCGCAGCCGGTTACCCCGGTAGAGCCGGTTCCGTTAAGGGTTAGCACCAGCGAATGGTCGGTAAAAACATCATTGGGGTTGTGCCCGGTAACATCAAAAACAATAAAATCATAATCATCAGTCGCTGTCATGGGTGTAAGTAAGAATCCCAGCGTGCCAGCCTGAAAGCACTTGAATTTATACCAGAACGACCGGGTGGAAGGAAAGGGAGCTCCCGGACATTCTGTAGGGTTTATATCCGGACCCGTACAGGTGGTTACTTTATCCTGATGGAAAACTTTAGAGCCGCAAACCGGAATTGCCTGGTCCGGAACCATTCCATATCCTGCACAGGCAGCAGACACAGCAGAATTTACAAAGGGAGCTTTCTGTGCAAAAGAAAATACCGGCAAAAGCAACAGAAGCAATAAGAGCTTTTTCATTTGTATGCAGTTAGATTACCTGAACAGATGCCCGCTAAGGTAAAATTGTTGTACTGCAATATAAATAAAAAGGGCAAGAATCAGCATAGAAACTGATCTGATCCCTTTTACATCACCCTTACCCAGCCCGTTCCATTCGATTGAACGATGATCGCATTATTTGCAGGTAAGGTAACGGAAGCTCCACCGCTGAAATCTGTATAAGTGCTGACTGCTTTGGTTGTACCATTCTGGTTCACGATCCTGTATTCACGCCGCGTTACTGTAGCTGCTGAAGGCAGGGTTATAGTTACTGCACTGGCAGTAGTTCCAATAATAATGGTATGATCTGTTACAGTAGCCGTTGTATTGGCAGTCACCGTACGTATGCCCAACCCTAAGGAACCATTCACATCCATGCGACTGAAGGGCTTGTTCATCCCGATACCTACATTGGTAGTGCCAACATTGCCCAGCACAATACTATTGCTGGTATCGCATCGGGCGCCTGCACCGATGGCCGTGGCAAAGCTCAGGTTATCTACTCCCACATCGGCGCTGGCGCCAAGGGCTGTGTTGCTATTGCCTGTGCCTGTAAAATCCAGTGCATTGGGGCCCACTGCTACATTATTAGATCCCTGATGGCCATAGTGCGCCTGGTAACCAACAGCCACATTGCGGGTACCCGTAGTATCAAAAAAAAGACTTAAAGAGCCTACTGCTGTATTATAATCGTTGCGCAGGTGGCGACCCATCGACCAGTATCCGAGTGCCGTGTTGTAATTTCCCGTGGTATCCCGGCTTAGAGTTGATGCGCCAATGGACGTGTTTTGATCGCCACTGGTATTTTGTTCCATGGAACCATAGCCAACAGCCGCATTGTTAGTGCCGCCATTATTGCGTAAAGACTGCTGCCCCAGGCCAACATTGCTGGTACCCGAATTATTTTCTCCGCTGTATCCCCCCATGAAAACATTGCCAAAACCACCGGAAGAGGTGTAGCCGGAACGGAAACCGATGAATATACTTGCAGAAGTGCCGCTGTTATAAGCTGCTGCATGGGCACCAATGGCAATATTTGCGTGGTGATTATTGCCGGTATTGCTGTATAAAGCCGAATCGCCTATAGCCACCTGCCAGAGGCTGGTGGTATTGGAAAAACCTGCCACGTGGCCAATAGCGGTATTTTCGGCCCCACTTGTGTTCATATAAAGACTTCTGTACCCCAAGGCTGAATTATAATAACCGATTGTGTTAGCCACCGACGAACCATAGCCCATAACTGTATTGTTAAAGCCAGAACTATTGTTGTATAAAGCAGAGTCGCCAACGGCCGTAAGATTTGCTCCGTTGCTATTTTTATACAATGCTTTATTGCCAATGGCTATCAGATCGTTGGCAAAACCGCTGCTGTACAAAACGCTGTCGCCAATGGTTATATTCCTGTTTCCGGTTGTATTATTTTTTTGAGCCGCATTTCCAATCGCAATATTTGCACGGGTACTGCTGGCTATATTTTGCCCGGCACCCAGACCCAGCAAAACCGATCTTTTTGTACTGTCTAATTCACCAGCCCAGATATTATTAATGCGGAAACGTAAGGGCCTGTTGTCGGTAGTACCAATAAAATGGCTTGCTGCCACTGTACCTGCATTGCCGCTTCTTTTCCATACCAGCGTATCGGTATTATCGGCACTGGTAAGCCATAGCCATTTGCTTCCTCCATAAAAATAAAAGCCAATACTGTCAGGCGAATCCTGGAATACCAGTAAGCCTGTGGCAGGGGAACCAATAGCTGTTCTCTCGGTTTTCGACATACGTGGAACCAGTACGCCTTTGGTAGTGCTCTTTACATCCAGTAAAGCGCTGGCGTTGGCTATGCTGCCATCTGTGTTTACGGCAAGGCTTTGTGCAAAGCCGGTGCCTGCATACACAAACGAAATCAGCATCAGTAAGATTTTCCTTTTCATATCGGGGTGTTTAAAGTATTTAAGTAATGGTTTGATATACAGCCTGCATACGCATTCCTGCAATCATATTCTTTGCTGATTTTAAAGGGAGAACAAGGGAGATCTTTTAAAGGATACAAAAAACAGACAACTATCAATAGCCAACGTAACAAACAAGAAGGTTAGCTGTGGCAGATGATTGGTAAATTTAAAAAAAATATCAATTTGAAATACCGGGAAAAAATATTTCTGATGGTAAAGGACATGTTTATACCATAAAGCAGGTATTATCCGGGTATTAATGACATGCACCATACAAAACAGGCTGGTAAAATAAAACTACTTTTGCTTTATGCAGCTTCGTACAAAATACATGGCATTCATTAAATGTTTACTTCTTTTTATTTGCATGCAATCCTGCCACGCAGGGGATAACAAATCTGCTATAATTACTGACAGCACAATTTCCGTACAGGTACAGCAAAACACATTAACTGATAGTTTTCCAGCAGGCAAACTTATTACCCGCATTGTTTGTAAAGCAGATGCAGGAGAATCCTATGCATTATATATTCCTGCAAAAAATAACGGAGCTCCGTTGCCGGTAGTTTACTTTTTTGATCCGCAGGGCGACGGAGCCGGTACCCTGCATCGCTACACAACCCTGGCCGATCGCTACGGCTTTATACTGGTTGCCAGTAATAATTCGAAGAACGGCATGGAATGGCCTGCGGAAGAACATACCTGGAACTGTTTATGGGCCGATACAAGGGCAAGGCTTAAGGCCGATTCTGCCCGTGTATATGTGGCTGGATTTTCTGGTGGCGCCAAAGCGGCAACCTATATTGCAATGCAGCAACCGGAGATAGACGCTGTTATTGCCGGAGGAGCCATCCTGCCCGACATGTTGCAGGAAAGAGCGTTGCATTTTACATTCACTGCCATCAGCGGGGAAGGAGATCTGAACAGGTCGGAACTGGTGGCTGCCGACAACAGTTTAAACAATACCGCTGCCAAACACTGCATCATCTTTTTTGACGGCATTCATGAGTGGCCCCCGCAAAAGATCATGGATATGGCTTTTGCCGGACTGCAGTTTGATGCCATGGCAAAAAAGATCATTCCCGTTGATAGTCTTTTCATCAACAGGTACATCGGCGAAAGCCAGCAAAGGATCGCGGTTTATGAAAAAGCCAATAACCAGCTAAGGGCTGCAGCTGAATGTGCCGTATCCATACACATGCTTGCCGGGTTAACCAATACCGCCGGCTGGTTTACACAAAAGGACAAAGAGATCAAAAGCAGTGCAGCTTACCAAGGGCAACTGGCTGTAGCTGCCGGTATTCAGCAACGGGAGCAGCAGATCAAAGCAGTTTACCAGCAACAGTTTCAGCAGGGCGATAAGAACTACTGGGAACAAACGATCAATGAGGTAATGGCAAAAGCGAAGGCCCGTGGTGCCGAAGCAGCCATGTACCAGCGGTTAAAAGCTTTTTTATCGCTGGCCTTTTATTCTATAAGCAACCAGTGCATTAACAACCACCAGGATATAGCAGCGCAGCATTTTGTAAACCTGTATAAACTGGTTGATTATACCAACAGCGAAGCCTGGTATTTTTCGGCTATTGTAAATGCCCGCAACAACAACGCAGCACAAACAAAAGCCGACCTGTTAAAAGCCATCAGCAATGGGTTTAGTGATAAGGCAAGATTGATGCAACAAACAGAATTTAAACAGTCCGACCTGGAGATTGACCTGGATGAAATTACCGGTAAGATGAAATAAAAAGAGTTCAACAATCTGTTGAACTCTTTTTATTGTAAGCGGAAGTTATTTTTACAATCCTGCAATCAGGTCATTAGCCATCTTCACATAGTCATCATTCTTTCCTTTTGTGGCCAGGTCAACAGTGGTAGTTGCCGCTGCTTTTGCTGCTGCTTTATCGCCCTGTTTCAGGTGAATACGTGCTTTCAGCATGGTCATCCAGTAAGCTTCTTTATTACTTTCAATGGCTTTGTTAACCCATGCAAGCGCCTGGTTCAGGTCTTTGCCGTTATCATAGTAATAAGACGCTGCGCTGAAATATGGTTTGTTATCCTTGTTCATTACTTCATCTATCTGCTTCATTACCTTAGCATCGGTAGGAGCCATGATCGGGAACTGTACATAAGTATTCTCCCACATCATTTCCACTGTGCAGCTGCTGCCGGTGATATTGGCAAAGTTGATGGTAAAATTCTCTACAGTAAACGGGGTTTTAACAACATCAGCCTGCAGACGCACCAAATCATTCTCTGCTTTGTAGGCCGCAGGCGAACTTACATTTACATCTTTGGTAATAATGATCGTCCATTTAGCTGCATCGGGTATGGTAAGCAAACCATATTTACCGGCTTTAATATCTACGCCGCCAATTGTTACATCATCACTGAAAGTAAGGGTAGTAGCATTGTTTGCACCGGTACGCCATACTTTACCAAAGGGTACCAGGTCGCCCATGATCTTACGGCCTTTTTTACCGGGACGGCTGTAATTGAGTTCAATAGAACCAATACTGAAATTCTGTTTAATGGTTTGTGTTGGTGATGGCTGCGGAGTAGTGAGTGTTTGTGCGTTGGCCAATGACAACATAAGACCTGCGCATACGAATAATACAATTTTTTTCATTTCTGTTTTTTTTACAAATGTAATACATAAGGCAATGTGAAATGGCTACAGCTTTAAGATGCTGTTTTGAGCAATGGCAAAAACCGCATCGCCCTTTGTCCGCCTGATGTTATGCGTGCCTGTAAACCTGCCAAATGCGGGAAGCACAGCATGGTGTTTTGTAAAATGAAAGCAGGGGAATTTTAAAGACTGTCGGGCATTGCCGTCAATGATAACAGCAGGATGCATGTGGCCGCTAAAGACAAAAACATCGCCGGTAACATTACTGGCCGCCTTATCATGCGTAAATATAAAAGGCCCCATTTGCAGCTGATCTGTTATGCAGCTGATATTTGCCTGCTGGTACCAGTCGGCCGGCAAAATATCATGATTGCCAATGATTAACTGAATATTGAGTGTTATAAAATCATTTCTCCATCTCAGGAACAGTTCCATCTCTTTATTGGCATGGCTGTGAAAAAGATCTCCTACAATGATCAGTTGTTCGGCTTTAAAGTACTGAACCAGCGCCGTAAGCCTTTGCATATCTTCTTTAAAAATAGTTTGCGGTACCGCAATGCCATGCTTACGAAAATGGCCTGTTTTGCCAATATGAAGATCGGAGAGTATTAGCGCCTTTTCTTCCTCCCAAAAAATACACCTGCCGGCAGAAAGCAGGAAGCTGTTGTTGAGAATAGTATGCCTGGTAAAATCCATTGTACAAAGATACTGGATGCAGGTTACTGGATGCTGGATACTGGATGCTGGATACTGGATACTTGATACTGGATACTTGATACTTGATACTGGATACTTGATACTGGATAGAGTTTTAAGATTTGAAAAGCTTTTACATATTTGTGCTCCATCCAGTTACCAGGGTCAAGTATCAAGTATCTGGCCTCAGGCACCATCCAGTTACAAGCGACCAGTATCCAGTATCATTCTCCTGATCCTATCCTCGAGCTTTTCCGATGTAAGGGTTTCCCGCAGGCTATCTACTTTTAAAGGAAAACAAAACGGCGTAAGCTGTTGCGGAAAAGTTATGATGATCTCGCCGGCCTGTATCCTTTCCAGCATATTACGCAGCCTTTCTTCTTCCATCTGCTGCTCCATCACTTCGCCATAAGCCTGCTTTACCAGCAGGTTGCCGGGGTCATATTCTGTAAATACATTAAAGAGGAGTGAGGCTGAATTCTGCAAATGCCTTGCCTTTACTTTTTCGCCTGGCATACCTTGAAAAATAAGTCCGCCAATAACGCTAATATCGCGGAATTTGCGCCGGGCCATTTCGGTTGAGTTGACACTGCGTTGTATATCTGCAAACAAATTTTCAGGAGAGAATAACTCATACACATTGGTATCATCCACCGGTATGGGCTGGTCGCTCAGCAGTTCAAATCCATAATCGTTCATGGCAAAGGAAAAAGTAATCGGCATTATTTTGCTGATGCGCCAGGCAAGTATGGCTGCCATGGCCTCATGCACCAACCTGCCTTCAAAGGGATATACAAAAAGATGAAAGCCATCTTTGGTTTCAATATGTTCTATCAGCAACTGGTTTTGTTTGGGTAGCTGCGATAATTCTTTTTGCAGACCCAGCAGGGGAGCCAGCACTTTAATTTCTTCGGCTTTGTTTTTATTCTTTTCATCCGATGCCTCATCCAGTTTTCGGCGCAACATCATGCCCAGATTGGCCGATAGCGGCATACGCCCTCCCTGCCAGCTGGGGATGATGGATTTTTTAGCGTTCGATTTTCGTACCAATGCCGTCATATCTTTTATGGCTACAAACTCCAGGTTGCGGCCAGATAAAGTGAATACATCACCGGGGTTAAGCCGGGAGATGAACCATTCTTCAATAACACCAATATAACCACCACTCATGAATTTTACCTTCATCATAGAATCACTTACAATAGTGCCAATGTGCATACGATGGCGCATGGCTATGCGGCGGTTGGTGATTTTGTACAGGCCGTCAATTATTTCTACTTTTTTATAATCATCATAAGCCTGCAAAGCATTGCCGCCTTCGGTGATGAAATGCAAAACAGCTTTCCATTCATCGTCAGTTATTTCTTTATAACAATAAGTGGTTTTAACTTCTTCAAAAATAAGTTCAGGTTTAAATCCATCACCCACAGCCAGTGTACTCAAATACTGTATCAGCACATCAAAACAAAGCAGGCGTGGTTCCTTGCTTTCTATGATGTTCTCTTTCATGGCTTGTTTTAATGCTGCTGCTTCCATCAGTTCCAGTGAATGGGTTGGCAGAAAATGTATATGGCTTACCGAGCCCGGCTGGTGGCCACTGCGTCCGGCCCTTTGTAAAAACCGTGCAACACCTTTAGGGCTGCCAACCTGTATCACGGTTTCTACCGGGCGAAAATCAACACCCAGGTCAAGACTGGCAGTACAGATCACTGCTTTTAGTTTGCCCTCGTGCAAGGCATCTTCTACCCAAAGCCGCAGGGCCTGTTCAATGCTGCCATGGTGTAAAGCGATAACACCCGATAGTTCGGGATCGGCCTCCAGCAAAGACTGGTACCATCGCTCACTCATGCCCCGGGTATTAATGAATACCAGGGTAGTGCGGCTTGCAGCAATGATGGGCAATACTTTGTGTACCAGTTTTAAACCCAGGTGACCTGCCCAGGGGTATTTTTCAATTTCATCGGGATAAATAGAATGCACTTCTATCTTTTTATCCAGCTTTGCTTTAATGATAACACCCTGCTGATTTAGCGGTGATAACAGTACTTCTTTTGCCTGCTCCAGGTTACCGATGGTGGCCGATATACCCCAGAGCATCAGCTCACGTTGCTGTTCCTTTTTAAGCAGGTTCACGATCCTGGATACAGCCAGCTCAACCTGCACGCCACGCTTGCTGCCCAGCAACTCGTGCCATTCATCTACAGCAATTATTTGTAAGTTCTTTAAAACAGCCGGGTAGTCTTTTTGTGCCAGCAACAGGTGCAGGCTCTCCGGTGTAATGATGAGTACTTCGGGCATGCTGCGTTTTTGTTTTGCCCGTTCGCTGGTGCTGGTATCACCATTGCGCACTGCCACCCGCCATTTCATATCCAGTTCAAAAAGCACTTCTTCCATAGCCCGGCCAATATCTTTGGCCAATGCTTTTAAAGGCGTTATCCATATCAGCCGCAGCCCGTTGTTTGTTTTTGTTTTGTATGTAGCAGGATGTTCGTTGATGAAATCAATAACAGCGCCCAGGAAAACCGAGAATGTTTTTCCATAACCCGTTGGTGCATTTACCAGCCCGCTTTTTTTGCGCAGTATTTCCTGCCAGGTTTGCTGCTGAAATAAAAAAGGCTGGTTACCTTTTTGTGATAACCAGTTGCTGATGACCGTATATCCTGCCGATGATTGTAGTTTCAAACAAATTAAATGAGTGCTGTAAGTTACTGCGATTTTGGGTGACAGGAATGCTTGTGCAAACTGTTTTTATGCCGGGAAGATGGTAAGGTGTAATAAGAGTTATAGCTTTTAAAAACTAATGCCGCTACTTATATTTTACACCAAATTTTTTGTTCCTGAAGTCTATGATGATCGTATTATTCCAGAACAGGGCATTGCCTGCAATGGCATCCCATTCATTATTGTCTTTTATTTTCCGGTGATCGGCATAGATCATGGCTGCGTTAAATTGTTGCCCGCCCAGGGTAAAGGGTTCCTTTATCCATTTGCCGGTTACCCCGTGTACCACTCCCCAGGATGAAATCTGTATCGTATCCACATCGGGCGAGTTTGAGAATTCAGCCATGCGGTTGGCATTGGTAAGCAGTGGAAAAATACTGGAGCCATTATCAAAAAGCACTTTATAGGTTTTGCCTTTGATGGTGAGGGGCAGCAGTGCCCTGTTCTTTTTATCAAGACTGATAGCAGTTAATGCCACCTGGCTGAATGCCGCAGGTAATGTATCCGCAATGGCAAATCGTTGCCTGGGATAGTCCATGATCAATACTTTGTTTTTGAACATATCACCAGCAATGGTTCCTATATGAATAGTATCGCCGGGTTTCATGTTATCCAGCAATTCGCCATAGCCGGCAAACACATAAGAGGTTGGGGTAGTAGCTGCATAATCGCCAAAACGGATATTGATATTGCCGAAATATTTTTTATTGCTGAAACTTACCTTTTTGATATTGTCTTTCAGCTGCGGATTCTGCGGATAAAAAGAACTGTAATTTGTTTCATAAACACCGGTAAGGTCGGCACCCAGGTCGAACTGAAAACTTACTATATTGGGTATATCATCCAACCGGCAGGGGATGAACATGGATGTTCTGTCGAAATGTTTGCCAGACAGGTCTTCGCTTACCCAGGTAAAAGCTGCCCAGGAAAGGGAATCTTTGTTTACAGCGTAACTGGTTATTTGCCAGCTGGTATAAGTTAGCCTGCCTTTGTATAACACAATAGCAAAAACAGCCAGTATTGTAATGATGATAAAAGCCAGTAGTTTTCTTTTATGCTTCATCAGTTAAAGATAGCAACTTGGCCGATGTTATGAGTTAAACTAGAAAGAGCAGGATTTATGTGTTTTTTGTATAGTTAATTTTAGGTGCCGTTACCTGCTTTGTGATTATTTACAACAAGTGTATTTGTAATTTTATCGTATAAATTCTGTTTTCTTTTATCCCAGAGCAGCCATATGCTTGGGAGGATAAAAGTTCCGAGTAAGTTTTTCAAAACTTCCCGCAGGGCTCCGTTAACAGGCTTTTTCTGGTCCATTCCATTAACTGCTGAAATTACTTTCATGCCAAACAATTTATGTCCCAAATTGCCTGACCAAAGCGGATAACAAATAGCTCCTGTAAGAACAGAAATTACAGATTGAAATATTATCGACTCAAAATCAAAAGTATCAGTACTAAAGAAAAACTGATTGTAATCCAAAATGAAGTAGAGTGGAACGTTAATTATGATACCTTCAACAATAGCGGCTATTAACCTTTTCATTGGGTCAGCTAAAGTATACCCAAAGTTGGGTGAATCTGTTATGTCATTCAGATAATCCTTTTGTGTTTCCAAGCTCATGTAGTATAAATGTATGAAATTAAAGAGTAAAAAATAGTGCCCATGAGCAGGTATTACTGAGTTTGGAGAATGTTATATTAATCATTCAGCAACTGCTGTTTGGCTTTTTTGATAAAGTTAAATATTTAGGACTAAAGCTGAGATTTTCAACTATTTTATGGTGCAATGTCAAATCCTTTTTGTTGAAAGGCAAATGTTGTTCGTCACCTCGGTTCAGTCATATCAAAGCTTGTTAAACGCTGTGTCATCATAAAGTCGTTGGATAAATTTTTCAAAAGTATCGCCCAGTGGAAGAAAGTCGTTTTCATCGGCAATGTTGGGTAAAAGTCCAAACTGGTAAGGAGTTTGTCGTTTGTCAATCACGAACATTTCACCACCGCCGTTGGTGCCGATACAAATTGCCCACGGAAAAAAATCTGCACAACTGCTCTGAGTATTTTGATAGATTGTCTCAACTGGATCAAATTCCACGCTGAACTCGTTTACTGTTCCGACAAAACCATTTGTGAACTTAAGAAAGTCTTTATAGTCACTCGGTAGTATAGTGCTTAATTGATTTTCTAAGTCTAAAATTTGTTGATCTGTAGCGGGTAAATTAAACCCGTTTGTATTATTGGCGGTGTCGTGAAAATATTTTTTTATTAAGTCAGACATACAAAGATTAAAATTAGAACTTTCAAATAGAGGCTTAGGTTCGAGGCTTGCTGCCAGGCTGAAATTGTTGCTGTGCCTGCCCGGCAACTGAAGCCGATTAAAAAACTGATTTTGAAGTTAACAACTAAAAGCCAAATAGAATTCGGTTAAACCTGATATTCGTACAACCGATGATTATTATTATTCCGTTCGCCAGTCTTGCGGCAAACCTTGTGTTACCAGCGATGTTTGTCTGTCAGCCTCTATATAACCGAACAATAAAAACAGATACTGCAACTTTGCAAAAATTTCGTTGATAACTGTCCGCTTGTTTGGCCTAAAAGGTTTTGGTCGCATGTCTGTTTGCCACAAAGCTTCAACAATTCTGTTACCTTGTCCGTAACGTTTGAAGCGTTTGTAAAAACCAATAAAGCCGTCACTAAAATCGTGAAGTAAAATGCTGTCAAAGGCATAAGATAAGTGTCCGACCTGTGAAAGTCTTAAACCAAAATCAACATCTTCACCACCAGCGATTTTTATATTTTCATTAAAGCCGTTTACCTCAATAAATGCTTGTCGCCAAACCAATGTATTTGCTGTGATTAAATATTGAGGTACAAAATCTCCGCTGTCATTATAGGTTTTTAACGGCATTAAAATCTCTTGGCTCTCGTAATATTTTGAAAGCAGGTCTTTACCAACTGAATGTATGTTGCCAGCATAAGCAATAGAACCATTGTCGGCATTAACGTAACCTGTCAATAAGGACTTGGTTGGAATGCAGTCGCTGTCATTGAATAAAATCCACCGTCCACCTGAGTTTAACGCACCAAAATTTCTAGCTGCCGCAGGACCAGGTGTTGTGCATGAAATTAGTTTAACGATGCCACTTGCAAGGTGTCGGCTACAAATTTCTATTGCTGGTTTTGAGTTGTTGTCAACGATGATAATTTCTTTGGGGGAACTGTAGGAGTGGTGAGTTGCAAAGAAATTATCAAGGTAGTTGTCAACTCCTTTTTGGTTGTCTTTTACAGGTACGATGATTGAAATATCATTTATTTTAATCCTGTCAGACGATTTTGCTGGCGTCTTCTTTTTGTTTTTAAAGAAGACTAATCGGCTTATCAATGTCATGGAACGAAATGTTGGTTTAATATGGCAGGGAACTTGTGTATCTCCGCTAATATACGCCCCATTTTACATAAAACAATACTTTCATATTTATAATTCACCAGTAACTTACAACAAACTGCCCAATTTTAAAACCTTCACAAATACACCCGAGTTTACATGTAAAACAAGCCTTCTCAACTGCAATTGAAGCATCCCGATACCCCTTCTTCGTATCTGCTTCGCCCCATGTTCGTCATAGGGGCAATCAATGGCGAAGGAGGTATGAAGAAGGTACGAAGCAAACACGAAGAAAACCCCTAGCGAACAAATCTGGATTGTGCTGCCCAAAAGCTAATTTTTGGGGAGGCAAAAAGGGACGCAGTTACCAAAAAAATGAAAAACAGGGGATGGCATGTTTTGGGCTATGTATTTGTGCAGGCAATGCTGCCTGCCTGGTACAAAACAAAAGAACCGGGGCTTGACACCCGGTTCCTTACATAAAACTCTGACCCGTTAAAACCTGATGCTAAATTAGGCTGCCTTAAAACAATAAACAATACCTCAAAGTGGTAGTTTTTTGGGCAAAATAGCTGCAAATACCTCTTTAGCTATACCTGCAATCGGGAATTGTTATTTGAACAGCAGTCCCTTTGCCGGGGGCGCTGGTTATTTTTACAGTGCCATCGTACATTTCTACCCGGTAATTAGTGTTTTGGAGTCCCAGCCCTTTTTTAACCTGCTTCAGGTTAAAGCCAATACCGTTATCAGTAATCATCAGCGTTAAATTTTCCTTTTGCCATATTAATTTCAGCACCGCATTTTTGGCTTTTGAATGCTTGATGATATTACTGCACAACTCTTGCAATATTCTGAAAATGTTTTTTTCTATTTCTGGCTTAATATGAAATGTTGTGCCGCTTTTTGAAAGCCGGAACTTTGTTTTTTTCAGCAGGTTCAGGTCATTTACCAGCACCAATACAGCATCGGCCAGGCCCAGGTCCAACTCGGCAGAAGGATTTAATTTGTGACTGATGCCCCTGATCTCATTCAGGGCTTTTTTGATATTTTCCAATCCTTTGGTAAACAGTGCTGTATTGCTGCTTTTCCTTGACTGTTCGATGAATATCTTACCCGCAACCAGCATTTGGCCCACACTGTCGTGCAGCAGGCCTGCTATTTCGTTCCTTTCTTTTTCCTGTGCCATCAGTATAGCCTGCCTGATCATTGATTCCGTGCGTTTCTTTTCAGTAAGATCTCTTGTTACTTTTGTATAACCGATAATTTTATTTCCTTTTTCAATAATGCCGGTAATGGAAATGCTGCCCCAAAACCTGCTTCCGTCCTTTCTTACACGCCATCCTTCCTGCAGGGCATGGCCTTCGGTACGGGCAATTTTTAATAAACGCTCCGGCAGTTTAGTGCTTCGGTCTTCCTTGGTATAAAACAACCTGAAGTTTTTACCAACAATCTCTTCTGCAGCATAACCCTTTATTTTTTCTGCTCCTTTATTCCAGTTTAAAACAATTCCTTTGGTATCTAAAAGCAATATGGCATAGTCTTCTACCTCTTCTATCATTTTATGATAAAGCGACTCTACTTTCAGTTGTTTTTGCATTACGGAAAGCTTCTTTTTTGTTTCAACAGGATTCACAAACCCGTGTTTCATTTAATTAAAATATAATGAAAGTGCAATTAAAAGTTTTTCTTAAAAATGTAAAATATGATTTTAATCATTTTTTCTTGTTATTTTAAAAGTCATTAGCCTTACAGGTAACCGCCAACGGCAGGATTATTTGAAGAACCATGGTTACAAAATATACCAGGCCGGGCATTTAAGGTACTCGTAAAAAAAACTTAATCAGAAACTTAAAGAATTTTATTACAACCAAAACAACTGTAACTATGGCGCTGCAATGGAAGAATATTAAACAGCAAAAACCAGCTGTATTCGACTGGCTGGTATTTACCATCAGCCTGCTGATGGGGATTATTTTTCCTGAACTGAAAAACTTTGCAGGCTCTGCATCTTTTTCTGTTTGGATGCTGGCTGCACTGTTACTATATGCAACCGGTTTATGGTTAAAGCACCGGCCATTGTACTACCGGCTGGCAAAACAGGGCAGCGAGCCAAATACCGTTCCCTTACTGTTATTCCTGATAGTTGGCCACTGGGTTATTATGCTTATGCTGGTGATGCTTTCAGGTGATGGATTAAGGCTTATTGCCGGTATACAACAGCTGGGCATGGGTAAAAATGTATCGGGTACAGAAATATTCAGCGACATCATTATTTCCATGTTCATAACCTGGCTTGCGTTCAGGCCCGGCGGCAAAAACAAGAAGCAGCTGAATGAAGCCTACCTGTCCCACAGGGAATTAACTGGCGATGTATTACTGATAACCGGGGTTTCCATTCTTAGTTTTGTGTTTTGGGAGAAAAGCCTGCTGGCGAGCATGGAGCACATGAGCCTGGATAGCTTTGGCAATATTGTAATGCTGTTTGTTTTTTTAACCGCTTGCTATATACTGTTTTACCTGCCATTGCGCTACCTGTATTTAGTTGAAGAGCGCAGCAGCAGGCAAATGTGGAGGCGGTTACTGCTGATTTTTTTATTGATACTGCTCAGGGGATTGTTTGAAGCAATACTGACATAATACCGCGCCCTTATACTTATCGCATAGCTTTAGCCAAGGTTCTTATTTCATGAAAAGTGTTACGTATTTTCCTGATGGCCTGCAGGCAACAGGAAATTACATTAATAAAATACCCAATACAGGGTATTGCCTTCATTTGTTTGTATCAATAGTTTTGGTTTCGCTTTAATAACTATTTAAAAAACTAACAACGATGAAAAAAACAATTCAGTTACTTTCCGTTTCCCTGATGGCTTTATGTTTTGCTAGTTCCTGCAAAAAAGACTCAACAGATACTTCAGGCAACCAAAACCTCAGTTCGGGCCAGGCCGAAGTGCGCTTTAGCTACACTGGTGTACAAAGCGGCAGCTTTCAATCTACCACGGCACTTTCACATGCCAATGCAAGCGGCGGCATCACGCAGATCGCTTGTTCGGTTGTTTCGGGCACTACTGCTAAAACCGTGCAGATTGTTTTCCCCACCAGTCTTGCTGTAGGCAGCAGCACGCAGGCTTCTGCCGGTGCCGACCTTACTAATGGCTTTTTAATGACCTTTGGTGTTGGCAGCAGTGGCTGGGCTATTGGTGGCGGAACAGGCTCTGGCTTTACCGTTACTGTTACCAAAAATACCGGCACCGAAATGGAAGGTACTTTCAGTGGAGAACTGGGTAGTGACAGCGATCCGGGCAAGGTTACTACCGCCAGCGGATATTTTCATTGCGTGCTGTAATTGCAATAGGACAATGATACCAGGCAGCGCCTTTAGGGTGCTGCTTTTTTATTGTTTCATGTCAGGGCCCGGACTGTTTTTCATTATGCTGAAGTAATGTTCCGGTAAATACAGTTAGCGCCAGAACAGCCGAAATATCGTGATGACAAAATCTGTGTTATTCTGCCGGCTAAGGCAGTACCATTCAATCAGCGTTATCCGTGTTTCCATCCCTGTTCAAAATCCACCATTTTAAACTACTTTTGCCCCCTTAAAAAGAGTTTAGAACGTACATGAAGAACATCAGAAATTTTTGCATCATTGCACATATCGACCATGGTAAGAGTACCCTGGCCGATCGCCTGCTGCAAACCACCAATACCATCAGCGAAAGAGATATGCAGGCACAGGTGCTGGATGATATGGACCTGGAACGGGAGAAAGGTATTACCATTAAAAGCCATGCTATACAGATCGATTATCCGTACAAGGGACAGAAATATACCCTGAACCTGATTGATACACCCGGACATGTGGACTTCAGTTACGAGGTAAGTCGTGCCCTGGCTGCCTGCGAAGGTGCTTTGCTTTTGGTAGATGCTACACAGGGCATACAGGCGCAGACAATCAGTAACTTATACCTTGCAATTGAAAATAATCTTGAGATCATTCCGGTGATCAATAAGATAGATATGGATGGTGCCATGATACCGGAAGTGACCGACCAGATAGTGGACCTGGTGGGCTGCAAGCCGGAAGATATTTTGCTTGCCAGCGGTAAAAGCGGTATTGGTATTGAGGGCATACTGGAGGCAATTGTAGAACGTATTCCTGCACCAAAAGGTGATCCGGAAGCTCCGCTACAGGCGCTGATATTTGATAGCGTGTTCAACAGTTTCAGGGGTATTATAGTGTATTACCGCATTTTTAACGGAAGCCTTAAAAAAGGTGAGAAAGTAAAATTCTTTAGTACTGCTAATACTTATGCCGCAGATGAAGTAGGAATTTTGAAACTGGGGATGGAATCAAAAGACAGGGTTGAGTGTGGCGATGTGGGTTATATAATCACCGGTATAAAAAATGCCAAGGAGGTAAAAGTAGGCGATACACTTACCAGCGTGGTAAACGGTACTACTGAAAGAATTGATGGTTTTGAAGATGTGAAGCCGATGGTATTTGCCGGTATTTTTCCGGTAGAAACAGATGCTTTTGAAGAGTTGCGTGACTGTATGGAAAAGCTGCAACTGAACGATGCATCTTTAACTTTTGAACTGGAAACATCACAAGCATTAGGTTTTGGTTTCCGCTGCGGATTTTTGGGATTGCTGCACATGGAGATCATCCAGGAGCGTTTGGAACGAGAGTTTAACCAAACGGTTATTACCACAGTACCCAACGTAAGCTTTATTGCCTACACATCCCGCAACGAAAAAATAGACGTACACAACCCGGCGCTCATGCCCGACCCAACACGTACTGATCGTATTGAGGAACCGTACATCAGGGCGCAGATAATCACCAAGCAGGAATATATTGGCAACATTATGACGCTCTGCATCAGCAAGCGTGGTATGCTGATCAACCAAACCTATCTTACACAAGACCGTGTGGAACTTACGTTTGAGATGCCCCTTACCGAGATCGTATTTGATTTTTATGATAAACTGAAATCGCAAACACGTGGTTATGCCTCATTTGATTATCACCCCATAGGTTTCAGAGAGAGTGATATTGTGCGTATGGATATACTGTTGAATGGTGAAAAAGTGGATGCGTTGAGTGCATTGATACACCGCAGCCGTGCCCAGGATTTTGGCCGCAGGCTTTGCGAAAAACTGAAAGAGTTACTGAACAGGCAGCAGTTCCAGATAGCTATACAGGCAGCCATTGGTGCCAAAGTTATTGCCAGGGAAAACATCAGCGCTATCCGTAAAGATGTTACCGCCAAATGTTATGGTGGTGATATAAGTCGTAAACGTAAGCTGCTGGAGAAACAGAAGGAAGGTAAAAAGCGTATGAAGCAGATCGGTAATGTGGAAGTGCCGCAGGAGGCGTTCTTAGCAGTTTTAAAACTGAATGATTAAAAAATTTGTGCTCTTTGTGAAACCCCTTTGTGCTCTCTGTGGTTAAGTTTTACCACAAAGGACACAGAGAAAAGACAGCACAAAGAACACAAAGGAGTAACAAAATTTTTAAGTTGTAAATAAAAATACCATGAGCAATTTTTCTTTAGATGCAGATATAAATATTGAGGTGAAAGCCAGTTTCATCAGCAAGGGCAGCGATGCGCCTTTAACAGGAAGTGAATATGAATTCAGATTGTATGAAAAGGATTTGATGGAAGATGATTACCTGGGCAAAAGCGGACTGGATGAAACCGGTACTGCCACAGTAAGTTTCAAACATGGCGATTATATGGATTTTTTAAATCCTGAATCGAACCCCGACCTCTACTTTGCTTTGTACAAAGGCGATGCGCTTATCTTTCAAAGCCAGGTAATGCGTGACCTTGACCTGGATGCCCTGGAGAAATTTAAGATTGGAGAGGGAGAAGTGGTTGATTTGGGCACTTTCCTGGTTGAGGGTTAATAGTAATTTTTAATGGTATTACAGTTTATAGAATCCGCTTTAGGCGGATTTTTTGTTTTGGAAGAAGAATCTGATTTTGGCTTTTTTACCGGAGTTTCTTCATACATACTATCGCCCATAAAAATTACTTCTTCTGTTTGTTGAGGCAGGGTTTCTATTTTATTTTTATCGTTGTTACTAAAAGGCAAAGCTTCAATCATTCCTTTTATTTCCGGCACTGGAGAAGTAATTATATCTATTTTACCGACAGTAATTTTACAGTTATCACCAGGCCCGGGAATTGAATCGTATTGAAAATTCAAGAGGCCAGAAATGTCGTTTCGGATATTGTTTATATCACTAGCCTCGGTTTTTATCGTTTCTTTATCTTTAATCTTTGTTTCGCAGGAAAATAGTGTGGTACTGAAAACTACCAGGCAGGCGGCCAAAAATTTCTTCCACAAAGGCATCTGTATGCTGAAAATATTTTGCGGCAATTCAATCACTATGTTTTGCAGTTGTGTTTGTTTAAAGCGGCCGCAAACCCTTTTATCTTCTTTTTTATTCAGGAAGAAATGTTTCACTTCATCATCGCTCATGCCGGTAAAGTTAACTACAGACTTAGCGCAAACACCGCAGTGGCGGCCTGTTTCATCGGGTGTCATTTTATTCCAGTCTTCATGACAGGGGGTTGGGATGGTAATTTTAAGCATACCGTAGTTTTATTGTTTAGATGCAACAGGTATAATTAATCCATAGACTGGCTATTATTTTCTTTTCTTATTGATAAAAGGGTTGGTAAAATAAATTCAGTTGATGTATAAGGGACAGGGCGGGGTTGTTCTTTGTGAGGTAATGCATTATTTTCTGCTCCGGGCTGTATTGTATATGCATAACTTGTTTTAGTAGTTGTGTTTAAGATGTATATTTCTGGTGGATAGGGGGCCGGTGTAGGCATAAATCCCACTGTATGGCCATCCAGCGTCTGAAGATCACTGATTTTATCCCAGTGTCTTCTGAATCTTACTCTTTTTTTCTTCTTTAAAATCCTGGGTCTTTTTTCTGATGTAGTTGCAACGGGTTCTCCTTGATAATAAGTGCTTTGCCCGGGAACTTTACCAGCAATCGTTGTTTCAAAAGGAAATATACTGATGCTGAAAATGAGCAGGCAGGCTACCAAAAACCGCATCCATAAAGGCATTTGAATGCGGAAGATATTATCAGGAAGGTCAACTACGATACGATGTACCTGGGAGTTTTTAAAGCGTCCGCAAACGGGCTGGTTCAGATTATGGATGATGAACTGCTGTATCTCTGCATCTGTTTTTCAGTGAAATCAATGACCGATTTCTTGCAGCTGTTGCAGTGGCGGCCTGTTTCATCGGGCATCATGGTTTCCCAGTTTTGCCGGCACGGGTTTGGTATGGTTATTTTATATTGCAAGTATAGTTTTGGTATCCTGCTCACCAGTCAATCACACTTAATTATCGCCCTTTCCTTTGGGTTTAGCGGGAACTGCTGCCGGCACTTCTTCCTCAGCACCTTTTAATTTCTTTTCATCAATATTACCCGACTGGTCACGTATAGGATTAGGAACCGGCGCCTGTCCGTCTGGTGTTACTACATTGAACACTTTATTTACATGCACCCATTTACCCGACTGCCATTTAAAGCCCTCGTAATCGCCATCGCCCACCAGTGTCCATTTCTTATTGGGTTCGTTCGATTCTGAAACCAGGTGTTCGGCAACTATAATATCCAGGTCGTTATCGTAAGTAAGGCGTGGGCCGGCTTCTTTTTTAAACTCCATCACATAGCGGCTTTGTGCGCTTTTAAAGGGAACATCATTTTCATAGCTGAAATACCGGCCGCCAAAAACGGGTTCATCATTCATAAAGGTCATTACTTCAATGATCTTACGGCTGCTGCGGATATTATTCTCATCAAAGCCCAGCAGGGTATAATATTTCTGGTTACTGCTTTTCTTCATAATGATCTTGTAATAAATAGCTCCAATCCAGCCATAGTTATTGCCTATGGTATCAGCTATATTACCGGTAACATCCGATTTGTCGATAAGCGGGTATAATTTCAATGAGCCATCGTAGGTCTTCATTTGTATGGCACCATGCTGGCGAATTACATTTTCGTTTATGACCAGCTGCCAGGTAAATATGCGGAAAGCACTATCGGGTGCATACAGCACAGAAACAGTTTGTAAAGAATCAAAAGGGTAGTGGAATGAATTTTTTGTTTTTAATGCCCTGACCAGTACACGGGTAAAAATACTATCGGCATTAAAACGGTTATCTGAATTGATACCTTGTATGATCTTTACTGAATAATCTTTCAGTGAGTCTTCTTTTTGTTTCAGCACTTTCAGATCGGCCTTTGTGATGCCTTGAGCAAAACAAATGCTGCTGAGTATTACCAGTGAAATCAGAATGAACGGTTTCTTCATGCGATAAAAATAACTATTATAACAACAACGAGGGAACTGCGTAGCTGAAATTTAACTAAAGCTTACAAAGAAATTTGCCCGCAGATTTAGCTGAGTACGCAGATTAAACTGTTTTTTTGAGGGCATTTGCAAATGCGATCAGCGAATCGTATACAGCATCAATACGTTCGTCCTGCAGATCTACTTCGGGCCTGGTAGTTGGCAGAAAAATGGTTTGCAACCCCAGGTTGCGGCCAAACTTCATATCGCTGATGGTATTGCCCACCATAATGGCTTTGCTTAGGTCTATCTCCGGGAACCGGGCAGCAGCCTGCATGCCCATACCGGGGTTGGGTTTCCGGTTGGGACTGTCGTCTTCCAGGTCGGGGCAAAAATATACGGCATCTATGCGGCCACCGGCTGATTCAATTTCGGCTACCATATTGTGGTGGATCAGTTGCAGATCTTCTAATTTAGTAAGGCCCTTGCCAATGCCTTTCTGGTTGGTTACAATGATAATGCGGTTGAATTTTTTTGCAAATATGGCGATGGCTTCTTTAACACCATCATAAAAAACAAATTCATCCCAGCTGTGAATATAATCCAGGTGTTTTTCGTGATTAATTACACCATCCCGGTCGAGGAAGAGTGTCCAGGTATTGTCTATTTTGTTTAGGTCGATCATGTGTTATTGATTACACGAATTTAAAACACGAATTACACGAATTAATTCATGATGAGGGTAATACAATTGCTAGTTATCAATTTCTAATTCTTGCTGCGCTTTTTCAAAATCTTCAGGAATGCCGATATCAATAAAATATTCATCCTGTAACAGGCCATACATTTTTCTTTTATCAAAAAATACTTCCAGGTATTCTTTTTCAAAAGAGAATTTCTGGGGAAGGTCTTCCTTTGTAAAACTTTCAACGTTGAGGGCGTAAACACCACCGTTTATTAATCCAAAATCATATTGTTGTTTCTCCAGGAAACTTACAATGGAAGCATCTTCATTTAATTCAACAACACCATATCTGTTAAAATCATTCATTGGCTTTAAACATAAGCTACAGTCTGCACTATTGCTGCTATGAAAGGCTGATAACCACTCAATATCAATTTTAAAGAGTGTGTCGCCATTTAAAACCAATACGTTATCCTCTGAAGCCAGGCTGCAGGCAAGCTTTACAGCCCCGCCGGTACCTAATGGTTCTGCTTCAATTGAAAATTGTTTATCGAGATCAGGATATTGCGCATTTACATAATCAATGATCATTTCACTTTTGTAACCTACAGAGAAAATAAACCTATCAATTCCCTGTTTTAATAAATGTTCAATCACAAAATATAAAAATGGCTTACCTGCAACAGGTGCCATGCATTTGGGAAGATCGGCAACTACAGAGCGTAATCTTGTGCCTAAACCTCCGGCCAATATGATCGCTTCTTTTATCATCCGAAATATTCAGCCTCTACGAGTTGGCAAATGATATGTCCCAGCATGATATGGCTTTCCTGTATGCGTGGGGTATCGGTTGATGGTACATTGATGAGGTAGTCTGAAAGCGCTTTCATGGTTCCACCGGTAAGGCCGGTGAATGCAATGGTGGTCATTCCTTTTTCTTTAGCCACTTCAAAAGCGTTGTAAATATTCTTACTGTTGCCCGATGTACTTAAGCCAACCAGCACATCGCCTTTATTGCCTATGCCTTTGATCAAACGGGAGTATATAACATCATAACTGTAATCGTTGGCAACAGCAGTAAGATAGGATGTGTTGCAATGCAGGGCTTCTGCCGGCAATGCATCCCTGTCGGTATAAAACCTACCACTGAATTCGGCAGCCAGGTGTTGTGCATCGGCTGCGCTGCCGCCATTGCCGCAAAACAAAACTTTGTTACCGTTCTTAAAGGCATTAACGATCACTGCTATGCAGTCCTGCACTGTTTTTAATAGTTCTTCGTTCTGTAAAACATCCTGCTTTACATTGATAGAGGCCTGTACTATATTTTTTATCTGTTCCATATTTGTTGATTAAATGCTCCAGGTTGTTAACCCGTATTTTGTAAATGAATAATTTCTTACCACGCCGCCAAAAGTATTCAATGTTTTTATAACGGCATAGCGGGTATTGCCGGGGCAATAAAATACCATAAAGCCGCCACCGCCTGCACCGCTTATTTTGCCACCGGTTGCTCCGGCAGCTTTTGCGGCAGCATATACTTCTTCAATATTATTGTTGCTGATGTTGGCAGCCATATTTCTTTTTTGCTCAAAGCCATAATCCAATATCAGGCCAATCTCATCCAGCTTACCCTGCAGCAGGGCTTCCTTCATCATCCTGGCCTGGTCTTTCAGGTGGTGCATGGCTTCAATGCTTTTTTCATTTTTGTTGTTTACATTCTTCACCTGCTCTTTAATGATGGCTGCACTTTCCCGGGAGGTGGATGTGAAATACAATACCAGGTTGTTTTCCAGTTCGTGCAGGTATTCGGGCTTGATGCGCAGCGGGTTTACGATCACTTTATTGCCTTCATAAAATTCCATAAAATTAACTCCGCCAAAAGTGGCTGCATACTGATCCTGTTTTCCACCGGCCAGCTGCAGATCGTTTCGCTCAATATCGTAAGCATACTGTGCAATCTTATATTCATCCAGCGGCAGCTTCAGCATTTCTTTAAAGGCACCCAGCACAGCAACCACCAGGGTAGAAGATGTACCCAGACCGGAACCTGCAGGCGCATCTACAAAAGTAGAAAGCCGGAAACCAGGTAAAGAAGCTGAGTGATCTTTTTGTATGCGGTTGTAAACGCCTTTTAACAGATCAAGTGTTCCATCAATGGGTAAAAGGGGCAGCAGGTCAAAGCTTTGTTGTTCATTCCGGTCAAGCGCTTCTACTATTATTTTATTTTCGGCAAGCAGTTCAATGGTTGCATAGGCCGAAAGAGAAATAGTAGCATTCAGTATAGCGCCGCCAAACTGGTCGCTGTACGGACTAACGTCTGTACCACCACCAGCCAGGCCGATCCTTAAAGGCGCTTTGCTTCTGTATATCATGTAATGGGTTTAAAGCCGCAATTTACTTACTATTGGCCAGTTCAAGTATGCTTTGCAGCAATTTTGTCCAGCTGAATTTTTTCTTCTCTTCCAGCAAATGCGGCAGGAAATGGCTTTCGCCTTTATCAAAGTATTCTACGATCTTTTCAGCAAGCGAGGTTGCAGTAGGTTCTGCCACCAGTCCAACTTTATTATCGGGTACCATAGCCGGTAGCCCGCCTACATTGGTAACGATCATGGGCACTTCAAAATGATAGGCCAGGGGAGTAACGCCACTTTGTGTTGCGTTGCGGTAAGGTTGAATCACTACATCAGCAGCGCAGAAATAATTCTTTACTTCGTCATCGGGAATAAAATCGGTATGCAGTACCAGGCTGTCTTTTATACCCAGCGCCTCAATTTGATCATCATAAGTTTTTTTGTCTTCATAGAACTCACCGGCAACGAGGAGCTTTAGGTTTGTGGTCTGTGGTTGGTGGTTTTGCAGCAGATTCATCGCTTCCAGCAAAATGTCAAGCCCTTTGTATTTACGAATGAAGCCAAAGAATAAAATTACTAATGCTTCATTCTTAATTCCTAATTCATTTCTTGCTTTTTCTTTTGATATCTTTTCACCAAAATTATCATACAACGGGTGAGGAACCAGTAGTGCTTTTTTAGATGTAAACGTCCTAAGGTCGCTCAATACCTTTTCACTCATGGTAATGAAAGCGTCAACCGGTTTTATAAAATAGCGGGTAAAAGGTTTATCGCCTATACGTTTTTCATGTGGCACAATATTGTCGGCAATGCAAATGATTATTGTGTGCCTGTTCTTTTTGATGATGCGGAGTATGGTTCCCAAACAAGGGCCCATCAGGGGTATCCAGTATCGCACAACCACAATATCCGGCTTCAGATTTCTTATTTCACGCCCTACGCTTAACCAATTAAGCGGGTTTACAGAATTGATACGAGAGCGAATATCGAGGTCTTTAGGAGCGGGTGCGTCTGTAAATTGTGATTTGCCCGGGAATAAAAAGCCTGGGTATTGCAATGAAAAAGAGAAGATGGTTGTTTGATGTCCTTCGTTTTGAAACTGCCTGGCAAGCCGTTCGTTAAATGTAGTAATACCACCGCCACGTAAGGGATGCGCCGGGCCTATGATTATTACATTCATAGTTTACAAGCCTACTTTTTCTTCAATTAAATAATGATTTCTTTCCGGTGCATTCCTGGCTATCAGTTCGCCTATAAAGCCTGCGAGAAACAGTTGAGAACCGATGATCATCACTAATATGGCCACAAAGAAGAGCGGCCTTTGCGTCATACCAGTCTGATCAAAAAAGAATTTGGAAATGGTGAGGTATAAAAAGATCATGAAACCAGCCATGAAGAATAGGGTGCCCCACAAACCAAAGAAGTGCATGGGTCTTTTACCAAACTTGCCTACAAACATGATGGAACCCAGGTCGAGAAAGCCATTTACAAAGCGTTCCCAACCGAATTTGGTAACACCGTATTTGCGTGCACGGTGTTCTACCACTTTTTCGCCTATTTTTCTAAAGCCTGCCCATTTGGCCAGGATGGGAATGTATCGGTGCATTTCGCCGTATATCTCTACACTTTTTACTACTTTTTTGCGGTAGGATTTCAGGCCACAGTTGAAGTCGTGCAGTTTTATTTTAGAGCTTCGGCGTGCTGCGGCATTAAATAATTTGGAAGGAATGTTTTTAGTAAGTGTATTATCGAAACGTTTCTTCTTCCAGCCACTCACCATATCAAAACCATCTTCAACTATCATCCTGCGCAGCTCCGGTATTTCATCGGGACTGTCCTGCATATCGGCATCCATGGTGATCACCACATCGCCCTGCGCCGCTTTAAAACCCTCATTCAAAGCAGCGCTTTTACCATAGTTGCGCTGAAATTTTATTCCTTTTATATTGTTATTAACAGCACGAAGCTGTTCAATCACATTCCATGAATTATCGGTACTGCCATCGTCTATCATGATGATCTCGTAGCTGAAATTGTTGGCCAGCATCACCCGTTCAATCCATGCCGAAAGTTCCGGTAAAGATTCATCTTCGTTATATAGCGGTATTACTATTGATAGATCCATCGTTTTATATTGATAAAGAATTACTGTTGTTTACGGCTGAAAAAACCTGATGCTATGGCCGTTACCAATGCACCTAAAATTAAGTATTTAAATGTTGTTATCCCGATCATCACCGGCATAAATATCTGTCTCAGCTGATTTGCGTTGCTTTCTATTTCTGCGGGGGTGTGGTTGCCCTGTTGCAGCAACATGGCATTATTTTCTGCAATGCCGGCTTCCCGGTAAGCTGTATTGAATGTAAAAAAAATAAAAGTGTAAACCACCATTAATAAGGTTACAACAATAAAGGTTTTAAAGCCTGTAGAAAAATAGGTTTTAAAACTGTTGTCTTCTGTGGATGCTTGTTTAAATGCATATAAACTCCAGATAATTCCGGCAACATACACACTAAGTAGCATATATTGCTCTTTTTGGTTTACAGGCATTTTAAGCGCATAGTAAAAGAACAGTGATAATGCTACCATTAACAGCCCGGTTACCAATCCTTTTTTTGTAGGGGTTAAATTTTTCAGCATGTTAGTTATTAAGGTGAATTCCGGATCCGTTAATGATGCCGATGATCTTTCCTTTTAATTGCCTGCCAACAAAAGGAGAGTTCTTTGATCTCGATCGTATCATATGCTCTTCAAAAATAAATTCAGCACCTGGTACAAATAAGGTAAGCAAAGCAGCTTCTCCTTCTTTTATTTCAGGTACCGGTAATCCAAAAATGTTTCTGATATTGATGGTTTGCATCTGTACAAAGTTTGCGGCAGGTAGGCCGCAGCTCATCATAACTGCAAACATGGTTTCCAGTGCAATCATACCCGGCTTTGCATATTCAAACTCACAAACTTTATTATCCCAGTTCTGTGGCAGGTGATGTGATGCAATGCAGTCAATGCTTCCAGCAAGCAATACATTCCTGATGGCCATCATATCTGTCCTGGTTCTTAGCGGGGGATTTAGTTTCAGATTGGTATCATATTCCTGCAGATCTTCATCGCAAAAATAAGCCTGGTAAGGTGTAACGGAACAGCTTACTTTAATGCCGCTTTCTTTTGATCTTTTAATATACTCCAGGCTTTTGAGAGAGCTAATGCCGGTGAAATGTATCTTACTGTCTGCATACCTGGCCAGTTTCAGGTCACGTGCCACCATTAACTCTTCGGCAAGTATTGGCTTACCGGGCAGACCCATTTGGGTTGATACCAGTCCTTCATTCATCAGCCCGTTTGCACCAATGCTGTTATCATCAGGAATTTGGATGATGGTACCGTCAAAGCTTTTTACATATTGCAGGGCTTTTAAAAGCAGGCCTGAATTTTGAACAGTTTTAATGCCATCGCTGAAAGCCGCAGCACCTGATTGCCGCATATCATACATTTCAGCAAGGTCTTTGCCTTCGGCTTTTTTTGAAACAGCGCCAATGGGGTGAATATTAACAGCAACCTGCTTTGCTTTCTGCACTATATATTCTACCTGCGCTTTATTATCAACCACCGGCTGGCTGTTGGGTATCAGCATTACATCAGTAAAACCACCTGCTGCTGCTGCTTTAGCCCCAGTTTCAATGCTTTCCTTATGTTCGTAACCAGGATCAGCAAAATCAGCAAACATATCCATCCAGCCAATACTTACGCATAAGCCATCTGCAGTAATTACCTGGTCGGCATTTTCATTGATTGAATCGCTGATGCCTGAAATTTTGCCGTCTGTTATTAAAATATCTTTGATTTGCCCGTTGAAAGGAGAGGAGGGAGCAATGACAGAAGCCTGTTTTATTAATATCTTCATTATTTAAGAGATTGCGCAAATATCATAAAAAAAAGTCAGGTTGTAAAACCTAACTTTTTTAAATATTATTACCCGATGCTCACTATACATTAAAAAAATCTCCGCCATAAATGGCAGAGATAGTAGTCGTCCTCCCTGTACAATTTTCGAACTTATTTATAATGGACCTAAAGCGATTGGCAGGCATTGTTGCCTAACAATCAATGCTTTAGGTTTTTTCTTTTAATACCAATACTTGAACAACAATGGCAAATATGAAAATTGACAAAAATTACGTGGAGTTCATTCAATCCATTAAGACACAAATTGTGCAAAGCCGTTTTGCTGCAGCAAGACTCGCAAATAGGGAGCAACTCCTACTTTATTTCAGAACTGGGAAGATGATTTCTGATAAGATTAAAGCTCAAAAATGGGGGGCCAAGGTGCTTGACCAGATTTCGGCAGACCTCCAAAAGGAACTACCAGGGTTAAAAGGATTTTCACCTGGCAACCTCAAAAAGATAAGACTTTTTGCTGAAGCGTATTCACCCCACTTTGTAATTGGTTCGACGGCGTCGAACCAATTAGGCGGCCACTTGGAACTGGGTTTTTCAACCAGTTCGACAATGTCGAACCTAATTGAAAGTAATAGCTTTTTTGAAGCCTTTTCAAGTATCAGTTTCTCACACCATTTTACCATTATTACCAAAATAAAAACCTGGGAGGGACGGATTTTTTACATTGAAAGTGCTGCTTCAAATTTCTGGTCTTTAACAGTGTTGGAACACCAAATTGAAAATAATCTTTTCAGTAAGGAAGGCAGACTGCCCAACAACTTTGAAAGTACTCTAATTGAAAATCTTAAACCCTCGGCGCTTAAAGTTTTCAAAGACGAATATCTCTTGGATTTTATTGCCGGTGATGAATTAGATGATGAAAGACATATAGAGCAACAGGTGGTTTTAAATATTCGCAATTTTATTTTGCAAATGGGTAAAGGCTTTTGCTTTATTGGCAACCAATACCGACTTGAAGTTGATGGCGATGAGTTTTTTGTGGATCTTCTATTTTTTAACCGCTACCTCCAATGTTTGGTAGCTTTTGAATTAAAGAAAGGCAAGTTTAAACCCGCAGATGCAGGACAACTCAATTTCTACCTGAACGTTCTTGATGAAAAAGTAAAACTGCAAACAGAAAATTCAAGTATAGGTATAGTACTTTGTAAAGAGAAAAATAATATGGTGGTTGAATTTGCCATTAAGAGTTTCGATAAGGCAATGGGAGTGGCAACATATCGAACTTCGAAACATAGTCCCGAAGAAATCAAAGCAGTATTGCCCGATACAGTAGAATTAGGAAAGCTCTTATAATATACAAACAGAATAAAACATAGTGTTTTTTAGATGCTACTATTATTATTGAAATAGTTCTCGAAAGAAAGCGTCAACGTAATTCTGTCGTATTTTTTCTTGCTCTAGTCGAAAATTGTTCTCTTTTAAGAAAGTGAAAACTTTCATCTCCGCTTCACTCAATTTGCTCAAATTGATCGCATTGGTCTTTTCACCAGGAACCATACCCTCTTTTTTAAACAATTCAAATGTTTCCATATCCATCATTGCCGATTCAGTTTGAGGGAAATAGGTACGCATTTGATTAAGTATTGCAAATCCATGTGAATCGAGATCGCCCCAATATGTTATTTTCTTCTCATTCAGCCATAGCACATTTTTTAAATAGCTGATCATAAAACCTCCACCACTCCACACAGCTATCGTTGATTTAAGGTTTGGCAATGCAAGAAAAGTCATTTTATTTTCAGTCAGAACAATGTTTTCGCAGGTGAAATTCATTTGCTCAAAATCGCTGAGAGGTATGCCTAGGTCAGAAAGCAAACCTATTTTTAATTGTTCGTCCAAAATTCTTATTCTTATCGTTGGTTGGTCATACTTCAAAGAATATCTTTTGCTAAAAGTACGTTCATCATTGTTATGGATCGAATCCGGGATAAGAAAATCTAGTAGCGATCTTATTACTACCTCATTTTGCTCGATAAATTTTGTGTGTAAATCAATTGGCAATTGCCTTATGTAAAGACCTGGATTTGGGTTGGCTAAAAAATACTTACAAACCTGAATTAAGCTGTGCCACTTGTCTTTATTTTCAATTATGACTAATGGATTATTGATAGCCCAATCTTTCAGTTGCGGAATTTGAATTTGAATTAAGTTATTGCTTTCCACAAAGGAATTCCACTCCTTTTTCTTACCAATAAAAGCGATAAAGTCATCTGAACATTCGAAAGTGATTGATCTAGGAAGTGAATGGTTGCCCGTTCGTCTAAACCGAACATCTTCTCTATTAACAATATATCCGAAACCCAATTTTCCTTTTTCGTTCTTATATAATTCATCAAGCTGAACTTGTAGTTCATTGATATTCTCCCGTACTGAGGATGATTTTATTTTACCGATACGATCAATACTCCTGGGAAAAAATACTTCTCCTTTTAAATGACTTTGCAGAAATGGCTTCCACCATTTTAAGCCTTGTTCTTTTATTTCCTTTGGACTAATCATTGGAATCGGTTTCTAGTTTTTCCACTGATTGAAGCATTAAATTTCGTTTGGCTTTTTCCTCCTTATACTGTTGAACGGTGAGATTGCTAATCTGCGAATTATTACCATCCCTGTTACTTATAAAATGAAATGCATTGACGTGGTTCTCAATAATATGTATCTTTTGTAAAGGAGTTACAATTAGCAATTGCAAATTTAATTTTCTAAAAAGTTCGAGGCCATACCGGGTGCTTTCGTCACTTCCTCTTCCGAATGCCTCGTCAATTACAACAAATCGGAAGCTCCTACTTTTATCTTCTCCAAACTGTAATCCAAATTGATAAGCTAGTGCGGACGCAAGGATGGTATAGGCAAGCTTCTCTTTTTGACCTCCGCTTTTGCCCCCTGATCCTTCGTAAAACTCTTTTTCACTATCATCAAAAGAATACCGTTCGCTTGCATTAAATTCAAACCAGTTCCTGACATCGGTAACAGTACTCGTCCACTCACGGTCAACATTTTCCATGCTGGCAAATCGGTCTAGTATCTTTTTAACTTGTTCATACTTTGCCTCATTGTATAGCCCGTTATCGTCGCCTAACGTATTAATGTAGCATAGACGCAGATCTTCCTTAAACTGTCTGATATCTTTATTAATGCTCGGGTCAATTAGAATTGTGATATAAGTGCCTTTTACAGAGTCATAAACTATTTCATGCAGATGTTGATTAATGTAAATTATTTTTTGCCGAATATCTTTTTCATGTTTTTCAAGCTGAGTGTCAAAAACTGCAATGCTATTGATTACGTTGCGATTTAATTCTTCCTTGAACCTTTCTTCGTGCTTTTTTAGATCTTCATTAGCGAGCTGTTCAAACTTCTTAATATATTCCGCCCTGGCTTCCACATCTTCGCTAAATTCGCTGTACTCCGCCTTAGAATGATCCTTAATGTCTCTCATCTTTCTAGTAATACTGGTAGCCAGTCTGGTTAAGTTGCTTCTGAGCTTTTTTAACTCGCCATTTTCACCTTCAAATTGCTTCTTGAACTGTTCTTGAAAACTATCGGCATTGGTTAGTTTAAATGTTTTGTCCCCAATTTTTTCTTCGATGAAAGAATAATATCTTTCTTTCATTTTTTCATTCATTAATGTAACTAGTGACCTAGAGGAATCAAGTTGGCTATTTAAAGATTTGATGGTTGTTTGTAACCCTCCAATTTCACGGTCTTTTTGTGTTCCTCTTTCTTTCAAGTCTTTCAAATTATTTTCAACTTCTTCCAGACTTTTCTTAAGAGTATTTAAAAGGTCATTTTTGTCTAAAAGTTCATTCTGTTCTTTTTCTAGATCGAAAATCTTAATTACTTCTAATTGCCAGTTGATAATGTTATAATCCTTTAGTTCGAGAATTTTGCTTACAGCTGTTTTTATTGTATTATTGGCAACTTCCTCTTTTTCAATGTTGGTCTTTTCGCCTTTTATGATTTTTATCGTAGCCTCAATTTCGATTACGTTTTCCTGAAGGGCTTTTATCTTTTCAACATTTGTCCAGCCCAATACAAAGTTTCTCTTGTCATTAATATTCCACCTGTCATCCTTTGTATGCCTAATTCTGCCGCTTTTGATTAGTCCCTGTTTAGTAATTGCATATGGGATTTGCTGCAGTTCTTCTACCTCAACGCATGCAAAATCGCCAAAATTTCTATGTAAGTAGTTTTCAAGCCATATATCAAATACAGTATCAGGCTTTGTTTCAATTTTGTTTACTACGCTATCTTCTGAAAGCTGTTTAGTATAACTGTCTTTTTTATTGATGTCCGCTTCCAGATAAGTTAATTTTCTACCTCGACCGTCAATGCTTCTTAGAGTCTTTCCATTCACGTAGCGACTGACACTTCTGTAATGTATAGAGGGAACCAGGAGACTAATACCAAAATCGTGTAATAATTTCTCAACTGCTCCTTCCCAATCTGTTTCTTCTTCGTGAACTTTTAACAGTTCCCCAGCAAATGGCAATTCATCCTCTTCTATTCGTAAATCAATACATATTTGATTTCTGATTTCTATCAGCCACGCTGGTATTTGACTTTTTCTCGCCTGCAAGGAATCTAACTCAGTTTGCTCTTCTAACAATTCATTTTCTTTCTCACGAAGTTTTATTACAGTTTTATCCCGATCGTCCCTTAAGTCATTTTCCTTTTTTTCACAATTCGTATAGACTACTTGTGCATTTTGTAAATTCTTTATGAAATCGCTTTCATTTTCGGCTGACGATAATCCACTTCTTTTTGCTAACAAATCATAACTATCCCATTCCCTTTTTTTAGAATCTTTAGCTGTAGAACGTTTTTTGATTTCTTCAGATATTTGTTCTAATCTCTTCCCACCATTATTATCTATATCTTGCTTTAATCCAAATCTTTTATTGTCTAATAAAGTAGTCTCCTCTTGAATACCCTCTAATGTGAGGGACGCAAGTTCAAGGTCACTGTTCGCCTGTGCTATTGCGGTTTGTATTAATCCTATTTTCTTTTCCGCAAACCATGCTGGAATTACAGTAAGCATCTCCTCAATTTTGTCTATTTCAGCGCTTACTTCCCCATATTGAACAGCAAATTCAACGAGAGGTTTTAGATGATTATATTGTTCTCTCGCATGTACAACTGCTGCATGTGCTTTATTTAGTTCATCAAATCTTTTTAAAAGCACACCTATTTGCTCTTTTACATCAGTTTTTTCAAGCATTTGCTCTCTGACAAAGTCGGTTAAACTACTTACTGATTTCATCGAAACAGTTTGATAAAACAAATCAATTGCTTTATCACTTGTCATCCCAAACCTATGGCGGAAATGTTCACTATACTTACTAAAATTATCGTCAAAAAGACTTACGCCATTCAAACTTCTTAACCTCTTTTTTAGTTCAGCGATTTCACTAAAATTACTCAAATGCGTTTTAATTGAAAGCGGAATTCCGCTTCCAATTAACAGCTTTTCAACCTTACCATCTTTTACCCAAAACACTTGTGCAAGACAAACATTTTCCTGATAACCTTCATTAAAGAAATTGGCTACTATTACAGTATGCGTATTGTCATCTGGTCGTAAGTATATTTTTTTTGCTGTTTTTGTTATTTCCTCTTTTTCTTTCTTATACTCGCCTCTCACATAAGTTAATAAATTCCTTTCTTTGCTTTCAGCTCCTGCCGCCTTATTGAAAGTTATTTTGTTAGATGGGACTAGCAGTGTAGTTAGTGCGTCAACGAGAGTTGATTTACCCGAGCCTATGTCGCCGGTCAATAGAGAGTTGAACCCTTTCGGTTCAATCTTCCACATATTTTGGTTGAAGGTTCCCCAATTTAGGACTTCAAGGTATTGAAGCCTGAACCCTGCATTGGAAGCAATAGTATCAAAGTTTAATTCGGTCATCTTTCAGATAAAAATCTTTTAGTCAGTAATCTTTTTTTCAGCGGCATAACTTTCTAGTCTGTTTAACGTGCTGTCAATTTCATCTGCATTAACAAACCCTTTAATAATACGATGTATTTCATAGTTATCCGTATTATCTTCCAATTTGCGTAGAAATCCAATGTCTATAACTTTGTTTATAGTAGTTATAATTTTATCTTGTTGCTTCGCTTCATCCGGTACGGTCGGCATGAATAACTTAACCCTGTTTATTATTTCTTGTTGTGGTATAATTGCTCTTACAGTTCCACCTTGAGCATCATTCTCTAAAAGATATTTCCTGAGTACCAAACAAAGAAGCGAAACATAAAAATCAAGTTGTCTTTTTTCTGCTAATCGAGGCACATTAATTTCTTCTTCAAACTCAACTTGCTTTAGGAAAGCATAACCTTCACTTTTATCCAAAAAAAGATCCAGGCCAATTGTGGCAAAATATTTCTTTACGTCTGCCTCATAGTCAAGCAAGTTTGCCCATGCTATTTTTTGGTGATCGTAAACGACACCTTTCAGGAGCGAGATTAACGATAATGAATATTCTTTAATCATATTTTATCTATTAAAAACAACTATAGGTACCTCAATCTTAAATTGCTTTTCAGTTTCAATATTTTCGACTACTAACTCCTGCTTCCTTTCATAGTCTATTAAGTGCTTGTTCTCTCGGGATGCTATTTGCATATAACCTAATACTTCTGCAATGCCTTTTTTCGGTTTGTAATGTATGAAAACTTCTTCCAGAGAAACCTGCGGTTTGTTTTTCAGCAAGGACCTAACATTTTCTTTTAGCATCTCGACATCTATAAAGAATTGTTCGTATAGAGCACTTGTTGCTGCGTCTGATTCGCCTTCTTCGATTTCTGTTTCTTGAAACAGAATTTTTACTGGTGGCTTGAAGAGTGGGCGTTCCATAATGAAAGTTGGTTTAAACAATCCATCGATCATCAGGAGTGGAAAGTCTTGCTCAATTGAATCTTTAACTTCTAATAAAATAGATTCAATTCGGTCGATACTATTGAGAATCCGTTTGCTTTCTAACAGGCTTTTCTGTTCCACAAACTTTCTTAATTGTTCCAATAGTCCATCGTTTGTTCTGTTAACTTTATCGCCTGCTTCAACCAAATTAGTCTTAAGTCTATCTATTGTTGTATCATTTTTTATTTTCTGGATGGCAGGCAAGTCATTTATTTTAGTAATTAATAGTTCTAGCTCTTCCTGCATATTTCGGCTCATCAAAAATTCCCAAAATGCTTTGAAACTTTTTCCTTGATCTGTACTCCATAAAAAATCTTGTTTACTAAAGATGTCATCGAGCAGCTTTCCTTTAGTAAGACTGCTTTTGATAATTGCTTGGCGGGTATCTTTATCTAATTCTCTGAAATTTTGTTCTACTTGCCTAAAATCCGCTAATAACCTTTTCGCCGTTTCTTGTGCTAGCAGATAATCTTCCCGAAGCCGGGTATCATCTGTTTTTTCGTAAATTCCCTTTTTTGCATCATCAATTTCTTTGTCTAACTTCTTTCTGTCTTCTTCAAGTTTTTTTACTCTTTCATAAGGTGAAGCTGTTTTATTTACGAGTTGTTTAAGTATAGAAAATAATTGCAGCAGCCTGCTATGTGTACCAACGAATTGTTGCTTATTAAGATCTTCTAACCATTTTAATGCATTTTCAGTGGCTGGTGTGAGATCAAATACTGGTTCGTCCCCTATATCATAGTATCTTCTTAGGTAGCCGAGTTTGGCCCATTGTTGTAAATAATCTAAAGGGTCATTTTTATAATCAGCTATACCTTGTTCCTCTAAAGAAAAAATATAATCACTGAGAATGCTTCGTAATTCTTGTTGATTGTAAAATATTCTATCCTGCTGTTTGAAAGCTAAATGAAGAAAACTTATTATTAATGGAAAATTTTCTGCCCGCAGAATCTGCAGCGTCTTATCATTTTGGTAAAGTGAATATGCCTTTGCAAAATCCATGAATAAGGGTTTAATGGGTTCGTAAATTAACTAATTATGCCTATTTATTCAATTCTATGATTTAGTTTTTCAATACTCTTTAGTTCGTTGGTTTACTCTATCAGCGTGGGTTTAGGCCTCATCATAAACCAACATCACATCAAAATCAAATCTTTCCTTTGCACCAATCAGCTCAATGGTAACTTGTATAGGATATTCTTTTTTGTAAGGTACTTTGTCCCACATATCTGCTGGAATATTTATAGGCTGACTCAATATGATAGTCGGTCTAAAATGATAGAGGCTCGGGTTTATTAAAATCGGAGGCGCTTGAACTTTCAGAGCAGTACCGCTTATACAAGTAACCTGTATATACAAACCATTTTTGGCAAGTTGACCACCCCATTCATTAGGATCCGACCATTCAAACAAAGGTGTTAGTAGTATGCTTTTGATTTCAATTGATGAACTTTGGTTTGTCAGTACAAATTCCTTTCTTCTTTCATCATTTGTTAACCGGATAATCAAGTCTTTCTTTATTGTAGCTGTACCTTCTATGCTATAATTCGTGGCAGCACCAGCACCATGAATTGCCAGTAATTTATTTTTAACCATATCTGCAAGTATTCTTTTTACCGTTGGCAATGGGATATTTAATTTTTCTGCAATTTCCCCGGATTTAGAACCCGGATGATTTTCAGTGAATGAGTATATTTTCTTTTCTCTCAATGTTAACTTTCCGCTTTTTGTTTGTACTTCAAGCTTTGCCATTAACTGGCTTTGTATATTTTTCAGACAATCTAAAAAAAACATTACCCAAGGGTAAACATCTTCACCTGGCCTTTGCCGTTGACACTGCATTAAAATTTTATAGTATTCGGATTTTCGGTTTTCAATTTCATGTTCAAAACTTACATATTGTACCCATGAGTATCCATGCTTAAGTAATAATAGTGTTCCCAATAGACGGCTTACACGACCATTACCATCTTGAAATGGGTGAATACTCAGGAAGTCATAAACAAATACAGCAGCTTTGATCAAGGGCAATGTTTCTGTATCTTTTTTATACCATGTTATCAATTTTGCCATTGCATCTTCAGTGGCAAATCCTGGATCAGTAGTTTTAAAAATTACATATTTTGAACCATCAGGATTTTCTGCTTCCACTACATTGCTATGTTGTTTATAATTGCCTTTATGCCAGGCATCTTTTTCACTATGCTTCATTAAGGTATTATGCAAGTGTTTCAGGTTATTCTCAGTAATATCTATATCTCGGAAAGACTCTGCTATCAATTCCAGCGTTTCAAAATAACCGACTACTTCCTGTTGATCTCTTTCTTCTAATTTTGATATGTCAAGATTATTTATCAGCACTTCTACTTCATCATCAGTCATCTTTGAACCTTCTATACGGGTTGATGCGCCAACACTACGGACAGTGGCAATCGATTTCAACTGTTTCAGGGTTTGCCCCTCTCTTTTCTCTATGGTTGTCCATGACGCGTCAAATCGATCTATTTGACTGATTTCATTGGTCAATTGCATCCAATTTGGGGCAAAATTAAAAGTATATATTGAGTTAGACATTTTAAATGATACGTTTTGATACGCTAATATACGATTATAATTCGATTTCTAAAATATAAAATGAGTCGATCTGATACGATTATATACGATATTGATCCGCAAACGGTTAAAGTTTCGACATTAACCATGGTTAATGATGAAATCCGCTACAAAATTCGACACAAATGATTGCAAGGCCATATTTTGGCGTTGAGAATCCGTCTTAAGCATATTTCCAGATGAACCCACCAGCGGTCTGATAATAGCCTTTCAAAGCTCCAATAACCGTTGAACTGCCAACCCCAACTACTTCAGCAGCTTTTTTTATACTGTCAAATCGCTGCAAAGGCTTTCCTTGTTTTGAATATTGCCGGACAGGCCGCTGCCTATTCTTTGACCTAAGCACTTCTCCAAATTCAAAACCGGATAAATCTATAAAAGCGGGGCCTTCCCCTTCTTGCCAGTAAAAGCCACCGGCACTAAATCTTTTCTCTTGCGTTATTACCCTGGATATTTCAGTGTGCCTAATTCCAGTGGTATTGGCTGCATCATTAATGGTGGGATAGGTAGCGACACGGCGACCGTTCAGTTTGTATTGAGTTACTTTCTTACCAAAGGCTTCTTTATTTTCTCTCCCGCGTTTAGCAATAGCGTCCAGCATTGGCTTAATGTCAATTTGAGGATCTTTACCAAAACGCCAAATAAATCCACCTGCTGAATATTCATTACCCCTTGCCCGGCTACTAATATGGCTATGGCTAATACCTGTTCTTTTAGAAGCAACTGCAATACTTGGATAAGTTTTGACTTTCTTCCCTTGAATGTTATATTGGGTTACCTGTTTATTATTGGTCAACTGAGATTTTGCAATACCACGTTTTCTAGAATCTTTATCAACCACTAGTGGTTCTCTGCGATTCAATTCGAATATGCGCTGCTGCTTTTCGGAAAGAGAAGCCATAATTAAATTAGAAGGTTTAATATTCAGACCATTTCCATCTTTTGTTAGTATAACTACAGATTCATCTTCGATTTTAATTGGCTTTTTGAAGCACTGATAAACAAGCCGTGCTATAGAGAAATTATACTTTTGTTTGTATAAAGTGATTGTCGTCCTCAGAAAATAAACACAGTCCATCATAAACCTGTTTGGAATTTTCATCAATACAGGTTTGATTATTTTTTCAGGTTTTACATATCGTCTGCCATCACTATATTCGAGTTCATATTCCAGCCGTTTAATGCGGCCAAAATTTGAAACTTTAAAATACATTTCAAATTCAGGAATATCCTTCCAGCGTTCTCCCTTTATATTCTTGAGCTCAATATTTTGATATGGATATTTGTTCATTTGATATTCAAGATAAATAATGTAAGCGAAACGGGAGTATCAATTGCTGTTTTCCGACATCGATGCTTTTAACCGCGCTACTTCCCCCCAATCAACTTCCTATTGTCCATCTTTACCTGGTAGTTACTGTCCAGCACCTGCTTTGGGTAACATTTGAAACCGCAGAAATATGCCAGTAATTGCTCTCTTCTGTATTTAGCTTATCATGGTCATTGATAATTTCGGAGTGAAACACTCTGAGCTTCGGACGATGGGCAACCATACTAATAAACTTCCTTAAAAATATTGGGGGGCGTTAATGATTCAAGTCTGAAATAAATTATTCAGCGTTTGATAACCTGTAAGGGCATAATTTAGATTTCTGCGATATAATGCGGCTATTAATGCTCAGGAAATTTATTGCTTCATATTTTGTGGGTGCTGGTTCCGGAGCCTTAGTTATTTCAAATTTGCCGGGGTGTTGAAAAGTAATATTTGCTTTGACAAATTGTATCTCTGCAAAAAAATATTGGCGAGTAAAATGCGGGACAAAAAACAAAAGACAGGTAAAAAACTAAGGTAAGCAGGGACCGTTGTGTGGGGTTAGTATATAAAATTAATCAACTTAGTATCCAACTGTATTTTCCTTTTACTGCTACCACTGCCTGCCGTTATGATTTGTATCCGCATCTACTATTTTATCAAAAGATGGTTTATTAAGAATAACCGGCTCGTAGTTTACACCCTGCATTTTAAGGCGCCGAACAAATGCACGGAGATGATTTTCTGATGCCATTTTTAAGTAATTGTAGGTACTGATTATATCCGGCCGGGTGGTCAGTTTTACTCTTTCTTCCAGGTCAGCAATATCAAGTTCCTCTATCTTAGCCCCAGCCTTTAAGGCTTCAGTTAATGAGGTACTGCCGGCGGTTGTCAATTCTTTATAATAATTTTGCAGTACACTGTTTACAAAAACACCTTGTTTGTCACTATTCTTATCAACAGGGTCGTTTAATCTGTAAGAGGTAATAAGTGTTTTCATTCTGTCCATGTGGGTTTGTTCGCTGCGACGTATATTTCCAAATGTATTTACATTCCACTTTGCATATAAAAACTCATATACATCCCTTGCCAGTTTCTCTTCTTCCCGCATGTAAAGTATGGCATCTTTTTCCTGTTGATTTAAAGTGATGGCCTGCTGGGCAAAACCAGCAATTGATAATACAATAGCTGTTAAAGAAAAAATGAACTTTTTCATAATCTATAGTTTAAATATTCTTAAAAGCCTGTTTCCATTGTGCCGTTGATAATAACATCAAACTCAGCCTGTGTAATATATTGTGGTGTATAGATACCCCCAATGTTCAGAATATTTTTATAAAATGATCTAAGATGATTTCTGCTTCCCTTAGTAAGCATATCATATACTAATTTAATATCCTGATTATCGTTGTTGAGTAATGCATTCTTCAAATCAAAAATATCAAGGTCTTCTATGGTTGCACCAACTTTATATGCGTCAAGTACACTTGCATTACCCTGTGCCACTAATTGGTTGTACAGGGTCTGTAATGTTGTATTGGTAAATACTCCAACCGCATTAGAGCCAACGGGGTCTGTTAAGCTATACTTATTTAACAACATCAATATCGCATCCATATGTGTTTGTTCGCTGCTTGAAATGTTTGTGAAAATATTTACACCCCATTTGTTATACAAGGTAATGTACACATCCCTTGCTAACTTTTCTTCCTCTCTCATAACAGAAAGGCTGGTTAACTCTGTCGAGTTTAATGGCTCATTTGGCAAACTGGTTATTTGAGCCTGCAGATTAACAATGTTGATATTTCCGTTTCCATTATTATTACTATTATTGGCGTGAGTATCATCTTTACTGCAAGATGCTACTGAAACAACGAATGCTGCCGCAAGCAACAAGAACCCCCCGGTTTTTAATACTTTTTTCATGATGAAATGTTTTATTGTGATTGAATTATTTTATGGTATAAAGCTAACTTAGGATGTTACCGATGGCAGTAACAAGTGTTACATAGTCAAGTAACAATTGTTAAAATAGATACAATTTCAAATAAGACCGTACCTGGTAAATCACCTCCACAAATTTTTGTAAAAACTATCCTGCGTAAGTGCGACTCTACAATTTAAATTGCATAGTAAGATTTCCAAACTCCTGTGTGTATTGACCTTTGAATTCCGGTCCAATAAATTTTTGTGTTATGGTGAGGCTGTATTTCGGCTTTTCGAAAGTAATACCAACATCATACAACACAATTAATCTCTCTATTTGGTCTTTACTTAAAACATAGCCATTGCTCTGAGGGCTGATTTGATTTAACAGACCTCCCTGCAATAAAGCATTACTCAGCACAACCCTGATAGCCGGTTTCATAAAAACGTACAACTGAGATTTGCTTTTATTATTTATTTGTGATAGAGAAATATTGTCAAAGTAATTTTTGAATTTTCCTACCCTTAGCATAAACCCTGCACCCGCCGCATTATAAGTTGTACCACTGAATGTTTCAATGATACCAACCAATAAAATCTTTTTGGAGGGCTGTAGCATTTGCTTTTCGATACTGATGTTATAATTCAGGATTAAATCGTTTGGCACCTGGTTGCCCCAACCTAATGGTTTTGTGTAATTGATAACCCTGTGCGCCCATGTTTGGGTTTCTTTCGCAAAACTCAGTGGCCCTATCACTCCAAAACGAATTTCAGAGGTAACTTTTATTTTTTTAATATTGTCAATTGACTGAAGGGAATGTATGCTGTACAATGCACCTGCATACGGACGGTCATTATATTGAATATCGGTTACATCAATATTCTTAGGCGTAAACATAAATTGTGCTACCCCCCATCCGTAGATATTGTTATTATTATTCTCAGAAATATTAAGTAAGAGTGATGAAGGAAATTTTGCTTTTTGTTTTTTCGTATAAAAATAATCTATCCTCATACCGTTAGTATAGTATCTGTCTGTACCATCTCCACGAACATTGATAAAATCGTTGTCCCATAGGATACGTAATGAATGTTTACTATTCAACGACTGGGCTGTTGCATTGCCGCCATGAATTACTGCTAAAAGCAAGCCAATAAAAAGAATTAAAAAATATTTAGCTGACAGTTTCATTAGTAATGATTTGAGGTGTTTTTCTTGGGACTCTTTTCCCTCCAAGTCTTTCTTTCAAGCTATCCACCACATAATATACCATCGGCACAAGGTAAACAGTAAGTAGCAGTGAAGAAAGTAAGCCGCCAATGATTACCCAGGCCAATCCATTTTTCCATTCGCTGGCAGTTCCTTTTGCCAATGCAATAGGCAGCATACCGAACACCATTGCCAATGTGGTCATTAATATCGGACGCATACGTTCTTTGCCTGCTTTAATTAATGCCTCTTTATAATACATGCCCTGTGCTTTTAACTGATTGGTAAAATCAACAATTAAAATGGCATTCTTAACTACTAAGCCCATCAGCATTATTAAACCAAGCAGGGCAAATAAACTTAAATTACTTAACGCCAAATTCAATGCAAGAAAAGCACCAATGGTTGCTACCAGGATTGAAAACAAGGCAACAAAGGGATAAACAAAATTGTCGTACAATGCCACCATAATTAAATAGATCAGCAAAAATGAAATCATTAAAACAGAACCCAATGCGCCAAAACTATCATTCTGTCTTTTTATATCACTTCCCCATGTCATATCTATTCCATCTGCCAAAGGATTTTTTTTGAGATACGCTACTACTTCATCTGCAACCGTTCCGGATGGACGGCCTAATGCATCGGCAGTAAGCGTTATAGCAGGCTGGCGGTCTTTTCTTTCTAACAGCGAAGGAGAATTATCTCTCTCTACATTTGCAAACTGTGAAACTTCTATTGGCAAACCCATCGGATTTACAATTGACAAACGTTTTACATCATCATAGTTTTTTCGTTCAAATTCATCCAGCCAAATTCTTACAGGATACTCTGTTCCGTTTTCTGTAAGTGTTGCATCATCATTTCCTGTAAAGGCTGTTCTTAAATTTAAACCTACATAAGCAGTTGTTAATCCCAAACGCTGCATCTTATCTTTGTCTGGAATTATCTTGTATTCAGGGCTTCCTGCTTCTACTGATAAACGAACATTGTCGGCACCGGGGATCTTTTCTACAATTGATTTTAATTCATTACCCGATGCCATTACCAAATCCAGATTGTTGCTACTTAAAGTAATTTCAATGGGAGCTGAACGTGGAATTAATCCCAGTGCTGCCATGGAATAATTTATTGAAGGATATCTTAATTTTAAATCTTCCCGTAATGTTTTCATAAAGGACTCTGTAGGCAAATTATTGAGTTCTTTTTTAGATTTTAGCTGGATAGTAAATTCAGTTTTATTTGCAGAACCTACACCTAAACTTCCAATACCTGTGCTCGGTCCTCCAACATTGCTAAATACAGTTGCCACTTCTTTTTGTTGCAGAATATAAGTTTCTACCTGTTGCGCTATTAAATTATTTTGTTGGATAGAAGTTGATTTATCAAATTCTAAAGCCATACGAAACTTACCCTGGTCTCCGGTAGAAATTAATTCTTTCCCAATGATCCCCTGCTTCATTATCCCTAAAGTAATTGCAAAAAGCAGCAATACGATTCCTGTAAAAATTAGTTTATGGCTTAAAACCCATTCCAATTGCTTGCCATACCAGTTGATGAATCTATCTAACTGATGTTCGAACCAAAGCAGGAAACGATTGAAAAAATTGGTTGGTTTTAAATCTTCTTTCATACCAATTCGGGAAGCTAACCAGGGAGTAAGTGTAAAGCCAACAAGTAAACTGGTAAGTGTAGAAGTTACGACCACTACTGAAAATTGTTTGAGCATATCGGCAACAAAAACCTGTAAAAACAGGATGGGTAAAAACACCACCACATCAACCAAAGTGATGGACAATGCGGCAAACCCTATTTCCATACGGCCATCCATTGCAGCAATCCGTTTTTCTTTTCCTTTATCCAAATGCTTTTGAATATTTTCCAATACCACAACGGCATCATCTACCAGGATCCCGATAATTAATGACATGGCGAGCAAAGTCATCAGGTTAAGTGTATAACCCAATAACCACATCACAGCAAAAGCAGTAACTAAAGATGTCGGAATTGCAACAATTACGATTAATGAGTTTCTAAAGCTCCGCAGGAATAAAAGCATTACCAACGAAACCAATATCACCGCTAAAATTAAATCGAAAACCACTGAATTAACTGCTGCAATAGTATTGTCGGTGCTGTCGTCTGCAATAATAAATCTTACTCCTGCATTGGTATTTTGTGCTTCAATTGCTTTGAATTTATTGCGAACTAATTTTGAAACATCAACAGCATTGGCATCACCTTGTTTTTTTAACATTAACCCAATGCCATTTTTACCATTATACCGGCTGATTGAGGTAGTTTCTTTTATTCCGTCAGTTACTGTAGCCACATCTTTTAAATAAACCGGGCTGCCGGGAAGCGGCATTGCCACCTGCACATTTTTTATATCTTCTATCGTTGCAAATTTTCCTGTAAGCCTGACGGAACTGTTTTCTTTATCTGTTTGTACTTTACCGGCGGGCAAATCAATCCCTGAGCGATTAACAGCATCCACAACCTGCGAAAGCGATACTTTAAACAGTTTCAGTTTATCCTGATTTACTTTTACCTGTACTTCTCTTTCTTCACCACCTAAAATAGTAATCTCAGCCACACCTTTCAACTGTTGTATTTGCGGCAGGTATTCATCTTTCATTTTTTGATAAAATGCTGTTGCAGGTAAATTGCTTGTGGCACTGATAGACATGATCGGCAAATCGTTCGGTGATACCTTACTCATTACCGGGCTTAAAATATCTGGCGGTAAATCTTTGCGGATATTATCAATGTAACGCTGAGCATCCTGCATCGCCTTATCCAGATTCGTCCCGTATTTAAGATTAGCAATGATGATAGAGGCGTTGGGTAAAGATTTTGTAACCAGATAATCCACACCTTCCATATTAGATAAAGCGTCTTCAATTTTTCTTGAAACAGATGTTTCCACTTCACCGGGTTCGGCTCCCGGATAGGCTGTTTTAATAACTACGACCGGCTGGTTAAAATCGGGCATCAGTTCGTAACTAAGATTTTTATATCCAATAACACCTAATAAAGTAAGCACACTAAAAAGTACGATTATCAGGGATGGACGTTTGATTGATATTTCTGTAATATTCATTTTGTTCAATTAAGAATTGAGAATTAAGAATTACTCCTTTTAAAAACAAATTCTAAGAGCTAATTCAAAATTTATACAGCGCCTGCATTTCTTCATTTATTATTTTTCTTATCCTTAAATATGATATGCCACATTCCCCTTAAATCGCCGGTTTTAAAATCGTATGCCATATCCAAAGGATAAAGGCTATTGATAGCTTTCCAAACTGAAGATTGTATATCGGTGCCTTTGCTACCATGACACGTGGTACACATTTGCTGTAACATGATTGGTTTGTAAAAATGAACTTCTCCATTTTCAGTTCCTTCAGTAATGGGTTTTATAGAATCATTTTTTATTCCCTGTTCTTTTAGCGAAGCAAATAATTTTAATATCCGCTCTTCTGATGAATCGGGTTTATTCGTTGGGTTTCTGTATTTCAAGGCTGTTCTTCTTATCGTTACTAAATCGGAAGCATAAATATTTGTAAGTGAATACGCCGCAGTTTGACAGTATTGCACAGCGCCTTCAACACCAGATTGACTGATTGCGGTTTGCAGGGAACTTCGTAAGGTATCAAAGGTTTTCTTTACTATACTATTTCCAATTTTTGTATAATCTGATTTTATGTTATCCTTACTTTTATTCCTGTTATTGCAGGAAGTAAATAATGTAATTAGCAGAATGTTGATATAAACAATGATATGCTTCATAATTCGTAATTTTTAATTCTTAATTGTCACATTGGCCCCATCAAAAAGATTAATAAATCCATTTGTTACAATTACATCTCCTTCTTTTAATCCCGCTGAAATAGCCACTTTGTTTTCAAATTTTTTAGATATAGTAATGTTTTGCAAAATAGCCTTGCCATTTTTTACGAGATAAACCTGCGGCTGATTTTCTGAACCAACAATAACAGAGGCAGGAATTACGATGCCCTTTTCAGGTGTATCATTTTTTAAATTCAATTTTCCAAACATGCCCGATTTAATGGCCAGGTTTGATACATTATTCACTGTAAACTGAACAGGAAATGAATTGCCGATATTTGCTTTGCTGCCAATCAAAGAAGTTTTTCCCTGTAGCTTAATTTCAGGAGCTGCATCTGCAATAATTTCGTAACTGTTTTCGTAATCAAACAATTTTAAATCGCTTTCAGGAACAGTAACCGTAAATCGCAATTGGCTTATATCAGTAATCTGCAGCAATGGAATGCCTGGCGATGCAAAAGCGCCAACTTCACTTAGTTTGGCAGTTACCACACCATTGAAAGGTGCGTAAACAGTGGTTTTATTTAATTGTGCTATAATACTTGACCGTAAGGCTTGTGTATTTTTAAGAGTCGATTTTTGCATAATTGAGCTGCGTTGATTTTTTGCAGTCTGCAATTGCAATTCGGCTTTTTCTAATTGAATTCCCTGAATGGCATCTGCCGCAACAAGAATTTTATACCGCCTTACATCATCCTCCAGCCCATTTATCTGTATTTGATTTGCTTGTAATTGAATGTCAACTTCTGAGGTGATATTTTGTATCTGTACATTTACCGTGTTCAATTGCTGATTCAGTAAAGCATCATCGAGTTTAATGAGAGCCTGCCCTTTTTTCACTATACTTCCTGCATCTGCATACATCGCATTTATTTTCCCCTGCGCTTCAGCACTCAACCTGGTTTCTTTACTGGGTTCAAATGTGCCCGTATAAAAATATACGGCAGTAATGCTTTCCAGCCTCACCGTATCCGTTTGTATATTTATGGCCTGTTCCTTACTGTACTGGTAAACTTTATTTTGTGTAGTGTCCTTGTTTTTTTTCAGGCGAATAACAATAATCCCTACCAGCATTAAAGGAATCAGGATGTATAAAACCTTTTTTAAATTGATTAATTTCTTATTCATAATCTCGTTGATTTCTAATTTTTAGCTCCTAATAATCCAGATAGTCTTTTTAATTCCAAATCAGCTTTTAGGTATTCTACTAGAGCCGATAAGTAATTTTGCTGGGCTTCCCGCAAGGCACTATCTGCCAGTAAAACATCTGTTAAAGAAGCAGTGCCTTGCTTCTGCTGCAGAAAGGTTTGCGCATACACTGTTTTAGCCAGTTCAATCTGGGATGTGGATGTAGTAATAGATTTTTGCGCAACAGACAGTTGTCTTTTTGCATTTTCTATTTGCATCGTATTTTGTTCGGTAACTAACTGTACCTGTAATTCACTATTTTTTATCTCTAATCTTTTTTGATTAATCTTTCTTTGTGTAACCGTTCCATTAAATAAAGGATAGCTTAATTGAATACCTGCAAAACCAATGGGATAAAATTTTAAAAAATCAGTGGGCTGCTTATCATAGCCAAATCCTGTTTTGCCATAAGTGCTAAAAAGAGAAAGAGAAGGAAGTTTAGATCTTTTCAATGTGCTTAACTCACTCAGTAAAAATTTAGATTGCATATTTGCTAATCGAATATCAATTGCTGCAGTACTCGTGTATTCATCACTTAATTTATATTGAATATCCTTTTCGATATTTATATTTTGTTCCAGTGAGATGCCCATTGCAAATTTCAAGGCATTCATTACCTGCTCATACCTGCTGTTCACTAATTCTTTTTGCGTTTCTAGTTGTTCCTTTTGTAATTGCACTTTGCTCACATCCGTTCCCTTTGCCATCAGTTGTTCTTTAAGTAACTGCATGTTTTTAAAGAGTTTAGATGAGTTTACTATGTTGCTGTCAATAAAGGATAATTGCCTGAGTAAAAGTTGCCCGTTGTAATAGAGATTAGAAATATCAAAATAAATTTGCTCTTCAGTTTTTTGCAATTGTAAACCACTTAGTTCTACTGCAATTTTGGAGCTTTGCATAGCACCGAACACCTGCGGATTATAGAGTGGCATTGTTAATTGCAAATTAGCATTGATATTATGCGGCACACCAAATTGTGTTTCCTTAAAAGTTCCGGCAGGGCCGCCGAAAATGGAGGCAGGCATTAACTGCGTTGGCAAATCGGTAAAATATTTATAATCTGCATTGGCTGTTATTTTCGGAATCAGGTTAGCTATTGCCTCCTTTCGCTTTTGTTCATTTATTGCTTTACTGTTCCTGCCTATTTGCAAAGACTTATTATAAACCTGTGCGGTGTCAATACATTGTTGTAATGACCACACTTGTGCATTTGCAGTATAGACCGCTGTTGCTATCAGTAGCAGCAATATAAACCGTTTGTGAATACTCGCTAACTTCATTGATCAAATTTTTTATCCGTTGAGTCCTTTATTGATTTCTTGTACCACTATGTCCACCTGCAACAATTTTTAGTATTTTAATGCTCAAATACAAATACTTAAAAAACTGGATGAAGGGATTTTGCATTTTTAAATGCTGCGATTTTGATATTGTCTGTGTCATAGCTTTATTTTTATTAGGAATAAGCTTTTGCCTGTTGTTCTATTTACTCAGGAATTAGCCACCAAAAGGGTTTCATTTTTGCTTTATAAATAAAGGCATAGTGCAAAGTCAATTTTAACCAATGTCCTGCAAGTCCAATATCTCCAAAAGTTTTCTTTAAATCCCTGCCTTGTGAGCTCACATACTTTTTATAATCAGGAACTATCGGATATGTGGTAATACTAATTCCACTTCCCTGAGTCATTCCATAACCTGCTGACGCAATGCAAGCTGCTCCCATATTACCCATTGAGCCTTTATGGTTTAATGATATTTTACCCGCCTTTATAGAATCAATAATATTATCAGCTACTAATTTTGCAGTAATGCCAGATGGCATACCCGTTCTGGGAGGAGAGGGAAATATATCTGTTCCATTTTTACTTTTTCGAGGTTGGGAAATAGAATGTGGCGGTGCAAAGGCTATTCCCGGCGCAAAAATATTTGGATAGCTTGGGTTCTGATAAGTTTCAGGCCAATCCTGAACCGACCATTCTTCATAAGGCTTTGCAGTATAATCTGCATCTACAATCATAAAGCCTTTAAACAGTTTACCTGTAATATCAATATTCTCTTTATCAAACGCTTTAAAACCATGCCCCGAGAATGAAGGAATTAACATGGCGAAATCATATTCTTCGGTTTTATATTCGCCATCCAGGTTTTCATAAAAAACCTTCCCGTCTTCCACTTTAGAAACTCCTGCTCCTAAAATCCATTTGATCCCCCGGTCTGCAAAAACCATTTCTACCAGTTCACTGGATTTCATTGTGCTGTTACCATAAGTCAGCAGCATTCCATCCATACCAAAATCACCTAAAGCATATTCATTGGAGATCCAGGTAATTTCTACTTTGTCTCTTACACCAAACCTCACTAACTCCTTTTCCACATTTAAAACATATTCGAAAGCAGCACCCTGACAAGTAGCTTTTGGATGTCCTGTACCAATTAATATTTTTGCTTTTTTATCAGAATTTTTTAAAGAATTAATCAGTTCGTGTAAAGCTTTTGAAGCATGTGTTGCATGTTCATAAGTGCAAACCGAATATGCTTTGTTTGTACCCGGGTTTAATCCCTCCGTTAATTCAAATGCTAATTTTGGGCCAGTAGCATTAATCAGAAAATCATAATTTATGTTTTCATGAACGCCTGCATGATTGCCAAAAAGATATTCAATTTTTACAAAGCCCTTCGGTTCATTGGTATCACCCTCCGGATGAAAGGAAATTACTTTAGCCTGTTTATAGCCAATCTTGTTCTTTTTATAAATAGGTTCAAGTGCAAATGAAACATCCTTTACATTCATTCTTCCAATCCCAACCCAAATATTTGATGGAACCCATTGGTAATTTCTATTGGGTGAAACTACTAAAACTTCGTGCTCATTAGAAAGCTTCCGCCTTAAATGTGTAGCTGCTGTATGCCCGGCTATACCAGCGCCAAGGATTACTATTTTTGACATGATCTTTTATTTTAGAAGTATAAGATGACCTTCAGTTTTTGCATCCAGCCAATGTTTTACCAGAGGTTCAATATGTACATAATCTCCGGGCAGTAAGGTTTCCTTTATTCCTTTTTCATTCTCAAAAACCACTTCACCTTCAATGCAGATGAGCAATGCCGGAACTTTTGTAAGATGTTCTTTCAATTGCTGTCCTTTTAGTATTTGAATAGCAGTTGCATTGCCTTCAGCACCTTTAAAGATTGAAAATGTAGAAACGGGTTTGTCCTGTTTATGTAATTGCCGGATATTCATTCTTCTTTATTTTAACTTTAAAAGATGTTTTTTTGTAATGGTGAAATAAGCAATCACTGAAAAAAGCAGCGTTACTGCAATCCTGAAGAGCATAGCGCCAACGGTTTTAGTTTCGTGAATACCTCCTGAATTAATGTAAACTTTTAATCCAATAAAAGCTGAAATGAGAATGGCAGTTGAAATAACCAATAATAAAGTGGTCCATTTTTTAAATGCAATAAATCCATACGCAGCAAAAAGATAAAGCAGGCCACTGATAAAATTCGACCAGACAATAAACAAAACATAATTTCCTTCTTTGGCCCTGATGCCAAATAAATCAAAGATTACAGATGTACTTAGAAACAGTGTAAGCAAGCCAAACCCGGCTAGTATAATAGCTAATAAATAGGGAATTGCTTTTTTCATATTATTGCGTTTTAACTTTTTCAATTGGAAGTGGCTTGGTACAGAAAAACCAATCATAACAAGTCATCTCCCCTTCGCTTTCCATCCTTTCTTTTGCAACGCCGCAAGAGCCTGCTGTTGGCACAATCACATCATCTCCCGGCTGCCAGTCTGCCGGGGTAGCTATACTGTAAGTGTCGGCAGTTTGCATAGCAATCAATGCCCGCTTTAATTCATCAAAATTTCTGCCCATTGAAAGTGGGTAGTAAATTATGGCACGAATCATTCCTTTGGGATCAATAAAAAAAACTGCTCTTACTGCTTTGGTTGAACTTTCGCCGGGTTGAATCATTCCATATTTTTTTGCAACTTCCATGGTAATGTCTTCAATCAAAGGAAATTTGACTTCAATATTTTTCATTCCTTTAAATTCAATCTTTTCTTTGATTGTTCGTAACCAAGCGATGTGGCTGTATAAACCGTCAATTGATAAGCCTACCAACTGACAATTCAATGCGTTAAATTCCGGTTCTCTTTTAGCAAAAGTTATAAACTCGGATGTGCAAACCGGTGTAAAGTCGGCTGGATGGCTAAACAGAATAACCCATTTACCATTGTAATCAGCAGGAAAATTGATTTCACCCTGCGTTGTGACAGCTTTAAATTCCGGAGCTTTATCTCCAATACGTGGCATAGCTGTTTGTAATTCTGTATTTTCCATTTTATTTATTTTTTATTAGTGTTAATATTGATTGTATCATATTATCACCGCTTCGTTTAATATCAAATCCGAAATTGGCTATACGCCATTTAAACATCTGCAGCCTGAATGTTCCCATTACTATGTGCATTAAATCTTCAGCAGAAATTGCATTGGTGAATATTTTATTTTGCTGGCCTTCTTTTAAAACGGGCAACAAGTGTTTCATTTTTACGCCCATTATTTTATGAATTGTTTCATTAATACGCTGACTTTCCTCTAATAATCCATCTGAGAAAACAGCAACAACGAAGTGAGGATGGGTTTTAAAGAAATTAAACTGATTCCGCAGCAACAAAGTAAATTTTTCTTCCGGTGCCTGTTCATTAGTAATTGCTTTAGTATAACGCTCATCAATATTTTGAGCAAGATATTCAAGCATAGCAATTATAATTTCTTCTTTACTGGCAAAGTGCCTGTAGATAGCACTTTCAGAAAATTTCATTTCTTTAGCAAGATTTTTTATTGTAAAGCCACTAACTCCCGAAGCAGTTAAAATTTTACCTGCTGCTGCAATGATTTCAAGTTGTCTATTAGATATCGCTTCTGTCATTTCAAATTATATTTAAGCATTCATTTGTTTTATTTTGTAAAAGGAAATTCCCAGCCATATTACAGAAGTAGTCATAGCAATTGCACCAATCAATACTAATGCAGGAGGTAAACCAAGGTATACTTCAGACAAAATGCCAATTGGCATTAGCAATCCTGTTAAAGCAAGCCATGATATAATTTTTACGTTACGGAGTTTATCTTTAAAATGCAGTAATAAATACCCGATAAGAATATTCAGAAAAGCAAAAAGGTTTCCGTGTACATGGGCTAGCCTTGTTTCAAAATGTTTTCCAATACTATAGGAGTTTACCCATTCTTCTTTGCCTGGTGCAAAGTCTCTTAAATAAATTAAGAGGAATCCGTAAGCCATAAAAGCCCCCATGGTGAGGAACCCTATGGCGATATTATTTTTCCCGTTCATTATTTTTGTTTTTTAAAACATGTAAGTGAATGTTCACTCACAAATATAGACAAGGTCCACACCTGACTATTGTAACCTTTGTTACATAGAGACATGACTTTCGTCAGTAATAAGTTTTACAATAAACGCCAGATAACGGCGGGAACCGTACTTCCGTTTAATTAAAAGGAGGCCAATGCCCTGCAATCAACAATTCGCTGGATTACTCACCCTCCGCATTCTCATTCCTTAATTCTTGCCCTTAAGACTTCCACTTCCTCCCCAACTAACCGCTTCACCTCCATCTTGACCTGGTAATAATTATCCAGCACCTGTTGCTGAGAAACATTTGACACCACAGGAATATCCCTATACCGTCTCATTTCCTCATTTAGTTTATCCGAATCATTAATAATCTCCGAATGAAACATCTTCAACTTAATTTTCTCATCCGGGTTATCAGCAACCAGACCTACAAATTCACCAGAAGAAAGAGCGGCAATTTTGGATGCTGGAATTGCACTATCCAATTGCTTCGAATGACTAATAGAAGTGTCCAGCCGGTTTACAGAAACACTCTGCCTGTCCTGCATAATTTTTCCGAAACGTTCCGATAGCAGTTTGGAAGTTTCACCCATCACCTGGCCGCTGATAATGTTACCAGTGATATTTACAATAACATCTGCTTGCTCTTTTCCGTAATCTTTTTTAAGCTGGCTGAAATCCTGCATAGCAAGGGTAGTGGCCACCTTGTTGCTCCTTGCCGTTGCAATAAGGCTATCCATGTTGTTGAAGTAGATGGTAGGAAATTCATCAAACACCAAACTGCATTTCAACATTCCTTTCCTGTTTACTTGCCTTATCAATCTTGAAATATAAAGCGATAAAACAGCACCATAAATTTGTTGCTTTTCCGGGTTATTACCTACACAAACAATTTTCGGATGTTTAGGGTTGTTAATGTCCAACGTAAAATCGTTGCCCGATAACACCCAATACAATTGCGGTGAAGCCAACCTTGCCATACCGATTTTTGCTGAAGCCACTTGTCCCTCCAATTGCTCCATAGCATCATTTTGATAAGCAGTAATAAATGGATTTACCAGTACCTCAATTTCAGGTTGTGTGTTGAGTACCGGAAACAGTTCATCATACTGCGCCTGCATTAGTTCTATTACATGCGGCAAGGTGCAATACTTCCCACCTTCATATTTTCTCAAAAACCAGATGATGGCTGTAACAAAGTTGATGGGTGATTCTACAAAGAAATCTCCCTGCTTATTAATCCATTCTCGGTTTAGTCCCAATAAAATAGTTCTTGCACTTTCCGTCGCATCAGTAATATCATTCATCGTGTTTGGATCAAGTGGATTGCATCGATGGGAAATAGAAAGATTATCAAAGTTGATTACATAGAATGATGGCTTAACAGGATAGTTATGTTTGTTTTGCTGCAGCCAGTTGTACACTATTTTCGAAAGATCATCGTATTTAAAATCATACACAAACATCGCAAAGCCTTTTTCAATATGCTGTTTAATGACATGCTGAATTACGAACCAGCTTTTACCTGCACCGGGACTTCCGATAACCAACAAACCCCTGAAGGGGTTGATGATGTTAATCCAACTCTTTCTAATCCGTCCTTTAAGATTGTACCGGGCAGGCAGGTTGATTGCATATTCATTTGTGAGTAATCTTTCCTCCTGTGGAAAGGTTTCATTTAGCGAGTTAAAAACATCGTTGGATAAATTCAGCCTGATTAAGCGACTCAATAAGTTCCCTCCGGCAAGGATTAATAAAAATCCAATGCCTGTTACCGCCATATAGAGAATAGCAATATTTTCAAGGGAATAATTCAGCCGGAATAATACGCCGCTGCTAAAGAAAAGCAAAATACCAATCAGCAAATATGCTGCTACGCTTTTCCAGTTAATCTTTTCATCTTTCTTGCCCTGTGCTCCGAGTAAGGAAATAATCAATAATCCAATCGCTATAAACTTGGAAGTGTATTGGCTACTGAACAAACCTGTATGCATGATGTTTGTTATTAACCTGTCGGTTATGGTGCTTCGGAATTCCCATTGTTTAAAAGCAGTATAACAATAGTAATAGAAGTGCAGCAGCAAAATGAAGATGCTGGCCAATCTTGTCAGGTCAACTATTTTCCTTAACCCCTGTTCATTTTCCCCTGTTTGTGACATAACACTGTTTTAAAATTTACAAATTGTGATTTCTTCTTTTTTTCTTGCGCTTCTTTTGCAGCAAACTATTCGGCACATTATCGTACTGCTCTTTTGCTGACATGAGTGTTTCCAATATGCTTTCCTTTTTTGCTGGCAAATCATTTGATTTGTCCAATTGCTTTTGCTCGATTTTGCCATGGCTGGAAGTTGATGTGGGGCCCGATTTCTTTTCCTGTGTTACGGATTCGTTTTTATCTTCCTTACCTAAACTGTTTTGCAAGGCTGCTGCACTGTAACCTTTTCCTAGATCACTTCCATTAAAAACTACTTTGTTTTGATTGTCCACGAAAGTGATACCGTACAATCGTCCTTCTGCATTTCGTCTTAGCACAGTGTAGATATCTTTCTGCGTTAGAGTAGCTACTAAATTGTTCATACTTGCTGGCGAGGTCTGCAGGCAATCATCAATGGCATTTTTAGTTCTCTGTTTCAGCGATTCTTTTGCAGATTCATTGATCAAAAACTTCTTTTCAAGATTATTAAGTATAGGTTTGCAACTTATTGTACTCGCTTTAATAGGTACACCAACTTTATTTCCGTGTGCATCCAGGATTCGATATACCAGTCCCCGGTTCTTGTAAATCCGCCCGTCTTCTTTCCCCCGGTCAGCAACTACATTAAACTGCTTTAAAGCGGCATTATATTCTGGCAATGAACTAAACCTATATCGGCTGAATACAGCACTGACTACATTGGAAATACTTCTCTTGGTTTCTGACGTTCCATAAATGGCTTTCTCGGCAACTACCGTCTTGATACCAGGTTTCATTATTTGCTGCTGCCGTTCTGCCCTCACCAAACCATAAGCCTGCTCTATTTCCTTCCTTGCTTTTTCAGATTGATTTTTGCCGATGTTGTGGGTGTTAATTCTGCTGCCATTATTTTTGATGGTAGTACTTACAATATGAATGTGTGGATGGCCAGCATCTTCATGTTTGTAAACAAGAAAAGGTTGCTCACCAAATCCTATCTTCTCCATGTAAACCCCGGCAATCTCAACAAGCTTACTTTCAGACAACTTTTCTGACGGATCGAAGTTGAGGGAAACATGTAGCGTTTTTGTTGTAGCCATTTTATTAAGCCGGTTGTTTGTTTCAAAGCCGTCCAGCTTATGATAGAAGTTCATTTTGTTAGCATCATTTAGATAGTTGCCGGCAAACAAACATTGCGCTGTTCCTTTCTGTACTTTCTTTTCATTGTAATTCAGTGCAGCTTCTATACTTTTTGGTATCGTTATTTTTGCAACCATTCTTCATAGAGTTGATTCATCCGTAATTTTATTTCATCCACCTTGCTTACTAATGATTGATGCAGGCTATCGTAATGACTCACCCAAGCCCTGAACTCGGGTATCTTATCAAGAATATGCAGCTTGTGTACCACTTGATTAAAATTATTACCAATGCCATTCAGGTCTTTTTTTAGTGCCAGCATGTCCTTTAAAAAGTCGTCTGCAGATTGGTTCCGGTAATTGATTAAAACTGGCTTTTGCATTGCAACGTCTCTAACATAAGCGCTGATGTTTTTCTCGGTGCTTTTTTGTTGATACTTTTTCACTTGTTGCAATTCACTTTCATTCATGCGGACTTTCAGCATTATCTTTCTCACCTCATTTTCGTTCTTCTTCATAATGGCTTTTTTAAATCTTTGATCAATGGTTGCGGCTTCTTCTCAATTCCCCGTACGACTTCGGAGTGAAGGGGCAAGATTCCAAACGTGGCCACGTTTGTACATCTTGCCATGTGCAAGACCCGGCACATTCCGCCTTGAAAAAGATTAATTGTAAGTGAATCTGTAATTTTCGATTTGCAGAATATCGAAACCTGTGGCCAGGGAGACCACCAAATAGGCAATAGCCAACTTAGTAATATAAGATTTGTCACACTCACGAGGAATCATTTTTCACGGTAAATCCAATACCTGAAAAGGTCGAAAAACTATACCAATTGCCGGTTTTGCATGGCTAATATTTAGCCATGTGAACAAATCATTTTTTCTTTTTGAAAGATTAAATTATTATTGCGATATGAGAGATTCACTAAAACATCTTTTTATTAGCCAGGTCACATTGGAAGATGGAAGCACATTTTATTATTCAATTTCACCCTATGAATTAAAGAACGCATTGGGGTATAATATTGCAGTTTTAAAAGAGTATAACTTTGTAAAAAAAGGAGAAGAGAGCGGTCAAAATTCATGCAAATTATACAAGACAAAAGATGGGAATTGGTATGACTTTGAAGACGCAAAAGCAACCATAGAAAAAGGAACAATGAGACTTCTTAAATCAGCTATTGACGTCAGCGAAAACAGTGATATTTTAAAGTAAAATTGTTTAAGAAAAGTATTACCATATCTAATTTGCTAAAGCAAGTTAACTTTGAAATAAATAGCGTTCGTCATGAAAGATATTCTGCAATTCGATTTAGGTAAGAACGCTGAAATTGACTCCATTAGTCCTGACGGAAGGTATTTGCTGAGATATACAAAAGCGAACGGCAGTATTAATATGATTGCCTGGTCTGAAACTGGCTTAAATGAAAGCCTGGAAACTGATCCGATTGGACAAAAAATAGTCGCCAAATTACAGGCTGAATTAAAGCGCCGAAGAATGATACCAGGTAATTTATAATCTGCATTTCAAAACAGTTTTCAAATGGCATAATTGATTAAATAGATCATTGGTATCAATTAATAATTTATTCCATTATATTGCAAACAGTTTTCATAGGGTACGGATTAAAAAAGGGGCACTGTTTTTACAGTTACCCCGCTTTTTAACTCGATAAATATGTCTTCAATTCTTATTCCCTTCAAGTCAGAAAGAACTTCATGAACTCTTCGCCATTAATATCTTTCACCAACTGGATATCATCTCCAATTTCGTACATATAAGTGTAGATGCCATCGTCTTTAATAGGAAGAAATCTGCCTGGTTTATTAGGCTTATTGCCCTTTCACTTTCTCTGAAAACTACAGAATAAAAAGCTTTGAACAGTATTGAACGGTGTGGTATGATTTTCTTCAATGCATTTAATACGCCCGAACTTTATTTCAAATCTTACTGACATTGAAGTTTCCGAGTATTGTTTTATTTCAAGTCCGCTGCATTTACTGGGCCCATTCTCTGAAAAAGTGCCAAGGATAAGATAGCCGTCTTTTTTAGTACTGTTTTCGGCAAGGCGAACATAAGTATCAATCTTGTCTTCGGTTGTCAGGAAATGAAAGGCTGCCCTGTCGTGCCAGAAGTCAAATTGCACTTCAGGTTTATATTCTGTAACGTCAGACTGAATCCAGTGTACACTGGCGGCCTTGTCTCCAAGGCGTTGTTTTGCCCTGTTTAAAGCATTTGCTGAAATGTCCAATACATAAATGTTTTGATAACCTTTTTCAATGAGCACATCTACCAAATGGCTATCTCCGCCACCAATGTCAATAATATTGGCATCTAATGGTAACTTAAATAACTCTAAAAATTCCATAGATGTTTTTGGGTACGGCTGAAACCAGCTTACTTCATCTTCTGTTTTTGTGGCAAAAACATGCTCCCAATGTTCTTTCGTAGTATTGCTCAAAGTTTAGGTTTTAGGACAATAAAATTACTGATTTTTAAAAAATATCCTTCATAAAAAAAGGGCTATAGAAGCCCCTCATCCGCAAATGAATAATAGGCATCGGGTGTTACTATTATGTGGTCTAACACCCTTATATCGTGGTAGCTTGCTGCAGTTTTTATCTTTGCGGTAAGTTGCTCATCTGCCAGGCTTGGTTTGAGATTGCCGCTTGGATGGTTATGCGCTAAGATAATTCCCACAGCCAACCCTTTAATAGCGGCAGCCAGTATCAATCTTGGGTCAGCAACAGTGCCCGTAATTCCTCCAACAGATGCTTCGTAAACTCCTGTAACCCGGTTGGCTCTGTTAATCAATAGCACCTTAAATTCTTCCTGCATCTCCATCTTGTTTTCATCCCACACTTTCAGGAAGGTTTGATAACAATCTTTAGATGTCTTAATCAATGGTCTATCAGAAGCCTTTACTTTGGTTTTATAAACCAATTCTACTTCTGCCACCTTGCTCCAATCTGGTTGAATCATTGTAATCTGTTCCATAACATTCTTTTTAAAGATTTATAAATTAATTATGGAACCTGCCCCGGCTTTTGGCGACCAAGGCAATGAAGCAACGGAATAAATAGCGCAGCGGTTTATGCCGGAATTTCATTGCCGCTACAGAAGCCAAAAGGCGAACTTTGTGGGTGAATTAATGAAGAAAAAAATACTTAAACTTAAATTGTCTACTTAATTTGCCAATATTATAGCCCTTTTAAATCCTTAAAACTGTATGGAAGCATATAAAACTAAATTTCCCGATTCACTAAGAAATGCACATGACCTGCAATTAGGAGCGGTTTTCCTTAGATATCTGGGGCACGAAAATCTGCCATCGCTCATTACAATTTATGAGCTTGAACAACCTTCTATTTTGGCATTTAATGAAATCAATAAAATGATTGTTGAACTAAATAACAATGAAGTAAGTGAGTATACTGTCAAAGGTATTTTTGCTCTCGGCATATCCAGATTTGAAACAATGCTTTCGGATTTGATGAAAAAGATACTGCAATTCTATCCTCAAAAAATTTCAGCAATTAAAAGCAAAGAAGCAAAAGGCATTAGTGTTTCACAGGAAGTGGTAAACAAAGGTTCGTTAATTGAAAGCATAATTGAAAGCGAAATTAATAAGTTGGCTTATGCAGATGTAGAAACACTTCTTAGTAACTTCTGTAATATTTTATCTATCGAATTGCCATCAGCGATGGAGAAAATTGATACAATTGTTGAAATAAAAGAAACAAGAAATTTATTACTTCATAACAACCTTGTTGTAAACGATTTTTACTTACAAAAAACTAAATCAGTAAAAAGAGGTGACCAAAATGGAGGACGATTGCTAATAGATGTGGACTATGCCGTTCAATCTCTACAGTTATTATCAAATATTATAGAGAATGTAATTATAGAAGTGAGAAAGAAATATGGAAAGTTCACACTTCTTATGTTGTTAAATAATTTATGGCGGTTCACTTTTAAGAACACCATCATCAGAATTGAAGATTTCTGCACGTTGAATGAAGAGCAAGACATTATTGACGGACCTTTCACAATTCCTGGCTTTCTATCCAGTTCCGAAAAGACCTATATGGAATTCTGGAAATCTCAAAGAAATGGATCGTCTATAACCAACTTATCAATGGTGCATTTAGGTTCTGGCAGAAAATTGGCTTTTCTAGTGGACGTATTCGGTGAATTAAGGCTTACACATTGGTAAATTACTCTCAAATTGTTCTATTCGGAGTGTTCTGCAATTATTGCTAACGCAAGGAAAAATAGCCCAACTTTTAATAACCCTGAATTTGAGGTCTCCCTTTTGAAAGTTCTTCTTGGCTGGTGTCGAGAAAAGTTTTGGCTTAAGGCCGGCTTTGGTTCTGTCTTGATATATAAGGCAAACGGCACCTGAAGATTTCCTTCTGAATGCACTATTTCAGGCTCTTGATCATCCCCAGACTGAATAATAATATCTTTTGCCTTTTGTAATAATTTTTCAATCTTCAGCGAGGCATACGGAAGTTCATTTTGAAAACTTCTTGTACTGAGCAAAAGACTGGTTGTAAATACTCCGCCTCTTCCTTTTTTACATTCCCATGAAGCGAATCCACTTTTGGTTGCATGCACAATTTTTTTACCTGGGGGTGATTGCAGAATAGCTAAGTCAAATGCGTCTCTTTCTGGATAACGACCATCAAAATGAAACCATTCATCGTCTTTAGGAATTCCACTGATTACTGCATATTCTTTTTCCCTGCAACAGTCTAAAATAATAAGTTGCCTTGGATTTTGATCTAATAGAAAAAGATCGCTAACGTCAGTTCCATTGAGGCAAATCATTCTGTCGTTATCCGTTTCATAGCCATGACCAGCAAAATATATAAATGAATAGTCGGCAATAGTATTTTGTAATGCTGAAGCAACTGAAGTTAAATCAGGATAATCAAGAGTTATGATTTCACTACTTTTCCATTTACCCCCTCGTGATGATGTAAGAAATGTTTTTACATTTTGTATATCCGTCGCTACGCTATACAAGTAATTATCACCCTCTCCGGGACAACCTATTAAGATGGCCTTCCGTAATGGCTTTGCTATGCGTTTCGAATGAATCATTCCTTAAATTTAAGAAAATTGATTTATTTGAGAGCCATTGGTCTGAAATATAAGTTTCACTCAGACGTTTTCTAAATAAACTACCAGTTGTGTCGGGCAAATTTTCAAATTCCAAGAGAATCATAGACTGAGGTAATGCATTCAACAATGCTATCAAGACTTGTTACGTTCCTATAAATGTAGCCCTGTGCTCCTAATGTAAAGAATTGTTCTTCAATCTTGGGGTCATAAAAAGTAGTTATCATTACCACTTTACACGACTTATCATGGTTTAAAAAATTTGCTAGAATATCTTTTGCAGATAGTGAAGTGTAATTCCAATTGGCATCCAGGATTACTATGTCTGCCTTACTCTCTATAAATTTCTGGACCGCATCATTAGTAGTTCTTGTGATAGCCGCAATACTTATACCCCATGTATTTAACATTGGGTCAATCATCTTCAGAAATAGATCATTTTTACAAACACCAAAAATCCGAATCACCTTTATTTTATTAAGGTTAAAGTAAGTAAGCTAATGTGGTTTAAGAAATATTTAGGCTTCAAATTTAAATAACTTTCTATATTTCTCCGATGATTCATATCATACTAGTACTTTTCCATCAATACATCATTTCCATTTGTACAATAAATTCAAAATCTGCCCAATTAGCCAACGCCCCACGCCCTCAAGCGTGGGGCGTTTCCAGGCTTTAACAATCTGATTAAATGAGGGGCAAACAAAACGTTTGCCCCTTGCTAAATCTTAATTATAAAATTCCGCCATCACACCCTTTGCAAAACTCTCACAAAGATTAAAGGCTTTTTGTGTTCTCATTTGTCCGGTACCACCAAACAATAAAGATTTCAATTTTGCCTCATCGTTTTTGTATGTCCGCACATTTTGAAAATAGCCGGTTACTGCGTTGTATGCACCAAACAAACTGCCTTTGGTTGTTTCTAACTGCTGGCTTTCGTTGGTCATGGCATATTCAAAAGCGGCATCCGTCATATTTTTAAAGCAGGTGGATAACTCATCCTCTTTACCAGCCTGTATATTTTGCAAAACTTCTTTGTTTGGAACCAACGCCATTTGAATCAACTTCCTTATTTCGGGGTCGGTAATTTTTACCTTTGCCCATTGGTTAAAAATGTCTTCCAGTTGATTACTTAACTGGTTGGTGATGCCCATTAATTTGTGCGCTTCTTCCAGCCGTTCTTTTGCGTTGGCGGTATGCCTGATTTTAAAAGCGTTGGTATGATTGCGAAGGGCTGCATTTAAAGTATTATTGCAAACAATTCTTATAGGAGTAAAAGCTGCGGTAATACTTCCAAAACCATCATGCGAAGTGGTTAAAAACAAATACTGTTCAATCAAATCATTATTACCTACTTTGATATAGTCTGGCAATTTTGCAGTGATGAAAATCCTCTCACCCTTACCTAATGCGCCTGCGGTTTCATACTGGATGCCATCGCCGCCAACAATGGAATCAAAAAAACTGAATGCATCAACATTTTGAACAACTTCATAATCCCTGCCAACTACGCCCAAAATATTTTCGTTGTCGGTTCTCACCGTTGCGAAATAGTTGGGCACCTCTATTTCAGGAATTTTTTTTTCTGTATCCTCGTTGGCTGCTTGGTTTTCATTGTCGAACGTAAACAGCTTTCTTTTTTCAACGGTATAATCCAACCCTGCAAATTTTAAGGCTTCTGCGCTGTTGGGATAGCCTTCTACAATTTGACCTAAGCCATGCCAGGCTTTTTCCTTTACTGAAAAGAAACTGTGTTTGCCTGTTTGCTCATTGAAATTTAAATTGTGTGCCATAATAATTGATTTTTAATTTTTGAAAATGTTGTTGTGAGAAAATTTAAAATGGGAGGTCATCTGCTGCCGGTTCTTTTGCCGGTTCAGTTGTTTTTGCAGGGGTTTCGTTTTTTGTGCTGCTGCATCCGTGCAGTTTGATTGTGTTTACATGAAACGTTAACGTGGCCTTTGCTTCGCCATCTTTACCCGTGTAAGCATTTACGCCAATGCGCCCCTGCAACTCAACCAAACTGCCTTTGGTGAGATATTGAGCAATGCCGGGATTTACCCAATAATCGCACTGCACATAGGTTACAATTTTGGTAGTCTCATTGCTGCCCTTTGGCTTGTAACTATCATTAATAGCTACATTAAAATTTACTACCTGCTTTTCGTTTTTCAGGGTGCTGATTTTTGCATCTCCTGTTAATCTTGCTGTCATTTCCATGATTGATAGATTTATGATTAAAAAATAAGTTTCAGATTCTTGTCAATTCCTGCAGTCGTTCGTTGTTCTGGTGTATGTTTTTTTACCAGATAGTAAACCATGATGTCAGCCTGTTGATAAATTACCCATGCTGAAACAAGGGATTTTGAACGGCTTGTTTTTTTGGTGTGCTGAATTTTCCATGAAAGCCGCATGAGTGCTGAAAGTTGTTGTGTTTGCATACGATTTATTTTAGATAATTTTCTTAACTCGGCATACGCCTCGTTCGTTCTAATCGTAGCAACCCGGCCTTGAAAAGGATTTGGCAAAAGCAAGGTTTTTGTAAAAAGAATACTACCCCACAGATATATCTCCGAAGGAGGCCAAACCGGGGTGGAGATTGTTTTTACAAAACCGGTGGCAAGTTTCGCC